>Ga0209941_1000025_pt1 | contig 368827 bp, 328 predicted proteins | sample ThiBiot_300_plan_FD_183945 | JGI IMG/M metagenome (GOLD analysis project Ga0209941, IMG submission 183945) | Wastewater bioreactor microbial communities from Cape Town, South Africa - Thiocy_solids_1 (SPAdes) | ecosystem: Engineered > Bioremediation > Thiocyanate > Unclassified | place: South...
CCAGCCGCGACGCCGGAACCACCTGGCAGCACTACGCCGCCGGAAACCACGCACCCACCAGCACGCCCCGACGGAACTGACCGACCTCGGCGAATACGCCACACCAGAACACGCCAGTGCACCAGTAGACCCTGCTCGCTCTCGTAGCTCGCGGCGTCACTACCGAGGGGCGTCGTCTGCGTTCAGGACGGTGATACCAGGGGTGTCCTTGAAGATGCCGTCATCAGAGATGAGCGGGACCTGAAGGCGCTTGGCGACGGCGGCGATCCAGCGGTCGCCGTCGTGGATCTTGTCGGCGAGGGCGTGCCCCGCCTGTAGGCAGTCCAGTCGTAGCTGTGCCCAGGCTGTCATGAGGTCGTCGTCGGGCTGGACGATAGAGAGTTCGGCGATGCTTCGTTCGAGTCGGCGCCGTCGCAGTTCGCCCCAGCTGGCTTTCAGTGCGCCGAACCGTAGTTCGGCGACGGTTTGAAATGCGAGCAGGACAGGCGACCGGCCGATGAGTTGTCGAAACTTCTCGGCTTTACGACTCGGATGTTCGGCGAACATCCAGCTGAACACCATGGTGTCGATGACGACTGCCTGGTGGTCACGTTGGTTCATTCTTCAGCGAGCGCCGCGAAGAAGACGTCCCATTCTTCGTCGGTCACGCCGTCGATGACGAGACGATCGTGTTCCGGGAGCGGGCGGGCAGCCGCGAGCGCCTGCTCGGGCGGCAGCACGAGCAGGCGCGGCTGATCAGGCTGCTCCATCGTCGTCATACGCCCAGGATACCGGTCGAACGATCCAACACCGCAAACTTCCGACCAGATCGGCAGCTCGCGTCAACCGGAAAGAGGTCGCGGCAAAGGCCCACGGAATGCCGGTTTCGGACGATCGACCGCCAGCACCGCAACTAGCGCGGATCAGTGGCTCCCATTATTGACGTGGTGATGTCGCTGTCGCGTATGAGCGCCGGATCGGGTTTTGAGTACCTGATGCGGCATACCGCGCGCGGCGACGGTGCGGAAACATCCGCGTCGGCGTCGGTGTCTGCGATGACTCGCTACTACACGGAGGCTGGTTACCCGGCGGGCAGGTGGCTCGGCTCGGGACTGGCCGGCCTCGGCAATGGTGCCGGGATCGCTCCAGGCTCGGCCGTGACCGTCGAGCAGATGGAGCGGTTGTTCGGGCGGGGCGCGGACCCGATCACCGACGTGAGCTTGGGCCGGCCGTATGTCGTGTCGGTGCCGGTCGGCAAGCGCATCGAGGCACAAGTGGCCCGGCTGCCGGCCGACATGCCGCCAGATGCTCGCGCCGCGCAGGTCGCGGCGATCACCGCCCGGGAGCAGGCGCGGGGTTCGCGTGCATCGGTGGCCGGATTCGATCTGACGTTCTCGGTACCGAAGTCGGTGTCGGTGCTGTGGGCGCTATCCGATGCCAACGTGCAGCGGGCCATCGTCGATGCCCATCACTCCGCGGTGGCCTCGACGATCGGGTTGATCGAACGTGACGTGGCGCGTACCCGGATCGGTGCCGGCGGCGCGGCCCGCGTCCCAGTACACGGCCTGATCGCGGCCGGGTTCGACCATCACGATTCCCGCGCAGGCGACCCGCAGCTGCACACGCATGTCACGATCGCCAACCGGGTGCAGGCCGCGACCGACGGCAAGTGGCGCACGCTGGATTCGAAGTCGATTTTCGCCGCGTCGGTGGCGCACTCGGACACCTACGATCTGCTGCTGGCCGACAACCTCACCCGCGCCTTGGGCCTGGCGTGGGAGACGAGGCTGCGGGGCCGGGCCCGCAATCCGCGCCGGGAGCTGGCGGCGGTGCCGGATGCGCTGATATCGGAGTTCTCGCAGCGCACCGCGGCGATCACCGCCGCCAAGGACGCCGCGATCGACGCGTTCATTGAAAAGCACCGCAGGCAACCCAGCGGCCCGGAGACCGTTCGGATCCGGCAACAGGCCACCTTGGATACTCGGGAGGCAAAGAAGCTCTCGACGTTGGCCGAATACGCCGCCGACTGGACCCGCCGCGCCGACCTCGTCCTGGGTGGCGATTCGCGCGCCTGGGCGCGGCAACACACTGCTCTCTCCGCCGACGGGATACCGAACATTTTGGTGTCGGCCGCGATGGTCGACGATGCGACCGTTGAGGTGCTGGCGGCTGCGGTGCTCGACCATGTCGAGGCCAAGCGCTCAACATGGACTCGGTGGAACATCGTGGCCGCGACCTGCCGCACCATGGCCGCCGCCGGAATGCAGTTCACCACCGAGGCCGATCTGCTCGAAGTGAGAAACCGGGTGGCCCGGGCGGTGATGGAGCGCAGCGTGCTGCTCAACCCCACCGACTCCCCCACTCCTGTCGATGAGGTGGATGTGACGACGGGCCGATCGGTCTTCGACGACCCGGAGGTGTTCACCTCGCTGGAAGTGCTCGCCACCGAAGACCGTCTCCTCGCCGCCACAGGTGACACCACCGCACCGACCGTCGCCGGACCGACCGTCGACGAGATCGTCACCGCACCTCTCGCGGGCCGCAGCCGCGGGTTGGATGCCGATCAGGCCGAAGCGGTGCGCCGGATATGCGCTTCAGGGCGGATGTGTGACGTGCTCGTCGGACCGGCCGGCACCGGAAAGACCACCACCATGGCCGGTTTGCGGGCCGCATGGGAAGCCGGGCACGGGCCCGGATCGGTACTCGGGCTTGCCACCTCCGCCGTGGCGGCTGAGGTGCTCGGCACCGAGATCGACATCGCCGCGGAAAACACCGCCCAATGGCTCGCCCAACAACAACTCCAACCCGCACGAGCCGAGCGGATCGCAGCGTTGGAAACAGCACGCAACGAGGCGGCTGCCACTGGCCGGTCGACAGCCCGGATCGAAGCCGTGTTGGCGACGGCCCGAGCCGGCTACGACCGTTGGGCGCTGCACTCCGGCCAGCTGCTGGTGGTCGATGAGGCCGGCATGGCCGACCTGCCCACCATTAGCGCGCTCGCCGCGCAGGCGAAAACCGCCGGGGCGAAACTGCTGCTGGTCGGCGATCACGCCCAGCTGCCCGCGATCGGGGCCGGCGGCACCTTCCAACTCCTGGCCGAACACCGCCCCGACACCGCGCAGCTCACCGGTATCCGCCGCTTCCGCAACCCCGACGGCGCCACACGCACGTGGGAGGCCGAGGGGTCGCTGCAAATCCGCCGTGGCGAACCGGTCGGGCTTGCCGCCTACCAGGCGCACGACCGGTTCACTGCCGGCACCACCGACGAGATGATCCACGCCGCCCACCGAGCGTGGAAAACCGACCACCAAGCAGGCCGCAGCAGCCTGCTGATCGCAGCCGACAACGCCACCGTGCAAGCGCTGAACCTGACCGTCCGCGCCGACCGTATCCGGGACGGCCTCGTCAACGCCGCAGGGGTGCCGCTGCATGACGACACGATCGCCGGAGTCGGCGATCAGATCGTCACCCGCAGGGTCGACCGACACATCCCCGACGGCAGCGACCCCACCGCGACACCGGACGGCAACGGGCGATATCGGGCCGGGTTCGTCAAGAACGGCACCGTTTTCACCGTCGCCGGAATCCGCCGCGACGGGGCGCTCACCGTCACACCCGCCGGTGGTGGCAGCCCCGTGGTGCTGCCGGCCGACTACGTCGCCGGCAACGTCGAACTCGGCTACGCCGTCACCGCCCACCGCTGCCAAGGCATGACCGTCGACGCCACCCACACGATCGCGACCAGTCACATGACCCGGGAGGCCTTCTACGTTGCGCTGATCCGCGGCCGGCTTTCCAACCGCGCCTACGTCGACACCGACCCAGCATGCGGCGACACCGACACCCTCACTCCGAAACGCGACCTGCCCTCCGCGCGACAAGTACTCGAGAAAGTGCTCGGCAACAGCGCCGCCGAACCATCAGCCCACGAACTCCAAAACCGGCTAGCCCCCAGGCGCCGCATCGTCCGCAGCGCCGTTCGACGGAGCCAGGACCGCCGAAGAGACGTCGGGATCTCCCAATGATTTCTCAACGAATCGGAAGCTGACCAGAGAAAGGCAAGTGCAATGGAGGAAGACACCAGCAGTTCGGTGCGCTCAGACCTGCTCGAGTGGGCTCGCGGTATCTACCCCACAGAGGCCGCAACACGGTTGCTACTCGAGGCTTTCGATGGTCGGTTCACGCGACGCGGATGGCCTTGGGTTGCCAGCACCGAATCCGGCCACTACTACATCGACGCGACCAGGCTCAGTGACGACGAAATCAGCATGCTCTCCGGCGGCGAAAGGCGAGTTCTCGCCATCGCCCGATCGCTCCTTGGTGAACAACCTGTCGACCTCTCCGACGCCCTTCCCGGCCTCGACCAGCGCCACACGGACCTAGTCATCGGCGCCATCACTCACGCCACGGGCGAACACGAGTATCGGTCGGAGCTGCCACGAATTGCAGACCGAAAGGTTCGTTCGGCGAGCCGCAGCGGTCTCCGCCGACCCAGCAGAGCCGACCAGATAGGGATGACGCGATGACCGGTTCAAGCCGCGCATGTGAAGCGAACCGATGGCAACAGCACCCCTCTGCATGTAACGCGACCACGGAATGCAACCATCTACCGCCACAACGCGATATCGAGTGCTTGCCGCGGACTTCAAGTCCGCTGCACCAGGGTTCATCAGCGATGTTCGATGGGGAAAGGGACGGGCAAAGGCCATGACTGAGAAACTTCTGACGACCAGCGAAGCTGGTGAAATTCTCTCGATGACGAGGGGCGCGCTAGCGCAATTGCGGTACCTGGGAACGGGCCCCAAATTCGTCAAACTCACCGGCCGCGCCGTCCGATATCGGCCCGAAGATATCGACGAATGGATCGAGTCCAACGTGCGCTCATGTACCGCCCCGTCACGCAGCTGAACGCGCCAGACGCGGGTCAGGAGTGCCTGCTGCGGTGGCTATTCGGTGGTGATCGTCAGGTTCCAATCTGTGCAGACTTGCCGCAGTTCCGCACCATCGAGGCTGCGGGTCTCGATTAGTTTGATGTCGTTGTCGGTGGGATTGGTGTTGGCGTCGGCGGCGCGGTTCCACCAGGCGAAGCATCTGCCGTAGGCGGTCTTCGATGGGAAGCTGATGCCGAGCGGCATGGTGCCGTCGTCGAGTGTCGAATCGCGGATCAGCTGTGCCAGCTGCGTGGTGAGCGCTCTATCGTCACCGCAGACGTCACCCAAGGTGAGTTGGCCAGCCAGTCCATGCATTGCGTCTGCCAGCGCGTTGAGGGTCGGGGCGCTATCAATCTTCACCCACCAGCCCGAACGCGGTAGACGCACCCGGTATAGGCTACGGACCAATTGCCACGAGGCAGGGATATCGCCGGGTGCCGGCAATCCCCGCTGGTGTAGGTCCTCGGCCAGCTGCTGCCGATAGCTATCCAGGTCGGTACCGATCGCATCCGCGTCCTTCGCGGTCGCCAGAGACTGAGCCCGAAACGGCTGGAGAACCTCCGCCATTGCGGTGGCTGGACGATCAGCCACGTAGACAGTACGGCCGATGGTGTCGTAGCGGCCGCGACTGTCCGGCACGTCATGCGGCAGCGGGCCGACCCGGTCGACCACGAGCACCCCGGTGATACCACTGGTTGCCACGTACCGGTCTTTAGCAACCCGCCACGCTTCAGCCCCATCCGCTGCAAGGAGCCCGAAACCGGTAGCGGTGCACACCCGCCCGGCACCGACTGGATCAGGCCGGGTCACGCGGCAGCGGTATCGTCGATGAACGCTTGTGCCGCGCCCACCACATCAGCGGAGCGCATCTCTCGGATTGCAGTGATCGGGGTGTCTTCCCCCAGTCTGGGGTTGGCCCCGATCATCCACGCCGCCGCGACCTGCGGACCTTCCGCATCGCGCAGCATCAACCAGACGCGAAACCCGAGCCGCACCTGCTGTTGCGACAGCTTTCGCGGGGTCGGCCCATCCGGCCGCGCCCACCGCGTGGGAACCGACCGGTCCCGCACCCCGGTCATTGCCTGCACCACGGTCGGACCGAGATTGCCCAGCAACTCGGCGACTAGGTCAGGCAGGTCTTTGCGCATTGCCGCTGCGAACGCATCCACTGCTGTCGTCATAGTCACAGAGTACCGGACACCGCATTAAATCCGCAGAAACGCCACAGCAAAACCGCGATGCTTCCTTGTCGCGGCGCACTCAGATCGCTATGCCTTCCCGGGCCGATCCGCGCGCCGCGAAGGCACCCTGGTCCTTCAGGCGCCGTCATGAGCACACCGCTGGCGTGATGCGAAAGCTCGCCGCTACCGCCGGTGATCCGAGTACTGTCCGAGCAAGAACGACACACCCCAGTGCCACCTGTCGCGGACCAGAAGGCAACAGGTTCCGGCTTGGAGGACGCCACGTACCGTCCGTGTGACAGGAATTTGACAGGAATATGACAGGAATTCGACGTGATTTACTATGATCGAGCTGTAAACACACGCGACGCTATGACCTCATATCGCATACTCTGACCTGCGTATATTCTTGATTTAGGCACTTCAGCCGCACTTTCGCGGACAGTGCCACATTTATTCCTCAGGTCGCAGGTTCGAGTCCTGCCGGGGGCACCGCCGCGCACATTCAACGCTCAGCCGCGCATGCGTCGGGCAACGGCGCGGGCGCCGGTCGCGACGCCGAGGACGATCAATGCCAGCGCGCAAACGAGGAACGTGAGCCAGACGATCTCGCTGACCACGTAGTTCATGCCGTCTCCGCGGGTGGCGGTCTTGAGGCGTGGGATGCCGGAGACGTTGAACGCGATGAAGCCGACAACGGCCAGCGCGATCGCCACTTTGATCTTGGTGTTCATCGGAGTGCTCCTTATCGAGAGCCGGTGGTTCGGACGGATCGAACGCTAGGTCGGTGGCGCGCGTCGGCGCCTCATCCGTCCAGCCCTTTCGACTCCGCCGCACGGTGGAATTTCGGCCCGGCCGGCTCCTCAGGCAAACGGATGTCAGGCGCCCCCGCGCGGGCTACTGTCTGCAGTCATGAGTCGGCTACGGCGGCATGCGATGCTGATCGACGCGGCGCTGACGGTGGCGCTGCTGGTACTCGGCGGCGTAGAGGTGGCCGGCTTTCTGGGCACGCAGTTTCCGGGGCCGCGGGCGGTGCACGTGGCGTTCATGGTCGCGGGCACCGTGCCGCTGCTGGCGCGCAGCCGTTGGCCGCTGACCACGTTGCTGGTGGTCGCGGTGATCGGAACGGTCTGGGTCGATGCGATGTACGGGTTGCGCGCCGATCAACCGCCGTTCCAGCCGTATCTGGTATTGCTCGTCGTCGTCTATTCCGCAGCGGCCTACACCGACGGGCGGCAAGCACGGGCGGCGACGGTAGTCGTGGCTGTCGGGATCGCGAGCAGCCTACCGCTGTTGATCGCCGGCGCGCCGGTCAGCAACGTGGTGCCTCCCTTGATTGCGACGCTCATCGCGTTCGGTGTGGGGCTGGCGGTGGCGCGCTACCGTCGCACTGCCGAGTCCAGCCAGGCGCGCAACCGCGAACTCGAGGCGCAGCAGGACGAGGCGGCAAGGCGGGCGGTCGCGGAGGAACGGGCGCGGATCGCCCGCGAATTGCACGACGTGATCTCGCACGACGTCAGCCTGATGGTGCTGCAGGCATCGGTCGAGCGCCGGGCCGCGGACAGCAATCCGACGACGGCGGGACAGACGCTGGCAAGTATCGAGACCACGGGTCGAGAGGCATTGGCGGAACTGCGCAGGATGCTCGGCGTGCTGCGCCACGGTGAGGACGATGCTCCGCGGCACCCGCAGCCCGGGCTTGCGCAAGTGCCCGAGCTGATCGCCGCAGCCCGGGCGGCCGGCCTCAGGATCCGATTGCAGGTGCAGGGCGACCCACATCCGTTGCCGGCGGGCCTCGACCTTGCCGCCTACCGGATCGTCCAGGAGTCCTTGACCAACGCGGCCAAACATGGGCCCGGCCATGGCGTCTGCGTCACGATCGGTTACGCGCCGCATGATCTGGAACTGGAAGTCGGAGACGACGGAGATGGCTCGGCAACAGCTGCCCTTCCGGCGATACTGCCGAGTGGTGGCCACGGATTGGTCGGCATGAGCGAACGTGTCGCGCTCTACGGCGGCGTCCTGGAGGTCGGGCGGAGCGGCGCCACCGGCGGGTTCCGCGTCCGCGCTCGCATTCCGCTGCCGGTGACGACGTGAGCATCACGGTGCTGATCGCCGACGATCAGGCATTGGTCCGGGCCGGTTTTCGGCGGCTGCTGGACGGGGAGGCGGACCTGCACGTGGTCGCGGAGGCCGGCGACGGTGCGAGTGCGGTGGCGGCCGCCGGCCGGCACCGGCCGGATGTTGCACTGCTCGACATCCGGATGCCGGTGATGGACGGCATCGAGGCCACGCGCCGCATCGTGGCGGCCACGCCGACCCGTGTCGTCATCCTGACCACCTTCGACCTGGACGAGTACGTCTATGACGGGCTGCGTGCCGGGGCGAGCGGTTTCCTGCTGAAGGACGCCCCGCCGGATCAGCTGATCGCTGCGCTCCACGCCGCCGCGGCCGGCGATGCGCTGATCGCACCATCGATCACTCGGCGGTTGATCGACGAGTTCGCGCGCCGGCCGCGACCAGGGGACGCCGGCGCCGCCGTCGAATCATTGACGGCGCGGGAGCGCGACGTCCTGCGGCATCTCGCGCGCGGGCTGTCGAACGCCGAGATCGCCGGGACCATGTACCTCGGGGAGGCGACCGTCAAGACCCACGTCGGCAATGTGTTCGCGAAGCTCGGCCTGCGCGACCGTGTCCAAGCCGTGGTCTACGCATACGAACACGGGCTCGTCCGCCCCGGGGCCGGGCCCTGACTCGTCGACGCCGCCTGTCGGCCTGCCGACACTCCCGTGGCCCCGTGCGCCGACGCGTCCCTTCTTCCCCTCGGTGGAGTTCGAGGCTTCAATAGTGTGACGCTGTCCACAGTCATTGGAGAATCGAGGAGCCATGGCCGTCCGGGTCGATCTGAACATCTCGCTGGATGGATTTGCGACGACCACGGACCAGACCCCGGAGAATCCGATGGGCGCGGACTGGTCACGCCTCGTGGACGCCTACGTTGCCACCCGCACGTTTCGGCAGCGGGTGCTGCACGACGATTCCGGCGGGGGAACGACCGGAGTCGACGATGCCTACGCGCAGGCGTACTTCGCGGAGGTCGGCGCGGAGATCATGGGCGCCGGCATGTTCGGCCTGCACGACTTCCCGGACGACCCGAACTGGCGAGGCTGGTGGGGTGATGACCCGCCGTTCCGGATTCCCGTCTTCGTGCTCACGCACACCGCCCCGCGCCCGTCGATCGAGATGGCCGGCGGCACGACGTTCCACTTCTTGTCGAAGGCCCCGCCGGAGGCGCTCGATCGCGCGCATGCCGTCGCCGGCGGCAAGGACGTCCGCACCGGCGGCGGACCGACCGTGGTGCGCGACTTCCTCAAGGCCGGACTCGTGGACCAGCTGCACATCGCCATCGCACCAATCCTGCTGGGACGCGGCATCCGGCTCTGGGACGATCTGCGCGGCCTGGAATCTGGCTACCGGGTGACGGCCGAGACCGCCGAGAGCGGCACGACGCATCTGACGTTCCGTCGATGACGACATCGGCCGGCGAACCGCTCGGCCGGTGTCGTCACATCACCACGACCGACCGCAGCACCGTGCCGGCCACCATCTTGGCGAAAGCCGCCTCGACGTCGCCCAGGCCGATGCGCTCGGAGACGAAGCCGTCCAGGTCGAGCCGACCGAGTTCGTACTGGTCGATCAGCATCGGAAAGTCCCTGCTCGGCAGGCAGTCGCCGTACCACGAGGATTTCAGCGACCCGCCGCGACCGAAGACGTCCAGCAGGGGCAGCTCCAGCCGCACGTCCGCCCCCGGTACGCCGACCAGCACCACCCGTCCTGCGAGGTCGCGGGCGTAGAACGCCTGCCGGTAGGTCTCCGCGGTGCCGACCGCGTCGATGACGACATCCGCGCCGAACCCGCCGGTCAGGGTGCGGATCGCCTCGACGACATCCTCGCGACGCGAGTTGACCGTGTGGGTCGCGCCGAAATGTCGGCTCCGTTGGAGTTTCCCGTCGTCTCTGCCCACCGCGATGATGGTCGTCGCGCCCGCGAGCCGGGCGCCCGCGACGGCGGCCGTGCCCACGCCACCACAGCCGATGACGGCGACCGACTCGCCGCGCGTCACCTCGCCGGTGTTGATCGCGGCGCCGATGCCGGCCATGATCCCGCAGCCGAGCAGACCCACCGCGGCAGCGTCCGACTCCTCGTCGATCTTCGTGCACTGGCCGACAGCCACCAGCGTCTTCTCGGCGAACGAGCCGATACCCAGCGCGGCGGTCAGCTCGGTGCCGTCTTCGAGCGTCATGTTCTGCGTCGCGTTGTGCGTGGCGAAGCAGTACTGCGGCTGACCCTTCAGGCAAGCTCGGCATTGCCCGCACACCGCGCGCCAGTTCAGGATCACCCGGTCGCCCACGGCGATCTCCGTCACGCCCGGACCGACGGCTGCGACGCGGGCGGTGGACTCGTGGCCGAGCAGGAACGGGAAGTCGTCGCTGATCCCGCCCTGCTGGTAGTGGTAGTCGGTGCGGCAGACGCCGCAGGTGATGACATCGACCACTGCCTCGCCGGGACCAGGATCCGGCACGATGATCGTCTCGACCGCCGCCGGCGCGAACTTCTCGCGCACCACCACGCCCTGCACCCGATACGCCACGAGAGCCCCTTCCACTGCCGGCGGTCCCGCTGTGGGGACCTATGCGGTCAGGCTATGGGACTTCTGCGGTGAGCGACCAGATCGCTCGGCCCGCGGCGGGCGACGCGGGCCACACGGTTCCGCACGGTGGAAGGCGCACGGCAGGCTTGTCGTCGCAGATCATTACAGTTCGACGTGAAAGACATCGGGAGGCAGAGATGACGCAATCCACGGCTGAGGCATACATCGTCGGCGGGGCGCGCACGCCGATGGGCCGGTACGGCGGGGCGCTGGCCGCGGTGCGGCCCGATGACCTGGCCGCGCTGGTGATGCGCGCAGCCGTCGAGCGGGCGGGCATTGCCGACGCCGCCGAGTTCGACGAGGTGATCTTCGGGTCAGCGAACCAGGCCGGGGAAGACAACCGGAATGTCGCACGGATGGGCCTGCTGCTGGCGGGTCTGCCGGTGTCGGTGCCCGGCGTGACGGTGAACCGGCTGTGCGCCTCGGGATTGACCGCGGTCGCCACGGCCGCGTCCATGGTGCGCGCCGGTGACGCCGACCTGGTTCTGGCCGGCGGCGTCGAGTCGATGACCAGGGCGCCCTGGGTGATGGCCAAGCCGGAGAAGGCCTATGCCAAGCCGGGGGCGGTGTTCGACACGTCGATCGGCTGGCGGTTCGCCAACCCGCGCTTCGCCGAGATCGACGGCGGCGAGGCCACGTTCTCCATGCCGCAGACGGCCGAGAAGGTCGCCGAGATCGACGGCGTCTCCCGCGAGGACGCGGACGAGTTCGCGCTGCGCTCCCACCAGCGCGCTGTGGCCGCGATCGACTCCGGCCGTTTCGCCCCGGAGATCGTTCCGGTCGAGGTGACCACCGGCCGCGGTCGGCACGCGGAGACGCACACCGTGGACACCGACGAGGGCCCACGGCGCGACACCAGCGCTGAACAGCTGGCGAAGCTGCCGTCGGTTGTCAAGCCGGGCGGCGTGGTGACGGCCGGCAATGCGTCATCGCTGAACGACGGTGCGGCAGCGGTGATCGTCGCCTCCGGCGAGGCCGTGCAACGGCTGGGGCTCACGCCGCGCGCCCGGGTGGTCGCCTCCGCCGCTGCGGGCGTCGCGCCGTCCGTGATGGGTCTGGGCCCGGTCCCCGCCACCGAGAAGGTGCTGCGGCGCTCCGGCTGGTCGCTGGACTCGATCGGCGCCGTGGAGCTCAATGAGGCGTTCGCCACGCAGTCGCTGGCGTGCGTGCGGCGGCTCGGCATCGATCCGGGCGTCGTCAACAACGACGGCGGCGCCATCGCACTCGGACATCCTCTGGGCTGCTCAGGCACCCGCATCCTGATCACCCTGCTCGGTCGCATGGACCGGGAGGGCGCCGCGCGCGGGCTGGCCACGCTGTGCGTCGGCGTCGGCCAGGGCGTGGCCATGCTCGTCGAAAAACCCTGACGGGCAGGCCCGCAGCGCTGCACGTGCAGCGGCATTTCGGACTTTTCGCCGCGGAGCCTCGGACGAACCGGTTCGACTCAGGCGCCATGCCGCGCGCAAGACGGGCATCGGGCAGACTTGGCCGCAGGCCGACCGGCCCGACGATCCCCAGGAGTGCGCATGACCGATCCCGCAGCAGGAACAGCGGCATCGACGCGGCTGCCCGGGTGCGTCGGCGTGGTGGGCGGCGGCCGGATGGGCTCCGGCATCGCACACGCATTCCTGGTACGCGGGTCGAGTGTGACGCTGGTCGAGGCCGATGGCGATCGGGTCGGCGCCGCCCGGAGCAGCGTCATGCGTGCCATCGAGCAGTCCGTGCGGCGAGGCGCCGTCGATGAGCCGACCAATGCGATCGCCGCGCGCCTCACGATCCGCACCGACATCGCGGCCCTGGCGGGGGCCGCCCTCACGGTCGAGGCCGTGCCGGAAATCCCCGAGTTGAAACACCAGGTGCTGCAAGCGATCTCGGAGGCGGTTGATCCGACCGCACTCATCGCCAGCAACACTTCGTCGCTGTCGATCAGCGACCTCGCGCGGCACGTCGAAGCACCTGGCCGGTTTCTGGGTATGCACTTCTTCAACCCGGTTCCTGCGTCACAGCTCGTGGAGGTGGTCGTCGGCACCAGTACCGCCGGAGGCTCCGCCGAGGCCGCGCGGCAGATCGTCACCGGTCTCGGAAAGGTAGCGATCACCGTCGCGGACTCGCCCGGCTTCGCGTCCTCCCGGCTCGGCGTACTGCTGGGCCTGGAAGCCATCCGGATGGTCGAACAGAACGTGGCATCGGCGCAGGACATCGACGCCGCCATGACCCTCGGCTACCAGCACCCGATCGGGCCGCTGCGGCTCACCGATCTGGTGGGTCTCGACGTGCGCCTGGACATCGCCGATTATCTGGCCCGCACCCTCGGTGACCGGTTCGCCGCGCCGCAATTGCTGCGGGACATGGTGGCGCGCGGCGAGCTGGGGCGCAAGACTGGACGCGGGTTCTACGACTGGCCGGATGGAAGGTGACGCGGCGATGACGGCGACTCTGGCGAGCTTCGTGGCCGGTCACTGGGTGACCCCGAGCGGCGCCACCAGGCCGCTGTTGGACGCCTCCACCGGCCGGACGGTGGCGCTGATCGGCGACGACGAGGCCGATATTGCGGCGATGGTCGGCCACGCACGAAGCGTGGGCCACCGGGAGCTGGCCGCACTCACCTTCCATCAACGCGCCTTGATCCTCAAGAAGCTGGCACAGCACCTGATGTCGGTCAAAGACGCGCTCTACCCGCTGTCCTACGCCACCGGGGCGACGCGAACGGATTCCTGGATCGACATCGACGGTGGGATCGGGGTGCTGTTCGCGTATGGCTCGAAGGGTCGCCGCGACATGCCGAACGACACGGTCTACCTGGACGGACCGGTCGAGGCGCTCGGTCGAGGCGGCACGTTCTACGGTCAGCACATCTACACGTCGATCCCGGGCGTCGCGGTCCAGATCAACGCATTCAACTTCCCGGTGTGGGGCCTGCTGGAGAAATTCGCCCCGGCGTTCCTGGCGGGTGTGCCGACCATTGCCAAGCCCGCGTCGGCCAGCGCGTTCCTCGCCGAGGCGCTGGTGCGTGCCGTGCTCGACTCCGGCATCCTGCCGCCCGGCACGCTGCAACTGGTCACCGGGCGGGCCCGGGGGATCCTCGATCATCTCGACGAGCGGGATCTGGCGGCGTTCACCGGCTCTGCCACCACCGCACAGCTGCTGCGCCGCGACGACGCCGTGATCGCGCGCGGCACCCGATTCACCGCCGAGCAGGACTCCCTGAACTGCTCCATCCTGGCGCCGGATGCGGTGCCCGGCACCCCCGAGTTCGATCTGTACGTCAAGGCTCTGGTCGCGGAGATGACGGCGAAGGCCGGGCAGAAGTGCACGGCGATTCGTCGCGCGCTGGTGCCGGAGACGCTGCGCGAAGCCGTGATCGACGCCGCCTCCGATCGCATCGCCGCGAAGGTGACGATCGGCGACCCGCGCGCCGACGGCGTCACCATGGGCGCACTGGTGTCCCGGTCGCAGCGTGACGAGGTGCTCACCGGGGTGCATCGGCTGCTGGCCGACGGAGGTGAGCTCGCCGTCGGCAACATCGACACGTTCCGCGTCACCGGCGCGGATCCGGAGGTCGGCGCGTTCCTGCCGCCGATCCTGATCTCGTCGCCGGCCACGGCCGACGCACCGCACCAGGTGGAGGCGTTCGGCCCGGTCTCGACGATCATCGGGTACCGGGATCTGGACGACGCGGCCGATCTCGCAGCACGCGGCCGGGGCTCGCTGGTGGCCTCGATCGTCACGCACGACGGCGTCGTCGCCCGGCATCTGGTGCGGGCGCTCGCCCCCTGGCACGGCCGCGTCCTGCTGCTGGACCGCGACGACGCGAAGGAATCGACGGGACACGGTTCGCCGCTGCCGCACCTGGTGCACGGCGGCCCGGGTCGCGCCGGCGGCGGTGAGGAGATGGGCGGCATCCGCGGGGTCCTGCATCATATGCAGCGCACCGCCGTGCAGGGCTCACCGGATCTGCTCACCGCCGTAGGCGGCCGCTACGTCACCGGTGCGGTGGCCCGCACCGAGCAGCGGGCAGCCGGGACCGAGCATGACGCCGTCCACTGGCAGCACCCGTTCCGCAAGTCGCTGGCCACGTTGCGCATCGGCGACGCGGTGGCAGCCGGTCCACGCGAGGTCACGCTCGACGACATCGAAGCATTTGCGCACACCACCGGCGACATGTTCTACGCGCACATGAATGAGACAGCGGCCGCGGCGAATCCGCTGTTCGGAGGGCGCGTGGCACACGGCTACATGCTGCTGTCCTGGGCGGCGGGCCTGTTCGTCGACCCGGACGCCGGACCGGTGCTGGCCAATACGGGTCTGGAGGATCTGCGTTTCATCACGCCGGTGAAGCCGGGCGACTCGATCAGCGTCACCTTGATCGCTGCACAGATCACGCCGCGAGAGACCGACGACTACGGCGAGGTCCGCTGGGCCACCACGATCACCAATCAACGCGGCGAGACCGTGGCGACCTACACGGTGCTCACTCTGGTTGCGAAGGCGTAGCGCGCTCGGCTCGCAGCCCGTCGAAGACCAGCGCGACGACGGCATCGGCGACAACCCCGGCCGGGGCGCCACTCCGCGGGTACCACTCGACGAGCGAATTGACGGTGCCGAATATCAGGCGCGCCACCAGCAGCGGCTGGATGTCCGGCCGCAGGTCGCCGTCCCGCTGGGCCTGCGCCACGATCTCGGCGATCGCACCGTCGATGGCGCGCCGCCGGGCCAGTGCGGCCCGCTCCACGTCGCTGTTGCCGCGCACGCGCAGCAACAGGGTCACACTGGGCAGTTCGGCGATCAGAGCGGCGACGGCGCCGCGCACCGCCTCCTGAAGCGTGGTCAGGGCGGGCGAGTGCGAGCTGCGGGCGTGGGCGACGACGACGTCCAACGCGTCCAGGGCCCGGGCCAGCGCGCGGGCCAGCAGCTCCTGCTTACCCGAAACATGGTGGTAGATCGCGGATTTGGTCAGCCCCAGCGCGGTGGCCAGGTCCGTCATGGTCGTGGCGTCATACCCGCGGTCGGTGAACACGGCGGTGGCGACGCCGACGATCCGGTCGACGTCGTAGCCGGGCCGCCCCCGGCGCACCGCCGTCGCCGGGGCGGCGGCCGGGGACCCGGGTGGCGTCACACCTGCCTCAGGTCGTAGACACGGCGCAGCTTGCCGGCGGAGCGCTCCAGGGTGCCGGGATCGACCACGTCGGCCTGCACCGTGACGCCGATCCTGTCCTTGATGGCGCCGACGAGGCGGACGCCGACCGACCTGCGGCTGGCCGGGTCGAGCAGCCCCTGCCCGGCTTCGACCTTCACCACCAGCACGTCCATCCGCTCCGGGCGGCTGAGTTCCAGCACGAAGTGGGGGCTGAGGCCGGGCGTCCCGACGACGATCTCCTCGATCTGGGTGGGGAACACATTGACGCCGCGCACGATGAGCATGTCGTCGGTGCGCCCGCTGATCCGGTCGATGCGGCGCATCGGCCGAGCCGTGCCCGGCAGGAGCCGGGTGAGGTCGCGGGTGCGGTAGCGCAGCAGCGGCATCGCCTCCTTGGTGAGCGAGGTGAACACGAGCTCTCCCAGTTCGCCGTCCGGCAGCGGGGTCCCGGTCGCCGGGTCCACGATCTCCGGGTAGAAGTGGTCCTCCCAGATCGTGATGCCGTCCTTGGACTCGATGCATTCGCAGCCCACGCCCGGGCCGATCACCTCGGTGAGCCCGTAGATGTTCAACGCATGCAGCCCGGCGCGGGCCTCGATCTCGTCGCGCATGGCGTCGGTCCACGGCTCGGCTCCCAGCACGGCGATGCGCAGGGACGTGCCGCGGGGGTCGATGCCGGCATCGGCGAAACCGTCGAGGATCGTAAGCAGGTAGGTCGGAGTGCAGCAGATGACATCGGGCGCGAGGTCGGCGATGAGCCGCACCTGCCGCGCCGTCATGCCCCCGGACGCCGGTACCACCGTGCAACCGAGGCGCTGCGCCCCGTCGTGTGCGCCCAGCCCACCGGTGAACAGTCCGTAGCCGTAGGCGTTGTGCACCAAGTCGCCGGCGCGCACCCCGGCGGCGCGCAGCGACCGGGCCATGACGTCGGCCCACATGTCCAGGTCGGCTTCCGTGTAGCCGGCGATCACCGGCCGTCCGGTGGTGCCGGAGGAGGCGTGGATGCGACGCACCTGGCTGCGCGGCACGGCGAACATGCCGAACGGGTAGTTGGCGCGCATGTCGTCCTTGCCGGTCAGCGGCAGCGCGGCGATGTCGTCCACGCCGCGGATGTCCGCGGGCGCGATACCGGCGGCGTCCAGCGCCTGCCGGTAGTGCGGCACCTGCGCATACGCGCGGGTGACGGTATCGATCAGGCGCGCATTCTGCAGCGCCGTGAGCTCGTCCCGGCTCATCCTCTCGGCGTCGTCCAGCAGATCCGGCGACGGCGGCTGCCCGAGTGTCGTCATGGCGTTGTCCTTTCTCACGGCGCTCGCCACCCTGGTTGCGCTGACGCTCACTGCCCCTGTGGCGCAGGCGCCGGCAGGGTGCGTGACCGACCGCGAAATTCGGCGAGCACCTCGTCGTCGGCCTCGCGGCGCACGGTGACGTCGTAGATGCCGGATCGTCCGCGCCCGGCCCGGCGCGCCGCGCGGGCACGGAGCCGGTCCCCCGCGCGGGCCGGCGCCAGGAACGTGATGTCGGCGCCGGACGCCACGGTCACCGAACCGGCCTCGTTACAGGCGCAGGCGAAAGCCGTGTCCGCCAGCAGGAACACATAGCCGCCGTGGGCGATGCCGTGCCCATTGACCATGTCGGGGCGGACCGTCATGCGCACTTCGGCGACCCCCGCGCCTTCGTCGACCAGCTCGATTCCGAGCGACTGCGATGCGGTGTCCGCGGCGAACATGGCGCGGGCCCCGGTGACCGCACCGGACCCGATCGATCTGGTCATGCCGTGCCTCCGCGGGTAGATTACTGAACAGACGGTCAGTAATTGACATTCTGTCTAGGAGCGTAAGCCGATGACGCAGTCCGCGCAGCAGCGCACGCAGCAGCCGACACCGCCGGCGGTCGGCTTCGAGGGTTTCGAGGCCACGATCGCCGCGGACGGCCGTATCGAGCCGCGCGACGCGATGCCCGACGCCTACCGCAAGACGCTCGTGCGGCAGATGTCCCAGCATGCGCATTCGGAGATCATCGGCATGCAACCGGAGGGCAACTGGATCACCCGGGCGCCGTCACTGCTGCGCAAGGCGATCCTGATGGCGAAGGTGCAGGACGAGGCCGGGCACGGGCTGTACCTGTATGCGGCGGCCGAGACGCTGGGCACGAGCCGCGACGAGATGACCGACGCGCTGCTGGCCGGCACCGCCCGCTATTCGTCGATCTTCAACTACCCCACCCCCACCTGGGCGGACATGGGCGCGATCGGCTGGCTGGTGGATGGCGCGGCCATCGTGAACCAGGTACCGCTGTGCCGCTGCTCCTACGGGCCGTATGCGCGGGCGATGATCCGGATCTGCAAGGAGGAATCCTTCCACCAGCGACAGGGTTTCGAAATCCTGATGACGCTGTCGAGGGGCACGGACGCCCAGCACGCCATGGCGCAGGACGCGGTGGACCGCTGGTACGCCCCGTCGCTGATGATGTTCGGCCCGCCGGATTCCGACTCGTCGCACTCGGCGCAGTCGATGGCATGGCGGATCAAGCGGTTCTCGAACGACGAACTTCGCCAGCGGTTCGTGGACATGCTGGTGCCCCAGGCCGAGGCGTTGGGGCTCACGCTGCCCGATGCCGACCTGCGCTGGAACGCCGAGCGCGGCCACTTCGACTACGGCGATTTGGACTGGGCGGAGTTCAAGGCGGTGCTGCGCGGCGAGGGGCAATGCAACGCGCAACGGCTCGCCCACCGGCGGCGGGCACATGAGGACGGCGCCTGGGTGCGGGAGGCGGCCAGCGCCTACGCGGCGAAGCAGCGCGCCCACCGCGAGGATTCGATCGAGGAGTCGGCGGCATGAGCGACACGATCGAGCATGACGCCGCCCCCGCCGCAGGCGGCGTGAACCGACCCTGGCCGCTGTGGGAGGTCTTCGTCCGTCCGGCTCGCGGCCTGTCCCACACGCACGCCGGCTCGCTGCACGCCGCCGACGCGCAGATGGCGATCGCCAATGCCCGCGACCTCTACACCCGGCGAGCCGAAGGGGTCTCGATCTGGGTGGTGCCGTCCGCCGAGATCACCGCGTCGTCCCCGGACGAGAAGGATGCGCTGTTCGACCCGGCCGGCGACAAGATCTTCCGCTACCCCACGTTCTTCACCGCCAGCGAGGGGGTGCCCGGTCTGTGACCACCTCCCGCATCGAGACCTCCTCCACCCGCGTCGATACCGCCGACATCGCCGAATACGCGCTGCGGCTCGGCGACGATGCGCTGGTGCTCGCTCAGCGCATGGGCGAGTGGGTCTCCAACGCGCCCGAATTGGAAGAGGACGTGGCGCTGGCCAATATCGGCCTGGATCTGCTTGGCCAGGCGCGGGCGCTGCTCACCTATGCCGGGTCGTACCTGGGCCGGACGGAGGACGATCTCGCCTACTTCCGGACCGACACCGAGTTCCGCTGCGCGCACCTGATGTGCACGCCGCGCGGCGACTTCGCCGTCACCGTCGCCCGGATGCTGATCGTCGCGGGCTACCAGAAGGAGCTCTACACACGGCTGGCCGACTCCGCCGACGAGACTCTGGCCGGGATCGCCCGCAAGGCGGCGAAAGAGGTCGCTTACCACCTGGATCACGCGCGGATGTGGACGCTGCGGCTGGGCGACGGCACCGCCGAATCGCGCCGCCGCATCCAGCAGGCGTTCACCGACCTGTGGCCGCTGGTGGACGAGCTGATGCGCACCGATCCGGTGGAGCAGCGCCTCGTCGCCGCTGGGATCGCCGTGGACTCCTCGACATTGCGCGAGCGGTTCATTGCGGCGATCGACCCGATCCTCGACGAGGCGACACTCACCCGGCCCGAGGTGCCGTCTGCGGCGGGCGGCGGCCGGTTCGGCCGGCCCAGCGAGCATCTCGGCCATCTGCTGGCCGAGATGCAAGTGCTGGCCCGCGCGCATCCGGGGGCGACATGGTGAACGCGTCGACGACGAGGATGGCGCGCCCCGCCGCATTCCGCTCCCCGATCGCCCGGAGTCGGCCACCGGTCGCCCTGTCCGGCCGCGATGCGGCGCGCATCGCCGAGATCGCCGGCGGCGTGCCGGATCCCGAGCTGCCCATGGTGTCGCTCGCCAATCTGGGCGTGCTGCGGGCGGTGGAGGTGGACGCCACCACCGGCCGAATCGCCGTCACCATCACGCCGACCTACACGGGCTGCCCCGCCATGAACACCATGGCCGAGGACATCGTCGGCAGGCTGGCCGCCGCCGGGTACCCGGATGTGACGGTGCACAAGGTGCTGGGCGGCGACTGGTCCTCCGACGACCTCACCGCGGCCGGGCGGAAGGCGCTGCAGGACAACGGCATCGCGCCGCCCGCTGCCTCCCCGGGCGACCCGAACGCGGCCGCCGCCATCATCACCTGCCCGCAATGCGGCGCACCGGAAACCGAGCAGCTCTCGCCGTTCGGTGCCACCAGTTGCAAGGCGCTGTTCCGGTGCCTGGCCTGCCGCGAGCCCTTCGAATACTTCAAGGTGCATTAGGTATGACGTCATCCACGATCGCCGCGGGCGGCGCGGCGAGCGGCACCGCCGCGCCGTTGCTGCCCCGCCGCCGGCTCACGTTCCATCCGCTCGCCGTCGCAGCGATCAACCGGCTCACCTCGGACGCGGTCGAGGTCGTTTTCGCGGTCCCGGACGACCTGGCCGCTGAATTCGCCTACTTGCCCGGCCAGCACGTCGCCGTGCGGCTGCAGCGCGGCGGACGTGAGATCCGCCGCTCCTACTCGCTGTGCGCGCCGGCCGGAGGCGGCGAGCTGCACATCGCGGTGAAGGTGGAGCCCGGCGGCATCTTCTCCACGTTCGCTAATTCCGAGTTGGCCGTCGGCGACTTGGTGGACGTGATGACCCCCCAGGGCAGCTTCACCGTCACCGTCGACCCTGCAGCCGGCATGCACGTCGCGGCGGTCGCCGCGGGCTCGGGGATCACCCCGATCATGGCGCTGGCGGCGTCGGTGCTGTCCGGCTCCCCGCGCACCACGTTCACGCTGGTGTATTCCAGCCGCACCGCAGAGCAGGTGATGTTCGTCGATGAGCTGGCCGACCTCAAGGACCGTTTCCTGGGCCGATTGGCGGTGCACCACGTGCTCACCCGCGAGCAACGGCTTTCGCCGGTGCACTCAGGGCGGCTCAGCCCCGAGCGGCTGGACGTGCTGTTCGACCGGCTGTTGCCGCCGGCCACCGTGGACGAGTGGTTCCTGTGCGGACCGGTCGATCTGGTCACCGAGCTGCGCCAGCAGCTGACCGCGCGCAGCACGGATCCGGCCCGCATCCACGTGGAGCTGTTCACCACGGGTGCGCTGCGCCGCGATGTGCTTCCGGCACCGGACGCCGGCCCTGCCGCGGGCGACGTCATCGCCGATCATGCGGCCGTACCGGATCGCGGATCGGTTGCCGGCCACGGCGCCATCCCCGATCTGAAAGCGGGAGAAGCAGCCGTCACCATGACGCTCACCGGGCAGACGGCCACGGTGCGCTGCGGCAACGGCGAGCGGATCCTGGACGCCGCGCTGCGGGTGCGGGCGGACACGCCGTTCTCCTGCACGGGCGGGGTGTGCGGCACATGCCGCGCGAAGCTGGTGTCCGGCACCGTGGACATGGACGTGAACTACGCCTTGGAGCCGGACGAGATCGAGGCCGGATACATCCTCACCTGCCAGGCGGTGTGCACCTCGGACGCGGTCGAAGTCGATTACGACGCATAGGTTCTCGCGCGCTGCCCGGCTAGCGACGGCGCCGGCGGGTGCCGAAGATCGAGCGCCCGAGCGCCCCGCCCAGCGCGGAGCCCATCGACCGCATGAACGACTTCACGGCCGCGTTCTGCATCAGGTCGCCCAGCATGCCGCCACCGCCGTCCTGTTGGGCCTGCCGCCGGGCCGCCTTCTCCAGATCGGCCTGCTCTTGGTCGGCCTGCTTGCGCTGCCTTTCCAGCTCCGCGGCGACGTCGGCCCGGGCCTTCTCCAGTTCCTCGGCGCGCTGCGCCTCGGCCTGCTGCTGCGCGAGCCGGGTCGTCAGCAGTTCGTAGGCCGATTCGCGATCGACCGGGGCGGAGTACTTCGCGCTCAGCGGTGACGCCGCCACCACACCCGCCACGTCGCCGGCCGGCGCGGGATCCATGAGCGACCGGGGCGCCCGGATCCGAGTCCACGCCACCGGCGTCGGCACGCCCTTCTTGGACAGCACGGTCACGATCGCCTCGCCGATGCCCAACGACGTCAGCGCCTCGGCGAGGTCGTAGTCGTCGGTGACCGGGTAGGTCTTCACGGTCTGGGCCAGCGCCTGCTGGTCGGCCGGGGTGAACGCCCGAAGGGCGTGCTGGATGCGAGCGCCGAGCTGGGAGAGCACCGCGGCCGGCACATCCGTGGGCAGTTGTGTGCAGAAGAAGACGCCGACGCCCTTGGACCGGATGAGCTTCACGGTCTGCTCGATCGCCGCCAGGAATGCCTTCGACGCATCCTTGAACAGCAGGTGCGCCTCGTCGAACAGGAACACCAGCTTCGGTTTGTGCAGGTCGCCCACCTCGGGAAGCTGCTCGAAGAGTTCGGCGAGCAGCCACATCAGGAACGTGGACGTGAGCGCGGGTTGTGAGATCAGGTCGCCGACCTCCAGCAGGCTGATCACGGCGCGGCCGTCGCCGGATACCCGCATCAGGTCGGCGATTTCGAATTCGGGCTCGCCGAAGAACTCGTCCCCGCCCTGCGCCTCCAGGTTGGTGACCGCACGCAGGATGACGCCGGCGGTCGCCGTGGACACGCCACCCAGACGCCGGAGATCCTCCTTGCCCTCGTCGGAGGTCAGGTGGGCAATCACTTCGCGCAGGTCTTTGACGTCCAGAAGAGGAAGGTGCTGCTGATCGGCCCAGTGGAAGATCAGCCCGAGCGTCGATTCCTGCGTGGCATTGAGGTCGAGAACCTTGGCGAGCAGGATCGGGCCGAACGAGTCGATTGTGGCGCGCACCGAGATGCCGCCGGACCGGCCGGCGAGCGACAGGAACTCGACCGGGAACGCGGCTGGTTGCCAGTCGTCGCCGGTGTCCGCGGCGCGCCGAGTGATCGCGTCGCCGCCCTCGCCGGGTCGAATCAAGCCGGACAGGTCGCCTTTCACATCGGGCATCAGCACGGGCACGCCCGCCAGCGAGAGCTGCTCGGCGATGCCCTGCAGGGTCTTGGTCTTGCCGGTGCCGGTCGCGCCGGCGATCAGCCCGTGCCGGTTGAACGTGGCCAGTGGCACCGTCACCAGGGCGGAGGGGCTGGCCGAAGCTCCCACGACCACGGAGCCGAGTGTGATGCAAGGGCCGTCGGTGGCATATCCGGCGGCGATACGCGCGGCAGTGTCGTGCGCGGAGGAAGTGTTGTCCGTGTCGGCAGTTGCTGGGGGCGGCGTCATACTCGTTCTCCTAGCCTCGTGATCCACGCGGGGCGAGCCGACAGGCGGTGCGCGGCAACACTCCGACACCAGGCTCATCATGCACCGAAAGCACCGGGCCCTAGGCTATATCTCGTGACGACAGAAAACATCGTGTGGGCCGACTGCGAGATGACGGGCCTCGACCTGGGCAAGGACAAGCTCATCGAGATCGCCGTGCTGGTGACCGACGGCGAGCTGAACGTGCTGGGCGAGGGCGTGGACCTGGTGATCCACGCCGACGACGAGGCCTTGGCGTCCATGCCCGAGGTGGTGGCGAAGATGCACGCGAAGTCGGGGCTCACCGACGAGGTGCGCGCCTCGACGATCACGATGGCCGACGCCGAAGCCGCGGTGCTCGCGTACGTGCGGCAGTACGTCCCGGCGGACGGCCGGCCGCTGCTCGCCGGCAACTCGATCGCCACCGACCGCGGGTTCATCGAGCGGGACATGCCGGAATTCTCGGCGTTCCTGCACTATCGGATGATCGACGTCTCCACGATCAAGGAACTCACCCGCCGCTGGTACCCGCCGGTGTATTCGTCACAGCCGGAGAAGGGCATGGCGCACCGGGCGCTGGCGGACATCAAGGAATCGATCCACGAGCTCGCTTACTACCGCGCGACGGTGTTCGTGCCCGCGCCTGGGCCCAGCGTCGACACGGCTGGGCGGATTGCGCAGTCACTGGCTCCGATCGGCTAGACTCGTGGTTCGGCGCGTGCTGTTGCGCGCGACCAATGGTGGATGTAGCTCAGTTGGTAGAGTCCCGGCTTGTGGTGCCGGTTGTCGCGGGTTCGAGCCCCGTCATCCACCCCGAATAAGTGCAGGTCAGAGGCCATGAGAATGATCTTTGTTGACACGGCACCACCGATCTGTTGACGAGATCGGCACAATGTCGCCGTGAGGTATTGATCCGGCGGCGCCTCCCGGGCGGAGAGTATCCTTCGACGATCCGACGTTGGGCTCGGTTCGGAGGACAGCCATGGACGCAGAGCGCGGGCACTCGGCAGCGGACGGCGTGCGGGTCGAGGTGCTGACGGCGATCGACCTCGGCCGAGAGATTCCGGGCATGGACGGCTATCAGTTGCGGATGAGGCTGGTCACGATGGACCCCGGCGCCGTGTTCGGGCCGGTTCACGATCACAAGGGCAGGCCCGGGACCGTGTATGTGCTGCAGGGCACCATCACCGATCTCCGCGACGGTGTCGCCACCGAGTACGGACCCGGGCCGGGCTGGCCCGAGGATCGCACGACCGTGCACTGGCTCGAGAACCGGGGCGCCGCGCCGGCAGTCGAGATCTCGGTGGACGTGGTGAAGCAGGCTTGACGGGCGGGTTCGGCACTCGCGGCTGATGTCCGGCATCGCGCGACAGCCGGTCGGCACCGAGACCCGTTGCAGCGGTTGACGATTGGGTGCGGCGATCCCCCGACAGCCGCCTCAACGTACGATGAGGGCGCTTCGCCGGGGCGGCAGGATCGAGTATGACGCGGCCCTCGGGCTCGCCCCTTCTCGATACCGGAGGCCGCCATCACCACCCTCGACTACCGTGCCCGCGCGTGGTGGACCCCGGCCACCGTCCTGATCGTCGCAGCGGTGAGCACCGTCCAAATGACGGTCGAGTTGCTGCTGCTCGGACCCGGATCACTCGACGAGTCGCTGACGATCGGATCGACGATTCTCGCGCATGCCGTGGGCGGCGTGGTGTGCGCGGTGGTGTTCGGAGCCGTCGCGTGGCTGCGCAGTGGCACTCGTCCGCGCTTCCTGGGCTATCAGGAGCGATACCTGGTGGGGGTCGGCCTGGGGATCGTGACATCGCTGGCAATCTCCGTCTCCTACGGCGCGCTCACCGCCACCTCGTTCCCGAACGCGGTCGAATCCATCGGCACACTGATGGTGCTGTCGCTGCTGTCCATGCAACTGCCGGTCGCGTGCATCGTCGGCGGGCTCGCACGGCACCTGCTCAGCAAGGCCCGCGCAGGTGTCGCACGACCGCGGCGCGCGATCGAGGACCCGCAGTAGCGCGACCGCGCATCGATCCCCGCCGGCGACAACGGCCTCGCATGAGGGACCGGCCCGCGCAGCATCGCCCACCCGGTGCGGTGCGGACCGGCGGCGCTATGACCACCTCGACCAGCCGGTTTCTCGGCGGAAGCGGTGAGGCTGTACAGTGGACGAGGCTCCGGGGGCGTTCGACCGGCGCATGCGCCATTAGCTCAATTGGCAGAGCAGCTGACTCTTAATCAGCGGGTTCGGGGTTCGAGTCCCTGATGGCGCACTTTCCGCAGGCCGAAGCGATTTCGGTAACCCTGACCTGAACCAGAACAAGCCAGCGACGACGCCGTCGAGACGCTGCGCGAACGTGCCGTGCTTCACCATCTGGAGGTGTCGAGCGCGGCGAGTGCTCCTGCTAGGCCTGGCAGGGGCTTGGCGCCCGCCGTGTTGTCGGGGTTTTGAAGGATCCACACGTTTTGGACTGCACTGATCTGATCGACACATCGCTGCATGGCATCGTCGGAATTTGGCCCGGGCGATCCGGTCTGACGCACCCATACGCCGCCGATGCCGACCTCGCCGGGCGCCACGTCATAGTTCAGACCTGCTGCGGTGAGACATTCGGTGTAGACGTGTGTGCTTTCATCGAGTTCAGCAGGCGTCACCTGCTTGTCCTTCAGCACATGCTGCTCGAACGACGACAGATTCCTCAGGGCTTGGCTCCCGAGCCCGTCGTTACCGTCCGCCGGCGATGCTGAGCGGCCAAGGATCAAGAACACGCCGGTCACCGCGATCAGCACGGCCACGATCGCCCCCACAACGACTCGTTGCGTTGCCCTCATGATGATTTCCGTTCGTCCTCGTGGCCGGTCCGGTGGCCGTCTTCTCGGCCGCGCCCGCGGGCTGTTGTCTGCGCACTCATGGCGCGATCCTGTAGGCGGCTATGGGCTCGGGTGTGCAGCAGGTAGGTCGAGGAGGAACCGTCTATAGCCAGCTCCCGGCCGCAGCGGCGAACGACGCGCAACACCGTGTCCTTCGCAAGCGCCGGCCCAAACTCGTTGAAGAGGTCTTCTACGACATCAGCCATCGAGCGCAGCGCATAGTCGGTGCTCAGCCGTGTTGGAGGTATCGGCACGGTCATTTCACTGCCCTTGTCGAGTGTGGCCCGGATTGCGACTGGTCCCGGGATCGGCGAGCACATCGGATACAGGCCCCGGCGCTTCGCCGTCCGGCGGCGACGTAGGCTCGCTCGGCGTCGCGTCGGCGAGCGCCACCAGTGAGCGCAGTACCGTCATCTCGTCGTTGTAGGCCTTGCCGCCGAGGTGGGTGATCGTCACCCACGTGCGTGGACGGCGACCTTGATAGCCCTTCTCGACGGTGACTAGCCGAGCCTCGACAAGGGTGGTCACATGCCGCGACAAGTTCCCTGCGGACAGATCGAGAGCCTGCTGCAGGTAGCCGAATTCGATCCGATCGCCGCGGGACAAAATGGCCAGGATGCCCAGACGGGTTCGTTGGTGAACCACGTCATCGAGGTCCACAGTCGGATGGCTCACCGCGCACCCCGCGTCCCTACTGCCCTTGCGTCGCGCCGATGCAGCACGCCAAAAATTGCCGACGCCGCAAAGAGCACGACGGCGACCGTGCCGAGATTCGCGATCTCGTCGGCGTGATCGAAATAGGGCACGCCGAAACGGAAAAGCACGTTCTCCATGTTGTACAGGTTCGCCAGGAGCGTCAGCGGCACGATCACCGCGGCCAGGACCCACAGGCCGAGCCGTCGTTCCCGTACTGCCCAGACGACGATCCCGACCGCAATGGCCAGCAGCGGCACGTTGCCACGAATCAGAAGATCTCCCGGCGCGAACCAGCCGACGATGATGACAACGGCGCCGGCCAACGCCAATACACCCGCCAGCACCAGCGGGCGTCGGTCCACCCACACCCCGCCGCGGTATCCCTGACGCCGCGCTATCCACAGCGCCAACAGATACGCGACGATGCTCGCTACGACCCAATAGAACAATCGCACCCGATCGGTCCACGGCATGGGCCCGCTGACGAGGCCGAACTCGGGTTGCAGAGGATCCACCACCACGGCGACCTGTGCCGCGCGGATCAGCCCGACGACGAGAGCACCCGCCACGACCAGCGCCAAGAACAGCAGGGGCATCGCCGGGCTCGGCCGATCAGCTCGCGATCGATCACGGATATCCTCGAGCGAATCCAGGTCATTGCTCACGCCATCTAGTTTGCGTTACCAACTAGATGGCGTCAAGCACCGCCTCGATTTTCTTGAGCGCCGCGTATGACGGGCAGCATCGAAGGTGGGGAACAGGGGTGCGTCGGCTTACCGGGCCCCGCCAATCGACCAGACCTCGCCGGGCGGCACGGGTCAGACCTCCACGGAGAGCTCGTACACCTGATCCGTGGGGTGCCCGGCTCGCTCGTGTACCCGCTTGACGGCCTCCTTGTCCGGTCCGGTCGACAGGCAGAACACCTTGCCGGATTCCGGGTCGAGCCAGGCCTTCTCGAAGTGCACCCCTTCGTCGGCCTCGACGTCCAGGTCGCGCTGGTGCGCTTCCATCAGCTGGTCTTCCGTCACGCCCACAAAACCGTCGTGAAGATCCATGAACTTCGGCATGAGCTTCTCCTCACCGGTAGGCCCGCCACGGTTGCCGGGCGTCAGCCGGAAGTGTGCGCTAGCGGTGCGAGTGCGTCAATCATGCAATGTGGTTGACCACGCCCTGTGATGACCAGTTGGTCGTCCGGCATCTTTCACCAGAGTTGCGGGCCCGCAATGACCTCAGAACCCGCTGCGGCCGCATCGCCTCTCACCCGCCCAGCGGCACCATCGCGCGCGCGGCCTTCGGCATCAGGACGAACGCGAGCAGATAGATCGTGGCTACCACGATCAACAGATTGCGGTAGCCGGTCATGAGCACGAGATATTCCAGGCACCCGCCGACGATGGCGCCGAGCAGATTGGCCGCGAAAGCGGCCTGCGAGTCGTCGGATTGGCGGAACCGTTGCGAGAACGCGACATTGGCCAGGTAGATGGGCAGGAAGGCGATCAGGATCGCCAGGATCAGCCGCGGTGCGAACGGCAGCGCGAGCAGCCACTCGGCCTTGACGATCCAGGCGGTCGCGAGCGCCACGGCGATTCCCGCGAAGACCACCGGCAGCGGCGGGGTGCGCCATCGCCGCGTCGTTTCCACCGCCGCGAGCACCACGATGAGCACCCCACCGAAGACCATCGCATTCACCAGCCAGGTCGTGCCGAACAGCAGCGCGAAGGACCCCACGTTCTTCGTCTCCAGCAGCAGGAACGCGGCGCCCATGAAGAATAGGTCGGCGTACGGCTTCATAGAACGCAGCGGGCCGCCCAACGTGCGCACCGCGATCAGGGACAGGAGCAGGATCCCGGCCAGCGTCCACAGGTAGAGGGGAGGTATCAGGCCGCCCTCGAAGTACAGGAACGGCCTGTCGTCGGTGGCGGGCGTCAGCACCGGCCCGGACGGGGTGTAGGCCGCATCGCAGGACTGGTCGGCTTCGTTGACCGCCGCGGTGATGGTGGCCTGCGCGCCGCCGAACTCGTCCACACACGGTGTGTGCCCGAACGCCTGACCGACGGTGCCGACGAGCCGGTCGATCAGCCAGTTGTCGCGGTAGTAGTTGTACATGGCGAACGCGCCGCCGGGATTGAGATGCGAGCGAGCCGACTGAATCGCCTGCTCGGTGAACAGGAACGACTCCAGCCGAATCTGTGACGCGCCATTGACGAGCGCCAGCGAGTCGGGCAGCGCGAACAGGATGAGGTCGTAGGTGGCACTCGTCGTTTGCAGGAACGCGCGACCGTCATTGATGTGTCTGGTGACACGGGGATCCTGGTAGGCGTGGTCGGGGTTCAGCTCGGCACCGATCTGCATCATCCGTGGATCGATGTCCACTGCGTCGACGTGTTTGGCGCCCTTCGACAAGGCGATGGCGACGTCCGAACCGGATCCGGCACCCACGATGAGCACATTGTCCAGTGAGTTGTCTTTGACTCGCGCGTACGGCGCCGCGTAGAACCCTTCCGCGTGCTGCAGCTTCCATTGCGCAGGCGCCATCAACTGATGCGGGATGCCGTTGACCGAGATGTCCACCATGGTGTCCGCGCCGGAGGCAGACGTCTTCGTCGTCACCTTGTAGTACGGCGACCACGACACGCCGGGCGTCAACGTTTCCAGCAGTAGCGCCACCACCAGGCCCGCTCCGGCCGCGCCTGCGAGCAGCTTGGGGCGCTTGGGCACCAGCACCACGAACGCGAGCGCCACGAGAATTCCCCACACCACCGATGGTGCGGACAGGAACGACAATGCGGTGAAGGCAACGATGCCGACCAGCGAGCCGATCAGGTCGTAGCGGTACGCGGTCAAGGGTTGGAGCTGTCCGAAACAGCGCCCGACGACTTCGGCGGGCCCGGCCAGGACGGCCGCTACGCAGATGAACACGATCGGCAGGATCAGCCAGGCAGGCGGCCCGGTGGTGTTGAGCGACGTGAAGTAGATGACCTGGTTGGTGGTCCGGTTGATCGTCACCGGTACCACCAGCACGAGGCCCACCAATAACGCCAGGATGACGGGGGTGGCGGGCAGGATCGACCAATGTCGCCGGGAGATCAGGAATCCGACGCCGATCCCGAGGAACGAACCGAGCAGGACGAAGTTCGAGAAGTAGCTTAGATGCACGATGTTCGAGCCGAGCCAGCGGATCAGCGCCAATTCCAGAAATAGCATCAGCGCGCTGCCCAACGTCAACCGACTTGTCACGGCACGGTGGGTCCGCCGGCCTCGGGCCACGGCCCCCGCCGCGTCATCAGCCGGGGAGGCACCGTCACGCTTGTTGCTCGGGCCGGACTTGCCCGGTGTGGCCCGGCTGGTCATCCGGCGGGCCTGGCATTCGCGTCGGGATCGAACGACACGACGAGCAGCGTCACCGGCGTTTGTCTCCGCCACGCCCGCGACCGTGGCCACGAATCTCCGCGTCGGAGGGCCATATCGGCGGACCACACGGCGGTAAAGAACCGATTGAGGAAATCGTCCCGGTCACCCATACCGGAATTCAACGCCTCGGATCCCGTCCGCGAAAGTCCGGCGGCCGGCATCCGCTGGACAAGCGCCGGACTACAGCCGGATCATCGGAAGATCTTGCGCACCACCACATAGGCGACGAGGGCGCCGGCGCCGATTATGGCAATCTTGATTTTCGGCTGATCCCAGAGCGCGTGCACGCGACGCTTGCCCTCGTCCAAGGCCCGTTTCGGGTCCAGGCGTGTGGTCAATTCGTCGACCGCGGTGGCCAGTCCGTCGCGGGCGCGCTCGATCTCGGCCTGGATCGTCTGCGGATCACGGACCACAGGGACTCCTTGTGACATGTACGGGCCGACGGTCGGTGGCCCGCCTGACGATGACTGCATCTACCCTAGCGCTATGACGAATCTTCCGGCCGAAGGCGACCAAGCACCCGCATTCACCCTCCACGACGCGAACGGCGACGAAGTTTCGCTGTCCGATTTCGCCGGCAAGCCGGTGATCGTGTACTTCTACCCGGCCGCGATGACGCCGGGCTGCACCACCGAGGCCTGCGATTTCACGGCCGCGCGCCCGAAGTTCGACGGCGCGGGCTACACCGTGATCGGCATCTCCCCTGACGAGCCGGAGAAGCTGGCCCAGTTCACCCGCCAGGAGGACCTGAACCTGGTGCTGCTCTCGGACCCGGATCGCAGCGTCCTGACGGCATACGGCGCGTACGGCGAGAAGCAGAATTACGGCAAGACCGTCGAGGGCGTCATCCGCTCGACGTTCGTCATCGACGGTGCCGGCACGATCACCCACGCGTGGCGGAACGTGAAGGCGACGGGGCACGTCGGCCGCGTCATGGAGAGCCTGTCCATCGGATAGTCTCGGTGCCGAGCAGCATCCCGGGGCCGTAGCCCAATTGGCAGAGGCACACGGTTTAGGTCCGTGCCAGTGTGGGTTCGACTCCCATCGGCCCCACGGGTTCCACCGAGTATGACGGTGCCCGCGGCGCTGAGCGCCGGCGCCGCTTGCTGCGCGGCCGTTCCACGAAGAAAGCCGTCGCACATCCGCTGCGTGGCCTGCAGAGCCGGGCAATTGGATATCGGATGGGCCCCGGCGCATCCGATGATGCATTCTGGACGAATGATCGAGCCCGAGTCGCTTCGCCCGAACTGCGCTCACTGCGCGGCGTGGTGCTGTACGGCGCTTTCGTTCAGCAGGTCCGCAGAGTTCGCGTTCGACAAGCCCGTGGGTGTCCCCTGCCGCAATCTGCGGGCCGACTTCAGCTGCGGGATTCATGCCACGCTGCGCCGCGACGGAATGAAGGGCTGCACCAGCTTCGACTGTTTCGGAGCAGGTCAGAAGGTCACTCAGCTCACCTTCGGCGGACAACAGAACTGGCGCGGCGATCCGACCCGCGCCCCAGCGATGTTCCGGGTGTTCCGCGCCATGCTGGATCTGCACGAGATCCTCTGGTACTTGGCTCTTGCTCGGCAAACCCCGCAGGCATCTGCGCTGTGGCCGGAGATCGACGAGGTCGCCGAATGGATCGAAGAGGTGACGCGACAACCGTCCGAGACGCTGGAATCGCTGGACACCCTCTGGATGAACTCACAGATCACACCGCTGCTCGACGCAGTGAGCGACCTGGTCCGAGCCGACGGTGCACCGGAGCACGGTGCATCCGCCGGCCAGGATCTGAGCGGTCAAGACCTGACCGGAGCGGACCTACGCGGTACGGGCCTGGCCGGCGCCCGGCTGCGCGGCACCACGCTGACCGCGGCGGACCTGCGGGGAGTCGACTTGAGCCGCGCCGATCTGCTGGGTGCCGATCTGCGCGGCGCCCGGCTGGACGATGCCGACCTGTCCGACGCCCTGTTCGCCACGCAGATGCAGCTGAACTCCGCCAACGGGAACCCGCAGACCCGACTTCCGCGGTCGTTGCTGCGCCCGGGGCACTGGGGCTGATGCCCGAAGCTGAGGCCGACCCGAGGATTGCGTCATACCTGATCTGTCGCATGTGCGGGCGCACCCCTATGTCTCGTCATCGACCGGCGGCGCGAGACCGCCCATCGGGGCGGCCCGGTCAGGGCGCGACGCGGTAGTGGCTGCGGATGGCGATGCGGTTCCAGGAGTTCATCACGATCGCCAGCCAGCTGACGGCCGAGACCTGCTCATCAGTCAGCGAGCCGTCATCCCATTCGCGACGTTCGGGCACCGGCAGCCGGGTCACCTCTTCGGCGAGTGCCAGCGCCGCTCGTTCCTGCGCCGTGAAGTACTGCGACTCCCACCACGCCGCGAGCACTGCGAGCCGGTCGGTGGACACGCCATGGGAGATCGCGTCGCGGGTGTGCATACGAAGACAGAATGCACACCCGTTGATCTGCGACACGCGGACTTTGATCAAGTCCTCGACCGTAGTATCCAGGCCCGACCGCGACATCGCCTCCGCCACATGATCATTCAGGGCCACAACGTCCTGATACAGGTCCGGGTGTTGTTTGCTGAGGTTCACTGTCGCCACGATTCGAGCCTAACCCCGGCGCCGAACCAGGTCGGTGCGCGCGAAAGACCTGCCGCTTCCGGATCGATGGCCCTGACGAGCGACGCGCACCTGACGGCGATGGCGGGCAGGGCGCGATAGGCACTCCGCCCGCCATCACCGCGGGAATCACTCACCACGCGGCATCAGGCCGCCGGCACGTTCTCGACGAACTCGGTGGTGTACGTCTTCGACAGGTCGACGTTCGCCTTGGCGACCTCGGGCAGTGCCATCGACAGCACCGACAGCACGGTGGCCGGGCCGTCGGAAGGCATCACGCCGTCGGCCGTGAACATGCCCTTGCCGTCGTCGAGCGCCTTGGCGTACGCCTCCTTGCCCACGCCCTTGTAGAAGTCGGCCGGAACCTTGTCGGTGATCTCGGCGCCGCTGTGCGTCGCGATGAAGTGCAACGTCTTCACAAACGCGTTCGCGAGCTTTTGCACCGCGTCCTTGTGCGCATCGACCCATGACGTCTGCGCATAGAGGCTGGCCGCCGGGTACGTACCGCCGAGCGCGGCCTCGGTGCCCTCCTTCGTGCGCATATCGACCATCACGTGGGCGAGGCCCGAGTTCACCGCCTGGGTGATGGTGGGCTCCGTCGTCATGCCCGAGACGATGGTGCCCTGCGTCATCGCCGCGATGAACGTCTGGCCCGCCTTGACGGCCTGCCGGCTGACATCTCCGACCTTCAGGCCGCTCTTCACGGCCAGATACTGGGTGAGGAAGTCTGTCGACGAGCCGGCGCCGGTGATGCCGACGCTCTTGCCCTTCCAGTCGGCGGGCGAGTGCACATCCGTCGCCTTGTTGCTCGTCAGCTCGACCTCCCCCGGCACCTGGGAGAATTGCACGATCGACTCCGTCGTTTTGCCCTTGACCTGCAGCTGGATGTTGTGGTCGTAGAAGCCCACCACGGCGTCGACACTGCCCGACAACATCGCCGTCTCCGCGTCGACGCCGGCCGGCTCCGACTGCAGGTCGACGTCGATGCCTTCCTCCTCGAAGTAGCCGAGGTCCTTGGTGAGTTCGGCCGGCAGGTAGATCTGCTTGTCCAGCCCGCCGACCATGATCGTCACCTTTTCGGACGAAGCGGCCGCAGTGGCCCCGGCGGGTGCGCTGTCTCCCGAAGCCCCGCCATTCGTCGCCCCGGCCGCCTGGGCGCCGGCATCGGAACCGGCCCCGGAGCTGCCGGCAGTATCCGAGCCGCTCGATCCGCACGCGGCCAACACCAGGCTTGTGGCCAGCGCGATCACGCAGGCAGCGAGCATCCGTCGTTTCATCCGACTCTCCTTTTGGGTGATGACGACGCGGCGGGCGCCACGCCGGTGGGACATCCGGGCGGTCACAGATCCGCGCCGGACAGCTGCGGCGGCCGCCAGGAGAGCAGCCGCTTCTCCAGCAGGCCGATCAAGAATTCGGCGATGAGGGCGACGACCGCGATGATGACCATCGCTGCGAAGATGCCGCCGGGGTTGAACGTTCCCTGCGCGAAGGTGATCAGGTAGCCGAGGCCCTTGTTGGCGCCCAGGAATTCGCCGACGATCGCGCCGATCAGGGCGAAGCCGAAGCTGGTGTGCATCGACGCGATGATCCAGGTGAAGGCGGACGGCAGAACGACCTGCCGCGTCACCTGGCCCTTGCTGGCGCCCAGCAGACGGGCGTTGGCGATCAGGTTCCGGTCGACCTCGCGCGTGCCCTGGAACGCGTTGAAGAACACGGCGAAGAACACCAGGATCGCGGCGAGCACCACCTTGGAGCCCATGCCCAGACCCAGCCAGACGATGAGAATCGAGCCGACCACGATGCGCGGGATCGAGTTGAACACCTTGATGTACGGGCCGAAGACGTCGGACAGCAGCCGCACCCGGCCGAGCGCCACACCGCACACGACGCCGAGGACGACGCCGACGACGAACCCGAACACCGCTTCCTCGACGGTCACCGCGACCTGCTGCCACAGGGGGCCGGCCTGGGTTCCGTCGATCGCCCAGTCCCACAGCTGCCGCACGACCTCTGTCGGGTAGCTGAAGAAGAACGGATCGATGACGCCGGTGCGCGCCAGCGCCTCCCAGCCCCCGATGAACAGGACGGCGACGAGCACCTGCCACGTCACGACGAGCCTGCGATGACGACGGGCCTGCCGCTCGGCCTCCTCATTGAGAACGGCCTCCGGCACCGGCCGACCGGCCACCGACCGGTCCCGACCCGGTGCCGCGTCGCCGAGACGGGTCGTGTTCCCGCCCGGCCGGTGTGCCGCCGCGCCGGCCGCTGCGCCCTGCTGCTCCGTCATGGTGTCGGCTCCCTGGTCGCTGCCGCTGCTGGTCATGCCGCCGACCCTGCCGCCGCGGACTGACGCTGGTAGGCCACCTGCACCTCATCGCGCAGGCTCTGCCAGATCTCCTGGTAGAGGTCGATGAACGCCGGTTCGAAGCGGATCTCCTGCACGGTGCGAGGCCGTGGCAGGTCGATGCGGTAGGTCGCCTTGACCGTGGCCGGACCGGCCGTCATCACCACGACCGTGTCGGCCAGCGCGATCGCCTCCTCCAGGTCGTGTGTCACGAACACGACGGACGGGCGCGTCTGGTCCCAGATGGTGAGCAGTTCCGTGGACATGAGGGCACGCGTCTGAACATCCAGAGCGGAGAACGGCTCGTCCATCAGCAGCACGCCGGGCTCGTTGATCAGGCTCTGCGCCAGCGCGACTCGTTTACGCATGCCGCCGGACAACTGATGCGGGTGACGATCCTCGAACCCCGCCAGGCCCACCCGGCGGATCCAGTCCCGCGCGGCGGCCAGCGCCTCTCGCTTGGCGACCCCGCGAAACAGCGGGCCGGCGGCCACATTGTCCAGGACGGTCTTCCACGGCAACACGGCGTCGGCCTGGAACATGAACCCTACGCCCGGGTTGATGCCGCGCACCGGATGGCCGTGAACCAGCACCCGGCCCACGGTCGCCTGTTCGAGGCCCGAGACGAGCGTCAGCGTGGTGGACTTCCCGCAGCCGGTCGGCCCGACCACGGCGCAGAACTCGCCGCGGTCGATGCGTAGGTCGAGATCGTGCAGCGCCGTATAGCTGCCACCGTCCGGCGTGCGGAACCTCTTGGTCACGCCGATCAACTCGATGGCGGGTGTGTCGGCGGCGTCGCGCGCCACCGGGGTTGGGGACGGATCCATACCGGCTCCTTCTGATCGGCACCCCGCGTCGGCGGCATCGCTCCGCCGACACAGCGTCATGGGGACCACGGAGGCCGAATCGAAAGGTGACCGGCGCAACACCCGCAGTGGCGTCACGGTAGGAGCCGCGGGGCGGGCGCCGAAAGCCTTTCCCGGCTTACCCGCGTACTGCTCTTTGAGGTGACTTTTGTGCGTATTGCGCGCCGCTGAGACGTGGTCGGCCGGCGGCGCGGATGAGACACTGACCACATGAGTGGATCTGTGGCGGCGGTCACCCGCACGCGGGTGACGGGCGGCCTGCGGTGACCGCCGCGTCGCGCCGGCGATCGTCCGCGCGGCTCTCCACCAGGATCCTGCGCTGGCAGCTGGCCATCCTGGTGGGGACGCTCGTCGTCGGGTTCCTGCTGACCAGCGCACTGGTGCGCAACCTCCTCGTCACCCAGTTCGAAGAGCGCGCACTGGCGATCGCGCGCTCGGTGGCAGTACAGCCGGGCATCGCCGACGCGGTGCTGCAGGGCGACGCAACGGGCATGGTGCAGCAGCGGGCGGAGGCGGCCCGGATGAGCACCGAGGCTCTTTTCGTCGTGGTCACCGACGACAGGGGTATCCGGTTCTCGCACCCCGACCCGGAGCGCATCGGCGAGGAGGTGTCCACCGATCCGAGCGAGGCGCTGTCCGGCGAAACGGTGGTGGCTGTCGAGAAGGGCACGCTGGGCTGGTCGGCGCGCGCGAAGGTTCCGCTGCGCACCTCGGCGGGGACCATCGTCGGCGAGGTGTCGGTCGGCATCTCCATCAGCGAGATCACTTCGCGGCTGCTCAACCTCCTGCCGAGCGTCGGTCTCTATCTCGGCCTGGCACTCGCGGTCGGTATCGGGGCATCGCTGCTGCTGGCCCGACGTCTCAAACGGCAGACGTTCGGTTTGGAGCTCGGTGAGATCGCCGGGCTGCTGCAGGAGCGGGAGGCCACGCTCTACGGCATCAGGGAGGGCGTGATCGCGGTGGACCCGGACGGGCGCGTCAGCCTGATCAATGACGAGGCACGGCGGCTGATCGCACTCGGCCAGCGGGGCATCGGCCAGACTCTCGACGACCTGCTCCCGCCCGGTCGGCTGACGGACGTCCTCACCGGCGCGGAGCCGGGATCCGACCAGGTGGTGGTCACAGCACAGCATTGTCTCGTCATCAACCGGATGCCGGTGAAGTTCCAGGGCCGCGATCTCGGCTCCGTCATCACGCTCTCGGACCGCACCGAACAGGAGAACCTGCTGCGCGAACTCGATTCGGTGCGCGGGCTCACCGACGCGTTGCGTGCCCAGCAGCACGAGTACGACAACCGGGTGCACGGCCTCGCCGGCCTCGTGGAACTCGGCCGATTCGATGAGGCGGTGACGTACGCGAACGAGTTGTCGATGGATCAGTCCGACCTGGCCGAGCGCCTCCAGGAGCGCATCGACAGCCCGCAGATCGTGGGACTGCTGGTCGCGAAGTCGGTCGTGGCCGCCGAACGTGGCGTACGCCTGACGATCAGCGACGACACGGCCCTGGCCGCCGACGACGTCGATCCCCGCCCGCTGCTGACGATCGTCGGCAACCTGGTCGACAACGCGATCGACGCGGCCGCATCGACGCCCGGCGCGTCGGCGGGCGTCGACGTCCGGCTGCGCGCCGACGGCGACGACGTGACCCTCTCCGTGGCGGACAGCGGGCCGGGCGTGCCGACCGATCAGCGGCAACGGATCTTCACAGACGGCTACTCCACCAAGCTGCCGGCCGGGCGACGGCGGCGCGGACTCGGCCTGGCGCTGGTGCAGCGCACCGTCACGGCGCTGGGCGGCGCGATCGGGGTGGCCGACGGCGACAGCGGCGGCGCTCGGTTCACCGTGACGCTGCCGCACGGGCGCGTCGCGTTCCCCCACGCGCAGGCCAGCGGCGAATCGCGCATCTCCTCCCTTGGGGCGCATCCCCTCGACGGAGCGCGTGACCTTTCGACGCCGCGCGGAGCCGGGCGGGTGAGAGGGCCCGTGGGGTTGCGCCGGTGATCGACACGCTCATCGTGGACGACGACTATCGCGTGGCGCAGGTGCACGCGGGCTACGTCCGGACGATGCCGGGGTTCGAGGTCGTGGGCCTGGCGCACACAGCCCAGGAGGCGTACGACCTCGTCGGCGAGCACACCCCCGCCCTGGTCCTGCTCGACCTGTACCTGCCGGACGAGCACGGCCTCGATCTGATGCGACGGCTGATGGATCTGCCGCAACCACCCGACACCATCGTCATCTCGGCAGCGCGCGATCTCGCCTCCGTCCGGCGCGCCATGCGCCAGGGCGCCGTGGGGTACCTGATGAAGCCGTTCGGCATGCAGCAGTTGGCGCAGCGGCTCCGCGCCTACGCGGATCTGTCACGACGACTGTCCGCCATGGCGGGCGGAGCGCACGAGGCCGAGCAGGCCGACGTGGATGCCCTTTTCGCCGCGTTGGGCGGCCCGGCGGTCCCTCGGCCTCCGAAAGGCCAGTCGGCGTCCACCATGCGGCTGATCCGGGAACAGGTGCAACGCGCGGACCCGGACATCTCCGCCGCGGAGGTGGCCGCGGCCCTGGGTACCAGCCGCCCCACTGCGCAGCGTTACCTCGCCTACCTCGTGCGGCACGGTGCGATCGACCTACGACTGCAATACGGCACCACCGGCAGGCCCGAACACCGCTACAGCACCCACCGGTCCCCGACGCGGGATATCGCCGACGCCCGGTGATCGACTCGATTACGGCTGTTCGACGACCAGCGGAATGGTCCAGGCCGTGGAGGCCGGCACGCTGATGCCCGGGTCATAGGGGCCGCCCAGGTCGTGGTCGTACAGCAGGATCCGCGTCCGGGCGCCGTCGTTCACCGCGACGGCCAGCCATTGCGCATCCGGCGAGAATGCCAGGCCGAACGGGGATTTCGGCGCGCGCAGCAGGCCAGGCAGGGTCGTCAACCGACCCGACTCGAGGTCGAGCACCGAAAACCGCGCCGGCCCGCCTGGATGCCCCAGCTCGTATCTGCTGTCCGCTGCGGCGTCATAGGTGATCATGGCGACGCGACGGCCATCCGGACTGAGCGCGACGAGGGAGCCCACCCCGCCGTAGTCGCTATCGGGCAGGGTCACCGCCACGTCGGACCGTTCCCCGGTGTCCACGTCATATCGGTGCGCCGTACACCGCGCCTGACACGTGTCGTCCACCCAGGCGATGTGCCCGTTCGAGGCAACCATCCGGGGCGAGACCGCGGCGATCTGTGTGACGATCCCGGCGCTGGTGACGTCGTAGATCTGGATGGGGCCGTACGTGTCCGCGGCGTTGCTCACGTAGTAGCCGACGATCAGGTCACCCCAGCCCGCCATCGGCGTGAAACCCGCGGGAAGTATGACGGAGTCGCCGCTGCCGTCGGCGGCGATCAGCGTGTCCACATCATCCGCGCTGCCCGTCTGCGCATCCGGATCGTAGGGCGGGGCGGCGACCAGCCATGCCCGGTCGCCGCCCGAGATGATCCCCCATACCTCCACGGCAGGCTGCGGCCGCAGGGCAGCCGGGTAGACCTGGCCGAGCGCACCGTCGCTGCCCACGCGGAACGCGGCGAGGGTGGCCGACTCCGGGTTCGATGCGCACGGGTCGGGCGTGGTGATCGCGACCAGACCTGCGGAATCTGCAGCCAGCGCGTCGACCGGCATCGAGAACAACGCCTCCCCGGCGCCACCACCGTCCACCCGGATCCGGCTGGGGGCTCCGCCCGCGATCACCGTGAGGCCGGTTTCGCCGGCCAGCGGACGCGTTCCGGAGATCAGCGGTACCGGCTGCTCATAGCCGCAGGCTCCGGTCGTGGTCGGCCACGGCTCGAGGGCGGCCGTGGACGGCGACACGCCCGACGGCAGGGCACCGGGCTCGTTGCTGCGGGGCACCGACCCGCCGACGACGGCCGCCGACTCGGCGCCGGCCGATGTCGGCGCGGCAGACCCCTCCGCCGTGGGCGACGGCGCGGCTACTGATGTGGCGCCCGCGCTGACCAACGTGGCGTCCGCACTCGCCGAGGTGCCGGACGCGTCGCCGCGGTGGGTGCCGACACCCACGCCGATCCCGAATGCCAACAGGCCGACGACGACGAGCAGCGCAGCCTGACGCCCGGGCACCCCGGGTCGACGCGGGACACCCGGCGGGCCGACGACGCCGCCATCCACCGGACCGTCCGGCGCGATGATGTAGATCTCGCCGGAGCCGCCCGCCGGGTCGTCGTCGCGGGTTCCGCCCATGCCGTCACGGTAACCCAGCAACCCGCCCACCGGCGTCGGAAGGGCTGGACGATCACGCGCGGGCGAATGTCCCGGACATGTCCCGGACATGTCCCTGCTGTCGTCCCGGGGCGGGACACCGTCGCGGGAAATCGCCGCGACACGCGGCCCGGCACCCGGGACACCTCCGGAAATCTGTTGACAACGGCGCCGGCTGCCCTGAAAACTCCGACTGTGGTCAACACCCCCACCCCCACCGAAAGCGGGCATTCCACCCGCAGGCCTCGTGCGCGCCGGTGGAGGGCGAGCAGCGCCGTCGCGCTGTCCGTGGTGATCGCCCTGGGGATCTCCGCCTGCACGGACGGTGGTCGAACGACGACCGGCGGCACGGGCAGCTCCGGCGACGTCAGCACCGCACAGGCAGGCGTGAGCGCGAAACCCGCACCACCCGATACCGGCGCTGGCGATGCCGCGCCGCAGATGTCCCCCGCCGACATCCCGGACGCCGCCGCGCTCGCCGCAGCCGGTGACGAATTGCCCGAGGATCCGGCGGAAGCGGCCGGCGTGCTCGTCGACCGGATGTTCGGCGACGACCCGGCCCTCGCGGTCGCCGCGACGGGTGAATTGCTGCGCCGCGCCGGGCTCCCCCTCGGCAGCGGGAAGGGCCCCATGGTGGCCATGCCCGACGACCTCGTCATCACCAACGCGCAGATCGGTGTGGAACTGTTGCCTGCCATGACGGATCGGGCGCGGAACGGGACCGCGTTCGATCTGGATCAGGTGCAGGCGCTGCTCACCCATCTCGGGATCCCGAAGGGCAAGCTCACCGACGCACAGTTGATCGGCACGATCGCCGAGTGGGGCAAGGGTGAGAAGGACTCACCCGAATCGCGCTCCGCGGGTGCCGCGATGCGCGCGCTCGCGGCAAAGCACCGACAACTGTTTGCCGCCGCCGACGTTCCGGACGAGGCAACAAAGACGGCGCTCACGGACAAACCCGCATCGTTGCCGTTGGACGTGTATCAGCGCCTGACCGACTACCCCACCAGCGTCACGTTGGACCCCGTGCAGGTGCTGTTGCTGATCACCCACATCGCGGGAGCCGTCACCGACAGCCCCGCCATCGTGCAGCTGCCGCCGACCGCCGAGCGTGCGGGAGCCGCTCCGGGCCCCGCCGACGCGCCGCATCCGTTCCGCCGCGAAGCCGGCGGCCCGTGCAGCGTCGTGCAGACGCCCCTGGACACCGAAGGCGGCAAGATCGTCAAGGGTGCGTTGAAGCAGCAGCTGCAGGACGCGCTCGGCGAGGCCGCGAAGAAGCGCTTCGGCGAGGAGGCGGCCTCGCTGGTCGAGAAGGGCTTCGGCGGCTACGACCAACTCACCGATGTGCTTTCCTATCTCGCGTTCACGATGGCGCTGCAATTCACCGTCAAACCGGACAAGCCCACCACGCACTTCCTGCACGACGAGCCTGCGCACGCGAACGACGTCTCCTTCCTCGCGCACGCGTACATCGTGCCTCTGGTGCCGCCGGAATATGTCGACTGTTTCTCCATCGCCGGGATCGAGCTCCCCACGGCCAAGGACCTGAAGGACATGCAGGTGGTCTGGTCCCTGCCCAACGGCCGAGTGGGTCTGAAGCCGGCCGTGGTCGGCAGTCGGCAGTTCGACGCCCCGATCCTGCTGGACAAACACGGCAATTCCATGGTGACGACCACACCGCGCCGCGAGTCCCACCCGCCCGCGGACGGGGCGGACCGGCCGCAGTCGACGGTGATCCAGACCGTGCGAGCCGCGCTGGACAAGAACTACCTCGAGCTGCATGTGAGCGATCTCGTCCTGTTGCTGTTCGGCTCGCTGGCGGGCGCCGCCGTCTCACTCGCATACAAGGCGATCGTGGCCATGATCAAGGAGGCCGGGCTGCCCGCGGAGACGCTCGAGTTCCCGGTCACCTACCACGGCTCGAACGTCTACCACATCTATGGCGACGCGAACCTGTCCATTCCGTTCTATGCGGATATTCCGCTCAAGGCGGACCTGTACTCGTGTGACGGAGCGAAGGGTCCCTGGAACGGTTCGATCTCCGTCGGTGGCACCGCCGGGCCCCTGCTGGCGAAGGTGGGCAAGTCCCTCGGCTACGACGGGCCGACCACCGGCCCCGATATCACGGTGCCGGCCAATTTCTCGCTCAATCCGCAGACCGCGCAGCTTCAAACGTTCACATTCGGAGACAAATACGGCCTGGTGGTGCAGCTGGACGAGGACGCCGTCGATAACGGCCTGCAGACCAAATCCGGAAGCGGCAAGGTGGCCGAGCGCATGCAGCGCATCGGCTGGGCCTCCTGGACGATCGGCGGCCAGGACGTCCGGGCCGCCGCCGGCCTCATCGGAGGCTTCATGTCACAGTCCCTGGACCTGCCCGTCGAGGCGGTCGCCGGCGACCTTCGCTGCTCCGGCACCGCCGTCTACCAGAACGAGTTCGACTGATGCGCCCGCACACCGCCCGCCGGCGCGTTTCGCTTCTCGCCTCGTTAGCGGCGGGTATGACGCTGCTCGCCGGTTGCGCGCAATCGGTCGGTGTCGCCGCCGCCGATGCCCTCGCCCGCGCTGCGGCCCCCGCACGGGGCGCGCCGGCGGCGCCGCAGGCACGAGTGGCGGGCGCCGCCGCGGCCGACATCGCAACCGCCGACGCGATCACCGGCGCCGACGGCCTCGCACCCGGCTTCTACGGCTTGGACCGGTTGACCACCTCGACGTCCGGCAACACGGTGACGATCCGCTCGCAACGCCCGTGCGAGCAGGTCCTGGACGAGCTGCAGGCCGGCCAGTGGGCCATGCGGGCGATCCCTGCCGACCAGAATCCACTGGGCACGACGATGGCCTTGTTCTCCTACGGGTCGAGGCTTGCGATGGCCTACCTCAAGGACGGCGAATCGTCGTGTACCGGCTCGATCACGGTGGCGAATCAGGTCGATCTCACCGCCGGTGGCTCGCTCACCGCCGCGGCCCACGGCATAGAACTGCCGCTGTACTGCCATGTGGGCCCCGACCCCAACGGCAATGATCTGAAGGACCTCAGGCTGACCTATTTCGGCCTGTTCACGACGGCGAGCGGCTCGTTCGTGATGATGCTCGGCGGCCCGGCGACCGTCGGCAGGCACGAACTGTCGATGAGCGATGACGATTCAGAGGGCGTCACTCTGCTGCCGATGAAGCCGGATGTCGCGCCGATCGATGCCGCGCTCACGTTCCTCGGAACGTTCTTCGCAGGGCAGGGCGCAGCAGATGACGCGTTCGCGCAGTTCACCGGCATGTTCTACGGCGACGGAACGCTCACGGTCGCCTCCACCGGCCCGTTGCAGGCGACGCTCACGACCGGGACTCTGAGCGCGTATGACGACTCGGCGGACGACACCGACTACGGCGACTACGACCACACCGGCGACGGCGGGCAGGACACGCCCGACGGCACGGAGAAGATCATCGGCGCCGCCGCCGGCCAAACGCTCAGCGTCACGGCGCCACTGCACTGCGCGCAGTAATAGCAGCAGCGCCACCACCGGACGCAGCGTGCGCCTCGTCCACCGACGAGCCGGACCGGATCACCGCGTCGAACGGCCCCGCACCATACCGACGATCAGCGCCACGACGAACAGGCCGACCGCGATGAAGCCGAGCCACAGCAGGCCCTTGATCACGAAGCCGAGGACGCCGGTCACGGCCAGCAGAATCAGAATCAAGATGAGTGCGATCATCGGCCCATGATGCCCGAAGTACTGTGACCCGCGCCACTAACATGCCGTGACCTGCACTGAAGAACAGAAGCCGACGACTGGGAACCGACAATCACCGGCCCGGATCGCGCCCGCTGCTGCGGCAGGTAGCGTAGCGCCCGTGGCATTCAGCGAGTCTCTGCTCCGGGGCGCGGCCGCGCCGATCGTGATCGCGCACCGGGGCGCGTCGCGCCGCGCCCCGGAGAACACGATGCCCGCCTTCGAAGCCGCGTTCGCCGACGGCGCTCTTTGGATCGAGACCGACGTGCAACCCACGGCGGACGACGCGCTGGTGCTGCTGCACGACGACGATGTCGACCGCACCACGGACGGCACCGGCGCCATCCGGGCACTGACCGCTGCCGATGCCGCGATGCTCGACACGGGCAGCTGGTTCGGCGACGAGTTCGTGGGTACCCGGATCCCGCTGCTCACGGAACTGCTCGCCGAGATCACCGGCGACCGGCGGCTGCTGCTGGAGATCAAGGGTGAGCACACCCGCGACCAGCTCGCGCTGCTGCTGGACCTGATCGAGCGCTCGGGCACCGGCGCGCGGGTGCTGCTGCAGTCGTTCGAGCTGTCGGTGCTGCGCACGTTGCGCACGCTTCGCCCGCGCGACCCGTTCGGCCTGCTGGTCGAAGTCCTGGATGCCGATCCCGTCGCCACCTGTCACGCCCTGGGCGCCACCGCCTACAACCCGGACGTCACGGCATTGCTGCGCCGCCCCGCGGTGGTGGCCGAGCTGCACGCGGCGGGCATCGCCACCACCCCGTGGACGGCCGACGCGCCGGATCAGTGGGCTGCGCTGACCGCGCTCGGCGTGGACGGAATCATCACCAACCGCCCCGCCGAACTCGTGGCCTGGCAGACGGCTCGGCGCGTGGAGCAGGCCGACCGGCCGCGGACGTGACGCCGCGCCATACCCGGCCTCGTTACCCGTCTACCCGTCTATGACGCCGCCCGGGCGAAGGACGCCACGCACTCCACATGGTGTGTGTGCGGGAACGCATCGAAGGCGCGCAGGGACGTGAGTCGGTAGCCGGCGTCGCCGAGTGCCGCGGTGTCGCGGGCGAGTGCCGCCGGATCGCAGGCCACGTAGATGACGATCCGGGGCGTCCGCGCGGCGACCGCCCGACAGACCCCACGTCCGGCGCCCGATCGCGGCGGGTCAAGCACCACGGCATCGACGGAGCCGGCGGCTCCTCGCAGAAACGCGTCCACCCGCGCCGCCACGGCCCGAACCTGAGGCAGGTCCGTCAGATTGACCGAGGCCAGTCGGGACGCAACTCGATCGGACTCGACGGTGACGACCGATCCGCTCGGCCCCACGTATTCGGCCAGCACGGCCGCGAACAGTCCTACCCCGCCGTAGAGGTCCCAGGCGCCGCCACCGCCGAGCGCCACGTCGCCGAGCATCTCGGACACGGCGCCGGCCAGCGTCTCGCCGGCGTGCTCGTGCGCCTGCCAGAAGCCGGCCGCCCGCACCCGGAACGCGCGGCCCCGAACCGTTTCCGTCACGTCTGGCGGATCGGCCGGGCCGGGCGAACGCACCGGGCGCCCCTCGGTCAGGAACGCGGCGGCCGGTCGCTGTCCCGCGCGGCGCACCAGTACCACCTCATCCGCGCCCGGCGGCGGCACCCGGGCGGTCGCGGCCTCGTTCAGACCGTCCGCGGCTATCAGGCACGGCGCCGCATCGGAGATCGCCACCACATCGTGCGAGCGGTAACGGCGTGGCCCCAGGACCGCGTCATACTCGTCGGGCCCGGCGCTGCGATCGATCCCCCAGCGCACCCGCGTGCGCCAGCCGAGCCCGCCGCCCGGCAGCGGCTCGACGACCACCGGGATGTCCAGTCCGGCCAGCCGCCGCAGCTGCTCGGCGACGACGGCAGCCTTGAGCTCCCGCTGCAGATCGGCCGAGGCATGCTGCCAGTCGCAGCCGCCGCAGCCGCCCGGCCCGAAATGCGAGCAGGGCGCCGGAACCCGCCGCGGATCGGCCCGCAGGATGTGGATCGCCTCCCCGCGGCAGAACGATCCATGTTTCGTCTCGGTGATGCGCACCAGGGCGCGTTCACCGGGCAGGGCGTACCGGACGAAGACCACCCGACCGCCCACGCCGCCCACGCGCGCGACGCACACGCCACCGTGCGCCACGGCGCCGATCTCCACCTCGACCTCGTCACCCGGGGTGAGTTCGTCGGCTTCGCCGGCCATCAGTCTTTCCGCCGTCGCGGTCCGCGCCTGCGCGCGGAGCCGACTGTGCCGTCCCGGCCGGTGCCGGCGCTCCCGGTCCGCGCCATGCGCTGCGCCACGTCCTGGCCGAACCAGCCGGTGCGCTCCGCCGCGTCGGGCGACGAAAGCGGATGACGCGACTCGTCGACCGCGGGAGCGAACTCGCGATGCGCCGTACTGGTGAGCTGCCACGGCACGCTCGTCACCATCACCCCGGGGGTGAACAGCAGCCGGCCCTTCAGCCGCAGCGCCGACTGGTTGTGCAGCAGCTGCTCCCACCAGTGGCCGACCACGTACTCGGGGATGAAGACGGTCACGACGTCCCGCGGATTATCACTGCGCACCCGCCGCACGTAATCCAGGATCGGCCGCGTGATCTCCCGGAACGGCGAGTCCATGATTTTCAGCGGTACCGGGATCTCGCGGTCCTCCCATTCGCGGGCCAGCGCTGTGGTCTCGTCCGGATCCACGTTCACGGTGACGGCCTCGAGCACATCGGGCCTGGTGGCGCGGGCATAGGCCAGTGCCCGCAGCGCCGGCAAGTGCAGTTTGGAGACCAGCACGATGCCGTGGATCCGGCTGGGCAACACCAGATCGTGCTCGGAGCCGGCCAGTTCGGCGGCGACGCGGCGGTAGTGGCGGTGAATGCCCTTCATGGTGAAGAAGATGACGACCATGGCGAGAATGGCGATCCACGCACCGGCCAGGAACTTCGTGATCAGTACGATCACCAGCACCGCGGCGGTGCAGCAGAATCCGATCAGGTTGATCACCTGCGAGCGGCGCATCCGTCGGCGTGCCGCCGCATCCTTCTCGGTGCGCAGCAGCCGCGCCCAGTGCCGCAGCATCCCGGCCTGCGAGCAGGTGAAGGACACGAACACGCCGACGATGTAGAGCTGAATGAGGCTGGAGACGTTGGCCTGGAACGCGGCCACCAGGATCAGGGCGATGCCGGCCAGGAACACGATGCCGTTGGAATAGGCGAGGCGGTCGCCCCGGGTGTGCAGCTGGCGCGGCAGGTATTGGTCCTGCGCCAGGATCGAGCCCAGCACCGGGAAGCCGTTGAACGCGGTGTTGCAGGCGAGCATCAGGATGATGCCGGTGACGAACGCGACGAAGAAGTAGCCGATCGGGAATCCGTCGAAGACGGCGCGCGCCACCTGCACCACCAAGGTGTTCTGGTGGTAGTCGTCCGGCGCGCCGTCGAGCCCCACGCCCGGCCCGGCCAGGTGCACCTTGGTGATCATGGCCAGCGCCACCAGGCCGATCAGCATGATCACCGCCAGGGCGCCCATCATCGCCAGCGTCGCGGCGGCGTTCTTCGATTTCGGCTTGCGGAACGCCGGCACCCCGTTGGAGATGGCCTCGACCCCGGTGAGCGCCGCCGATCCGGACGAGAACGCCCGCAACACCAGGAACATCATCGCCAGGCTGCTCAGACCGCCGGTGGTCTCCAGCGTGAAGCCGGCGCTCGGCGCGAGCTGCGTCATACCTGCCGCGTACTTGATCAGACCGGTGACGATCATGGCGATGATCGCGATGATGAACGCGTACACCGGCACGGCGAACGCCTTGCCGGATTCGCGGATGCCGCGCAGATTCAGCGCGGTGACGAGCACGATGATCGCGATCGAGAACAGCACGGGGTGATCGCCGACCACGCCGATCGCCGAGCCGATATTGGCCACGCCCGACGCCGTGGACACCGCGACGGTCAGGATGTAGTCGACCAACAGCGCCGAGGAGACCATCAGGCCGAAGTTCGGGCCCAGGTTCTTGCTGGCCACCTCGTAATCGCCGCCGCCCGATGGGTAGGCGTGCACGTTCTGCCGGTAGGACGCCACGACGACGATCATGACGAGCGCCACGACGCCGGCCACCCAGGGCGCGTAGGTGAACGCGGCCAGCCCTGCCACCGACAACACGGCGAAGATCTCCTCCGGCGCGTAGGCGACGGACGAGAGCGCATCGGAGGCGAAGACGGGCAATGCGATCCGCTTCGGCAGCAGCGTGTGCGACAACCGGTCGTTGCGGAACGGTTGACCGACCAGCAGCCGTTTCACGGCTCTGGTCAGCTTCGGCCCCCGCTGCGTCGACACAACGACGTAGCTTACGTCCCTGCGGGAACCGGTGCGGCATCGGCGGCGGCCCGGCCGAGTTTCCCCGCGGCGGTGTCGCCCGGTACGTTGCGTAAGTGACGAAGCAAACCGGTCCTGCACGGGCCGGCACGGGAATGACGCAACGCGGGGGTGCGCGGAGATGACGCCGCTGACGGCGCCCCGTACCGCGGTTCGCGCGCGCAGAGGCTAAGGAAGGGTCCGGCACGATGCATGTCGTGATCATGGGCTGCGGACGGGTGGGGTCGCTGCTGGCCCGTCAACTGAGCGAAGCCGGTCATTCCGTGGCCGTGATCGACCGGGAGGTCGAGGCATTTCGGCGGCTCGGGCCGGAGTTCCGAGGCGCACAGGTGCAGGGCATGGGCTTCGACCGGGACACGCTGATCAAGGCGCGCATCAGCGAGGCGCATGCGTTCGCGGCGGTGTCGTCGGGCGACAACTCGAACATCATCGCGGCGCGGGTCGCCCGTGAGCAGTTCGGCGTCGAGATCGTCGTGGCGCGCATCTACGACCCGAAGCGCGCGGCGGTGTACGAGCGGCTCGGGATCCCCACGGTGGCCACCGTGCCGTGGACGGCGGATCGGCTGTTGTGCGAGATAGTCCCCGCGGGTCTGATCAGCGAGTGGCGTGACCCGACCGGCAAGGCGGCCATCGCCGCTGTGCCGTACCACCCCGACTGGGTCGGCAAGCCGCTCGCCGAGCTGGAGCAGGCGGTGCACGCACGCATCGCGTTCGTCGTCCGGTTCGGTGAGGCGCTGCTCCCGACCGAGCACACCGTCGTGCAGGACGGCGACGTCGTCTACGCAGCGGTGCTGGCAGCGGACCTCGCGCCGTTGCCGGACCGCGCGGCCGTCGTCCCGGTCGAGGAGGCATAAGTGAGGATCGCGATCGCGGGCGCCGGCTCGGTCGGGAGGTCCATCGCCGCCGAGCTGGTGGACAACGGTCATCAGGTGCTGCTGATCGACCGGAGCGCGGCGGCGATCACGCCGGAGCTCATCGAGGCCGCCGAATGGGTGCAGGCCGATGCCTGCGAACTCGCCTCGCTCGAGGAAGCGGGCCTGCAGACGTGTGACGTCGTGATCGCCTGCACCGGCGACGACAAGGCGAACCTGGTGCTGGCGCTGTTGGCGAAGACCGAGTTCGCCGTCGGCCGGGTGGTCGGGCGCGTCAACGACCCGCGCAACGAGTGGCTGTTCAACGAGTCGTGGGGAGTCGATGTCGCCGTGTCGACACCGCGCATCCTCGCGGCCCTCGTCGAGGAGGCCGTGACCGTGGGGGACCTGGTCCGCCTGTTCACGCTCCGGCAAGGTCAGGCGAACCTGGTCGAGGTGACGCTGTCGCATGCCGCCGCGATCGCCGGCCGGCCGGTCCGCGATCTCAGGTTGCCGCCGGATGCGGCGCTGGTGACCATCCTGCGCGGCGGGCGGGTCATCGTGCCGCAGGCCGACGAGCCGCTGGAGATCGGCGACGAACTGCTGTTCGTGGCCTCCCCCGATGTGGAGGACGAGATCCGCCGAGCGTTGAGGTAGCGCGTCAGCTGCGCTTGCGCAGCAGGTCACGCATCCGTGGGCGGGATCCACTGCCCACGATGGCCACCGTCGCGACGATGGCGACGATGAACAAGGGGTAACTCATGCCCAGCCGCGCCGCCGCCAGCCAGCCGATCACATCATCGCCCTTGCCGTACAGCCACTGCTGCACACCGAATCGCACCAGGAACACGGCCGCCCACACGGCGGTGGCGGCGTCGTAGCGGTGACGTAACGACCGATCCGTTCGCCAGGCGGTCCCGCGCCCGTTGAGTCCTTCCCACAGCACGCCCACCAACGGCCAGCGCACCACGACCGACAGCACGAACGCGCCGCCGTACAGCGCCTGGGTCCAGATGCCGAACGCGAAGTACCCTCGCGCGGAACCCGTGCGGTACGCGATATAGGCAGCGATCCCCACCGCGAAGAGTCCGCCGATCGCCTGGGTGACCGGCTTGCGCCGCACCAGGCGGATGACCGCGATCAGCGCCCCGGAGGCCAGCGCGGCGACGATGCCGGCGGTCAACCCCGCGATCAGGTTGACGATGACGAACACAACGACGGGCAGCCCGGAATCCAGCATGCCCATGGGGCCACCCATCTGGGCGAGCAGCGTCTCCTTGCCGGCCGTGACGTCCCGCGGCGCCGACGCGGCGGCGGGTTCGGCAGGGTCGAGCGGAGCGTCCCCGGCCGGGTCGGCGGATTCGGGTCGCGGCCCTTCGGGTTCGGTCACGGATCGGTGCGACTCCGTCATACCGTCGAGGGCATCAGCTGGTAGCTCGGGTTGTACATGGCCTTGTGGCCGTCGCGCATCGCGATCCGACCCGTAGCGCGGACGGTGCGGCCGGCCTCGATCCCGGCGATGGTGCGCCGCCCCAGCCAGATCAGGTCGACGGCGTCGGTGCCGTCATAGATTTCGGCAATCAGCGCCGCCAGGCTGTCGCACGGTTGCAGCGCGACGGTACGGATCTTGCCGAGGATCTCGACCTTCTCACCGGCGGAACAATCGCACGCCGCCTTCGCACCGCTCGCGGCAGCCTCCGACGACAGGGTGTCCGCTTCGAGCTCACCCTCGTCACTCGTGAGCTTCTTGATCCAGCGCCCGACTCCCCCAAAGCCCCCTGGCACGGTAGCTACCACCCTCGGTCCCGGGCGGCGGAACAGGCGATTCCACCGCGATCTGCTGCGAGCCTAGCGTGACGGGGCACCACGCCGCCTCTTTCGCGGCCCTGGAGTGACACGACTATCGGCCGATGCCGAGCACACCGGCGACATCGGGCGGCCGGTAGTCCGGTCCTTTGAGGACTTTGCCGTCGGGTCGGCGGATCGGCAGCCCATCGGCTCCGAGCTTCGTCATATTCGACGCATGCACCTCGTCGAGCACCGCGTCGAGATCGATGCCGTAGACGCACGCGGTGCCGTACGCGACATACACGATGTCGGCGAGCGCATCGGCGATGGCGACGATGTCGCCCGCGGCGACCGCATCCCGCAGCTCCCCGGTCTCCTCGTCGATCAACGACTGGCGCAGCGTCGCCTGATCCCCCGAGATCGCGGCACACGGCTCCCACGCCACCGGCAGGCCGTAGGCGCGATGAAAGTCGCCGACCTGCCCGGCGATGCGGCTGCCGGCCGATCGACCGGCAGCCGACGGGGCGCTGTCGTCAGGCACAGTCGACGCACACCGCCCGGCCGTCGTTCTCGTAGGCGAGGCGGCTGCGATGCTGCACCAGGAAGCACACCGAGCAGGTGAACTCGTCGGCCTGCTTCGGCACGACGCTCACGGTGAGCTCCTCCCCGGACAGATCGGCACCGGGCAGCTCGAAGCTCTCTGCCGTGTCGCCCTCGTCGACATCGACGACGGACGACTGCACATCCTTGCGGCGCGACTTGAGTTCGTCGAGCGAGTCCTCGCTCACATCATCCGATTCATTGCGGCGCGGGGCGTCGTAATCGGTGGCCATCGGCATTCCTTTACTTCGGTGGTTTCCATCGGCACTGCGGTACGCGTTCGTGGTACCCGGATCGCGCGATCGTGCCGCGACCGGGCGAATCCGCACCTCGGTACCTAACGCACGCGCACACGTTTTTGTGCCCGGGCCGCACCACCAGCCGGCCCCGGGGTCGCGGGCCGAATCGATACGGTGCGGCCAGCAGGGTAGCTGATCGCGGGCGCCCGGCGATACCCCGGGGCGGATGTGTCGTCCACGACGGTGCCGGGTGGGGCCACTGGCTGCCGGAACTCGTGCGGCACGTCGTGCGGAAAGCCACCCGGCAGGGGCCGCGCAGCGCCGCGGGCCGGCGGGGCGCGCGGTAGGCTTGGCGGTCGCGGACCGCGTCGCCCGGCCGGGCCCGGGGCGGACCGCGTCGCCCGCCCGTTCACGCCTGAGGAGGTCTCCGACCGGTGAGCCTGGACTCCACACCCCCGGCCCGCCGGCGCACCCGCTGGCCGGTCCTGATCATCGTCGGCGTCCTGCTGATCGGCGCGATCGTCGTCTGGGCGCAGGTACTCAAACCGGTCGCCGCCGCGGAATCCGGCTGCAACCAGCCGGGCGCCGTGCCCGAGACCTCGACCGCAGCGAGCGGCAGCGCCACCGGTTCGAGCAGCACCGCACGCACGACCCCGGCGAGCACCGCAGCTGTGGGTTCGCGGTCGGCCCCGACGACGCTCGGCACATTCACCACACCGGAAAGCCTCGCCGACACCCGGCCGGCCGACCCCGGCGCCGTCCCGCTGACGGTCTACAACGCGAGCATGGTCACCGGCCAGGCCAAGACCCTCACCGACGAGCTGCGCGCCGCCGGATTCAGCGCCATCGGCCAGCAGGCGAACGACCCCCTCTACCCCGCTGCGGATCTGCGCTGCTACGGCGAGATCCGCTACGGCTACGCCGGTCTCGCGGAGGCCCGCACCACTTTGATCATCGCTCCGTGCGCGCAGCTGGTGCGAGACGACCGACTGGACAACAGTGTCGACCTGTCGCTGGGCCGGCTCTATCAGCTCACCCCGATCACCGAGGACGTGAAGGCGGCGCTCACCGCGATCAAGAACGCCTCCGCGCCACCCCCGGTCATCGAGGGACAGACGATTTCGGTGCGCTCGCTCCCGCCCATTCCGCCGTTGCCCGAACGCACCGGCTGCCCGGCCTGACCCGGAGACCTGCGCCCAGGCGGCAGCTGGGTCATCATCGGCGGGCGCGGCGCAGCGTAAGGTGTGCCTGCGGTCCTCACCGCCAACGGCCCGAATCGATCATCAGGAGTGCTTCACCGTGGCCCACCGCCCTTCCCACGCAATCGGTATCGACATCGGCGGAACCGGCATCAAGGCCGCGCTGGTCGACCTCGGCGACGGTTCGCTGCTGTCGGATCGGTTCCGGCTCGACACGCCGCATCCCTCGACGCCGCCGGCCGTGGCCGAGGTCGTCGGCTCCGTGGTCGGCCGGATCGGAGACGTAGGCGCCGCCGTACCGGTGGGCGTCACCTTCCCGGGTGTCGTCATGCACGGCACGGTGAAGACGTCCGCCAACATGGACGCGTCATGGGTAGACACCTCCTTGGCCGACACGCTGACCCCAGTGCTGCCCAGCGCACCGGTCACCCTCAACGACGCGGACGCCGCGGGACTCGCCGAGGTGCGCTACGGCGCCGGCGAGGGCAGGGATGGGCTGATCATCATGGTCACGCTGGGCACCGGTATCGGAACCGCCTTGATCTATGACGGTGTTCTCGTGCCGAACGCCGAGCTCGGGCACATCGAGGTGAACGGTCACGACGCGGAATCGCGCGCATCGGCATCGGCCCGAGAGCGTCGCAACATGAGCTGGGAGAAGTGGGCGGGCAAGGTGCAGAAGTACCTGCGCCAGCTGGAGAAGGTGCTCTGGCCCGACCTGTTCATCATCGGGGGCGGCGTGTCGAAGCGGCCGGAACAGTGGTTCGACCTGATCGAGACCCGCACGCCGAAGGTGATCGCCACACTGGTGAACAACGCCGGCATCGTAGGAGCGGCCCTGGCCGCCTCCCGCACCGACAAACGATGACGGACCGGCCTCGAAGTCCGCGCCGTCGGCCATGCGCCGTTACACTGGAACGGTCGGCCCGCTGGCCGACCACATCTCGGCACGGTTGACCGCCGCGTGAATCCTGGACAACCGTCACAGTTCGCGCGGCGACGACGCGCGCGGCAGTGGCTTCCGGCAGCGAAAGGGCTTTGAGTGGCAGGGGCAGCAGCATCTTCCCGATCGGCAACGACTCGTAGCGTCGAGGCGTCGCGCACCGCGCAGCCCGCGGCGGCAGACGACGGCGTCGGCGCCCGCCCGGCGGGCACCAGGAAGCGCACGTCCACGGCCGGCCCGAAGGCTGTGCCATCGGTGAAGGCCGCTCCGAAGGCCAGCGCGGCCAAGTCGGGGCAGAAATCGAAGACCGCGCCGTCGACGTCCGCCGACGGTGCCAAGCCGCCCCGCCCGAAGGCCTCCGGCACAGGCGGCCGCCCGGCGTCCGCGAAGAAGTCCGCCACCAAGGCCGAGTCCGCCGCCGAGATCGAAGACGCGGAGATCGAGCCCGCCGACGTCGATCTCGACGATCTGGACGAGGTTGCCGCCGACGACGCGGACGGCGATGAGGCCACGCCCGGTGGCGAGGGGGCCGGTGCGGCGCCGCGGGCGGGGGGCACCGCCACCAAGGGCGAGGGCGACGAGTTCACTTGGGACGAGGAAGAGGAATCCGAGGCCCTCAAGCAGGCCCGCAAGGACGCCGAGCTCACCGCGTCGGCGGACTCGGTCCGGGCCTACTTGAAGCAGATCGGCAAGGTCGCGTTGCTCAACGCGGAGGAAGAGGTCTCGCTCGCCAAGCGCATCGAGGGCGGCCTGTACGCCGTCGAATGCATGCGCAAGGTCACCGAGGCGGGCGAGCGGATCTCCACCCAGTTCCGCCGCGACCTGAACTGGGTGAAGCGAGACGGGGAACGGGCCAAGAATCACCTGCTGGAGGCGAACCTGCGGCTCGTGGTCTCGCTCGCCAAGCGGTACACCGGCCGCGGAATGGCCTTCCTCGACCTGATCCAGGAGGGCAACCTGGGCCTGATCCGCGCTGTCGAGAAGTTCGACTACACCAAGGGCTACAAGTTCTCCACGTACGCCACCTGGTGGATCCGGCAGGCGATCACCCGCGCCATGGCCGACCAGGCCCGCACCATTCGTATCCCGGTGCACATGGTGGAGGTCATCAACAAGCTCGGCCGCATTCAGCGCGAACTGCTGCAGGACCTCGGCCGCGAGCCCACGCCGGACGAGCTCGCCAAGGAAATGGACATCACCCCGGACAAGGTCCTGGAGATCCAGCAGTACGCCCGCGAGCCCATCAGCCTGGACCAGACGATCGGCGACGAGGGCGACAGCCAGCTCGGCGACTTCATCGAGGACTCCGAAGCCGTGGTCGCCGTCGATGCCGTGTCGTTCACGCTGCTGCAGGATCAACTGCAGTCCGTGCTGCAGACGCTGTCCGAGCGCGAGGCCGGCGTGGTGCGGCTGCGCTTCGGGCTGACCGACGGGCAGCCGCGCACCCTGGACGAGATCGGCCAAGTGTACGGCGTCACCCGAGAACGGATCCGTCAGATCGAGTCGAAGACGATGTCGAAGCTGCGTCATCCGTCCCGGTCGCAGGTGCTGCGCGACTACCTCGAGTAGCCCGCCCGCGTCGTCGCACGATCAGCACCGCCAGCAGCACCATGACGGCGCCCGTCGCCATCAACACCAGCGCGACGGCCAGCGTCGAATGCAGATAGTGGTCGGTGACCGCGGGGACGACAATGAGCGCGGACAGTGCGCCGATGACGACGATCACGACGTCGCCGAGAGCGATGGCGGCGGCCAGGATCACCAGCACCGGCAGCGCGCCGACCCACGGGGCCCGGGCGACCGACGACAGGACGACTGCGCTGACGGTGAGCCCGACTGCGGACGCCGCCATACCCCAGTCGCGCTGCCCCTCCGCAGCTGCCCAGCCGCTCGCGCGACGCCACGGCGATGCCGGCGCGAGCCACCGGCCCAGGCCCGGCAGTAGCCCCCGCCACGCGGCCAGGCCCCACACCAGCGACACGACCGCGACCACCACGCCGATGGCCGTCGCGGTGTTCCGTTCCGGCTGCGCCAGCGCGACGGCGAAGAACACCACGGCACCGAACGCGGCCGCGTGCTGCAGCACCGTACGGTGCGCCAGCCAGAGCGCAGCCGCGTAGATCGCGGCGCCGCCGCTCACCAGTCTCGGCTGCGACTCCTCGGCGATCGACGGCACGTCGACCAGGACCACCAGCAAGCCGATGAGCGTCGCGACGGACACCAGCCACACCGTTGCCCGCACCCGCACTCCCACGTCGCCGAGCCGAGCGGGGATCGCCGCGCCGGCGATGAACAGCACCGCGGTCGCTGCCGCCGGGATCACGATGTGGGTGACGCGGTCGAACCTGTCCCAGTAGCCGAAGACGACGATCACCAGGGCGGCCGCGATCACAGCGCCACCGACATAGGCCAGTGCCTCCACGAGGACCGAGCGCCGGGCGGCCGGAGCGGCGCCGTCCGCGCTCCGATTCGCCCTCTCCCATCGGGCGATCCGCTCGGCCTGCGCCGCGTCGATCAGGCCGGCGGCCGTCCACTCCGCCAGGCGAGCACCGATGTCCGCCTGCACGTCCGCTCTCGGCGCGGCGGGCGATAGCGTCTCCCGACCGGGAGCGGTGCGGGCCGCGTCATCCGTACTCATAGCGGCATCGTCGTCGAGAACCCTGCGACCGACCAGGGTCCATGGTCCCGGCCGAATGCCCCGAAAAACGTTTGAGACCGACCGTCCGACCGCCGATGAACACGACACACGCATTACGCGCCTGGCGAAACCGAGCGTTGCCATCGACTACGTCGGGCACGATAGGGGTGTCACGTTTTGACTGCGATTCGTGAAACTCGGGAACAACACGGAGCAGTCCGGCGTCGAATGGGGTAGAACGCAGGTACCCCGGCGCACGGACGCTCCGGGTGGCGCCACCGAATGCGGTGGCGGTCAGATGGGAGGACGACATGACCGGAACCTTGATGAGCTCGGCAACCCTGACCGCCGCTGATCGCTGCGACCGCTGCGGAGCGGCCGCCGCCGTGCGGGTGGTGCTCGCCAGTGGTGGCGAACTGCTGTTCTGCGGGCATCACGCGAAGGAGCACTCGGCACGGCTGGAGGAATTGGCAGCCGTCATCCACGACGATCGCGTCCACAACTGACGGGTGGCGGCCGACGGATCACGGAGGAACGGGCTCACAGCATCCCCAGCAGATGGTCGCGCCGCCGCTCCAGCAGGTCGGCGCCGGCCGCTGACGACGCCGGGCCGGGTACCGCCCGGCGGAGCTTGGCATGCACAGTGGCGTGCGCCTCGCCGGTCCGGGCCGCGATTCGGTTGACCAACTGGTTCACTTCGCGCCGCAGGCCCGCGGCCTGACGCCACGCCGGTTCCGGGCCGTCGGTGCCGGTGGCCGCGAGGTCCCCGACCGCGGCGGCGCGCCGCCCGGCGACCCGGCGGCGGAGTTCCGAATCCCGCTGGGCCAGCAGCGACGCGGTCTGCTCGGCCGTGAGTAGTCCGGGAATACCCAGGAATTCCTCGTCGTCCACGGACAGCTCGTACCCGCTCGGGCCCGCCGTCGCCGTCACCGCGTGGCCCGCAGTGAGTACATGGGCGAACGACGCCTCCGAATCCAGCGTCTCGATGGCCCCGTCACCGCCCTGCTCCGTCGGCTCCGGCAGATCCAACGGGTCGAGTCCGTCGTCATCGGCGGCGCGCGCCGGAGGCATGACGACGGCATTGCGATCGGACTCGATCTCCGCAGCCAGCGCCAGCAACGGGCGCACGGCCGGCAGGAACACGGTCGCCACTTCCTGCGGCCGCCGGGATCGCACGACACGCCCGACCGCCTGCGCGAAGAACAACGGGGTGCGGTAGTTCGTCATCCACGCCAGGCAGGCGGCCCGCGGAATATCGACTCCCTCGGAAATCATGCGCACGCACACCGCCATGCGGGTGTCGGCGCTGCGGAATCTCTCGATCTTCTTCGACGCCTGGGGGTCGTCGGACAGGATCAGCGCCGGCCGCTCGCCGGTGATGGACCGGGCCAGATCCGCGTAGGCCCGCGCCGACTCCTGGTCGCTGGCCAGCAGGATCCCGGCGGCATCGGGCATGCCCGCGGCCCGCAGCTGCGTGAGCCGCTCGTCCATCGCAGCGATCACATGCGGCACCCATCCCCCGGACGGGTCCAGGGCGGTGTGCCACGCGGCCGCCTCCACCGACTTGGTGCCGGCCTCCGACAGGGATGCCGCGATCACTTCGCCGGCGCTGTTGCGCCACCGCGATACGCCGGTGTAGGCCGCGAATACCACCGGCCGCACCACGCGGTCGGCCAATGCCTGCCGATAGCCGTAGCTGTAGTCCGCCAGGGAGGTCACCATGTCGCCGTCGGCGTGCGAGCTGACGTCGTAGCGCACGAACGGGATGCGTTCGTCGGCGCGGGTTCGAAACGGTGTGCCGGTGAGTGCCAACCGCCGCGACACCTCGTCGAACGCCACCGCGATGGCGTCACCCCAGCTCAGTCCGTCGCCGGCGTGGTGGATCTCGTCGAGGACGACGAGCGTCTGCCGCACCCGGGAGCGCGCGGCATGGATGGCTGGTCTGCCGGCCACCTGCGCGTAGGTGGTCACATAGCCGTGCGTGCCGTCGCGCACCGGCCCGTCCGCGTTGCTGAGGTTCGGGTCCAGCACCAGTCCGGCGCGCCCGGCCGCATCGGCCCATTGGGTCCGCAAATGATCCGTGGGACAGACGACCACGACACGCTGCACCAGCCGGCGCTCGAGCAGATGCCGCGCGACGGCCAGCGCGAATGTCGTCTTGCCGGCTCCCGGTGTCGCGGTGACCAGGTAATCCTTGGCGTCGGCGTCGATGTAGGAGGCCAGTGCGGCGCGCTGCCAGGGGCGGAGCCTGCCGCCCACGGGCGCACGCATATCACTCGCCCCTGACACCTGGCGTCACTCCCCCACGTACTCGAGATCACCAACCGGCAAGTCCGCAACCGGGCCGATGATGCGGCCGGGCGGCAGCGCCGATCCGGCCCGAGATGGGACGAAACGAGACGCACACCGAGGTTACGCCACGCGGATCGCCGCGCCGGCCGCCCCGGCGCCGCGAGTCACAACTTCATCGCGGACCGGGTGTCTGCCGCCACCGGGGGCCGCCGGCCGGGCATGCTGGCCACGTGACCACTCCCGGCGACGACTCCGACATGCGGCAGGCGCCGCACCCGGGCGCGCCCGCCGAGGCCCGGCCGTCCGCCGGCGGGTCCGGCGACAGCCGCGGGAAGCGTCATACCCGAAAGGTTTCGGCATTCAGCACGCGCCCGCTGCTGCCATGGCCCTACCCCGGCACCGGGACCGCCCCGACCGTCCGCGACGTGCCGCACCATCGGATGCGCAAGATCATCGGCCGAACCCTGTCGAAGGCCTGGACCGATTCGCTGTTCCGGCTCAGCGCGGAGGGCGCCTTCTGGTCGGCGCTGTCCACCGCGCCGCTCCTGCTGGCCCTGCTCGGCCTGGTGGGGTTCGTGGGGCACTGGTTCGGGCCCGAGGCCATCGACGCCGTCCAGCAGCAGGTGCTCACCGTGATGCACGGCGTGTTCTCGTCCGAAGTGGTCGACGGGCTGCTGCAGGAGAACGTGTCGGCGATGCTGCACAACGGCCAGGCGGACCTGGTGTCGGTGGGCTTCTTCATCAGCCTGTGGGCGGGCTCGTCGGCGATCTCCTCGCTGGTCGAGTCGATCACCATCGCGTACGGCCAGTACGAGGTGCGGCACCCGGTGGCCGAGCGACTGTTCGCGCTGGCCCTCTATCTGCTGGCGCTGATCGCCGGCACGCTGACGCTGCCGCTGCTGGCTGTCGGACCCGAAGTGCTCATCAACGCATTCCCGTCGGGCATCCGGTCACAGGCGGCCGATCTGATCACCGTGTTCTACTACCCGGCCCTGGTGCTGGCGCTGGTGCTGATCCTGGCCACGCTCTACAAGGTGGCGCCCCGGCACAAGCACCCGTGGCGGCGCGGCCTGCCGGGCGCGCTGCTGGCCACCGCTGTCTTCGTCGTGGCGTCCATGGGGCTGCGCATCTACGTGGCGTACGTGTACACGCACGGGCTGACGTACGGGGCGTTGGCCACACCGATCACGTTCCTGCTGTTCTACTACATGATGTCGCTGGCGATCGTGCTGGGCGCGCAGTTCAACAACGCCACACTGGAATACTTCCCGGCGCGGATCTCACGCCGGGAACAGCGCAAATGGCGCAGGTTCGAGGAGCCTGACGTCGGGACACACGCCGCCGGGCACCTGCCGGAGCAGGCGGCCGATCACGTGCCGGGCAGCGACCGGTAGATCCGCTCACAGTCGGGGCACACCGGCGAGCCGGGCTTGGGCGCCTTGGTCACCGGGAACACCTCGCCGCACAGCGCCACGACATGCGTGCCCATCACGGCGCTCTCGGCGATCTTGTTCTTCTTCACGTAGTGGAACATCTCCGGGGCGTTGTCGGTGGTGGTATCCGCCGGCCGCTCCAGGACGTCGGTCGATGGTGCGCTCGTCACTCCAGCCTCCGCAGGTATCGGCATGTCCCTATCGCTGCCGCACACCGCGCGGCGCTGCGACCAGTATTCCACCGAATCGTCCGACCGGCCGCGGCAGCAGGGTCGTAGCGCCGCACGGCCATGACGCTGCCCGTGACAGCTGCCTACCGGTCGCCCTGCGGATCGGTGGCCCCGTCGATCACCTCGGGCGTCGGGGCGGCGATCGCCCGCTGATCGTTGACCACTCCCCGCGGGACGCGCTTCTTCTTGCGGGCGGGGCCGTCGTTGGCGATCAGCACCGCCATCCACGGCAGTGGGATCGACACCAGGATGATCAGGGCCGCGAGCCAGGGCGTGCGGTAGAACACCACGGCCAGCACCAGGCACGGCAGCCGCATGGACATCATGATGACGTAGCGCTTGCGGCGGGCCCGGAACTCGTCGTCGTACGATGGGCGCGCCTCGGTGATCACGTTCACGTCGTCGTGGCTGCGGCCCCGGCCGCTGCCCGGCCGGTGCGTGCTCGCGGTGCTGTGCCCGCCGTCTGCCACTGTCGTGTCCTCCCGATCGGAGATTGGCCCGTCCTCGCCACGGTACCGCGCGGCGTGGCGCCGATTCCTGCTGCCCCGGGCGCCTGGCGCCACCCGATACGCTGCGGTGGATGACAACCCCGCACGCACCGCTGACCGATCCGGGCGCCGTGGACGCGCTGCGCGGCGACCTCGCCTCGGCCGGCTACGACGCCGACCATGTACCCGACCTGCTCGGCGCCGATGCGCATCACGCGCTGGGTCGTGGCCACCGCTGGCCGGCGCTGCACGTCACCGCACGGGCCGCGGCCGCCGGGTCGAACCTGGCGACGCTCACTCGGTTGTTCCTGCTGGGCACCGACGAAGCCCCGGACGCGGTTGCTGCGGCACTGCCCGGCCTGGGGGTGGACAGCGGGTTGGAGTGCGGCGTACTGGAGCCGGCCGCCGCCGGCCGGGTGCGTGCCGCCGTGGACATCCGCCCGCACGCGGACGATCGACGCTCGTACCTCGTGGTCTCGGACTTCGACTCCGACAGCCGCCCGGGACCGGTGCGCGCCGACCACGTGCTGGGCATCGGCGCGGCCTCGGTGACGCTGGCCCGCATGGTGATCCGCCGCCCGGTCGGGCGCGTGCTGGACCTGGGCACCGGCTGCGGGATTCAGGCGCTGCACTGCGCGGCGCACAGCGACTCGATCACCGCGACCGACACCAATCCGCGGGCGTTGGCGCTGGCCGGCGCCACCGCGCAACTCAACGGCCAGAGCTGGGACCTGCGCCGTGGGTCGCTTTTCGAGCCGGTGGCCGGAGAGCAGTTCGACCTGATCGTTTCCAATCCGCCGTTCGTGATCTCCGCCGGCGAGCAACGCTTCGAGTACCGGGACTCCGGTATGGCCGGCGACGAGTTGTGCCGCCGGCTGGTGGCCGACCTCCCCGCGCACCTTTCACCCGGCGGCACCGCCCAACTGCTGGCCAACTGGATGATCCGCGGTGACGGGGACTGGCGGTGGGCCGTCGGCCCGTGGCTCGCGGAGACCGGCTGCGACGGCTGGGTGGTGCAACGCGAAGTGGCGCATCCCGCCGAGTACGTCTCGTTGTGGCTGCAGGACACCGGCGAGGCCCTCGCCGCCGACGCGCAGGCCACCCAGGACCTCGCCGGGCAGTGGCTGGACTATTTCGCTCGCGAGAACGTCACGGGCATCGGCATGGGGTCGATCACCTTGCGCAAGCGGCCCGGCCGCGCCGCCGGCACCCCCGACGTCGTCTTCGACGCGCTCGCCGGCACGGGAGACATCCTCACCGGCCCGGAGGTCGATGCCTTCCTGGCACGTCGCGCGTACCTCGCCGGGCAGACGGATGCCGATCTGATGGACACGACGCTGTCGCTGGCTGCGGACGATCTGCTCGAACTGCGGATGCTGCCCACCACCTCCGGATGGAGCCCCGTGCTGCGGATGCTGCACCGCCCCGCCGGCCCGGGCGCCTCGGTGCAGCTCGACGAGTGGGGGCAGGCGTTGTTCGGCGGCTTCACCGGCGCGGTGACGCTGCGCACGCAGGTGGAGTTGCTGGCCGCGGCGCACGGCCTGGATCCGGGTGCGCTGGCCGCTGCCGTCCTGCCCGCCGTCCGTACGGCGATCTCGCGGGGCCTGCTGCACCCCACGGAGGTCACCGGTTTCTCCGCGTAGCGATCCGTTCTGACGTGCGCGGATGCGCACATGACGTATCCCACATCGCGCGCGTCAACTCACATGCCGTTCGCATGGGGGTCGTATCGGATACCCCGACGCCCTACCGATCCTGGGAGAGAACGGTCCAGAACGGGTACAGGGATCACTGTCGTCGATTCCGTGCCCGCCCGGCCCGGCCGTCGGGTGGTGTGCGTCATGCAACCGACGGCGCCCGCGGGGCGTCTTGGGAACGAAACGACCGCGTCAGACGTTAGTACTGATGTCGCACGGCACGCCAATCCACGGCAGCTGCGATGGAAGGGAGCAAGACATGGCAACCTCCGACATGATCATGGAACCGCCCGCCGACACCACGGCTGCCAGGACCCGTCAGGCGAACGATGACCTCGACGCCCAGGGCCCCGCGGCGGACCTGGTGCGCGTCTACCTCAACGGGATCGGCCGCACGCAGTTGCTCACGGCCGCGCAGGAGGTCGAGCTGGCCAAGCGCATCGAGGCCGGCGTCTTCGCGCAGTACAAGCTGGAGACGGAGAAGCGGCTGTCGACCCGCAAGCGCGCCGATCTGAAGCTGGTGGTTCGCGACGGCAACCGCGCCCGCAGTCATCTGCTCGTGGCGAATCTGCGGCTGGTCGTCTCGCTGGCCAAGCGCTACACCGGTCGCGGCATGCCGCTGCTGGATCTCATCCAGGAAGGCAACCTGGGCCTGATCCGCGCCGTCGAGAAGTTCGACTACACCAAGGGTTTCAAGTTCTCGACGTACGCCACCTGGTGGATTCGCCAGGCGGTCTCCCGCGGCATGGCCGATCAGGCCCGCACCATCCGGCTGCCCGTGCACCTGGTGGAGCAGGTCAACAAGCTCTCCCGGCTGAAGCGGGAGCTGCACCAGCAGCTGGGTCGGGATGCGACGCTCGACGAGTTGGCCGAGGAATCGGGCATTCCGGCAGACAAGATCTCGGACCTGCTCGACCACGCGCGCGATCCGGTGAGCCTGGACATGCCGGTCGGCACGGACGAGGAGGCGCCGCTGGGCGACTTCATCGAGGACACCGAGTCGGTGTCCGCCGAGTCGGCGGTGGTGACGGGCTTCATGCACCGTGACATCGACAAGGTGCTGCACACGCTGGACGCCCGCGAGCGGGACGTGGTGCGGATGCGCTACGGCCTGGCCGACGGACGGCCGCGCACGCTCGACGAGATCGGCCGTACGTTCGGCATTTCTCGCGAGCGGGTGCGCCAGATCGAGCGGGACTCGATGGTGAAGTTGCGCTCCGACGACCGGTCCGAAGTGTTGCGGGAGTACGCGAGCTGACGCTCGGTTCACCCCTACCCGGTATGACGCCGCCCTCGCCGAGGGCGGCGTCATCCGCGTTCCTGGCGGCCACGCTGCCGTGTGGGCGGGTCCTCAGCGCAGTCGGCGGCGCTCGTCGAGCGGCGCCGGCGGGGGCCCGATCCGGCCGGTGACGCCGGTGACGGTGCAGCCGCGCGGGCCGACCAGCACGGGCCGCAGACGGAGCGCTCGCAACTCGGGCAGGTCGTCGGCCAGCGCGGACAGCCGGGCGGCCACGTCCACCAGCGGGGCGCGGTCCACGGGCTCGGTGCCGCGGTAGCCGTCCAGCAGCGGCGCCGCGCGCGGGGCGTCGATCAATTCCCGGGCATCGCGGTCGGTGAGCGGCACGGCGCGATAGGCGCGGTCATCGAACAATTCGGTCGCCACCCCGCCCAGACCGAAGGACACCAGCGCGCCGAACGACGGATCGGCGGTGACCCCGAACACCGCCGAGGCGCTCCGCTGGGCCGGCGGGACGGCGCGCTGGACATACACCTGCGGCCCGGTCGCGGCGGCGAGTTCGGCGTAGGCGGAGGCGACGGCGGCCGCGTCGGGCAGGTCCAGCCGCACCCCGATGCGGTCCTCCCGGTGTCGCAGCGACTCGTCGGTCGCCTTGAGCACCACCGGGTAGCCGAGCCTGGCGGCCTGCGCCACAGCCTCGTCTCCTGCCGTCACCAGCGCGAACTCCGCGACCGTGATGCCGTAACAGGCGAGCAGGGCCACCAGCTCGGCGTCGTTCATCAGGCGTTCGCCGCGCTCCGGGTGCATCGCGTCGACCAGTGAACGGGCCGCGTCCGGGTCGACGCCCGGTGGGCGCCGCAGCTCCCCCGGCGGCACGGCAAGCCAGTCGGCATAGCCCACGGCCGCCGCCAGGGCCGCCACGGCCCGTTCCGGCGACGGGAAGCTGGGTACCGAGCCGCGGGCGGCGGCCTCGCCGGGGCCGGGCGCGGCGAGATGCTCCGGGATGCCTTCCAAGGCCAAGAACGTGGACAGCACCGGCACACGCGAGCCGGCCACGGCCGCGCGCAGCGCCTCCGCGTGCGCCGCCCCGTCCATGGCGACCGGTGGCACGAACGCCACGAGCACGGCCCCCACACCGGAGGCGGCGGCCTGCCGGGCGGCGTCCGCCATCTCGCCCGGCCCGACCGACGCGCCGAGATCCACCGGCGCGCCCCCGGCCACCTCCAGGCCCGCGTCCAGGCAGGCGTCCAGGGCGAGCAGACCCAGCGCCGTCGAATTGCCGACGATGGCGACACTGCGCCCGGCCGGCAGCGGCTGACAGGCCAGCAGCAGCGCCACATCGAAGGCCGCCGACAGCGTGGGCGTGCGGATCACGCCGGACTGCGTGAACAGGGAGGCGACCGCGGCGTCGGACATCGGCGTGGCCGTGTAACTGAGCCCCTGCGGAACGAGCGCGTGGCGGCCGGACTTGACGGCGATCACCGGTTTGCGGCGGGCCAGCGAGCGGGCCAGCCGGGCGAACTTGCGCGGATTGCCGAACGATTCCAGATAGAGCAGCACCACCTCGGTGCCGTCGTCCGAGTGCCAGTACTGCAGCAGGTCGTTGCCGGAGACGTCGGCGCGGTTGCCCGCGGACACGAACGACGACAGGCCCAGCCCCCGGGCGGCGGCATCGGCGAGGATCGCGATGCCGAGCGCACCGGACTGGCAGAAGAATCCCACCCGGCCGAATCGCGGCACCACCGGGGCCAGCGTGGCGTTGAGCCGCACCGACGGGTCGGTGTTCACCAGGCCCAGGCAGTTCGGTCCCAGCACTCGCATACCGGCCCCGCGGGCCAGGCTGACCAGCCGATGCTGGGCGGCGGCCCCGTCGCTGCCGGCGTCGGCGAACCCGGCGGTCACCACGACCAGCCCGTAGACCCCTTTGGCCCGGCAGTCGCGCACCACTTCGTCCACACCGGCAGCCGGCACGGCGACCACGGCGAGATCGACGTCATCGGGGATGTCCATCACCGTCGGGTACGCACGCACCCCCTGCACGGCCACGGCCTCCGGATTGACCGGGTAGACCGGTCCGGTGAACGACCGCAACAGGTTCACCAGGACGGCATGGCCGAGCTTCGCCGGGTCACTGGACGCGCCGATGACGGCAACCGACCGGGGTGCGAGCAGTCGCGCGATCGACCGAGCCTCAGCGCGCTGCTCCCGGGAGATCGTCACCGCCCGCGAGTCCGCGGTCGGGGAGATGTCGAATTCGAGATCCACCACGCCGGAGGAGTATTCGCGGGTCACGGCATAGCCGGCGTCCAGGAAGACGCGCACCATCTGCTGGTTCTCGCTGAGCACCTCGGCGGTGAACCGGCCGATACCGCTCTCCCGAGCCGCCGCGGCCAGGTGCTCCAACAGGATCGAGCCGAGGCCGCGGCCCTGCTGGTCGTCCTGTACGGCGAAAGCCACTTCGGCACTGGTCTCGCCGTCGGTCCCGTGATAGCTGCCGACCGCCACGATGTGGTCGCCGGATTCCGCCACGAGGCTGACCCGGCACCGGTAGTCGACGTCGGTCAATCGCGTCAGCTGCGCATCGCTCACCTCGCCCACCGCGTAGAAGAAGCGCAGATACCGGCTGCGCGCACTCATTCGGGCGTGCATGGCGCGAAGTTCCTCGGTGTCGGCGGCCACCACCGGCCGGATGCGCACCACCGAACCGTCGGCGGTCAGTACGTCGGCCTCCCACCACAGGGGGTAGTGCGGTTCCTCCGGCTCACGGCCGGCTGCGTCCGCCGCCCGGCCGCTCGTCATGTCAGTCACGGGGATCGCGGGGATCCAGGCCGTACAGCGGGAATATCTCCCGTCGCACCGCGCTGATCACCTGGTCGACCGGGGTGCCGTCCTGCCCGTCCCAGCGCTCGAAGACGATCGGCACCCCGCCGTTCTCGCTCATTGTCTCCGGCGGCGATTCGGTCGATCGGGCGCTGATGGCCGCAGCGATCCAGTCGTCGCCGATGCCCGTCGCCGGGTCCAGGTCACGGTCCGCGACCAACGCCAGCAGGTGGGTCCATACCCGCGGCACGACGCGCACCAGCGAGTAGCCGCCGCCGCCGAGCGCCAGCCAGCGCCCCCCGGTCGTCTCCTCGGCCAGATCACGCAGGGCCCGGTAGGAGGCGAGCTGTCCGTCGATGGTGAGATTCAGGTCGGCCAGCGGATCCTCCCAGTGCGAGTCGGCGCCGTGCTGCGTCACCAGTACCTGCGGTCGGAAGGCGCGCACCACGGACGGGACGACGGCGTGGAAGGCCCGCAGCCAGGCCGCGTCTCCGGTGCCGGCCGGCAGGGGGACGTTCACGGCGGTGCCGCCGGCGGCCCCACGCCCGGACTCCGTCACGAATCCGGTGCCCGGCCACAGCGACAGCGGAGTCTCATGCAGCGACACGGTGAGCACCCGCGGGTCGTGATAGAAAGCCCGCTGCACCCCATCGCCGTGATGCACATCGACGTCGACGTACGCGATCTTCTGGACGCCTTCGGCCAGCAGCGTGGCGATCGCCAGCGCCGCGTCGTTGTACACGCAGAACCCGGATGCGGAATCCGGCATGGCGTGGTGCAGTCCGCCGGCGATATTGACGGCCCGGTCGGTCTCGCGCCGCGCGATCGCTCGGGCCGCGGCCGCCGAGCCGCCGGCGATCAATGCGGCGGCGTCGTGCATGCCGGGAAACGCGGGGTTGTCCGTGGTCCCCAGTCCGTGACCGACCGAGCCGACGACACCCGGCTCCGAGGCCCGCTTCACGGCGTCGATGTAGGCGGCCGTGTGCACCATGCCCAGTTCGTCGTCGCCGGCCGGTCGCGGCGCGGTGAGCTCGAGGCCGCGGGTGACGCCCAGCGAGTCGGCGAGCAGCCAGGTCAGCTCCCACCGGAGCGGGTGCAACGGGTGCGCCGCGCCCAGGTCGTAACGCAACATGGCCGGGTCCCATATCACCAACGGCTGCGGCATGTCCGCGAGCCTAGCCGCCGCGCGCGGCGTACGTCAGGGGTGACGGCGGGTATGACGCGGTCCCCGTGCCGGGCCGCCGCGGACCGGATCTCCTGCCGGTCGGCCGCGGGATCGATCGTCAGCCGGCCTCGACGGGCCGACCCAGGGCGCACCAGCCGGAATACGACCCGGGATACAGCGCGAGCCGCCGGCCGGCGATGTCGGCGGCCAGGATCAACGAGCACGCCGTGACGCCCGATCCGCAGGACGCAGCGGCGCGCACGCCGTCCGTGACGCCGGCCGCCGCGAAGACGCCCCGCAATTCACCGGCGGGAAGCAGCGTGCCGTCCGGGCGGTGGATCTCGGCCAGCGGCAGGTTCACCGCGCCGGGGATGTGCCCTGGCACCGGGTCGACGGGCTCCACCTCGCCCCGATAGCGCTCCGCAGCCCGCGCGTCCAGCAGCACCGAGCCAGACGCGGCGCCGCCGGCCAGTGCGGCCGCGCCGTCCGCGTCGACGGTCGGCATGGCCCCGGTACGGACCGCCGGAACGTGCACAGCCGGCGATCCCGAGGTCGGGCCGGACTGCGTCGGCAGCCCTGCCGCGGCCCACGCCTGGAAGCCGCCGTCCAATACCCGCACCTCGTCATGCCCGGCCCAGCGCAGCAGCCACCACGCGCGGGCGGCGATCGAGGTGTCGCGCTGACCCGTCACCACCACCGACCGGCCCGGAGTCACGCCGGTGCGGGCGAAGAGTGCCTCGAGCATGCCCGGAGTCGGCAACGGGTGCCGACCGCCGCTGCCGGGCGGCTGCGCCAGGTCGCGGTCCAGGTCCGCGAACTGCGCGCCCGGGATGTGGCCGGCCAGAAAATCGTCATATCCGTCGCCCGTCAGCGACCAGCGCACGTCCAGGATCACCGGCGGCGTCCCGGATTGCAGGGCGTCGGCCAGCTCCGGCACCTCGATGAGCGGCGACGGCGAGCCGGGCGCTTCGAAGGAGGTGCGATCGGCGTGCGGATCCGTGGGCATGGCGTCATCATGTCAGGACGACGCGCTGCCGGTAGCATCGAGTCTGGCCCCGGCGGCGGTCGAATCGTGATCGGACCGGGGCGGATCCGGCGGCAGCGGTCCTTCCCGCCGCAGAGCAGACGGCGCCACGGGTGCGTCCGGCCAGGAGGGAGCACGCGGTGAACGACCTCATCGACACCACCGAGATGTATCTGCGGATCATCTTCGAGTTGGAGGAAGAGGGCATCGTGCCGCTGCGCGCCCGGATAGCCGAGCGGTTGAACCAGTCGGGTCCCACGGTCAGCCAGACGGTCGCCCGGATGGAGCGCGACGGCCTGGTGGTGCTCTCCGGGGACCGGCATCTGCAGCTCACCGAGCTGGGCCGGCAGCGCGCCACGTCGGTGATGCGCAAGCATCGGCTCGCCGAACGGCTGCTGCTGGACGTGATCGGACTGGACTGGGCCGAGGTGCACGTGGAGGCCTGCCGCTGGGAGCACGTGATGAGCGATGCGGTCGAGAGCCGACTCGTGAAGCTGCTCGACGATCCGCACCTGTCCCCCTACGGCAACCCGATCCCGCCGGCGCTCGATCCCGACGCGCCCGTGGGCGCGACGCCGATCGCTCCGGGCAAGCCTGCCGACGAGGTCGCCGAGGGCGGTGCGTTCCAGGTCGTGCGCATCATCGAGACGGTGCAGAACGAGCCGGAGATCATGGCGAAGCTGCATGCCGCGGGGATCGTGCCGGGCGCATCCGTGACGCTGGACACCGGATCGGCGGGCGGCCGGATGACGATCACCGGGCCCACCGGCTCGGTCGACGTCTCGGCGGAGACCGCCACCGGCATTCGAGTCCGAGCGGCCTGAATTCCACCGCGGCGCGCGGCTACCCGGCGAGCAGGGCCAGTATCTCGTCCACGATCAGGGACGGCCCGGGCGAGACGTCCACCGTCACCGCGCGCTCGTCGGCGCCGGGCGGCTCCAGGGCGGCCATCTGTGAGTCGAGCAGCTCAGCGGGCCGGAAATGCCCGTGCCGCGCGGCGATCCGGCCTGCGATGAGCTCCCGGTCCCCGGTCAGATGCACGAACACGACCCCGGGCGTTCGCAACACATCGCGGTACCTCCGCTTGAACGCGGGGCAGGCGATCACCGCGGAACTCCCGGCGACGGTCCGCCCGTCGATCCACGTTGCGATCGCCGCCAGCCACGGCCGTCGATCCTCGTCGGTGAGCTGCTCGCCGCGCGCCATCTTGTCGATCGTCGCCTGCGGATGGAAGTCGTCCGCGTCGGCGAAAACCCACCCCAGGCGCGCGGCCAGCATCCGGGCGACGGTGGTCTTCCCGGCCCCGGACACGCCCATCACGACCAGCACCGTCATACCTCGACGGTACTCACGGCGGTACCCGACCGCGCCGCTCCTCGCGTCCGCTGCGGCGGTACCGTCGAGGCCGTGAGTACCGCGACGGATCTGACATCCCTCATCGCCGAGGCGGCCGATGCGCTGCGCGGGCGCCGGCCGGTGGTGCTCACCGGCGCCGGTGTGTCCACGGACTCCGGCATCCCCGACTATCGCGGGCCCGACTCGCCGAAGCACACCCCGATGACGATCGCCGAATTCCGCGGAACCACCGCTGCCCGGCAGCGCTACTGGGCCCGCAGTCACGTCGGCTGGCGGCGCATTCGGGATGCGGGCCCTAATGGCGGCCACCGCGCGCTTGCCGCGCTGCAGACGGCGGACGCGGCGGGCCTGATCATCACGCAGAACGTGGACGGCCTGCACCAGAAAGCCGGATCGGACGCCGTGATCGACCTGCATGGGCGCCTGGACACCGTCGTGTGCCTGGCGTGCGGCACCCGTTCGTCCCGGGAGGAGCTGCAGCACCGCCTGGCGGAGCTGAACCCGGATTTCGGGTATGACGACGCCTTCGGCGACGCCGCGGAGCCGCTGCGGCTGCGCCCGGACGGCGACGCCGAGGTGGGCGACACGTCTGGCTTCGTGGTCGCGAGCTGCCTGGTGTGCGGCGGCGTGCTCAAGCCCGATGTGGTCTTCTTCGGCGAGAATGTGCCTGCCGACAAGGTGCGCGCCAGCTACACGAACGTGGACGACGCCGATGCACTGCTGGTCGCCGGCAGCTCGCTGACGGTGATGAGCGGGCTGCGGTTCGTGAAACGCGCCGCGGCGCGCAGCATTCCGATCGTCATCATCAACCGCGGCGCCACCCGCGGCGACGAGTGGGCCATCCTGCACATCGACGCCGGCTGCACCGAAGCACTGGAGTCCCTGGCGACGGCGCTCGAGTGACGGCGTGTGACTGCGCCGGGTTGCCCGGCGCGATCCCTTCGGAAAGGCAGGACGACCGATGAGTGCAGTACTGGGATCACGGCTGCCGATCGTCGCCGCCCCGATGGCGGGCGGGCCGACCACGATCGCCCTGGTGCGAGCCGTGGCAGGGGCGGGCGGATTCCCGTTCCTCGCCGGAGGGTACAAGACCGCCGCCGCCCTGGCCGACGAGATCGGACAGGCCGAGGGGCTCGGCGTTCCGTTCGGCGTGAACATATTCGCCCCGTCGCGGTCCGACATCGATCGCGCGGCGTACCTGGCCTATGCGACCGAACTGCAGGAGGAAGCCGACAGCTACCAGCTGCACTTGGACACCGAGCCGCATGTGGACGACGACGGCTGGCAGAGCAAGCTCGCACTGCTCCGCGAACACCCGGTGCCGGTCGTCTCGTTCACCTTCGGCCTGCCCAGCCCGGCGGAGATCGCCGCCGTGCGGGCAGCCGGGTCGGCGGTGTTCGCGACCGTGACCACGGCCGCCGAGGCGTCCGCGGCTCGGGCCGCCGGCGTGGACGGGCTCGTCGTACAAGGACCGAACGCGGGCGGCCACAGCGCGACGTTCGACCCGGCGCGCACCATCGTCTCGATCCCGACCGCAGACCTGCTGGATCAGATCCGCGCTGCCGTTCCGCTACCGATGATCGCCGCGGGTGGCGTGGACGGACCGGCGGCGGCCGCAGAGCTGTTGCGGGCCGGCGCCGCGGCGGTCGCCGTGGGCACCCTCCTGCTGCGCACCGACGAGGCCGGCACCTCGGCGACGCACCGCGCCGCGCTCGCCGATCCGGCGTTCGACCGAACGGTCATCACCCATGCCTTCACGGGGCGCCCAGCCCGCGCGCTGCACAACGGCTTCATCGCGCGGCATCAGGCCACGGCTCCGATCGGCTACCCCGCCATCCACCACCTCACCCGGCCGATCCGGCGGGCGGCGGGCGCTGCCGGCGACGCGGACCGGCTCCACCTGTGGGCAGGCACGGGCTTTCGCAGCGCACCGACCGGGCCCGCGGCAGAGGTGATCCGCAGCCTCGCGGACGGGCTCGATGGCACCCCATCCTGTATCTGATTGCGCCACTCCTCGCCTACGCTACGGCCGAGACTCGCTGCGCTCCTCTCAACCTGCGCTACGGCTTCGTCGCCACAGCACCCATTTGCGCCACTCCTCGCCTACGCTACGGCCGAGACTCGCTGCGCTCCTCTCAACCTGCGCTACGGCTTCGTCGTAGCGCTGAAGCGGCGGCGACCAGGTTCTCCAGGCTTGCGGTCACCTCGGCGTAGCCCCGGGTCTTCAGCCCGCAGTCGGGATTGGCCCAGGCTCGGTCGCCGAATTCGGCGGCCGCGACCGCCAGCTTCTCCGTCATCTCCTCGGTGCTCGGCACCCGCGGTGAGTGGATGTCCCACACGCCGGGACCCACCTCGTTGGGGTAGCCGATCTCGGCCAGTTCGCCGACGATCTCCATCTTCGACCGCGACGCCTCCAGCGAGATCACGTCGGCGTCCAGGTCGATGATGGCCGGCAGCACGTCGCCGAACTCCGCGTAGCACATGTGGGTGTGGATCTGCGTCGCGTCGCCCACCCCGGAGGTGGCCAGCCGGAATGCCGCCGTCGCCCAATCCAGGTACTCCTGCCACCGGTCGCGGCGCAGCGGCAACGTCTCGCGCAGCGCCGGCTCGTCCACCTGGATCACCTTGATGCCCGCGGACGCCAAGTCGGCGACCTCGTCACGCAGCGCCAGCGCCACCTGTTTCGCGGTGTCGCCCAGCGGCTGGTCGTCGCGCACGAACGACCACGCCAGCATGGTCACCGGCCCGGTCAGCATGCCCTTGACGGGCTTGTCGGTCAGCGACGCCGCGTAGCCGATCCAGCCGATCGTCATGGGCTCGGGACGCGACACGTCGCCGACAATGATCGGTGGCCGCACGTACCGGGTGCCGTACGACTGCACCCAGCCGCTGTCGGTGGCCACGTAGCCGGCCAGCTGCTCGGCGAAGTACTGCACCATGTCGTTGCGCTCCGGCTCGCCGTGCACCAATACGTCCAGACCGATTCGCTCCTGCTCGGCGATCACGGACGCGATCTCGGCGCGCATCGCGGCCTCGTACTCGGCGGGTGTGACGGAGCCCGCGCGCAGGCCGGCCCGTGCCTTCCGCAGCTCCACGGTCTGCGGGAACGAGCCGATCGTGGTCGTCGGCACCGGCGGCAGCTGCAGCACGGACCGCTGAGCGGCGCGGCGCACCGCGTACGGGCTCGCCCGGTGGAAGTCGTCGTCGGACAGGGCGGCCAGGCGCGCCCTGACGGCGTCATCGGTGACGAGCGGCGAACTGCGGCGCGAACTCAACACCCGCTCATTGGCGACCAGTTCGTCCGCGGCCGCCTGCGGGCCGCCGTCGACCACGCGCCGTAGCGTCACGATCTCGGCCAGCTTCTGCTTGGCGAACGCGAACCACGACTTCACGGTCGGGTCCAGACGACGCTCCAGTTCGACGTCCAGCGGCACGTGCAGCAGCGAGCAGGAAGACGCGACATCGACCTCACCGGCCAGGCCCGTCAGCGCGGACAGGGTCGCGGCCGCGGCGGCCAGATCGGTCGCCCAGATGTTGTGGCCGTCGACCACGCCTGCCACGAGACGCTTGCCGCCCAGGCCGCCGATCGCCGCAAGTCCGTCCAGGTTCCCGCGCCCGGGGCCGACGAAGTCCAGCGCCAGGCCGTCCACGCGGCTCGCGGCCAGGACGGGCAGCGCCGCGCCCAGCTCGTCGAAGTACGTCGCCACCAGGATCTTCGGGCGGCCAGCGACCCTGGTGAGCGTCTGGTACGCATGTGCGACGGCGTCCAGCACCGCCTGGGGTTGGTCGCAGGCCAACGCCGGCTCGTCGAGCTGTACCCAGCCGGCACCCGCTGCCCCCAGTTGCGCGAGCAGCTCCGCGTAGAGCGGCAGCAGGTCGTCCAACCGATCCAACGGGGCGAAGCCCGGGGCGGCGTCATGCGCGTCCGTTCCGCCCGTTGCCGGCGCGGCAGCCTTGGCCAGCAGCAAGTAGGTGACGGGGCCGACGATGACGGGCCGCGCGCTCGCTGCGACACCGGACTCGGCGGCGGACTCGGTGAATTCGGTCAGTTCGCCGAGCAGCTTCGAGGCGTCCAGCGAGAACGCCGTGTCCGGGCCGATCTCGGGCACCAGGTAGTGGTAGTTGGTGTCGAACCATTTGGTCATCTCCAGCGGTTCGGCGTCGGCGGCACCGCGCGCCATCGCGAAGTAGCGATTCAGGGCGCCCTCGGCGGTGCTCACGTCGGGCACGGCGGCGACGTGGCGCGGCGGGATCGCACCGAACATCCAGGACATGTCCAGCATGTGGTCGTAGAGCGAGAAGTCGCCGACCGGTATCTCGTCGAGGCCCGCCGCGGCCATCTCCGCCCGACGCGCTGCCCGCAGCTCGCGGGCGGCAGCGGCGAGCCCGGCGGCATCGACGCTGCCGCGCCAATAGCCTTCGATCGCCTTCTTCAGTTCCCGATCGGCACCCTGGCGAGGGTAGCCGTGAACGGTGGCACGAGACATGGTTCTCCCTTGGGGACTCGACTACAGGGTGCGGTGTGCGGTTCGACGTTGTGGAACTCGATGTGCAGACAGCACGCGTGTCCTGACCATGGGACTCCATCGCGTGACGCGAGATCCCCGCCAGCCTACCGCGCCGGCTGCGGCGTTGTCATCGCGGCACCGCTCACACCGCCCGCCGCGCCACTCCGTGCCTCGCGACCGCCCGGTTTGTACGGGGCACGCGGTTTGTCTCGCCGTCCTCGTCCGACCACGGTGCGTAATCGGTCTGTACGGTGGGGGCAGTCGGTGCCGCCGCCGCAAGCAGCCTATGCAACCCAGGCGCACCGACTCGCGTCCATGGGAGACGAGGGCCCGTCTGCCTCGACCCGACCCCCTGCGCCCGATGCGCCAGTCAGACCCGAAAGATACGCCAGATGATACGAACCTCACGGATTCTCGCAGTCGCCGCCATCGCAACGATGACCGTTGCCATGGCCACCCTGCCCGCCCAGGCGTCGGTAGCCGCGCCCGCTGACACCACTGCCGCGGCAACCGGACCGGCAGCAGACGCGAACCGGACGATGGGCGGCGGACTCGGGACCCTCGACTCGGAACTGGCCAAGTACGCGGCGCCGGCGGTGAACACCGCGGGCGGCAACATGTTCGACACCTGCGATACGCCGGCGCTCGACACGATGCGTGCCTGGCTCGCGTCCCCATACCGTACGGTCGGCATCTACATCGGGGGCATCGCCCGCGGATGCAAGGCTCAACCGAACCTGACACCGAACTGGATCGTGTCCACGGCGAGCATGGGCTGGTCGCACGTCCCGATCTACGTCGGTTTGCAGGCGCCCTGCACCGTGTACTCGAAGAAGATCAGCCTGAGCGAATCGACTGCCGCCAAACAGGGCGGCGAGGCCGCGTTGGATGCCATCGTTCAAATGAAGAAACTCGGCATCGGCTCCAACGTGCCCATCTACTACGACATGGAGCACTACAGCATCAGCAACGGCCCGTGCGCCGTGTCAGTGCGCTCCTTCACCAACGCATGGACCAGGACGCTGCACGCCAAGGGCTACTTGTCCGGCATCTACGGCAGTGCCAGCTCGATGACGCACCACATTCAGGCCTGGACCAACGCCGGTGGTTACAACGCGCCGGACAATGTCTGGTTCGCACGCTGGAACGGCATCGCCGACGCCGAGGAACCGGAATTGGACCCCGGCGCCTGGGTCGGCCGACGCATCCATCAGTTCGCCGGCGGCCACCAGGAGACCTGGGGCGGTGTGACGATCAACATCGACTCCAATTACGTGCAGACGTTCACCACGACACCGTCATACGTGTCCACGCTCACCCCGCGCATCGTGTGGGACTCGAAGTCGCAGTCGGTGGGCACCAAGCCGGTGCCGGTGGGCATGGCCGGCCGCGGCGGCATCCCATCGAATGCCTCGGCAGTCGTCCTGAACGTGCAGATCGCGAACCCGACCGGAGACGGCAGCCTGATCATCGAGCCGTACCGGGGCACCACCAACCTGACGACCCAGCAGTTCCAGAAGGGCCAGTACGTGTCGATCACGGTCGTGGTCCCGGTTTCCCAGAAGGTGATCCAGTTCCGCACCACCGCGGCGAGGACACGGATCATCGCGAGCGCCGTCGGCTACCTCACCACCACGGGCACCGACGGGGTGGAAGCCGTGCCGCCGCACATCCTGTGGGATTCCACGTCCACGATGGTTGCCGCCAAGCCGGTCGCTCTCGCCGTGCGCGGCACGAACGGCATCCCGGACGACGCCTCGGCCGTCATCCTCAACGTTCAGGTCGTCAAGCCCTCCGCGTCCGGGCAGCTCGTCATCGAGCCGCACGGCGAGCACACGAATGTGGGCATGCAGCAACTCACCCGGGGGCGGTCCATCTCGGCCACCGTCGTGGTGCCGCTGCACGACAACGCCATCCAGTTCCGGCTCTCCGCCGGGCAGGCGCGGGTCATCGTCAGCGTGCTCGGCTATCTCTCGCCCAGCGCGCAGGGGCGGATGACGGCGACCAGCCCGGCACTGGTCTTCGACACGCGCAGCGCCACCGTCAGCACCGCCGCGAAGGGCTTCGCGGTGGCCGGCCGCAACGGCATCCCGGACAATGCGACGGCCGCGCTCCTCAACGTCGAGGTGGTGAACCCGGCCGCCGCCGGACAGCTCGTGGTCGAGCCGTACGGCTATCGGTCGAACTCCGGCATTCAGCAGTTCATCAAGGGCCAGTCGATCTCCACCACGGTGCTGGTGCCGTTGACGAACAAGGTGGCGCAGCTCCGCATCTCGGCGGGCAAGGCGCGGGTGATCGTCACCAGCGTCGGCTACGTCACCCCTGAGGTCGTCGCACCGCCCATCGACACCGGCGGGCTGTAGCCGGGGCGGCCCGGCCGCCGGCCACAGCCCGCAAGACCGTGCGGGTGAGCCCTAGGCGTGCGCGACGGTGGCGCGCGCCTTCTCGCCGTCGCCGACGACGCCGGCGGTCGCGTCGCCGCCCAGCTCGGCCCGCTGCACGGTAGTGGCCAGCGTCTCGGCGCGCACATGCGGCTCGTCCCCGCTGACCGCATGCCAGACGGCGTCGGACACGTCGAGAGTCGCGATGATGCGATCGGAGACATTCAGGCCGGCGTCCTTGCGCGCCTGCTGGATCACCCGGATCACGTCTGCGACCACGCCCGCAGCGCGGAGGTCGTCGTCGATCGCCGTGTCCAGGTGGACGTAGCCGCCCGACCTGAGCAGGCCCACGGCCCCGGACGTGTCGTCCGACGCGGCGAGGTCCAGCGAGTACTCGCCGTCGGCCAGCTCGATGCCGCCGCAGGTGACGCGGCCGGACTCATCGACCGACCAGTCCCCCGTCTTGGACGCGCGGATCACCTGCTGCACGTCCTTGCCCAGTCGCGGCCCGGCGACGCGGGCATTGACGGTGAGGTGCCGCGAGACCCGCTCATCGCCCTCGTCCAGGCCGATCAGGCTCACGGTGCGGACGTTGAGCTCATCCGCCAGCAGCGACACGAACGGTTCGAGCGCCGCCGGCTCCGCCACGGATACCGTCATCCTCGCCAGCGGCTGACGCACCCGCACCCCCGCCGACTTGCGCAGGCCGAGCGCCACTGACGCCACGTCGCGGGCCTGGTCCATCGCAGCCACCAAGCCGGCGTCGCCGGGCAGTGCGCCGGGCTGGTCGCCGCAGGCCGGCCAGTCGGTCAGGTGCACGCTGCGGCCGCCTGTCAGGCCACGCCAGATCATCTCGCTGGTCAGCGGCAGCAGCGGGGCCGCGACCCGGCACACCGTCTCCAGCACGGTGTGCAGTGTGTCGATCGCGTCGGCATCGCCCTCCCAGAAGCGCTGCCGGGAGCGGCGGATGTACCAGTTGGTGAGCGCCTCGAGGTACACCCGCAGCGATGCACACGCGCCGGCGATATCGTAAACGTCCATCTGGGCTGTCACGGCGCCGATCAGATCCGCAGTCTTGGCCAGCAGGTAGCGGTCCAACAGGTTCGGCGAATCGGTGCGCCGCTCGCCCACGCGGCCCGGCTGCCCGGGTCCGTTCGCCGCGCCGGCGTATAGGGACAGGAAGTACCAGGCGCTCCACAGCGGCAGGATCGCTTCCCGCACCCCCTGTCGAATCCCCTCCTCGGTGACGATCAGGTTGCCGCCGCGCAGGATCGGGCTGCTCTGCAGGAACCAGCGCATCGCGTCGGCGCCGTCGCGGTCGAACACCTCGGACACATCCGGGTAGTTGCGCAGCGATTTCGACATCTTCTGCCCGTCGTCGCCGAGCACGATGCCGTGGCTGACGCAGGTGTCGAACGCGGGCCGGTCGAACAGCGCACTGGCCAGCACGTGCAGCAGATAGAACCAGCCCCTGGTCTGGCCGATGTACTCCACGATGAAGTCGGCGGGAAAGTGATGCTCGAACCATTCGGCGTTCTCGAACGGGTAATGCACCTGGGCGTAGCTCATCGATCCGGAGTCGAACCAGACGTCCAGCACATCCTCGACGCGACGCATCATCGCCGTACCGGTGGGGTCGTCCGGGTTCGGGCGCACCAGCCGGTCGACGTTCGGCCGGTGCAGGTCCGGTACCCGATTCCCCGCCTCGTCGATGCGCGTAGGGACCTCGCCGAAGTCCCGCTCCAGCTCGGCGAACGACCCGTACACGTCGATGCGGGGGTAGCGCGGGTCATCGGACTTCCACACCGGGATCGGGCTGCCCCAGAACCGGTTCCGTGAGATGGACCAGTCGCGGGCATTGGCCAGCCATTTGCCGAACTGGCCGTCCTTGACATGGTCGGGCACCCAGGTGATCTGCTGATTGAGCGCGACCATCCGGTCCTTGAACTTCGTCACTTCGACGAACCACGACGACACCGCCATGTAGATCAGGGGGTTCCGGCACCGCCAGCAGTGCGGGTAGCTGTGCGTGTAGCTCTCGCGGCGCAGCAGCACCGTCCCCGCGGTGGTGTTGCCCATCTCGCCGCGGCCGGCCGTGCGGGCCTTCAGATGGTCGATGATGGACGTATTCGCATCGAAGACGAGCATGCCCTCGTACTCGACCACGGGGAAGCGGAACCTGCCGTCCGGGCCGACCGGCACCGTCGGGATCGCGATTCCGTTGGCATCGGTGACTTCCTTGTCCTCCTCACCGAACGCGCCGGCATTGTGCACCAGGCCGGTGCCGTCGGTGGTGGTGACGAAGTCCGCGGCCAGCACGCGGTGCGCGCCGGGGTGGTCGGCGAAGTAGCCGAACGGCGGCGCATAGGTGCGGCCCACCATGTCGGCCCCGGTGAGTCGGTGCACGATCCGTTCCTCGGCGTCGTCACCGAGTTCCCGCGCATATGCGGCGAGTCGTTCGCGGGCGATGATGTATCGCTCGGTCGTGCTCGGGTCGGCGGGATGGGGACCCTGAACCACCACGTAGTCGATGTCCGGGCCGACCATGACCGCCAAGTTGCTGGGCAGGGTCCACGGCGTCGTCGTCCAGACCAGGGCAAGCGCGGCGCCCAGCGGGTCGTCCGGGCCGGTGGCCTTGATCCGGAATCCCACGGTGACGGCAGGGTCGCTCCGCAGTTGATAGACGTCGTCGTCCATCCGGAGCTCATGATTGGACAGCGGCGTCTGGTCGTTCCAGCAGTAGGGCAGCACCCGGAAGCCCTCGTACACGTAGCCCTTGTCGTACAGAGTCTTGAATGCCCAGATCACCGACTCCATGTAGTCCGGATTGAGCGTCTTGTAGTCGTTGTCGAAATCGACCCAGCGGGCTTGCCGGGTGACGTAGTCGCGCCACTCGTCGGTGTAGCGGAGCACCGAGGCCCGGCACGCGTCGTTGAACGTATCGATGCCCAGTTCCAGGATCTCGTCCTTCGTCTTGATCCCGAGTTGACGCATCGCCTCGAGTTCGGCGGGCAGCCCGTGAGTATCCCATCCGAAGCGGCGCTCGACGCGGCGGCCGCGCATCGTCTGGTAGCGCGGCACGGTGTCTTTCACGTAGCCGGTGAGCAGATGCCCGTAGTGCGGCAGCCCGTTGGCGAACGGCGGACCGTCGTAGAACACGAACTCGTTGTCACCGGACGTGCCGTCCGTGCTGGCGGGACGCTGTTCCACCGACGCCCGGAACGTGTCGTCGTCCTTCCAGTAGGCGAGCACATCGGCTTCCAGTCGCGGAAGGTCCGGGTGCGCGTCCACGGCAGGCGCGCCCGCCAGTGGATACGCGACGTGATTCGTCGATGGATGTGCCTGAGCCATGGTCCGGTCCCTCGTCCGCAGGCCGGCGGGGCAGTCGCCTCCGTCGGTGCGCCTGCCGCCGCATCGGCGCCGGCCGGCGCTGCAGGGACGAGGCGGGGCGTCCACGCCCCGCTCCGCGGTACCACCCCGCTTGCCCGGGGCCTGCCACGGCAGGGCCTGGGGCCGCTTCGTTCATCCGGCTGTGACGGGCCGGACCCGTTCGGGTCTAGTGGGCGCCGCCCGGCGGCGCTGTTCTTCCGAATGGCTCGCCGGTGATGGCCGGGTCGTCGCCGGAATTGACAACGGTACTTCGGTGAATCGGTGATCAGTCTAGTCGCGCACGCAGGCGGTCGGCGGCGGCCGGCCGGCTATTCGCCGCCGGAGCTGGAACCGGATGACTCGTTCGACTCCTTGCCGGTCGCCTCCAACTGCTGCAGCTGGTCCGTGATCCAGCCCTTCAGGCGGCTGCGGTATTCCCGCTCGTAGGTGCGCAGGGCATCGATCTTGCCCTCCAGGCTGGTGCGTTGGCTGGTGAGCTGGGTCATCACCTCGGAGTACTTGCGCTGCGCCTCGCGATCGATCGCCTCGGCCTTGATCTGGCTGTCTCGCACCGTCGCGTCCGCCTTGGCGGTCGCCTCCGCGACCATCGACTCGGACGAGCTCTTCGCCTCACTGAGCATGCGCTCGGATTCGGCTCGGGCCTTGGTGACCATCTCCTCGGACTGCGCGGTCGCCTCGGCGGTGACGCGGTCGGCGGTCTGCTGTGCCAGGTCGAGCACCCGAACGGCCTGCACATGCTGTTGTTCGCCGGCAGCCGCCTGTTGGCCCTGTGCCGCAGACTGCTGGGCCTGCTGCTGCGCCGTCTGAGCCGCCTTGGCAGCGTCCGACTGGGCCTTGTTGGCGGCTGCGACAGCCGCCTGCAGCTGCTGTGCCTGGGCCGCCAGCTGCTCGCGCAGCTTGTCGTTCTCCGCCTTGAGCGCAGTGGCCTGCCCATCTGCTGCCGGAGCCGCGGCGGCCGGCGCGGCCTTGCCGCCGCTTCCCGCGCCCGCCAATTGCTGCTTGAGGTCGTTGTTCTCCTCGATGAGCTGGGTCAACTCCGCTTCCACGATGTCGAGGAATGCATCGACTTCGTCCTCGTCGTATCCGCGCTTGCCGATCGACGGCTTTTTGAATGCGACGTTGTGAACATCGGCCGGTGTGAGCCGCATAGCTTCCTCCGTGGCGTAACGAGAGAACGTGCCGGACCCGTCACCCGAAGGCAAGCGGGGCAACAACCAGATCCATCAGAATGTAGACGACAATGAGCAATACGATAATGCTGAGATCGAATCCTACGTTGCCCAAGCGCACTGTGGGAATCAACCGGCGCAAAAGCTTGACCGGCGGGTCGGTGCTGGAATACAGGATCTCCAGGGCCACCGCGGAGCCTCCTGCGGGCCGCCACGTCCGAGCGAGCGCCCGCACGATGTCGAATACGATCCGGCCCAACAGCGCGAGCCGGAACAGCCACAGCACCAGGTAGGTTAGCTGCCAGAACTCGCTCACCTGTCTACTTCTACCTCATCGGTCACAGTAGCCCAAATGCGAAGCTCTCCCCCGGCCCGCGCCATCCGTCATCCCCAGCCGCCGGCGGCGAATGCGCGACGATCTTCCGCGGACATGTCGACGTGGGGCGGGAGCAGCATGAACACCCGCGCCGTGACCTTGTCGATCGAACCGTGCAGGGCGAAGGCCAGTCCCGCGGCGAAATCGACCACGCGGCGCGCGTCACTGTCGGAGAGTTCCGTCATGTCCAGAATCACGGATGATCCGTCCCGGTAGCGCTCGCCGATCACACGAGCCTCCGCGAACCCGGTCAGCTTGACCGTGAGGGGCCGCGCCGACGTACCGGATTCGCTGGCTCGCCGCGTCTTGGGGTACATCTGCACGGCCAGCGCGCCCTGCACCACCGGCTCGGGACCGGGCGCTGCGTCGCCGCGGCGGATCTCGTCCCGGCCGCCGCGCGGTGCGTAGTCGGCTGCGTAGTCGCTCCGGTAGGCCGCCGCGTACTCGCTGCCCGCGTATTCCTCGGGATAGTCCTCGCGGTAGGTGTAGTCGCCGCGCTCCTGATCGTCCTGCGCGACGAGCCCGAGGAATGCTCCCATCCTGCGCCATGAGCCCATCGGCGTGTCCTTCCCTCTCGAGTGCGGTGCGACGGCGCCGCACGTCCGGCGTCACGGTGCCGTCAGGCGCCTGCGCGGCTGATTCCAGGCTATCGGCCGCATCACCGGATTCAGGGTGCGACACACCCGGCGGCAGCAGCCGAAATGATCCCGGTACCGCGAGCGTCTCTCACATCTTCATGAACGGCGGCACGTCCACGTCGTCGTCATCGTCATCGACGGGCCGGGCGTGCGGCAGCGGGCCGCCCGCGATGGGTGACCGTGTCTGCGGCGGCGTCGATGCGCTGGGCGCCGCGTCCGTGCCTTGATCCTGCGGCGGCTGCTCCGTCCGGTGTGGGCCGCCGGCATCGGGCAACGGCGGCAAGGTGCTGCCGCGAGCCGGCCGCCCGAACGGTGCCGCGGAACCACCGGCCGGGGGCACGTCGCCGCCGAACGGTGGCTCCGCGGCCGGTCGACGCGGCGGCATGACGGACGGCGTGGAATCGAAACCGGCGGCGATCACGGTGACGCGTACCTCGTCGCCGAGCGAATCGTCGATCACGGTGCCGAAGATGATGTTGGCGTCCTCGTGTGCCGCCTCCTGCACCAGCGAGGCCGCCTCGTTGATCTCGAAAAGGCCCAGGTCCGAACCACCGGCCACGGACAGCAGCACACCGTGCGCCCCGTCCATCGACGCCTCGAGCAGCGGCGAGTTGATCGCCTTCTGGGCAGCCTGCACGGCGCGGCCCTCGCCGCGCGCGGTCCCGATGCCCATCAACGCCGTCCCGGCACCGGCCATGACGGATTTCACATCGGCGAAGTCCACGTTGATCAGGCCCGGCGTGGTGATGAGGTCCGTGATGCCCTGGACGCCGTTGAGCAACACCTCGTCGGCGGACCGGAACGCATCCATCAACGACACGCCCAGGTCGCCGAGCTGCAGCAGCCGATCGTTGGGGATGACGATGAGGGTGTCGCACTCGTTGCGCAGCTCGGTGATGCCGTCCTCGGCCTGGCCGCCGCGTCGCTTGCCCTCGAACGCGAACGGGCGGGTGACGACGCCGATGGTCAGTGCCCCGAGCTCACGGGCGATCGACGCGACCACCGGCGCGCCGCCGGTGCCGGTGCCGCCGCCCTCGCCGGCCGTCACGAACACCATGTCGGCGCCCTTGAGGACTTCTTCGATCTCGGCGCGGTGGTCCTCTGCCGCCTTGCGACCCACGTCGGGATTCGCGCCGGCACCCAGCCCACGGGTGAGTTCGCGACCGACGTCGAGCTTCACGTCGGCGTCGCTCATGAGCAGGGCCTGCGCATCGGTATTGATGGCGATGAACTCGACGCCCTTCAGACCGACTTCGATCATCCGGTTGACGGCATTGACTCCGCCGCCACCGATGCCGACGACTTTGATGACCGCGAGATAGTTGTGCGGAGGCGTCATGCTCGTGGGCCCTTCTGCTGCTATGTCCTGGCTGGCGCGGTGCGTCCGGCGTGTCGCTAACCCTCAACCTCTACCAGACGGTTATAGTTATGTCAGGTAACTCTGCTGTCGCCACGCTAGAAGGCCGCCGCGCACAAGGCGTGTAGGCGCGCCGACCGGATCGAGAAACACTGCGGAAGGCGTCTCACCGCCCACCGCCTCGACCGCTGGGCGCAGCGGCGTCTGCCTGCGCCGCCCGCACGGTCACCAGGGTCGGATCGCTCACGTCCAGGACTTGCCCGGCGGCCCTTCCCACGGTCTGCAGCATCGCCACCGTCGCGGCATTCTTGGCGGCCGCATCGTTGTCGCTGCCCCAGATCACCGAGCCGCCGCCGATCAGGAACAGCGTGACGTCATAGGCCGTCGCCGCAGCGACGCCGGCTACGCGGTCACGCACCTGCGGCGACAGCGAGGCCACCACGCCCAGCGCGGCCAGCGTGGCACGGTCCCCCGCCCCCGGCCTCGACAACTGCACCGGCATCAGTCCGTCCGGCCGGGTCGTGGCCTCGCCGAACGGCGCGCCGGTGGCGTCCAGCTGCCACCACCGCCCGTTGGCCTGCGTCGTCGCCACGGCGACCCGCTCGGTGATACCGATGACCAGCGTGTGCGGCCATAGCCGCGTCACGGTGGCCGACGCGACGGCATCGACCGCGAGCACCCGGCTGCGCACCGAGTCCAGGTCGATGCGAGCCAACGGGGTGCCGTCCGGCACGTCCACCGCCGCCCGCACCTGCGACGCGACCTCGGCGGCGACCGGCGCGGCGCCGACGGCCTGCACGTCGACGGAACGCAGGCCCAGCAACGGGGTGAACCACAGTGCGACGCCGCCGGCCACCAGCACGACGACCGTCACCAGCGCGATCGTGCGGCCGACCGCGGACGGCCGCTGCCGGGGCCGACCACCGGCCGGATCGCCCGCGGCAGGCCGGGTGCGCTCGCGCACGGATGACGTCATACCTGCCTCGCCCCCTGCCCGTCGCCACGGTGCGAGTCGCGGCTTGCCCCCCGTGAATCCAGTTCGCGCAGCACCTCCGGGCCGAGCATCGTCACGTCCCCGGCGCCCATGGTGATCACCACATCCCCGCCCCGCACGAGACCGGCCACCGCGCGCGGCGTATCGGCCAGCGAGGGCACGTACGCCACCTGGGCGGCGGTACGGTCGATGGCGTCCGCGATGAGCGCGCCGGTCACCCCCGGCTGCGGGCTCTCCCGCGCCCCGTACACATCCAGGACCACGACCACGTCAGCCAGCGCCAGCGCCGTGGCGAACCGCGCGGCGAACGTCACGGTGCGGGAATACAGATGCGGCTGGAAGACGACCACCACCCGGCCCGGGCCGGCGACCGCGCGCGCCGCCGTGAGCGTGGCGGCGACCTCCGTGGGGTGATGGGCGTAGTCGTCGTAGACCCTGACGTCGCCGGAGCGCCCGCGGAACTCGAACCGGCGCCGCACGCCGGTGAACGAGGCCAGGCCGGCCGCCAACTCACCCGGCGGTACGCCCAGCTCCCATCCCACCGCGAGGACGGCCGCCGCGTTGGCCACCATGTGCTCCCCCGGCACGCCGATCTCGATGGTGATCCCGCCGCCGCCCGGCAGCGCCAGCTCGGCGCCCGTCGAGTGGCCGCGCGCCTGCGTGGACTCGATCCGCACCATCGCGTCGCCGGCGCGCCCGTAGGTGATCAGCCGCGGCCGGGCGGCTGCGCCGTGGGCGGCGTCATACCCGCTGCCCGCTCGGCTCTCGATGCGGGCGAGCAGTCGGCGCACACCCGGATCGTCGATGCCGGCCACCAGGAAGCCACCGGGCCGGATGCGCCGTGCGAACTCGTCGAACACCGCCTCGTAGGCCTCGGGGGTGCCGTGGTGATCCAGGTGATCGGGCTCGATCGTGGTGATCACGGCCCCCCACGGCGCGAACGCGAGGAACGAGCCATCGGACTCGTCGGCTTCGGCCACGAAGACGTCGCCGCTGCCCGCGTGTGCGCCGGTGCCCGACTCGTTCAACTCCCCGCCGATCGCGAACGACGGGTCCCATCCCGCGTGCTGCAGCGCCACGGTGAGCATGGATGTGGTCGAGGTCTTGCCGTGCGTGCCGGCGATGCACACCGAGCGGCTGCCGGCCATCAGCGCGGCCAGCGCATCCGCACGCCGCACCACCGGCAGCCCGCGGCGCCGCGCCTCGACGACCTCCGGGTTGTCCGGCCGGATCGCCGTGGAGACCACGACGGCCGTCGGCCCGCCGGGCAGCAGATCCAGGTTCTCGGTGCGCTGGCCGATGGCCACCGCCGCGCCCAGCGCTGCCAGGCCGGTGAGCGCATGCGAGGCCTTGGCATCCGATCCGGAGACCGCCAGGCCCCGTTCCAGCAGCACGGTGGCGATGGCGCTCATGCCGGCTCCGCCCATGCCGACCAGGTGCGCCCGGGTGAGGTCGGCCCCCGACGCCGTCACCACCGCGGGCGCGCCGGGCCGGCCGCCGGACCTCGCGGGCGCGACCCCGGACGGCGGCTCAGCTGACGACATTGCCCGACGTTCCCTTCCCGGCCGACAGCACGATCTGCGCGACGATGCGATCGGCTCGCGTGGCCACTGTAACCGCGGCGGCCGCGCGCATGGCGGAGAATCGCTGGCCGTCGCCGATGAGACCGATGACGCTGCTCCGGACGGCGCCCGCGTCGAAATCGGCGTCGTCCACGGCAATCGCCGCGCCCGATGCCAGGGCTTGGGCCGCGTTGAGCCGCTGCTCCCCATTTCCGTGCGGCAGCGGGACATAGACGGCGGGCAGGCCGACCGCGCCGAGTTCGGCGACCGTCATCGCGCCGGCGCGCGCCACCACGAGATCGGCGGCGGCGTAGGCCAGGTCCATGCGCTCGATGTACGGGGTGAGCACGTAGGGCGGCCGCTGATCTGTCGGCTCGAGAACGTTCTTCCGGCCGTGGTGGTGCAGCACGCCGATTCCGGCCGCCGCGAAGTCCTCGGCGCAGGCGCGGACGGCGGTGTTGATCCGCTGCGCGCCCTGCGAACCGCCGGTGACCAGCACCGTGGGGGCGTCCGGGTCCAGGCCGAAGTGTCGCCGCGCCTCACCGCGCAGCTCGGCGCGGTGCAGCTCCGAGATGCTTCGCCGCACCGGATTGCCGGTGACGACGGCCCCGACCAGGCCGCTGCCCGTCACCGCGGCCGCGACGGCCACCGCGTACCGGGCGCCGATCTTGTTGGCAATGCCGGCCCGCGCGTTGGCCTCGTGCACCACCACCGGAATACGACGCCGTGCCGCCAGGTATCCGGGCAGGCTGGCGTAGCCGCCGAACCCGACGACCACGTCGATGTGCCGCTCGCGCAGCACGCGGCGGGCGGCCCGCACCGCACCGACCAGCCGCCAGGGCAGCTTCACCAGGTCCATGTTCGGCTTGCGCGGCAACGGCACCGCCGGCACGGTGACCAGCTCGTAACCGCGAGCCGGCACGAGCGACGTCTCCAGCCCGCGCGGCGAACCCATCACCAGGATGCCGGTGGCCGGGGCCATCTCGACCAGCGCATCGGCGACGGCCAGTGCGGGCTCGATGTGACCGGCCGTGCCCCCGGTGGCGATCAGGACGCTCAGCCCGTGCTCGGCACCGCTCACGGGCGCACCGTCCGCCCGGGTCGCGCCGCGCGCCGTTCAGCGTGCCGCTCGGCGGGCACCGGGAAGCCCAGGGCGCGACGAATCGGATGCCTGCGGCCCCGAGCGGAACCCCGGCGGCCGCCGCCCGGACGCGGCGGACGGCCCGAGCGCATCCCACCCGGCGCCGGATATGACGCCACGGCCGGCCCGGCCGCACGACGCCCGCCACGGGCCCGATCGGCACCGGCCTGCTCGTGCTGCTCCCAGCGCTGCCGCTGTTGCGCACGGTCACGGCGCACCTTCTCGGCTCGCTTCGCCGCGCTGCGCGACTGCCGTCGCGCCCCGATCCGCCCGCCGCTGCGGCCCGTCGGCGCCAGCCGATCGGCCGCGGGCCGGCCCAGGCCCAGGAAGGCGGCCAACCCGCGCGGCGTGGCGCTGCTCAGCGCGGCCATGGCGGCCGGCTCGCGCCGGGCGAAGTTCGCCAGCAGCCCGAAGACGACGATGGTGACCACCAACGACGTACCGCCGCGGGAGAACATCGGCAGCGGGATTCCGGTGACCGGCAGCAGACCGACCACGTAGCCGATGTTGATGGCGGCCTGTCCCACCAGCCAAACCGTGCCGCCGGCGGCCGCGATCTTCACGAACGGGTCGGTGTTGCGCCGTGCGATGCGCAGGCCCACGTAGGCGAGCAGCGCGAACAGCAGCACCACCGTGAGTGTGCCGACAAGGCCCAACTCCTCACCGATGATGGCGAAGATGAAATCGGAGTCCGCGTTGGGCAGCCGGCCCCACTTCATCTTGGACTGGCCGATGCCGACGCCGAACACCCCGCCGCTGCCCATGGCGTACAGCCCCTGGAAGGACTGGTAGGTGGAGGCCGGGTCGGCGCTGTCCGGATGCAGCCACGCCGTGATCCGCGCGACGCGGTAGCCGGCGGACATGGCGAGTCCCACCACGCCGGCCACGCCGAGCCCCGCCAGACCGATGAAGATCCACAGCTGCGCCCCGGCGAAGAACAGCACAGCCAGGAACACGATGGCCAGGGTGACGGTGGTACCCAGATCGGGTTGCAGCATCACCAGCAGCGCCATGATCGCCACCACCGGCGCCACCGGGATGAGCAGCGATTTGAGCGTGCGATAGGGCGAACGGACCGAGGCCATCACGTGCGCCGCCCACAGCAGCAGGGCAAGCTTCGCGACCTCGCTGGGCTGGAACGAGATGCTGCTGGTGATGGTGATCCAGCTCTGGGCGCCGTTCCACTTGCTGCCGACACCGGGGATCAGGACCGCCACCAGCATGGCCAGCGAGACGATGAGCGCCGTGGTCGAGATCCGCCGGATCACGCCGATCGGCATGCGCAGCACCAGGACGAAGGCGATCAGGCCGAGCGCCGCGAACACGGCCTGGTTGGCGAAGACGGCGAACGCGGAGTCGTTGTTGCGAAACGCTGTGGCAGCCGATGACGACAGCACCATGGTCAGGCCGAACCCGAGCATCAGCACGAACACGGCCATCAGCAGGTGGAAGGATGCCAACGGGCGTTCCAGCCACTCACCGGCCAGCCGCCACAGCGACGAGCGGCCTGTCGCCCGGGGTCGCGCCGAGGTGCTCGGCCTCGCCGCGGATGTCGTCATACCGATCATTTCCGTCACCCTCCTGTCAGCGACAACCAGTCGGCGTAGAACAAGCCCATGCCCAGCGCTGCGGACATGGCGGCCAGCAGCCAGAAGCGCACCATGACCGTGGTCTCCTTCCACCCGCCCAGCTCGAAGTGGTGGTGGAACGGCGCCATCCGGAACACCCGCTTGTGCCGCGTCTTGAACACGACGATCTGGATGACGACGGACAGCATCTCGACGACGAACAGGCCCGCGATCACGACCAGCAAGAGTTCGGTGCGGGTCAGCACGGACAGCCCGGCGATCATGCCGCCGAGCGCCAGCGAGCCGGTGTCGCCCATCATGATCCGTGCGGGGTGCGCGTTCCACCACAGGAAGCCGACGCAGCCGCCCAGGGCCGCCGCCGCGACGACGGCGATGTCCAGCGGGTCGCGCACGTCGTAGCAACCGCCGGCGGCCGCGTCGGTGATGATGCCGAAGCAGGAGTTGCGGAACTGGTAGAACCCGATGACGACATAGGTGCCCAGCACCATGACGGACGAGCCGGCGGCCAAGCCGTCGAGCCCGTCGGTGAAGTTCACCGCGTTCGACCAGGCGGCGATGAGAGCCGCTGCGACTACCACGAACCCGACCGCCCCGAGCGGCAGCCACGGGATGTCCCGGGTATAGGAGAAATAGGTGGATCCGGGGGTCTGCCCGTGCGCATTGCGGAACAAGAGGCTGAGCACCGCGAACGACACGGCCACGAATGTCTGGCCGATCAACTTCATCCGCTTGTTCAGGCCCAGGTTGCGGTGCATCCGGATCTTGATGAAGTCGTCCAGGAAGCCGACCAGGCCGAGCCCGGTCGTCAGGTACAGCAGCAGCCAGCCGGACGCCGTCGGCCCGCCGCCGCCGAGCACCATCTGCACCGCGATCGCCACCACGTAGCCGGCCCACATGGCGGTGACGATGGCCACGCCGCCCATGGTCGGGGTGCCTCGTTTGGTCTGGTGGGTCTTGGGACCGTCCTCGCGGATCTCCTGACCGAAACCCTGCCGGGCGAAGGCTCGGATCAGTTTCGGGGTGAGCAGGATCGACACGAGCAGGCCGATCACTGCCGCCACCAGGATGATCTTCATTCAGCGCTCCTCGCCGCGTGCCTTCGTGGCCGACGGTGAATCGGCCAGCACTGACGGTAGCGTTTCGATCAGTCGCCCAGCGATCCGCTCCAGGCCCGCGGCGCGGGACGCCTTGACGAGCACCACATCGCCGGTGCGGATATGACGCTGAAGCGTGGCCACGGCGTCCTCGACACTCGCGGCCCTCATCGGCTCGTCCGCGTGGCCGGCGCCGACCTCCTCGGCTGCGCCGTCGGCGATGTGCCGGGCCGCCTCGCCCACTGCCAGCACCCGTGCGCCGGACCGCTGTGCCCGCCGACCCAGGTCGAGGTGCGCGCCGTCGGCCGCCCCGCCCAGCTCCGCCATTTCACCGAGCACCGCCCAGCGCCGCCGCCCGGCGCCGATCCGGCCGAGCGCGTCCAGCGCGGCGCCCATCGATTCGGGGTTGGCGTTGTACGCGTCGTTGATCACGGTGACGCCGCCGGGCAGCTCCGTCACAGCCATGCGCCATTTCGACGCGGGCCCGGCCGCGGAGAGCGCATCGGCCACGGTGGCGACGTCCATGCCGGCAGCCCGCCCGACGGCGGCGGCGGCGAGCGCATTGGCGACCTGGTGGGCGCCGACCACGGCCAGGTGCACGGGCGCCGAGCCCTCGGGGGTCACCAGGTCGAAGATCGCCCGCGCGGCCGGATCCAGCCGGACGTGCCGCGCCCGGATGTCGGCGGGATGCTCGATACCGGTGGTGACGATCGCCGCGGAGGTGCGCGCCGCCATCGCGGCGACCCGCGGGTCGTCGGCATTGAGCACGGCGACCCCGCCGTCGGCGGCGGCCGGCAGCGCCTCGACGAGCTCACCCTTGGCCCGGGCGATGGCGTCCCGACTACCGAATTCGCCGAGGTGGGCCGATCCGACGTTGAGCACGGCTCCGATGCAGGGCTGCGCGATGCGGGTGAGCGCGGCGATATGCCCGATGCCACGGGCCGAGAGTTCGAGGACCAGGTAGTCGGTGGACCGATCGGCGCGCAGCACGGTGTACGGGTGGCCGAGTTCGTTGTTGAACGACTCGGGCGGAGCCACCACTGTGCCGGAGCGCGACAGTACGGCGGCGATCAGATCCTTCGTCGAGGTCTTGCCGGCCGAGCCGGTGACACCCACCACGGTGAGCCCGTCGGCGACCAGCCGCGCGACCACATGATGGGCCAGTGCGGACAGCGCGCGCAGCACGGGCTCGGCACCGTCGCCCACGACCAGGGCCGGCAGTGCGGCCACCGGCCGGGAGCCCAGCAGTGCCACCGCCCCCGCCGCTGCGGCCGCCGCCGCGAAATCGTGACCGTCGGCGTGCTCGCCGGGCAGCGCCACGAACAGCGCGCCCGGCGCGATCCGGCGAGTATCGAACTCCACCGAGGTGACCTCGACCGACCCGGACCCGGGCGGGGCCGCCACCTCGAGCACGGAGGCGATCTCGGACAGCGTCATCGCTATCATCGGGCCTCCCCCGGACCGGCACCGCGCACCCGTATCCGGAGGGCGCCGGTCAGCTCCTCCACGTCCGAGAAGTGATGGACGACCCCGGCGATCTCCTGGCCTTCCTCGTGCCCCTTGCCGGCGACGAGCACCACGTCGCCGGGTCGAGCGGCGGCGACGGCGGCGGCGATGGCGGCGCGCCGGTCGCCGATCTCCCACACCTCGGCCGCGGAACCGCGAGTGCCGGTGAGCACCTGGGCGCGGATCTCGGCCGGGTCCTCGGAACGAGGGTTGTCGTCGGTGACGATCACGACATCCGCTGCGGCAGCGGCCATCCGGCCCATCACAGGGCGCTTGCCGTGGTCCCGGTCGCCGCCCGCGCCGAGCACGACGATGACGCGGCCTGCGCCGTGTCGGCGTACGGCGGCCAGCGCCGCCGCCACCGCCGCCGGCTTGTGCGCGTAATCGACGATCGCGAGGAACGGCTGTCCCAGATCTATCCGCTGCATGCGGCCCGGGACGTGCACCGCCGCGAGCCCCGACGCGGCCGCGCCCGTATCGGCTCCGGCCAGGTGCGCGCAGGCGAGCGCCGTCGCCGCGTTGGTCGCGTTGAACGCGCCGGGCAGGTGGATGGTGGCCGAGACCTCGCCGGCCGGGCCGGCGACGACCAGCCGCTGGGCGCCCAGCTCGCCCGGACCGTCCGCGGCCTGCGCCTGCACGGTCCAGTCCGCGCCGCCGTCGGGTCGTGCCGAGACGGTCACCGCATCGGGCCGCAGCGCGGCCAGCCGCCGACCGTACTCGTCGTCGATGACGACGACCTCGGCGCGCGCGCGGCCGTCGAACAGCAATCGCTTCGCGGCGAAATAGTGCTCCATGTCGCCGTGGAAATCCAGGTGGTCCTGGGTGAGGTTGGTGAAGGCGGCCACGTCGAACCGGGTCCCGTCCACCCGGCCGAGCGCCAGCGCGTGGCTGGACACCTCCATGGCGACCGTATCGACGCCGCGCTGGCGCATCACCGCGAACAGCGCCTGCAGGTCGGGCGCCTCCGGCGTGGTGAGGGCGCTGGGCACGGGCTGCCCCTCGATGCGGGCGCCCACGGTGCCGATCAGGCCGACCCGCCGACCCGCCGCCGCCAGCACCGCCTCCAGGAAGTAGCAGGTGGTGGTCTTGCCGGAGGTGCCGGTGACCCCGACGACGCGCATGGCCCGGCTCGGATGGTGGTAGATCTCCGCGGCCACCGCGCCGATCGAGGCGCGTGGTCGGGGCGAGATCAGCACCGGAAGGCCGGCAGCGTGCGGATCGTCGCCGAGCATCACGGCGCCGGCCGCGTCGGTGAGGATCGCGACGGCCCCGGCGCGCGCCGCGTCGCCGGCGTGCGCGGCTCCGTGCGTCCTGGATCCGGCCAGGGCGAGGAACAGATCACCCGGGCGCACATCGACACTGTGCAGCGTCACACCCGTCACACCGCGGCCGGCGCCGCCGCCGTCCACCGATACACCGGCCAGCGCGGCGATGACGGAAAGCGGCACGGGCGGCAGGCCGACCGGCCGAGGCGAGACGGGAGCGCGGTCCGGCACTGTCATTCACCCATATTGAGGTACAGATCGTAGATCGGCGCCTCGGTCTTGGACGGCGGGACGTCGAAGGCGCGCAGCGTGTAGGCCGCGATGTCCTTGAACAACGGCGCCGCCACGCCGCCGGCCTCGGCCCCGCCCCGCGGCGCGTCGAGCATCACGGTGATGACGAACGCAGGGTTGTCCGCCGGCACGATGCCGGCGAAGGTCGCCGTCACCTTCGTCCTGGAGTAGCAGCCGCAGTCCGGGTCGACCTGCTGCGCGGTGCCGGTCTTTCCGGCCACCTGATAGCCGGTGAGTGCCGCCGCGGGCGCCGTTCCGTCATGCATCATGTCGCCGCCCTGAACGGTGCCGCGCAACATGTCCAGTAGCGTGTGCGCCGCGGGAGCCGAGAGCTGGCGGACGGGGGCGCGCTCGGGCAGCGGCGTCGTGACGCCGCCGGTGGTCGTCGAGGCGATGATCGACGGCGGGATCCGCACCCCGCCGTTGGCGATGCCCTGGTACATGTCCGACAGCTGCACCATGGTGACCGACAGTCCCTGACCCAGCGGCAGGTTGGCGAACGATGTCGCCGACCATTGGGACTGCGGCGGGACGACGCCCGCCGAGTCGGCCGGAAGCTGGATCCCGCTGGGTTGGCCGAGACCGTACTTCTCGAGCTCGGCGGCGAACGGGTCCTGGCCGAGCTGCTGCGCGATCATCAGCGTTCCCACGTTGCTGGATTTCGCCAGGATCCCGGTGGCCGACATGCCCACCCGGACATGCGGCCACGCGTCATGGACCACATGGCCGCCCATGGTGATCGTCTCGGGGACGGCGTAATGCGTGGTGGGTGTGATGATCCCTTGCTCCAGTGCGGCGCCGAACGTGACGGCCTTCATCACGGACCCGGGCTCGAAGGGGGAGGTGACCGGCATGTTGCCGACCTCGGCGACCGTCTTGCCCTGGTAGTAGGTGGTCATGGCCAGAACGTCCGGGCTGGTGACGCTGCGCACCATGGCCATGCCGCCCCTGGCGCCGCTGTCGGTCACCGCCTTCTTGAGCATCTCCGAAACCGTGTACTGAAGGTCGGCGTCGAGGGTGAGCGTCACGTCGCCGCCGTCCATCGCGGGGGTCTCGTCACGCTGCGTGCCCGGAATGGCGCGGCCCTGCGAATCGACATCGACGGTGCGCTCGCCGTCCTTGCCGGACAGCAACGAGTCGTACTTGATCTCGATGCCGCCGGCGCCGTGGCCCTCCCAGCTGGTGGTGCCCACGATGCTCTGCGTGGTCTCGCCCTGCGGGTGTTCCCGCAGATCCTGCCGCTCCAGCGTGATCGGGCTGCGGTCCCGCGGCGCGATAGCGTCCAGAATCTCTGTCTGCAACGCCTCGGCCTGGGCCGGCATCAGCCCGCGGGCCAGGTACACGTACTTGGATTTGCCGTCGGTGAGCTTCTCGAAGACGTCGTCGGCGGTGACCGCGGGAGCGAGCGCATGGCCGACGATGTCCGCCACGGTGCGGCGTTCCGCGTCCGAGGTGAACAGCGCCGGCCACGCCGCGAGCGCCCGGCCCTGCACGGTGAACGCGAGGGGCGTGCCGTTGCGGTCGTAGATCGTGCCGCGGCTGGCGGGCAGCGAGATCGTGCGATCACGCTGCTGAGCCGCCTTGGCGGAGTACGTGGCAGCATCGACAGTTTGGATCCGGACCAGCTGATACGCGGCGGCGCAGAACATGACGAGCACGATGGTCAACGCCATCCACGACCTGCCGCGGTGGCCGACACCGCGATACCGCAGGGTGCGCGTGCCGCGCTCCCGGGATGACGATGCGGCGGCCGGCGCAGCGGCCCGGATCCGGTTCTCCCGCTCGGCCACGGCGAGCCGGCGGCTGGTGCGCCCGCGCCGCGGCGGCGCCGCCGTGGGTCCACTCATCGCGCAGCACCGGCGGGGGTCGGCGTGCCGAGCAGCGTGGCCGTGCCGGCGCCGTCGACGGTGACGATCGCGGCGTCGCCGGCCGGGACGAGCCCGAGCGACTCGGCCTCGGCGGCCAGGCGCGGGGTCGCGTTCAGGTCGGCGACCGTCCGAGTCAGCTCCTCGATGGTGAGGCGGAGTTGCGCGGTCGTCGATTTCGCCTGCTCGGTGCGCATCCCGGACTCGTCGGTCTTGGTGTTCAGGTACAGCACACCACCCACCCCCACCGTCAACACGACGATCAATGCCACGACGAACGGCACGCGCGACAGCGCCGAGCGGTCCTTCTTGCCCGAGTCGGACATCCGTGCCGACGTCGCGCGCACCTGTCGCCGTTCGCGGCGGGCGCGGGCGCGTTCGGCGGCACGATTCGTTCCGGCCCGCCGCGTGGCACCCGGCTGCTCCGCGACCCGCGGAACCGACTGCGCGGACGACGCTGCGCTCACCGGCCTCCTCCCGTCCGCTCCGCCGCCCGCAATCGAGCAGATGCCGCGCGGGGATTCTCGGTGATCTCGTCCTCGGTGGGCTGCTCGGAGCCCCGGGTCAGCCAGCGGAACACCGGCTCATGCCCGGCGAGCTCCACGGGGAGGTCGAGCGGAGTCGTGGACCGGGTGAGCGGCGCAATCGCCCGCTTGACGATGCGGTCCTCCAGAGACTGGTACGACATCACCACGATCCGTCCACCCACACCGAGCACGCCCAGCGCGGCCGGGATCGCTCGGGTCAGGGCGCCCAGCTCGTCGTTGACCTCGATGCGCAGCGCCTGGAACGTGCGCTTGCCGGGATGCCCGCCGGTGCGCCGGGCCGCGGCCGGTATCGCCGTGCGGACGATGTCCACCAGATCCCCACTGGAGGTGATGGGACGCTGTGCGCGCCGTTTCACGATCGCCGCCGCGATCCGCGCCGCGAACCGTTCCTCGCCGTAGCTGCGCAGGATGCGGCTCAAGTCCTTTTCCGAGTAGTCGGCGACCACATCGGCTGCGGTGATCCCTGCACTCGGGTCCATCCGCATGTCCAGCGGAGCATCGACGGCGTAGGCGAATCCACGGTCCGTCCGGTCGAGCTGCATCGACGAGACGCCCAGGTCGAACAGGATGCCGTCGACCGCACCGGATCGTGCATGGCGGTCGGCCACGGCGGCGATCTCGTCATACACGGCGTGCACGGCGATCAGCCGGTCCGCAAAGCCCGCTGCCTCGATGCGCGCACGGGCGTGGGCCAGGGCGGCCGGGTCACGGTCGATGCCGATGACCGTGAGCCGCGGATGCCGCGCCAGCAGTGCCTCGGTGTGCCCGCCCAGGCCCAGCGTGGCATCCACCAGCACCGGGTGCTCGCCCACCAGTGCCGGGGCGAGCAGGCCGGACACGCGTTGCGCCAGGACCGGGATGTGGCTGTCCGCGCCCTGGTGCGGATGCGCGGGCTCGTCCTGCGCGGAATCCCGGTCGTCCGCCGCTGCCGGCATCGACATCACCTTCTCGATCACGCGCAGGGGCCGGGTGGGGCGCGCGCCCTGCCGACGGGTCCTCACCCGCTCCGGTCCTGGCGCGGGGGAAGTCGCGTCAGGGCCGAAGTGGGTGCGGGCCGGCCGGCAGGGGGCCGTCATGCGATATCCGGTTCGTCGGGTCCGGCGTAGCCGGCCTCCTGCGCCGCTTCGTACCTCGCCCAGCGTTCGGCGTTCCAGACCTCCATGCGCCGCCCCTGGCCGGTGAGCACCACGTCCTTGCCCAGATCCGCGTACTCGCGCATGCGGCCGGTCACCGTGATCCGACCCTGGGCGTCCACAGTCTGATAGTCGCTGTTGGCCAGCATGTATCGGGCAGGACCGATCCGGTCGGCATCCGTCACGGGCGCGTTGATGGCGTCCTCGGCGAACACCTCGAAGCCCTCGGTGGTGAACACGTACAGGCAGCGGCTGACACCGCGCACCACCATCGCGCCGTCGGCGAAGGCTCCGCGGTAGCGAGCGGGCAGCGTGATCCTGCCCTTGTCGTCGAGGCGCGGCGTGAAGGTGCCGTAGAATCCGCCGCCCATACGCCTCGCCTCCCTTCCGTTCGGGCCCACCGGTGGACCGGTACTCCGACGCCCTCGGCATCCACCCCCGAGGGCCCGCGAGCTCGCGACCCACCGATCTGCTGAGGCTACCCCACTTTCCCCCACTAATCCCCAATCCGCCGCTTTTTTGCCCCACTTAGCGTGTCCGATGAGCCACTGCGTGGATATTCGGGTCGGGCGGCCTTCTGCTGCCGCGGACCCCGCTGCTGCCCGGTCACTGGCAGACTGAGAACCGGCTGTGGTCGCGCCACGGCTCCGTCGGGAAGGGATCCACTCGTGACGCACGATCTGAACGTGGCAGGCCCCGGGACGCACGCGGCGACCGAGCCCATGACCGTGGAGGCGGTGGCGTATCACGCAGCCCGCATCAGCGAAGCGATGTCCCGCGTCATCCTGGGCAAGCCCGCCGTCATTCGGCTGGCATTGGTCGCGCTGCTCACCGAGGGCCACCTGCTGATCGAGGACGTCCCGGGCACGGGCAAGACCAACCTGGCCAAGGCGCTGGCCCGCTGCGTCGACGCGTCCGTGAGCCGTGTCCAGTTCACCCCGGACCTGATGCCGTCCGACGTCACCGGCGTGAGCATCTACAACCGGACCACCGCCCAGTTCACGTTCCAGCCCGGGCCCGTCTTCGCCAACATCCTGGTGGCCGACGAAATCAACCGGGCCTCGCCGAAGACGCAGTCCGCGCTGCTGGAGGCGATGGAGGAACGCCAGGTCACGGTCGATGGCACCACCTACCCCCTGGCACGGCCGTTCCTGGTGCTGGCCACCCAGAACCCGGTGGACATGGAGGGCACCTATCCGCTGCCCGAGGCGCAACGCGATCGCTTCCTGGCGCGCACCGCACTGGGCTACCCGGATCCGGCGAGCGAGGCGGCGATGCTCGCGGACCGCCAGACGACGGACCCGCTGTCGGATCTGCAACCGGTGGTGGACACCGACACCGTGCTCGGCCTCATCGACGCGGTGAACCAGGTCCACCTTGCGCCGGCGCTGCGCCATTACATCGTGGCGATCGTCGGCGCCACACGCATCAAGTCCCAGGTGCGGCTCGGCGCATCCCCGCGCGCGATATTGCACCTGGGCCGGGCCGCCAAGGCAGCGGCGGCACTGGCCGGCCGCGCCTACGTGATCCCGGACGACATCGCGCACCTGGCCGCGCCCGTTCTGGCCCATCGCCTGCTGCTGACCGTCGAGGCCCACGCAGCCCATCGATCGGCGGACCACATCATCGCGGAGATACTCTCCAGCGTCGCCGTCCCGGCAGGCCACGGCGGCTGAGATGGCGCGCCGCCCGCCCCTCGTGCAACCGGCACAGCCGCGCCCGGAGCGAGGACTGACCACCCGGGGCCGCTGCCTGGTGGCGGGCGGTGCCGCCGCGATCGTGTGCGCGTATCTGCTGGACGAGCGCGACCTGCTGCGCGTCGGGATCCTCGCGGCGGCACTGCCGATCGTGGCCCTCATCGTCGTCCTCGGCCGGCGGACCAGGTTGACCGCGGAGCATCGCGCCACCCCGAATCGGCTCCACCCGGGCAGCACCGGCGCCGTCGAATTGCGCATCGGCAATGCCGGCGCCGCGCGCTCGCGCTCGATCACGGTGACCGATGCACCCGCGCCAGGCCTCACCGAGGGGGTGCGCTGCGTTCTTCCGCCGCTGCGCCCGCGCGCCACGGCCGTCATCCGATACCGGTTGAGGGCGACCCGGCGCGGCCGATTCACCATCGGTGACGTGACCGTCCGCATCGCCGATCCACTCGGCCTGTGCGCCCATCGCAGGACGATCCCGGCGGGCACGGATGTGCTGGTGGTGCCGCTCATCACGCCGCTGGCCGGCCTGCCGGCCATGTCGGGTATGCGGTCGGCCGCAGGCGACACCGCCGGCGCCAGCGCCGCCGGAGGCGATCCGGACGTGCGTATCCGACCGTACGCGCCGGGTGACGACATCCGGACGATTCATTGGCGGGCGTCGGCAAAACGGGACGACCTCGTGGTGCGGGCCCGGCAACCCGTGTCGCACGGCAGTGCGACCGTCGTCATCGATCATCGGGCAGCGGCACACCGCGGGCAGCCACCGGATTCGAGCCTGGAGGCCGCCATCTCACTGGCGGCGTCGATCAGCGCGCACATCCTGATGAACGACTACCAGTTGCATCTGGCGACGCACACCGGTGCGGTGGTCGCCAGTGGCGGCGACGTGGTCGACGACGTGTTGGTCGGCCTCGCCGAGCTGCAGGCCGATCAAACGCACGCATTCGCCGGCGCCGCCACGCACGACGCTGGGGTGCTCATCGCCGTCACCGGGGCGCTCACGGCCCACGACGTACGCCGTCTCGTCTTCAGCAAGCGCGCGGCGGCCCGCGGCCTCGCGTATGTTTTCGATACCGCGCAATGGCCGGCCTCAGAGCGGCCGAAACCCGGGTCGCCTACTGCGCTCGGGGCGCACGAAGCAGCAGCGGCCTTGCGATCGGGCGGCTGGACGGCGGTCGTCGCGCAGCGCGGTGACGACCCGGCGGCCCTCTGGCAGGCCGGCCTGAGCGCCGGGGCAGGCACCGGCTCCTTCGACGGCCGGAAGGTGTCATGACGACCACCGCCCGCCGGCCGGTGTCCCGAACCGCCGAGCCGGGCCACACGCCGGAGCGACGGCCGGCGTCCATCACGTCCTTCGCCGCTCCAACGGCGTTCGGTGCGCTGGCCGTGATCGGCGGCGCCACCGCATTGACTCCGCTGATCGCCGGCGGCTCCTGGCTGGTCCCGATCGCCGGAGTGGTGGCCGTCATCTGGCTGGTCGGGGTGGGCGCACGACTCGTCGGCGCGCCGGCATGGGCGGTCTCGGCCCTGCAGATCGTAGCCTTCGCCTGCAGCGTGACGGGCTTGCACCTGCACACCGGCATCGGCGGCATCGTGCCGGGACCGGCCGCCTTCGACGAGGCAGCCGACACGATCCGCGCCGCCTGGGACCAGATCATGACATCGGTCCCGCCGATGCAGGTGACGGCCGAGATGAGCTTCTTCGTCTCGCTGGCCATCGGCGCCCTCGCGGTGATCGTCGACTACCTGATCGGCGGCGCCCGGGCTCCGGCGTTGGTGGCGCTGCCGCTGCTGGGCCTGTATTCCGTGCCGGCCGCCATCGCGTCCGAGATTCTGCCGTGGTACGCGTTCGTGCTCCCAGCTGCGTGCTTCGCGGCGGCCCTGGCCGCCGCCGAGCCACGCACCGGTCGGCTGCCGCGCCGGGCGGCGCTGTCCCTGGTCATCACCGGCGTCGTGATCGCGGTGGCGGGGATCGGTGCCGCGGTCGCGCTGTCCGACGCCGCTGCCGGCATCGGCACCGAAGGGCGGCTGCCGCATTCCGGCCGATCCAGCGGCGAGGTGGGTCTGAGCCCCTGGGCCCGGTTGCGGGGGGATCTCACCGACGACACCCCGGTCGATATGGCCCGGGTCGAGGGCATGACGAGGCCGGAGTACCTGCGCACGTTCGCGTTGGAGAAGTGGGAACCGGGCACCGGATTCGTGCTGGGCACCGTGCGAGCGGACAGCCGCAACATCGACGGCAGCTCGCTCGGGGCCGACCCGGCGACCGCGGAGGCCGCCACCGATACCGTCACCATCACCCCGGCTCACTACCGGGACAAGTACCTGCCCATCTACCTGAGCACCACTGCGGCGCAGGGGCTGGCCGCCGGCTGGGACTACGACTCCGGGCTGCGCACCGTATTCCGCTCCAGCGCCACCACCCCGGGGCCGTACACCGTCACCGTAGCGGCCGCCGTGGCCTCCGAGGCGCAGTTGCGCGCGGACACCGTCAGCGCGCATCAGGACCTGACGGTGACCGGCGAGCTGCCCGCGGAGGTCGGCGACCTGGCGAAGCGGCTCACCGCCGGCGCGACGAACGCCTTCGATCAGGTCGACGACCTGCTCACGTTCTTCACCGACCCGGCGAACGGGTTCACCTACTCGCTGCAGACGCCGGCCGGCGACTCCGGCGACGCGCTGGTGGACTTCCTGAGCAACCGGACCGGGTACTGCGAGCAGTACGCCGCTGCCATGGCCATCATGATCCGATCCCTGGGAATACCGGCTCGGGTCGGCATCGGATTCACGCAGGGCGCCCAGCAGCCGGACGGCAGCTACCTGATCACCTCGAACAACGCGCATGCGTGGGTGGAGGTGCCGTTCGAGAATGCAGGTTGGATCATCTTCGACCCCACGCCGAGCGTGGGCGGCCAGGGCGGGCTGCAGGGCTTCGCGGCCGGCGGCGCGGCCCCGGACGCGGCGACGGATACCGCCGCCACACCGTCGAGCACCTCGGCCGCCGCCGCTCCGGCCACCGTCACCGCCCATCAGCCCACCGCCACCGTGACGACGACCGAGGCAGGGCCCGCCTCCGGCGACACGGCGTCCACGAACTGGGGACGCGCGCTGAAATGGGGAGCCCTCGTGGTGGCCGTGGTCCTCGCGCTCTTGCTTGTGGGTGCCGCGCCGTCGCTGCTGCGGTCGGCCCGGCGCCGTCAGCGCCTGGTGCGGGCGGGCACTGGCGGGCCGGACGCCGCGTCCGCGGCATGGCGCGAGATCCTCGATACGGCCGTCGATCACGGCATCGTCATCCAGACGGGCGACTCGGCGCGGCAGATCGCGAACTCCGTCGCCCAGCGCGCCGGCTTGTCCGCGCAGGCACGCGACCGGTTGCGTGCGGTCGTGACCGCCGTGGAAGAGGACTGGTACAGCGGCACCGCACGCGGTGCGCGCGCCGACCTCGCGCCGGGCGCGGTGGCGGTGATCCGCGGCCTGCGGTACGCCAGCCCGATGCCGTGGCACAGCCGCTGGTGGCCGCCATCGCTACGGCGCAACTCCTGAGCCTGCCCCGGCCGACGCTGCCTGGAGAGCTATTCGTCGAAGCGACGGCGGAAGCGTTCCTCCATGCGCGAGGACAGTGGTGACGTGACCTTCTTGTTGGCGATCGTGCTGTCGGCGGCGGCACGATGTCCCGGGATCCCGTAGACCAGCAGCCCGACACCGGCGACCATCGCGATGAAGCCGACCACCGCCAGCGGAATCCCGACGGCGGGCAGCGACAGCGTAGCCACGATCGCGCCACCGACGAGCGCCGCGAGGCCGGCCAGGGCCACGATGATCGCGAGGACGGGGCGTCGCCTGCGGAGACGTGCCACGTCGACATTCGACGCGAATTTGGGGTCGTCTTCGAACAGGGCCTGCTCGATCGCGTCGAGCATGCGCTGTTCGTGCTCGGAGAGCGCCATGGCCTCCTCCTGTCGACAACCGGTCGGACCGTCGATGTACGGTCTGCGCGACGGCCGCTCGGTGGAGCGGTGTATGCCTCCACCATAGAAGGTCTGTCGGCGCCTTACCAGCGCCCGTCGGTCATCCTCGTCACGCGGAGGGCCGGGCGGCATCCTCGCCGCCGTCCGACGGCGCATGACGGGCAGGCGGGGCGGGGCGGTCCACCAGCGCCGCCGGCCGCGGCGCCGCCGGCCCGAACCGGTCGGCCAGCGCATCGACCGCCTGCTGAGCGGCGCGCCATCCGGCCCGCGGAGGGCCGGTGTCCAAGCTCATCTGCTCTTCGACGGTGCCTGCAGCACCGAGATTGTCGATGCGGACGCCGAGCAATCGAACCGACCGGTGCCCGCGACCTACGCGCTGCCAGTTGCGCACCGCCGCCGCGTACACATCGCGGTCGTCGTCGAACGGGGCCTCGACCGATTCGGATCGGGTGATGGTGGTGAAATCGTCGAAGCGGACTTTGAGAACAACGGTCCGGCCGACGTGGCCCGCCCTTCGCAATCGTCGCGCGGCGGTGGCCGACAGGTCGAGCAGCGTTCGGCGGATCACGGCTTCGTCGGTCACGTCCCGGTCGAACGTCCGCTCCGTTCCGATGGTCACGTCGGCCGTCTCCGGCGTCACGGATCGGTCGTCGTGCCCATGGGCCAATGCCTGCAGGCTGCGGGCCGAGGCCTGCCCGATGATCGCAGCAAGCCGCGCGAAGGGGGCATCGGCGACGTCTGCCACCGTCGCGAAACCGCAGGATCTCAACTTCTCGGCGGTGCGCGGACCGACCCCCCAGAGTGCGCCGGTCGGCAGGGGACGCAGCAGCCCTGGAACCTCGCCGGGCGGGACGACCAGCAGGCCGTCGGGCTTGGCCAGCGACGACGCGAGCTTCGCCACGAACTTCGTCGACGCGACGCCGACGGTGGCCGACAGGCCGAGCCGGTCGCGCACCGCGTCGCGGATCTGCTGGGCGATGCGGCCCGGCCGGCCGAGCCGCCGGATCGAGCCCGATACATCGAGGAAGGCCTCGTCGACCGAGACGGCCTCCAGCACCGGAGTGACCTCCCCCAACAGCGACATCAGCCGACGGGAGGCGTCACGGTAGGCATGGTGGTCCGGCGGGATGACAGTGATCCCAGGACAACGGGCAACCGCCTGGTGAGTGGGCATCGCCGAGCGCACGCCGAATGCTCTGGCCTCGTAGGTGGCCGACAGTACGACGCCGCGGCCACCGACCCCGGCGACCATCATCGGCCGGCCGGCCAACTCCGGTCGGCGCCGCAACTCCACGGCCGCGAAGAATGCGTCCATATCGACGTGCAGCACCATGCAGCCGGAGTCGTCGACGGCCGCGAGGTCCGCGGTCACGCGGCGAGGGGCGGCCTGCTTGCTCACCGCGCCGGTGCCAAGCCCAACCCGTGCAGATCCCCGCCGATCTGCCCCAGGATCGGATGCCTGCCCAGCGCCCACTCCAGGTCGGCGACGCCTTCGCCCGCCATCGGTCGTGATCGATGGGCCATCAGCGCCGCGACGACCCCGACGCCGGTGATGGATTCGACGACCACGCCGGCCTGTTCCATGAGGGACCGCAGCGACGGCACCTCGTAACGGCGATCACGCGCCGGGTCGCCACCCATCAGCGACATCGCGTCGGCGAAGCGTCCTGCCAATGCATCGGCGAGTACCTCGGACAGCCGACCGGGGACCACCACCGAGAGGTATCCACCGGGCCGCAGCAGCGCCGCCGCCGCCGCAACTGAACGCTCCGGATCGTCCACGTCCTGCACGATCTGGTGGTACAGCACCAGATCGGCGCTGGCGCGCGGCAGCACCGTATCGAGCTGATCGGCGTCCGCCTGCAGGGCAGTGATGCGATCGCCCACGCCCGCTTCGGTCGCACGTCGGGACAGGCTGGCCAGGGCGTCGGTCGAGGCGTCGATCACCACGACGCTGCAGCCCGCCCGGGCCAGCGGGACCGCCCGGGTGCCACTGCCGCCGCCGACATCGACCACGTCGGCGCGAGGATGCTGCGCAATGATGCGGTCCAGGTACCGTCCAACCACGTCCGTCGGGTGATGATCCATTGCCTCTGCCTTCCGCGCACCGTGCCTGAGAGCCTATCGGCCGGCCGCCCCTGCCCGGGCTCGGGAAAGCGTGACATCAATGTGATGAAGGAACTCGGCAGCCGCGCGCACCATGTCATCGGCCTCACGCGCCGACACCACCACCGACACACCGGCCACGATCGCCTGGCGCGTGCGCGAACCGGCGGCGAAGAACACCGACCACTCCTCGAGTTCCGGGGCGATCCTCGCCAGGAGCTCCCAGGCATTACCGTGTGCCAGCCGCCGAGGCCGGGCCCGGGCCGCCAGCACGGCGGCCGCACCACGCAGCGCGGCGAGATGCGCCTGGGCGAACCGCTCCCTCGGATCAGCCTCGCCCACCGCCCTGTTCAGGACCCGCCCAGCATCGCTCATCAGCTCCCGCGCCGCCCGCGGCACCGGGGCGGCACGGCGCCCGGGCTGCTCTTCCGGCGCGCCGTGCAGGTCCGGCGAAGCGCCGCCCACGCTGCGCAGGACATCCCGCGCACGGGAGTCGACCACCATGGATGTCGTCATCGCTGTGTCCTCCTAGCCATTTCCATGACCTCTCCTGCTCACCACCGTCGATTGCTGTGAACCGGGTCCGCAGCATCGCGTTCCGAACTTATGTTCGATACTACGACACGAGTCCGACAAACGCCACCCACCTGCTGTTTCATGCGATGTGGGCGGCGATGTGGTGTGATATGCAGATGAGTTCCGCGACCGATCGCGTCACATCCGCGCTGGCCGCTGCCGGCGTCACCGGCGAGGTGCGGATCCTCGAATCCTCGGCGCGCACGGCAGCACTCGCGGCGGCGCAACTCGGGGTGGATGTCGGTGCGATCGCCAACAGCCTGATCTTCCGGGCAGACGGGCAACCGCTGTTGATCATGACCTCTGGCGCCCACCGGGTGGACACCGCGCGCGTCGCCGCGGCCCTCGGCATCTCCTCCGTCGGGCGGGCCGATGCGGAGTTCGTGCGCAGGCACACCGGCCAAGCCATCGGCGGGGTCGCGCCCGTCGGACATCCGGCTCCGATCCGGACTGTCGTCGACCGGTCCCTCGCGCGATACCCGCAGATCTGGGCCGCTGCAGGACACCCGAACACCGTGTTCCCCACCACCTACGGCGAGCTCGTCAAGATGACCTCCGGGACAGAGCTCGACGTCGCGAGCGATACCTAAGTCGCGCATGGTCCCCCTCGCCACGTTGAGTGCCGGAGCGTTCGAGGCCGCGCTGCCGGAGCTGCTGTCCATCTATGCGTCCGCGATGGACTACGCCCCGGGCGTCGCGCGAGCACGCCTGCCGCTGTGGCGGGATCACGCACGGCGGATCGGTTTCCGATGTGTCGTCGCCCCGATGCCGGACACCGAGGATGACGCCGATCCGGGCATGATCGCCGGGTTCGGCTACGGATACCGCGGTGCGATCGGGCAATGGTGGTACGGCGAGGTGGCCCGCGGCCTCGGCGATCCGGACAGTCCCTGGCTCCGCGACTACTTCGAACTGACGGAGCTGCACGTCCGCCCGGACTACCAGGGCCACGGAATGGGAGAGGCGCTGCTCCGCGCACTGGTCGCGCCGGCGCCGAACCGCACCGTGCTGCTGTCCACGCCGGAGGGCGAGAACCGGGCGTGGCGGCTCTACCGCAGGCTCGGCTTCACCAGTGTGCTGCGCGATTTCCTGTTCACGGGGGACAGCCGGCCGTTCGCGGTGCTCGGCCGGTCCTTGCCGCTCGACTCCTGACCCGCCGCTCGTCATACCGACGCATGACGCCGCCCCGACGTCGGCGTCATGCCGGTGGCGCGGCCCGTTCGGTTCAACTTCGCTTCCCCATCGCCGATCGAGGGCCCAGGAGCCCCCACACGGGCCCGCCGCACCCGGCCCGGCACCACGGAACGGAACACGATGTCTGCGATCAGCCTGCCCAACCCGACGAATGCCACCACCGCAGCACCCCGCCGCAGACTGAGCCCCGGCCGATGGTTCGGCAATCGGAGCTTCCGCACGAAACTGCTCACCACCGCGGCGCTGCTCTCGTTGGTCGGCATCGCGGCTGCCGCTGTCGCCGTGAACCAGCTGCGCAGCGCCGGCGAGGACATCGACTCGCTGGCCGCCGTCCAGAGCGACACGATCATCCCGTTGCAGACGATCATCGAGGACCAGCTCACCGCGCGGATGCTGATCGCGCAGGTCGCCGCGAGCGAGACGCCCGGGGATCGGAACAAATGGCTCGGCCAGGTCCGTGGCGTCGATCAGGAGATGGCGACCGCCATCGATCAGGTCGACGCAACGATGACGACATTCCCGTTCTGGGGCGCGTTCACCGACGCCTGGGCCCAGTTCACGACTGCCCGTGACAATCAGTTGATCCCGGCGGCGCTGACCGGCGACCGCAAGGCGTTCCAGAAGGTCTTCACGGCCTCGATCGACCCGATTGCGGGCGTCCTGGACTCGACCGCGGCGCAGATGAAGGATGCCAGCGCGACCTATTTCGAGGATGCGGCCAAGGCCTCGAACGACCGCACGTCGAGCAGCATCACGACCGTGATCCTGGTGCTGGTGATCGGGCTCACCCTCGCCATCGCCTTCAAGCTGTTTGTGATCAGCAGGTTCTTCCGCCGACCCATCGCCCGCGTCAAGACGTCGCTCGAGGCAATGGCCGACAAGGACCTGACCGTGGCCGCTGACGTGCATTCGACCGACGAGATCGGCGTCATGGCCGGCGCGCTGGCCACCGCGCAGCTCAACATGCGATCGGTGATCGCATCCGTCATCGACTCCGCCCGGACGGTCGCGTCATCGGCCGAAGAGCTCACCGCCGCCACCGCACAGATCACTGCAGCATCGAACGCCAACAGCGCGCAGGCAACAGCAGCTGCCGGCGCGGCGGAGCAGGTTTCGGCCAGCGTCCAGACCGTGGCCACCGGTGCCGAGCAGATGGATGCCTCCATCCGCGAGATCGCGCACAACGCGAACGAGGCGGCCAAGGTGGCTGCCGCCGCCATGGCCGCGGCCGAGGCGACCAACGACACGGTCTCCAAGCTCGGCGTCTCCAGCCAGCAGATCGGCGACGTCGTCCAGACGATCACGACGATCGCCGCGCAGACCAACCTGCTGGCGCTCAACGCGACGATCGAGGCAGCCCGGGCCGGGGAAGCCGGCAAGGGTTTCGCCGTGGTCGCGGGCGAGGTGAAGGAACTGGCCCAGGAGACGTCGCGGGCCACCGAGGACATCGCCGGACGGGTGGAGACCATCCAGACCGACACGGCCGGGGCCGTCGAGGCCATCTCCCGGATCCGCGACATCATCGCGGCCATCAACGATTTCCAGCTCACGATCGCGTCGGCGGTGGAGCAGCAGACGGCGACGACGAATGAGATGTCGCGCAACGTCGCCTCGGCGGCCAGCGGTACCAGCGAGATCACGTCGAACATCGGCGATGTCGCGCAGACGGCCGCGGCCGCCAGCGGCACGCTGGGACGGACCGAGGCCACCATCGGCGAACTGGCCCGGCTATCGGCGGATCTGCGCGGCCAGGTAGCCGCGTTCGTCGTCTAGCCCTGTCGCGTCCGGCCTCGGTGCCGCCGCGACCCACTGGCGGCAGGATTCGGGCGCATTGCGACGTGCGCTCGAAAGTAGTTACCATGCGAATTAAGTGACATTGTGTGGGATCCCACGGGACACGCGCGAACAGCTCACCGCATCCACCCGAGTGGATGCCCGGCCACTGCCCACGACCAGGCCCCCTTGATCGGATCCCGCCCGGCACCACGACGCCGGAAAGGAGAACCGCAGAGTCCCAGCGCCGAGTGCGCTGCGTGGTACGCAGGACGATTCCTTCGACCCTCGCCGAACCGACCAGCCCCGCCGACGGCGCACACCGGTGCATTCGTTGGAAGGAAGCACCATGGCTGAAGAATCAGAAGGCACCCTCGTCCGGACGCCGCCGGCGGCAGATCCCGCGGCTCTGGGCTTGGCCGGTTTCGCATTGACCACGTTCGTCCTGTCGGTTCACAACGCCGGATGGGCACCGGACCTGATCTGGGTCGGCTGCGCATTCTTCTACGGCGGCCTGGCACAGTTCCTGGCCGGAATGTGGGAATTCCGCAATCGCAACACGTTCGGCGCGGCGGCGTTCAGCTCCTATGGCGCGTTTTGGATGAGCCTGGCGTTCTTCGTCATGCTCGATCTGTGGGACAAGGTGCCGACCGACGAAGTCAACACCGATCTCGGCTGGTTCCTGCTCGCATTCGCGATCTTCAACACGTACATGATGATCTGGAGCGCCCGCACGTCCGTCGCCGTGTTCCTGGTGTTCGTGGTCCTGGAGATCACCGAGATCCTGCTGTTCATCGGGTTTTTCGCCGGAGCGAAGATCATCATTGAGATCGGTGGCGTGGCCGGCGTCATCGACGCACTGCTCGCCTGGTACGCGGCCTCGGCTGCGGTGGGCAACTCCCTGTCCAACCGTGTCATCGCACCCGTGGGAGGGCCGCTGTGGAAGGACTCCGTGACGGTGCGCAGCTGACGGCCTCGCAATCCGGGAGGCGTCGCGCCCCGCGAGCCGCCCGCGCGAGCCTGCCGGGCAGCAGGCAGGATACTTACCGAGCCACACGATATGTGCGACAAGTCACGACGCGATCGAAAGGTATGAGACGAAGATGACGCATGCCGAGAACACCAATATCTCGAACCTGCTCAACGAGCAGCGCACCTATCCCCCGGACCCCGCGTTCACCGCGCAGGCCAATGCCCAGCCCGGCTTCTACGATCAGGACCCGGACGCGTTCTGGGAGCGGGAGGGCCGCGAGCGCCTGTCCTGGTTCACCCCCTTCGACACGCTCAAGGAATGGAACTCTCCCTACGCCAAGTGGTACCTGGGCGGCAAGATCAACGCCTGCTACAACGCGGTGGACCGCCACGTGGAACGCGGCCTGGGCGAGAAGGTCGCCTATTTCTGGGAGGGCGAGGACCCGAACGACAAGCAGACGATCACCTACGCCGACCTGCAACGCCGCGTCGTGAAGGCGGCCAACGGCTTCAAGAAGCTGGGCGTCGCCAAGGGGACGAACGTCGGCGTCTACATGGGCATGGTGCCGGAACTGCCGGTGACGATGCTCGCGTTGGCACGCATCGGCGCGCCGTTCACTGTGGTGTTCGGCGGGTTCTCCGCGGATTCGCTGGGCGGTCGGCTCAACGACATGCAATGCCAGTTCCTGATCACGCAGGACGGCGCCTGGCGCCGCGGCAAGCCGTCGCCGCTCAAGCCGATCGCCGACGAGGCCATGGACATGGCGCCGGTGACCACCAAGTCCGTGGTCGTCAAGCGCGCCGGCAATGACGTGACCATGCGCGAGGGCCGCGACTTCTGGTGGTCCGATGTGGTCGATCGCGAGTCCGACGACCCGGCATCGGTGCCCTGCGAGCCGATGGACTCCGAGGATCTGCTGTTCCTGATGTACTCGTCGGGGACCACCGGCAAGCCGAAGGGCATCATGCACACGACGGCCGGCTACCTGGCCGGCACGTCCACGACGCACCACTACATCTTCGACATCAAGCCGGAGACCGTGTACTGGTGCGCCGCCGACATCGGCTGGATCACCGGACACTCCTACATCGTGTTCGGCCCGCTGGTCAACGCGACCACCTCGGTGATGTACGAGGGGACCCCGGACTACCCGGACAAGGATCGCTGGTGGGACATCATCGAGCGGTACCAGGTGTCGGTGCTGTACTGCGCGCCGACCGCGATCCGCACGCATATGAAGTGGGGCCCGGAGTACGCGCAGAAGCACGACTTGACGACGCTGAAAGTGATCGGATCCGTCGGTGAGCCGATCAACCCCGAGGCGTGGGTGTGGTACCGCGACCACATCGGCGGCGGCAAGGCGCCGGTGGTCGACACGTGGTGGCAGACCGAGAACGGAATGATCCTCATCACCCCGCTGCCGGGCCTGTCCACACTGAAGCCGGGCAGCGCGTCCCGGCCGTTCGTCGGGGTGGATCCGGCTGTCTTCGACGACAGCGGCAACGAGATCGCACCGGGTGCCGGCGCCGGCTACCTGGTGGTGAAGAAGCCGTGGCCGTCGATGCTGCGCGGCCTGTACAACGACGACGAGCGCTACCGCGACACGTACTGGTCGCGCTTCCCCGGCGTGTACATGGCCGGCGACGGCGCGCGCGTGGATGCCGACGGCGACTACTGGCTGATGGGCCGGATCGACGACGTGATGAACGTGTCCGGCCACCGCCTGTCCACTATCGAGATCGAGTCCGCGCTGGTGGATCACCCCGATGTGGCGGAGGCGGCGGTTACGGCCCGCGCGGACGCGCTGACCGGCCAGGCCGTGGTGGCATTCGTGACGCTCAAGAACGGCCGCGAGGGCACTGCCGAGAAGCTGACCGAGTTGCGCGACCACGTCGGCAAGGTGATCGGGCCCATCGCCAAACCGGCGAACATCGTCTTCACCCCGGAACTGCCCAAGACCCGGTCCGGCAAGATCATGCGCCGCCTGCTGCGCGACGTGGCGGAGCACCGGCCGCTGGGCGACACGACGACACTCGCCGATCCGACCGTGGTCTCCGAGATCGCCGAGCGCGCCGCCGCCGGCGGCAAGGAAGACTGATCGTTCGGTTGCCGCTGCAGCCCGGCGATGAATCGGGTATGACGCTGTCCCGGGGTGAGCCGCATCCCGGGGCAGCGTCACATTCGGCGGGCGTGGCCGGAATCGGTGGAGGGTGATACCGCGTGGATGACCCCCGATCGGATCGGGCCCAGCGTCGCGAGCTGCGCGAGATGCAGCGGCGGCTGCGGGAACTCGATCGGGCCGATGCGCGCGCTCGAGCCGCCGGCATCGATCCGTACGAGGCGTGGTTGGCTCAACGCTCCGCCGGTGCGCGCGGCGGCCCTGACTCGCCGACGCTTCGGCATCCCCGGAAACCTCGATACCCCCGGCGGTCACCCAGGGCGCGCTTCGTGCTGATCGCTGCGGCGGCATGCGTCCTCGCGATCGGAAGCATCCTGTCGATCCGTTCGATGTCTGCCGGTACGGCGGCCCGCCCAGGTTTCCCGTCACCGGGCGTCGAGGAGGCGGATGCTCCGATCGGGGAGGTGTCACCGGCACCGGCCGGACCCGACCACTACCGGTTCAGGTTGGTGCAATCCGGCGACGCGTCGGATCCGGGGGCCGACCCCGTCACCTGGGATCGGTGCCGCCCCATCCACTACGCGACGAGTGGTGTCGCGCCCGCAGCGGGCCAGGAGATCCTGGCGTCCGCCTTCCGGCGGCTGCACGACCTGACCGGCTTCAGGCTCGTCAACGACGGGCCGACCAGTGAGCCCCCGGACCACAGGCGGGCCGCGAGGCGCAACTGGCCGATACCGAGGTCGCCGGCTCACCGGTGAGTCGGCGCGCGCAGATCCGTGCGGTGATGCTGCACGAGATCGGGCACATTTTCGGGCTGGACCATGTCGGCGACCCGGACCAGCTGATGTATCCCGTTGCGCGGCCAGCGCTCACGGATTTCGCCGCCGGGGACCTGCGCGGGCTGCATCGCCTGGCGACGGGTCCGTGCGCACGCGACCTGTGACCAGCACGAAGCGGGGCTGGTGGCGTGCCGTTGCGGAGGCAGGGCGATGATAGGGGGCGTAGCGCCTGCGTGGACCCGGCCGCCGGACCCGACGGGCACATCCGATCCGAGGGAATTCGATGACCGACCACAGCCTGCGCACCTACGATTCGATGCTGGACCTGCTGCCGTCCGCGGACGATCCCACGCCGCTGGTGCGGCTGCAGCGCGTGCCCGGCTTCCGGCATGCGCAGGTCTGGGCGAAGCTCGAGTGGTACAACCCGTTCGGCTCCATCAAGGACCGCGTGGCCGCGAATCTGGTGCGGGACGCCATCGACCGGGGCGAGCAGTTGCACAACCTGGTCGAGCCGACGTCAGGGAACACCGGCCTGGGCCTGGTGATGGTCTCCAACGCGCACCGCTTCGGGTTCTCGGCGGTGATGTCGAACGCGGTCCCGCAGGAGAAGCGCAGCGCATTGCGGATGTTCGGCGCCGACCTCGTCGAGCTGGACGACGACCTGTGCCCCATGCCCGGCCAGCCGGAGGGCGCGATGGAGAAGGCGGCCGAGCTGGCGCAGCGGCCCGGCTGGCACGAGCTCAACCAGTACGCGAACCCGGCGAACCCGGACGCGCACTACCGCACCACCGGCCCCGAGATCTGGCGCCAGACGCAGGGCGCCGTCACCCATTTCATCGCATCGCTCGGCACCTGCGGCACGATCACCGGCACCGGCCGCTATCTGAAGGAGCAGAACCCGGCCGTGCAGGTGATCGGCGTGCATCCGACCGAAGGTCACGACATCCCGGGGGTACGCAGCCGACGTGCGCTGGCGGTGACCGACTTCTTCAAGCCCGACGAGTATGACGCCGTCCTCGAGGTTTCAGACGACGAGGCCTACGGCATCTGCCGGCGACTCTTCGTCGAGGAGAGCCTGACCCCGGGCCCCAGTTCCGGTCTCGCATTGGCCGGGGCTCTCACGGCCGTGCCGGACGAGCCGGGCGTGGTCGCCGTGGTCATCTTCCCGGATCAGGCGTTCAAGTACACATCCTCGTTCCGGCACCACCTGCCGGACCTGTTCCCGCCGGAGCCGGAGACGGCATTGCTGCCGCCGGCGAACCCCTACGCCGTGCACCTGGAACATGCGGTGACGATGGCCAGGAGCGGTCCGGACGTGGTCGATGTCGCCGAGGCCAAGGCGCGCTTCGACGGCGGCGCGGTGCTCCTCGATGTGCGCAATCCGGCCGAGATCGCCCGGGTGAGCATCGCCGGCAGCGTCCAGCTGCCGCTGGCCGAGCTCTCGGACGGCAGTCGCGCGGGCCTGCCCGACGACCGGAACACGCCGATCCTGGCCATCTGCGCGTCCGGGGTCCGCTCGCTCTATGCCCAGATGCTGCTCAAGGCCCAGGGCTACACGGACGTGAAGAACGTGGCCGGCGGCGTCAACGGCTGGGTGGGTGCGGGCCTGCCGACCGGCTGACCGATCGCACTGCCCCGCAGCGCACGCGTACCGGCGACCCGGACATCTGCTTTGTCGCGCTCGATACCCCGGCATAACGGATAGACACGGCACTGTCGCGACTGAAGCCCATTTTCTGCCGCAAACCTCATGTTTGCGCAGGTCCAGAGGTTATTCGCTCAGGTCGGCAGCAACCGCGCAATGGTCCGGCGGGCGAGCGCAGGCGTGTCGTCGCAGGCAGGGACGCTGATCCTGGGTTCGGTGTTTCATCGACATGCGGCCCGGGAATGCACCTCGCGGCGACGGCGTCATGACCGTGTCGAGGAAGCGGTCGCGGCCCGCATCTGCGGGCGTTGTGCCCATCGCGACGCCCCGCCAGCGGCACCGGCCCACCCGGCCACCGCGGCGGCCCGCGTCACCGCGAGCCTTCGTCAACCGGGTACCTCCGCAGGTTCTCACCAGGAGAGCGGCGGCCGGTCCAGTGACTTCACCGTCTCAAGGAGGACCCGTCATCGTGACAACGATCTTGAACCGCATCGACACCGAAACCCCCGCTCCACAGCGCCGGCGTGTCCGCCGCGGCCGCAGCGCCACGGCGACGCAGCCGCAGACCGTGGCCATCGTCGGGATGGGCTACGTCGGCCTGCCCACGGCGCTCGGCATGCTCGACGCGGGCACGCCGGTGATCGGTGTCGACATCGATCGCGGCAGGCTCGCCGCCATCGAACGGTGTGACGTCGACGTGCTGGACGCGGACATGGATCGGCTGCACCGATACCTGCCGACCGACGCATTCGCGCTCAGCAGCGACCCATCGGCCATCAGCGACGCACAGACGGTGATCGTGTGTGTGCCCACCCCGATCAGCGGCCACTTCGATCCGGATCTCGGCGCCCTGTCGTCCGCGTGCCACGACGTCGTCGCGCATGCAACACCCGGCCAGACGATCATCCTCACGTCGACCACGTACGTCGGCTGCACCCGCGACATGATCATCGAGCCGTTGCAGGCGCGCGGCATGTCGGTCGGCCGGGACATCCACGTGGCCTATGCGCCGGAACGGGTCGATCCCGGCGTGGCCGGTCACGTCATCGAAGCCACCCCGCGCGTCGTGGGCGGTGCCACCGAAGCCTGCACCGAGGCAGCCGTCGTGACGCTGTCGCACACCTGCCCGTCGCTGCAGGCGGTCAGCTCACCGGAGGCTGCGGAGCTCACCAAGCTTCTGGAGAACTCGTTCCGCGCGGTCAATATCGCTCTGGCCAACGAGATGTCCGACGTAGCGGAGCATTTCGGGCTCTCCCCGATCGAGATCGTCGACGCGGCGGCCACCAAGCCGTACGGGTTCATGCCGTTCTACCCGGGGCCCGGCGTGGGCGGCCACTGCATCCCGTGCGACCCGCACTACCTGTTGTGGCAGTTGCGCGCCGAGCGGATGACGTCACCGGTGGTCGATGCCGCGATGACGGACATCGCCCAGCGCCCCAAGAGGGTCGTCACGCGCATCCGGGAGATGCTGGCGGACGCGGGCATCCCGATGCACGGCGCCCAGGTGCATGTGGTCGGCGTGGCCTACAAGCCGGCGGTAGCAGACCTTCGCGAGTCGCCGGCGCTGGAGATCCTGCACGATCTGTCGGAAGCCGGCGTCCGGATCAGCTACACCGACCATCACATTCCTGAGCTGACCATCGACGGGCAGCACCTTGCGAGCCAAACCGCCGCCCCGGCGAGCGCGGATCTCGTCCTGGTCCACACCCGCCACCCGGACGCGGACCTCGGCTGGGTCAATCAGCATGCCCGGGTCCTCGATGCGACCTACCGATTGGAAGAGGTCGCGCACCGGGAACTGGTGTAGCCGCCATGCTGCAGAGTTACTCGACGCTCCGGGAGTCCTCGGCTCCGCCGAGACACAAGAGCCACGCCCCCACCGAACCAGGTACACGGCGCAGTGTCCGGCGTCTGCTCGTCCTCGCCTTGCTGCTGCCGCTCATCGCCCTACTGGCACGGCAGACGCCGCGGTTCGTGCACGATCCGTTGCTCCTCGGCTACGGCATGTGCGTCCTGGCCAGCACCATCGTGATCTTCTATCTCGCCTACGCGCACTACGAAGATCCGTCGGACCGGCGCTACTCCAGGGTTCCCAACAAGGCGGGCGCACCCGCGCTGGACCCGACGCCGGCGGTGAGCCTGCTCGTCGCGGTGATGAACGAGGCAGACGTGATCGAGCGCTGCGTCCGCTCGATCACGGCCTCGGACTATCCGGACCTGCAGGTGATCGTCGTCGACGACGCCTCCACCGACGGGACCACGGACATCCTGCGCCGGCTGGCTCTCGAACTGCCCTTCACTCTCGTCACACTCGATCACAACGCCGGCAAGAAGCACGCCTTGGTGGAGGGCGCGACGTGGGCGACCGGGGACGTGATCGCCTTCACCGATTCGGACTGCGTGCTCGCCCCGGATGCGGTGCGGCGGTGCGTCGCGGCGCTGGTCGCCCATCCCGGCCTGGGTGCCGTGTCCGGGCACGCGCGCGCCCTGAACGCCGACGCCACCCTGCTGTCGAAAGTGCAGGACACCTGGTACGAGGGCAGCTTCAGGGTGACGAAGGCAGCCGAGTCGGTCTTCGGCTCCGTGACGTGCGTATCGGGGCCGCTGGCGGTCTTCCGGCGGGACGCGATCTGGAACTACCTGCCGGCGTGGGCCAGCGACCGATTCCTCGGCGGCGAGTTCCGATTCGCGACAGACCGGCAGCTGACCGGCTACGTGCTCGGCCAGAAGTGGCGCGGCGCGCGCCTGAAGTCCAGGCATGCCCAGTCACCATTCGTGTCCGAGGTCGACTACCCCGAGCGGGAATGGCAGGTCAGCTACGTACGCTCCGCGCACGTGTGGACGGTTGTGCCGCAGCGGGCGCGCACGTTCCTGAAGCAGCAAATCCGGTGGAAGAAGAGCTTCATCCGGAACCTCTTCTTCACCGGCACCTTCATGTGGCGGCGCGGTGTGGGGCCGAGCGCGATGTACTACGGGCACGCCGCGTGGGTGATGGCTGCTCCGCTGATGGCCACGCGTCACCTGGTGTGGGCTCCGCTGAACGGACTGTGGCTGCTCTGCGCGCTGTACGTGGGGGGCGTGTTCATCAAGGGCACCGCCTGGGGCGTCGCCTATGCGATCGACAACCCCCGGAACGGCCGGTGGCGGTACCGCCCGCTGATGAGCCTCATCTCTTCGGTGCTGCTCAGCTGGCTGCTGGTGTATTCGATCCTGACGATCCGGCGCGGCATCTGGGCGAGGGGGACGTGATGAGCAGAATTCTCGCGCGGCTCGGCGCGGTGCTGTTCGTGTGCCTGGCCATCGCGCTGTATCTGTTCGTCCTCGGCCGCGGGCAGCTGCCGTGATCGGGCAGCCGAGCGGTGGGCCCACCGCGCCGGTGCAGGAGCCGGACGTGCTGCTCCCGGAGTGGAACCAGCTCCCGGCTCCGCCGCGCCGCGCGCGGCACCGTGCCGTCATCCTGCTGAGCACCCTGCTGTCCGTGGCTCTCCTAGCGGGGATCTTCGCTGCTTCGTTCGCCTACAACTGGTGGGTCGATAACCACACGCCGCAGTCCACCACTCCGGCTGCCGCGATCGCGTCGAAGGAGCTCGCCGCGTATCGTGCGTTCGCGGCGGACGCCCCCGCCACACCGCCCGCCCCGGTCGTCCTGAGCTATCACGATCTGTCTCCGAAGGGCGATGACGGACGCTACACGGTGACTCCGCAGCATTTCGAAGCTCAGATGCAGATGCTGTCCGAGGCGGGATACCGCTCCCTCACGGCAGATCAATTCGTCTCCTACGTGCAGGGTCGCTGGCAACCGCAGGGTCGCACGGTCCTCATCACCTTCGATGACGGAACGTCGGGGTTGTGGGTGTACGCCGACAAGATCCTCCAGCGGTACGGCTTCCACGGGGTCACCTTCCTGATCACCGACAGCGTCGGGACGAACCGTCCGTACTACCTGACCTGGCGGCAGGCGCAGCAGATGCACGACTCCGGCCGGTGGGACTTCGGCTCGCACACGGCGGCGCTGCATGTGCGCGCGCCGACCGAAAGCGACGGCAAGGACCGGCCGGTGCTGACCAACCGGTTGAACCTCGACGGAGGGCGCGTCGAAACGTTCACGTCGTTCGAGGCGCGCATACGGTCGGATCTGACGGCCTCCAAGGCGGCGATAACGGATCACGGCCTGCCCACTCCGCGGCTGTTCGCCTGGCCGTTCTCCAGCCTGGTGCACCGCGCCACCGACCCGGCGGCCGCCCGCTATGCCCGTGATCTGGTGAACACCATGTTCACGGCGAACTTCACCAACCCCGCCGACAACCCTCAACCCGTCACGCGCCGCAGTATTGCGACCGGCATCGTCCAACGCCTGGAGGTGATGAGCACGACCTCGACACGACAGCTTTTCGACCAAGTGGCCCGGATGGAGACGCTGCCTCCCTCGGCGGCCCCGGACCCGCTGACCGCAAGCCGGGATTGGCTCTCCGCCACCAGCGAGAAGGCCGCCTTCTCCACCCACGGCGGCGAGCTGGCCATCGAGAATCCGGCATCCACCTATGTGCGCCTCGACTGGGCCCCACAGCGCACCGCCGACTGGGACGAGTACACGACGTCGATGACCACCACGGGCCTGGGTTCGGGCGTCACCGGCGGGCTGCGGGTGAGAGTCGGCAGCCCGGCCGAGCTGGCGCTTCGCGTCTCGGCGAATCGCGCCGTGGTGCAGGACGCGTCCGGCACGACGGTGGGCACCTTCGACCTGACACCCGGCGCCCGGCACACCGTGACGCTGACGGTGGGCCGCACCGGGACGAGCGCGTCAGTGGACGGCACCAAGCTCGCGACGATTCCTGCGAAGGCGGGACCGCTGTCGGCAGGAGGTGTCGGCATCGTCGCGTCCCGACCCGACACCGCCGTGCCCCTGCCCGAATTCGACGACCTGCATGTTTCCGTTCCGTGATGGGCTCCGGCGTCTACCGGTCGGCGGCGGGGCGCGCCGATTCGCCGGCGTGTCGGTCATCGGCTCCGCCCTCATCGTGCTGGTCCTTCAGGTGCTGAAGGTGGCAGGCATCCTCCCCCCGGGCACGTGGACGGCGCCCTTCCCGTCCGGGACCGCCCTGATCACCAACGAGCGGGCATACACCCAGCCGCTCGCGATCGGCGTGCCCCGGAGCAACGTCTGGCTCGTCACCAGCGGGTCGCTGTTCTCTCGTGACCACGCCGGATGGACGGGACCCATCGACGGCGACCGGCCGGACCCCAGGTCGAAGCGTCACACCGGGTCTGCGGTGTTCCGCGCGGTCACACGCCGCCAGGACTTCCGCAACGTGACCATCGACTTCGACCTGAAGATCGTGCGCATGACGACCACGCCACGGACCGGGGCGCACGCCTACGACGGTGTGCACGTGTTCCTGCGCTACCGCAACCCGCAGTCGCTCTACGCGGTGAGCGTGGATCGGCGCGACCACCTCGCGGCCGTCAAGATCAAGCGACCGGGCGGGCCGTCCAATGGGGGCGAGTACACAACGCTGGGCACCGCCCACGTCATGCTGCCGCCGGGTCAGTGGGTTCACGAGAAGGTGCGGATCGCCAACGAGCGAGGGCGCGTGCGGATCACCTTGTGGACCGCCGGGCGCCAGGTCCTGTCGGTGCTGAGCGACGGCTCGGGGGCCAGTGCCCCGCTGCTGGGCGCCGGCCGGGTCGGGTTGCGCGGGGACAACACCGAGTTCCTGTTCCGCAACTTCACCGTGTCGCCGGCATGAGCCGTCGGCGGATCGCCGCCCCGGGGTTGTCCGGTCATTCCAGGAGGACCGTCCGGGTCCGTTTCCGGGATCGGATCGGGTCCTCGGACGCCACGACGACGTGCCATTCGACGAACTTCGCGGCAAGGTCTGCCGGGGTGACACCGTAGATCGTGGCCAACAGGCGCAGCGTCTTCGGGCCGATGCAGAATATTTCGCTGTCTCCTCCGGATCTTGACGCGGTGAGAGTGGCGGCATAGGGAGCCAGAGCGCCCACATCATGCGCCGGCAATCGCGCGATCGCTCGCATGTCGATGTCGATCGTCGGTGCCGCGTCACGGCTGATGTACCGGTAGGAGCTGCCGGGGATCAGCGCGTGGACGGGTACGCGATAGAAGTCGGCGAGTTCGCTCAAGGTGGTAGCGGTGATTGCCCGGTCCCCGCGCTCGTAGGCAGACAATCGACCGGATTTCCACTTTCCACCAGACGACCGTTCTGCGTCATCCAGAGTCATGCCCGATCTCAGGCGGATGGACCGGAGCGCCGCTCCCAGCTGACGCGCATATCGCGCGTTCGAAATCTCGGCCCGCCGGCCCGGCTGCCGCGGTCGCGTTGGCGCGCCATCTTCACGAGTCGTCGTCACAGGCGCTCCGCCTCCATCCGCTCGTGATGACCGGCCGTCGTGTGGCGAGGGGGCTCCGCCACGGGGCCGCGACGTGCGGCCCTGGCCGGCCGACGCCTGGCGGGCGCGATCACAGTTCGCCGGCTGCCGTCGCGAGGACCGCGGCGGACAGTGTCGTCGGTTGACCGAGCGCGGTAATGCGGTCGAGCCGCTCAGCGTGATCGCTGACGAACGATCGCGCGGCAGGGTCAAGTGCATCGGCCGACGCCGTGAGAAGTACCGCACCGGTTTTGCCGGCCAGCGGCCCGACCGATAGGGCGTCGGGGAACCCGGTCAGGCCGTTGGCGAGATAGACGGTGCCCGCCGCATCCGCTCCGTAATGGCTGCCCGATACGTCGGTCATGGTGCCTCCGACGCGGGTGTACAGGTCAGCGGCAGTAGCGAACCGGTCGGTCCCGGCGATCCGTTGCACGGTTGTCGCGCCGGCAGCCGCGGCTTGATCCAGGACCGCCTGCGATACGCGATCGGTGCCGCCAAGCACCAGGAGCTGTGTAATGGCACCCCGACGGATCTCCTGGGCGACCGACTCGGGCAATTGGTCGCGGGTTGTCAGCAGTACGGGAAGGTGCCATGCGTTCGCGATGGGCCCGGCCGCCAGCGCGTCAGCGTTGACCTGTCCGGATGCGAGAATCGCCGTCACTTTCGCCGGCTTCCCGCTCGCCAGTCGAACCGATCCGGCGGCTTTGCCCGCAGCAGCGACCGCGGCCGATGTGCTGTAGCGGTCCGCTCCGGCGATACGCACGATACGCACCTCACCGGTTGCGGCGGTCTTCGCCGCACTGCTGATCGCCGCCACCACCGAGGCGGAAACCGAATCCGTACCACCCATGATGTAGACCACCGGGTGCGCGGAATCCGCGAGCGTGCTCTCCACTGCGGCGATGGTTTGCGCCGAGACGCGGTCCGCGCCAGTGAGCAGAATCGGCGCGTCGACCTGCCCGGCCAAGTAGTTCGCCGCCAGCGCGTCCGCACCCTGCTTCGCGTCTGTTCCGTTGGCGACGATCACCGCATCGGCGGGCCCGAACTGGGCGGCGATCGCCGCGGCAGTCGCATACCGGTCGGCCCCGGCAATGCGATTGGCGGCCGCGGGCGCCCCAGGCAGCCCGCTCGCGTCACCGATTCCGCTCACCGCCCCACCGCCTGCACGCACGCTGTAGGTGACGAACGTCGTGAAGTGGGTGGTCCACACGGCGAGATCGGTTCCGACGGTCATCGCACAGGCCTGGCCCGGGTCCAGTTGGCTTGCCACGTCCGTTTGGTCGTCTGCGGAGCAGGTGATGGTGATCGCTGTGAACCTGCCGACGTTGTCGATGAACCCGGTGTTCTTCCCGGCCTGGCCCGGAAGCAGTAGCCGTACGGGTTTGTCGAACGACAGTGACACATCGGGTGAGCCGACGGAGATCGCGAAAGCCGCAGCCGAATTCGACGGCATCGAGCTGGGCGGCGGCGTCACGACGGCGGGTGCCGCAACGACCCCATTCCAGCCGGCGGCTGCGGCTCCTACCGGAGTGATCTTGGTACTCGCAGCGATGTTGACCGCGACCGAGCCGGAACCGGTTGTGGCGGAGATGATTGTCTCCGGCACGGTGAACCCGCCCGAAGAGTCCCTCGTAAGGCCGCTATAGTCGATGTTCGAGTCGGTGACTTGTACTGCGGCATCGGATGTCGAGACGGTCACCTGCGGTTTGTCTGCCGCAGGAAGCTGACTGGTCGTCTTCGTCATCGCCGCGTCGGTGTACCAGGGAACGAACGAGACCGGGCCCTGCGCTGTCGTCGAGATGAGATCGGCGAATTTGGGTGTGCTTGAGCCCCAGTAGTTATGATCCGCGTCCACAGCCGCCGCGGATGAGTTGACCAATGCCGTCCCCGTGAAGCCGGCGAAGCTATTACCGCGTACTTCGGCGTTCGTAATGGAACCGGACAGGGAGATGCCGACTTGACCCTCCTTGAGGGTGTTGTTCTGGATCACAACGTCAGCGATCGTCGCTGCGGGGTCGCCCTTGTCGGCCCGCGCAGCGATGCTGATCGACGGGCCAGAAGAGTTCCCGGGTGCATTTGCCGGCCGGATTCCTGACTTCGACACCGTGGAGTTCTTGATCGTGATGGACGAAGTCTGCGAGTTGTACAGGTTCAGGTCGATTCCGGCGCCCCAGTTGTACCCCTCACTTGTCCCGCTGCCGTTCACTGTGACGCCGTCGAGAACTGCAGTCCCCAGCGCCGTCACGTAGATGCCCTTCTGGCCGTTGCCATTGAATGTCGAGTTCTTGATCGTCAGCTCACCCAAGGAACCGGCTCGCTGGAATTCCCCTTCGGAGTCCAATCCTTGGTTGACATTGTCGTCGAAATGACTGCCCTCAATATTCAGGCTTCCGACGGCCGACGTCGTCGATATCTTGATGCCAAGATTGTTCCCGTGGAACGTGGACGCCTTGACGGCGACACTCGCAGCGCGCGTTCCGTCATTGTTGATATTGAGGCCGTAGTTGAAGCTGGAAATGTCGACGTCATCGAGAGAAAGAGGTGCAAGATGGCCCGATTCAGGCGGGGTGCCCCATCCGACACCCGATGCGATCAGGCTTCCACTTCCCGTTGCCGTAACCGTCATACCGCGAAGGGTTACCCGCTCACCACCAGAGCCAGAATCGGAAGTGACGGCGGTGATCGTGAACGCATTCTTGCCCGCGGCCGCTTGAACGATCACATCACCGGATCCGTCCACTGCGGCGATCGTCACAGCCTTGCCGACGAGCACCGGCGCGCTGAGCGGGTAGGTGCCCGGAGAGATGAGCACGCTGTCGCCGGCAGAGGCAGCGTCGATGCCGGCTTGAATGCTGCTGTAAGCGGCCGCGGGGGCTGTTTCGGTGTTGTTATCGACGAGGATCGTCTTGCCCGGGTAGGTGACCGCCGCATCTGGTAGTCCGCTGACACGGATTGCGTAGAGGGGACCGCCAGCTGGAGCAGATGCGTCACCGCCGAGAGCCTCCGGATGCTGATCGGAGAATGCGGGCTCGTCGAGCGCTGTCGCCGTATTCGTGGTGTAGACGACCGGTTCGTCACCGAACGTGTTTCCGTTCGAAAGGTCCAGCGTGCCCGAGACATTCGCGTTGGTACCGTTCGATTTCACCAGTACCTCGCCGTACCAATTGCCGGCCATCGTGTTGCCGGACAGCATCAGATCGTCAAGGTCCACGCTGCGACCCACAGCGGGATAGATCACCACGCCCATTGTCCAGTTGTCGGTGATGGTATTACCGGCAATGGTGGCTCCGACCCCGGAGGTGATATTGATGCCGGTACGGTTGTTGGTGATCGTAGAATTCTGGACCGTATTGCCGCTGCTGGTATTGAAGTACACACCATTACGGTTCAAGGTCACGATGCTGTCCGTCAGAGCATTATTCGTGACGGTTGCGCCCTGGCTGAAGGTCACGCCATTGTTGTTGAAGTCCCATGTCGACTTGGCGTCATCGCTGTACTCGTGTGTGACCGTCACGCCGCTCACGATGGCCCCACTGCTGGCGAACGTCAGGGACGTCGCGTTTGCAGCACTGGGAGCGATGGTCGTCGTTGCCGCTCCCGCTCCGGAAATGGTCAGGTCGGGCTTGCTGATCGTGACCGCCTCGTCATAGACCCCGGCTGACACCTCGATGAGGTCGCCTGGCGCAGCCGCGTCGATGGCTGCCATGATTGTCGTGCACGTCGCATCATCCGTATCGCAGGCGCCTGTCGTGTCGGGGCTGACCGTCCACGTGGTGGCGTACCCCAGTGTTGTCATGTCAGCGTCGATGTACCACGGGCTATGCGCGACCGACCCCACAACGAGGGTGCCGAAGTCGGGCTCACCAGATCCCCACCAGTTGGAGGTGGCATCCACAGGGACGTTCGCGGCCGCCGCGACCGTGCCGGTGATCGTGTTCCGGTGCGCCGAGACGACAGGCGCACTGTTGGAAGGTGTGCCACCGTACTGCTGGACGACGAGCCCGTAGTGCATACCGGTGAGCGTGTTGCCGGTGAGCGCTGCTTGAGTGGCCGTTGGGGTCTGGCTGAGCGAAGAGGTCCATTGGTCGGCATTCGCGACGACGATGCCGGCGCTGGACGTATCGGGCGCGATCGCGTCGTGCAGTGTATTTCCGGTCACCTCGAGGACGGTGGACCCCACCGACCAGACGCCGTACTGGTTGTCGCTCATTGTGTTGTTTTCCACGGTGACGTTGCCGGCGGCATACAGCAGGATGCCGGCCGCGCCGTCAGCATGCGTGTCGGTCCCGTTCACGTCCGCCGTGCAGTCATCGCCTGAGTTGGTGACGGTGCAGTAATTGCCGGTCACGGTGTTGTCGGCCACGGTGCCGGACGCGCCGTACGAGATCTGGATCCCATTCTGGGCGATCAGATTTGACTGCCCCGCGCCGGTGACTGCGTTGTTGCGCACGACGGCCGTGAGATTGGCGCCGGAAAGGACCAATCCGCCCTTCTGGTAGCCGGTCACGGTGGAGTTTTGGACGGTGACGGTACGTGCCGACGAGTCGTCGTTGTACGCGTAGAGGGCCACGCCGCTCTGCACCCCGGAGAGCGGCGTGTTACTGACTCCAGTGACCGTCACGGAATCCACGCTCGCCGAGGCGTTGTGGATGCCGATGCCCACGAAGGAGTAGTTGGCATTACCCTGCCCGTCGCCGTCGACAGTCAGGCCGCTGATGGCTATATTCGCACCGCCGGTGACCGCGACCACGGCCTTGCGGGCGGTGTTGGACACAGTGAACGACGTCGCCAGGCTGGCCGGCGACTGGATCGTCGTCGCGCCGGCGCCCGCGCCGGTCAAAGTCAGGTCCTTGTCGATGCTGACCTGTTCGGTGTAGGTGCCGGCTGCGATGTTGATCGTGTCGCCGGCCGCCGCGGCGTCGATCGCAGTTTGAACCGTCCGGCACGGAGCCAGCTGGCTGCCGCAATTCTCGACGTCACTGCCCGTCGTGGCCACTTGCAAGGTGACGGGGTCTGCGGCGGTCGCGTTGCGCGCGCCGGAGACAGCCAGTGTCAGGGCAATGGATGCCGCGGCGAGTAGGACGCCGGTTCGCCGGACTACGGCGGTGCTGGTGGCGTGGTGGCGGTGCTTGGCGTGCATCTTTCGAACCTCGTTCTATTGCGGTGGCCAGCTCGATGGGACTTCGTGCTGATCAGGCGGGTTTGCGTCCGGGTATGTCGATGGGCATGGCGGGGGTGAGCATGTTCGCTGGAAGTGGCCCGGGCCGGCCGAAGCGGAATCCTTGCCCATAGCGGGCGTCGAAAAGGTCACGCGCGAGATCGAAGTGCTCGCCGGTTTCGATGCCTTCGGCGAGCACTTGCGGCCGGCCATGGGACCGCGAGAAGACCTGCAATGCCCCCTCCACCACCAGGGCGTCGGCCCTGTTGACGGGATCGAGCAGCGACGCGTCGATCTTCACGATGTCGGGTTTGATGAGCGGGAGCAGCGCCAGGGATGAGTCATTCACCCCGACGTCGTCGAGGGCGATACCCCAGCCGTTTCGCCGAGCGGTCGCGGCGAGTTCCACGATCTCGCCTTCGCGACCCTCGCATCCCCGCTCAACGACTTCCAGTACGAGTCTCAGCCGTGACGCAGCTCGTCGAAACAGCGGCAATAGGCGCGTTGGGCAGCGGTTACCCAGCGCGGCGGGTTCGACGTTGACGAACCAGGTGACGGTCCGGGGAAGTCCGCTGTCGAGCGCTGCGCGGATTCCTGCAGCGCGGCACGTCCAATCCAGCTCACCCAACAAGCCGTGCCGTTCGGCAGCACCCAGCAGGTCGAGCGGCGACTCGACGGCGCTGCCTTGCGGGCCGCGCGTCAACGCTTCGAATCCGACAATGCCGGCTGACGCGAGATCGACGATCGGTTGGAACACCGTGCGAATGCTGGGTGCCCCGACAGCTCGGGATAGGGCAGGCCGCAACGGAAACGATCGGAGATTCGAGTACGCCCGGTTCGCTGGCACCGTTTCCGTCACGTCGAGGCCCGTGTGGAATGCGCAGCCGCGGTTCGTCACACTAGACCGCATTCGCGTTCCTCACCACGCCGCTCGCGATCCACGGGCATGTCCACCACGCGTCGGGCTTTCGCTGAACTGCCATCACGGGTAAGCAGAAAGTCTGCTGCGCCACGCGGACCAGCCTCCTGCCTTATCTGGGCCAGATTCCGTGACGTCATCAGCATGCATTCGCCACGATTGAGGGGCAGCCGACTTGCTGCTACCTTCGACATTGTCGGATTATCGCGACGACGTCTATCGGCAGAACATCATGCGTAGATGGGCGGAATGTCACGAAAGCAAAGAACCGGGATCCAACGCTGCACCTGCCAGTCCTCAGCCGAACTGAGACTCTTCGGTGCGCGCATTTCGAAACAGTTCGATCAGTTCCTGCTGCCCTTTCACCCCGAGTTTGCGGTAGGCAGCCGACAGGTGATTGCGGACGGTGCCCGGACTCAGGAATAGCCGCTGAGCAATACTTGGACCGCGATAGCCGTTGAGCAACTCGGTGATAACCTCCACCTCGCGCGGAGCCAACCGGGACAGCAAACCCGCGACGGTCTCGCGTCCCTGCGAAGTACGCATCAGCGCGCGCCTCCGCCGCACCGATACGCCGCCGGTGGCTCCGTTGTGGTCGGTAGAGGCGTCGTCACCGTCAAGGTTGTCGGCGAGTTGAAGCACCGTGAACAGGTGTCCGTCCGACGACGAGCGAGGCGCGAGAGTCAACACATATTCCGGCTTCGACAGCACGTTCAGCGGCAGCACGAGCGGGTGGCCAGATGCTGTCTGCCGCGCCTCAACGGCCTCTCGCCACGCAGCCACGTGAGGGAACCAGGCTGGAAGAACGCAATCGAGAATCGAGGTGCCTGGGGACATCTGCGGCAGTCGCGCGGCCATTCCGCCCGAAAACAGCGTCACTTCGGCGATCACCAGGTCAGGCCCCGCCGACCCGACTCCTACCACGTGCCCAGCCGGAACCGGCCCAGGTGCACTACCGCCACCTCGGCGCGTCTGGATGGCTGTGACACACACGGTCTGTGCAACATCGTGCGCAATCCGGGATGAAACGGTTACCCGCTCGCCAGTTCGCAGGACACGACAATCCGCCTCGTAGGCGCTTATCTCGTCGTGCGCCATAAAATTGAGGACCTGCCTCAGATCACGACTGAGGAAGTCCTTGAGCAAGCGGCCTTCAATTTGTTGGCTGTCGTCAGCCAGGAGGGTCGACGCCGCATGATTGGCGAATAGTATGACGCCTTCGTCAAGATCGTTGATAAGGGACGGTCTTGCAGAGGCGTCCAGCAACTGTGCGAGGCCCGATGATGAATCGCGCCCGACGGAAGCCACAGATGTGCACGTCAATTTCGCATCCGTATCTGACGAGCTGTCGTGTCGATGTTCTGTGGACGCCCTGCCTTGCCGCAGATCGGGCTCATACTCAACTCCTCCGAAGAGCAAGAGTGGCCATGCCGGCCACGGGGCCTGTTTTAGCAATTGTCCGCATGGGCCGGACAGGGTTGTCTGGCAATATAAAAGCGCACCCCGTCATCGAGAACCGCTTGCCCTATTCTTTCATTCCGCAAGATGCTCGATATCGGCTGCCCAACGCGCCGGGCCAGCGGCGTCGGATTGTCGCCAGCGGACATGTTCGCGCTCTCAATGGCTATGTGGGCTCATCACGGATTCGGTGCGATCAGCATCGCCCCGCCGGCGTTTTGTGTTACACCACCAGAGCCAATGCGTGACATATTGTCATCCAGAACGTGACATTCCGTAGCGGTCGTTCGGTCATGCACGGGTCTGAAGAGGCACGCCGATGTCGCACGCACCGCGATGCACGTGCAGCGGCATCATAGACATACCGACCACAGCCGATAGGTGGTATCAGTGCATTTCTGCTTCGGTGTCGAACGATGACGCTTCGCCCTCCGGAAGGCCGCTCGGATGAAGGGCTCAATCGGGTATCGGAGCGCGTGTCGAGTACCTGGGACGCCGCGTACACCGCGGGGCCGGCCTGGGAGATCGGCCGAGCCCAGAGTGTCTTCGTCTCGGCAGGTCAGGCCGGGCTCTTGTGCGGGCGCCTGCTGGATATCGGCTGCGGGACCGGCGAGACGACACTGCTGGCGGCTCGGTCGGGAGCGCACGCGATAGGCATCGATGTGTCGCGACTCGCGATCGAGATCGCCCGCGCCAAAGCGGCGGACCGCGGCATCTCCGCGGAGTTCCGCGTCGCGGACGTCACCGATCTCGGATGGACCGGGCCACTGTTCGACACAGCTATCGACAGCGGCACGTTCCACCTTTTCGCCGGGCCCGGGCGGGCGGCGTACGTCGGGGCGGTCCACGACACCCTGCGCCCGGGCGGCGCGTTGCATCTGTTGTGCGCTCGGGCCGGACGCGCCGGCGGCTGGGGGCCGCCGGGGCTCAGCCGGGCGGACCTGTCCGATTCGTTCTCGGACGGCTGGCAGATACTTGGCATCGAGCCGTCTCAATTCGAGGTCGCGCCGGCGGCAGGCGTGCCCGGAGTCGACGCCTGGTTCGTCACGGTGACACGCCTGTGATCGCGGGATGCCGCTGCACGTGCAGCGGCATTTCGGACATATGACCTGCGTTATGCCCGGTTGTGGTCGGCAGTGCTGCTCGTGAGGAGCTGTGGATCAGGGGCGCGACCGTGGGCGCGCGCGACGCTCCAGGTCCAGGTGAACGAGGCGCCTTCGCTCGTCCTCAAAACCCAGCGACGCGTAGTAGCGGTCCAGATGGCTGACGTCGCGCCCGTTGGGCGCGATCACCACCTCCAGGGTCGTCGCAGAGCCGTCCTTTGCCCACTGTGCCGCGTTAGTGACGAGCGCCGATCCGACGCCCAGTCCCCGATAGTCCGGCACCACATACAGATCCTGCAGCTCGGCGACGAGCCCGGATTCCAGGATGAGACGCATCGTGGTGAGCGCGAAGCCGACCGTCACATCGGACTCGACGGCTACGGCCACGTTCGCGTCGGCTTGGCTCAGGAATCTACTCAGTCGTGCTTCGAGAACGGGACCGGGCACGGCCGCGAAGTCGTCCTCTTCGTAGAACGCGATCGTCAGGTCGACCAAGGCGGGCAGGTCGCGCTCGGTCGCGCCCCGGATCACGACCGGCCCGTGCACCGGCTTCCGATCGCTGCCCATGCCGGTCAGTATGCCGTTCGATGCGTGGCAGTACCCACCGCACGCCGACACCGCCCGAGAGTCACCGGGCGCGTCGGGTGTGGGCGGTGACGCGCCGTCATGTTGCCGAGGCGGGACACGCACGGTGAGATCGCGGCGCTGAGCCGCCGGGACCTTCGACACTGTTGAGGCACTTCGCCCGCCGCCTAGCGTGGTGACAGGCGTAGGAGGTGCGTCGATGAACCGCAGGAGCAAGGTCCTGCTCGGAGTGCTGCTGTTCAACGGCTTGAGTGCCACGGTCGGCGGTCTCGCGCTGATGACGGACTGGATTCCGGAGCAGGCGTCCTGGGTCCGGGACACCGACTTCCCCAGCAACTACGTCCCGGGCGTGATTTTGATGGCCGTGGTCGGCGGCAGTTCCCTGATCGCCGCCGCCGCCCTGGTGAAACGCAGCATCGGCTGGCATCTGAGCAGCATCGTTGCTGGGACGATCAGGGTGTTCTGGATCATCGGTGAGGTCGCGTCGATCCGTGGCTTCCATTTCCTCCAAGTGATCTACCTGGTGACCGGCGCAGTCGTCGTGATGTTCACACCGACGCGGCAGCCGGACGTGGTCCCATCGAAGATTGAGCGGCGCAGCTCGTCTCCGACTGGCGTCGCCGGAAGTGTGTGATGGCGACGCGATTGACACTCGGCGACAACATCGGACGGCTCGACGTGGCAATGCCACGGGACCACGCTGTGATCGGCCGGATGGGGCCCAGCGGCCAAGCGAGCATCGGTCGGCCGGAAGCGCCACGTCGATCTCCCGGGGGTTGCGCCCCCTCGTCCGAGGTCGAGTGGCGGGGGGCCGCCGAGCCCGTCACCTGATGGTGAGGCTCGTCGCCGGTTCGGCGTCTGACGATCGCCCTTGCGCCACGTGCTCGGCGGTGCCGACCTTCCGGGCGTGGGCGGCGGTGATGAGGATCCAGACGACGAACGTGCCGACGAACAGTCGTTGGGCGAAGCCGAAGTGGCTGTTGCCGAGCACGGGAATGAGGAAGAACGTGACGACGGCGAGGGCGGCCAGCGCGGTGGTTGGTGCGGCGTGGGACCGCCACTCGGTCTCGTGCCGGAACCGGTGCGCCGCAGTGATCATCGCGACCAGGATCAACAGGAAGGCCACAAGGCCGGCGCCATTGTGAATGGTGCCGTGCATCGTGGTCTCGGCTCCCGTGCGATCGGTGCGGAACGCGGCGGAGACGGGCCCGGCGAGAACTGAGGCGACGGCGAGCAGCAAGGGTGTGACGCGGGCCCTGCGGCTGGTGCGGAAGATGATCAGCGCGAGCAGCAAAATGCCGATGCCGAGCCCACTGAACGCGATGACCATGAGGCCACCGCCGGTTCCGAGCGCTAACTCACTGATCGCCTGACGGGTGGGACTGTAGTCGCGTCGTTGGACAAGGTTGACCGTGATCACGATGAGCGGGAACAATGACACGGACACCAGCGCGGTCGTGGCGAGGCTACGGACGAGGCGCGCGGGACTCTTGAGCTGCTTCATGATGGAACACCTCCGGTTGGGAACAAGAGCACCGTACGAAGCGAGACGCCGAGCGGTCGTCAGCCCGGAGTTGACATCACCAGATGATCGCGGCGGCCTCGTGTCGTCCTAGGGACGACGCGGGTCATCCCGCAGATCGACGCGCAGGCCAGCCGCCATCGGTATCATCCAATAGGTGGGAGCACAGACACCCGCCGTCCCCGCGTGGCGGGCCCCGTGGCCAAGCTCCGACTGGGCGCTTCCCCTCGTGCTGGCGCTCATCGCGCAGGCCGACGTGTGGGCGCCGTCGAGGTACAACCTGGGGCACCTGGTCGGTCCCGCACCGGTCGTCTCGATCCTGTACGTGGTCTCCGCGCTAGCGCTCGCGTGGCGGAAGGGGTCGCCCGTAGCGGTGTTGACGTTCATCGTCAGTGTCGACGCGGTGGAGTACTTGAGTTTCGGCGCTCCGGAAGGACTCGGGTCGCTGCTGCCGACAGTCGTCGCGTTCTACGCCGTCGGCCGTTACGCCCGCACTAGCGCGGTCACCGTGGCCGCGCCGCTAGCTCTGCTCGGCATCGCCGTGCATGAGCTCACCGACCCGGTGTTCACTTTGACCGGGTCGAACGCCGTCTTCTATGCCGTCGTCGCTGGCGCATGGCCGCTCGGGCAGGCGTTCCGACACCGTGCAGAGAATACCGACCGGCTGCAGGCCCGTACCGCGGAACTCGCTGACCAACGTGATCGGCTCGCCGAGACCGCGGCGAGCGCCGAGCGCGCTCGGATCGCCCGCGAGCTGCATGACATCGTCGGGCACGGACTGAGCGTCACCGTGCTGCAGCTGGCCGGCGCCAGTGCGCTGCTGGAAAAGGGCCGGGTGGAACAGGCTCAGGAACGGCTGTCCGGCACCGAACGCACGGCACGACAGACCCTGACCGAAATGCGGCGCCTGCTCGGGCTGCTCGACGAAGGTGGCAATCCGACACTGGCGCCGCAACCGGGCCTTGACCAGATCGACGAGCTGGTCGAAGCTACGCGGCGGGCCGGAGCCCGGATCACGATGGAAGTCACCGGAACCCCGACCGCGCTCCGACCCAGCCTCGACCTGACCGTCTACCGGGTGCTGCAGGAGGCGCTGACCAACGTGCTCAAGCATGCCCACCCGCCGATCTGCACCGTCCGGATCGTCCACGAACCCGACGAGCTCGCACTCGAGGTCTGCGACGACGGCCGAACCGCGACACCGGCACCGGCTGGGCGGGGGTTAGCCGGGATGCGCGAACGTATCACCGTGTTCGGCGGCACCCTCAACACCGACGTCACACCCACCGGTGGGTTCACCGTTGACGCGCGGCTCCCGGTAGTGGAGTGATGGCCGTGGCCATCCGTGTTCTCATCGCCGACGACGAGGCGATCGTCCGTGACGGGCTACGTACGATCCTGGATCTCGAGGACGACATGACGGTCATCGGCGAAGCCGCCGACGGTGCGTCGGCTGTCGCGGCGACGCGTGAACTTCGACCGGACGTGGCTCTTGTCGACATCCAGATGCCGGGGCTGGACGGCATCGAGGCGACCCGACAGATGGTGACGGCACCGAACCCGCCACGCGTGCTGGTGCTGACCACGTTCGACCGCAACGAGTACGTCTACGAGGCGATGAAGGCCGGCGCCAGCGGGTTCTTACTCAAAGACGTCCGGCGCCACCAGCTCACGGATGCAGTCCGTACCATCGTCCGCGGCGAGACTTTGCTCGCGCCAACGATCACCCGCCGCCTCATCGAGGAGTTCTGCACCAGGCCCTCTCCGGCGACGACAACGCCACCCGAGCTCGCAGACCTCACCCCACGCGAGGTCGAAGTGCTCGGTCTGATCGGCCGCGGCCGCTCCAACGCTGACATCGCCGCAGAGTTCGTCGTCGCCGAGACCACCGTCAAGACCCACGTCGCGCACATCCTGGCGAAGCTTTTCCTCAACGACCGCGCTCAAGCCGTCATCGTCGCCTACGAGACCGGCCTCATACGGCCCGGCGTCCGTTGACCGAGCAGCGCCGCGGGCAGGGCTTGAATCAACAGGCTCCCCGACCGAAGTCGTAGTGCGATCGCCCGGTCGAAGTGGTCGTAGGCCTGTATGCGATCGGCCAGATAATGTCCAGTGAACGGCCAAGCGGACATCAGTGGCAGGCGGTGGCGGCCCACCCGTTCAGCGCGACCGTCTTCCGGATTTGCGACGGTTGCGCTATTCGGACGGAGACGCGACGCCCGCGGCTGCCCCTCATGGCGACCTAGCCCGAGCGGAAGTGGAGCCGATTGCGTCAATTCGCGCGGCCGAGTCGAAGCGTGGCCCGATGATCGTGACCGGACCGCCGCTCGGCTGCGGCGACCGCCAGAAAGAGCGCCGCCAGCACGAGGAACGGAAAGACGAACACCCCTGTCGACCCGCCGAAGGCCGACCTCAGACTCTGTCCGCCGGCTCGGTCCAAGCTCGCCACGGTCGCCGCGAATTGCGCAGCGGTGCCGGCCAGGAGCAGCCACCCGGCTTCAGCCGCCCGGTGGACCCCGAGCAGGCCGCACGGAATAATGACGGCGAACATCGCGATGCTACCTACCGGGCCCCAGACGTCTCGGTCGATAACGTGGGCGAGGCTGTCCACAATCGTCGACGCAGCCGCCACGGCCAGCACGATGGGGAGCAATCTCGAGCTCAGGCCGGGCCGCACCAGGGCTATGACGCTGAGAACAACTAGGGGCGCGGCCCATGCGGCGGTGAGAAGCACTGCTTCCCCTCCGCCGGGAGCAAGGAATGTCTCACCGGCAATGAACAGTCCGGCACTGACACCGAACAGTGCCACGAGCGTCACCGCGATGACCCGAAGACCACGAGCGAACATGGCGACCTCCCCGATTACCCCCACGGTTCCGCATGACAGGCGACTGCGATAGGGGCGAAGGTCAGCAGTCGGCCGCGGCACCCCCATGCCGCCGCTACGCCGTCACGACGGCCAAGGGGGAACTGTCCGTCACCGGCACCATCGAGAACCTGCAGGCTCCGTTCTCGCTGGCGGGCACGTTCCCCGGAGGCCAAGTCACGCTCAGTTACTCGGGCGGGCCGGAGGGCGGAACGGTGACCTACACGGGCGGAGGCGGAGGTGCGACGGCCACCGGAGAGGGCTGGTACTCACTGACCGCGCCGGACGACGGCGGTGTCGTGTTCTTGACGCAGTCAACGCACGGCTGCGTGAATGTCGGCACCTGCCGGGACAACACGGAGGTCCTGCCGCTCAAGCCGATCGAGTGAGCCGGGGCGACGTCGTGGAGGGCACGTCCAAGATGGCCCACGTCGTCCCTCCGCAGCGATGCCGAGACCACGGCTGCTCTAGCCTGGATGTCCACGAACGCCCCGTCGGACAACGCATCGACTCCGATGGCGTCGTGGTCGACGCCGCAGCCGCACAGAGCGACGTCAACACCGCCCGCTTGTTCAACATCAGTCTCGTGGTGCCGGCCAGCACAACGAGCTGAGCGCCTTGCCCTTCACCCTCCACGCGCTTGCGCAGCTTCATCGCGTTGGCTCCTCGGGTAGAACGGCCCCGGCGCTCAGGGAGAGCGCCGGGGCCGGGCGAAGATCATCGCAGATCGAACACCGATTCGGCCGGCCACTAATGTCCGCGTGGCCGAATCGCGGACATTAGTGGCCAAACCCCGGACATTAGTGGCCGAGTGAGCGGGACATTAAATGGCCGATCACATTAACTGCAGCCGGAGGTGGAGCCGCAGCCCTCGCAGACATAGCAGGCGCCGGATGGGCGCATCTTGGTGCCACAGGTCATGCACAGCGGAGCGTCGGCCGACTTGCCGGTGACGAGTTCCAGCAGCTCGGTCGATGAGCCGGCGTTGCCGGTCAGCGGCAACGCTCCCCGCTCGTTGGCTTCCCGCTCAGCGGTGACGATCTGCTGCGGAGTGGCGTCCACCGAGGTGCGCATCTCCTCCAACCGATCGGCCACGTCGTCGGTGTCGTCCCCGTTGTCGCCGTCGCCCAGCGGCTCGCCGGACACCTGCGCCGTCCGCTCCGCTGCCGAGAAAATGCCCAGTTCGGCGCGCTTCTCCATCGGCAGGTAGTCCAGCGCGATGCGCCGGAACAGGTAGTCCATCACCGAGGTGGCCAAGCGGATGTCCGGGTCGTCCGTCATACCTGCCGGCTCGAAGCGCAGATTCGTGAACTTCGAGACGTAGCTCTCCAGCGGGATGCCGTACTGCAGGCCGACCGACACCGCAATCGAGAATGCATCCATCACACCGGCCAGCGTGGAGCCCTGCTTGCCGAGCTTGATGAACACCTCACCGAGACCGTCGTCCGGGTACGAACCCGTCGTCAGGTAGCCCTCGGCGCCGCCCACGGTGAATGACACCGTCTGCGACGGCCGTTTCTTGGGCAGGCGGCGACGAACCGGACGACCCGGCTCCGCCGCAGCGACCGGCGCGGCCGCGCTCTCCTTCTCGGACTTCTTGGCCGACAGCGGCTGGCCGACCTTGCAGTTGTCCCGATAGATGGCCAGCGCCTTGAGGCCCAGCTTCCAGCCCTGCATGTAGACCTGGGCGACGTCCTCGACCGTCGCCTCTTCGGGCATGTTCACCGTCTTGGAGATGGCGCCGGAGATGAACGGCTGGATGGCTGCCATCATCCGCACATGCCCCATCGGGGCGATGGACCGCTCGCCCATCGCGCAGTCGAACACTTCGTAGTGCTCGGGACGCATGCTCGGGGCGCCGACCACGTGGCCGTGCTCGGCGATGTACTCCACGACGGCCTCGATCTGCTCGTCCTGGTAGCCGAGTGTCTTCAGCGCACGGGGCACCGTCTGGTTGACGATCTGCATCGAGCCGCCCCCAACCAGCTTCTTGAACTTCACCAATGCCAGGTCGGGCTCCACGCCGGTGGTGTCGCAGTCCATCATCAGGCCGATAGTGCCGGTGGGCGCAAGCACGCTGGCCTGCGCGTTTCGATAGCCGTACTTCTCGCCGAGGGCGATTGTCTCCCTCCAGATCTTGGACGCGGCCCGCAGGATGTCGGACTCGCTTCCAACCGGGCGGACGGCGTCGTTGGCGGCGGCATGCTTGCGGATGACGCGCTTGTGCGGCTCCGCATTCCGCGCGTAGCCCTCGTACGGACCGACAACTCCGGCGAGCTCCGCCGACCGCCGATACGCCGCGGCCTGCATCAGCGACGTGATCGACGCCGCGAGCGTCCGTCCGCCCTCGGAATCGTAGGCGTGAGCGGTCGCCATCAGCAGTGCGCCGAGGTTCGCGTAGCCGATGCCGAGCTGACGGAACTTCCGCGTCGTGTCGCCGATCGGCTCGGTCGGGAAGTCGGCGAAGCAGATCGAGATGTCCATTGCGGTGATCACGAACTCGACCGCCCGGACGAACTTCTCGGACTCGAACGTGCCGTCGTCAGCCAGGAACTTGAGCAGGTTGAGCGATGCCAGATTGCAGGAGGAGTTGTCCAGATGCAGGTACTCGCTGCAGGGGTTCGACGCGGTGATCCTGCCGGACTCGGGGCAGGTGTGCCAGTCGTTGATCGTGTCGTCGTACTGGATGCCCGGGTCGGCGCACTCCCACGCGGCCTGCGTCATCTTGCCGAAGAGCGCCCGCGCGTCGACGGTCTCGATGACCTCGCCGGTCTTGCGGGCGCGCAGGCCGAAGGAGTCGCCGGCCTCGACGGCCCGCATGAACTCGTCCGAGACTCGCACGGAGTTGTTGGCGTTCTGGTATTGGACGGACACGATATCCGCGCCGCCGAGGTCCATATCGAAACCGGCGTCGCGGAGCACCCGGATCTTGTTCTCCTCCTTGGCCTTCGTCTCGATGAACTCCTCGATGTCGGGGTGATCGACATCCAGGACCACCATCTTCGCGGCCCGCCGAGTTGCACCGCCGGACTTGATCGTTCCGGCGGAGGCGTCCGCGCCGCGCATGAACGAGACCGGACCGGAGGCGGCACCTCCGGAGGACAACAGCTCCTTCGACGAGCGGATGCGGGACAGGTTGAGGCCGGCACCGGAGCCGCCCTTGAAGATCAGCCCCTCTTCCCGGTACCAGTTGAGAATGGAGTCCATGGTGTCGTCGACCGACAGAATGAAACAGGCCGACACCTGCTGCGGCGACGGGGTGCCCACGTTGAACCACACCGGCGAATTGAACGCGAAGATCTGGTGCAGCACCATGTAGGTGATCTCGTCGGAGAAGATCTGAGCATCGTTCTCGGTCGCGAAATAACCGTTCTCGACGCCGGAGTTCACGTACTTCTCGACGACCCGGTCGATGAGCTGTTTCAGACTCGACTCACGCGCCGGCGTGCCCAACGCCCCGCGGAAGTACTTGCTGGTGACGATGTTCGTCGCGTTCACCGACCAGAAGTCCGGGAACTCGACACCGCGCTGCTCGAAGTTGATCGAACCGTCGCGCCAGTTGGTCATCACGACGTCGCGGCGCTCCCACGTCACCTCGTCGTACGGATGCACGCCCTCGGTCGTGAACAGACGTTGCAGCGCCAGCCCCTTGCGGCCGCCGTTGCCCGAACTCCTCGTGTGTATGACCGCTTTGCCCTTGGATGACGACGCGTCTGCGCTGACGGATTCAGTCATGGTGCAAGGCCCCTTCTCTCGTGATACGTGACCAGCGACGGCCACGCGATTACTTCTGTTGCCTGGATGACGGATGGTGCTGAACTAGTGCTGATCGGCAAGTTCGGCGGCGGCGGCCGGATGGTCCGTCCGCAATGCCACGATCTCCTCCAAGAAATCGTCCGCGCTGGTGAAGGAGCGATACACCGAGGCGAAGCGCAGATATGCGACTTCGTCGAGTTCGCGGAGTGGGCCGAGGATCGCCAGCCCGACGTCCTGGCTCGGAATCTCGGCCGAGCCGACTGCACGCAGCGAGTCCTCCACCTGCTGCGCCAGGAGGGCGAGCGCATCCTCGTCCACCGGGCGGCCCTGACAGGCGCGGCGTACGCCACCCATGACCTTGTCCCGGCTGAAGGGCTCGACGACGCCGCTCCGCTTGATCACCAGCAGGACCGAGGATTCGACGGTGGTGAACCGGCGCGCACACGCCGTGCAGGCGCGGCGGCGACGGATCGCGCGACCGTCGTCGGTCTCTCTCGAATCCACGACGCGCGAGTCGGTTTGCCTGCAGTAGGGGCATCGCATGGCGCCGCACCGCCTCTCGCGCGCGACGCGCCGCGAGTGGCGCGTCGATGTGTATGAATATGTGCGCAAGCAGTGCACAACCCATACCCGTCTGTGGATAACTCTACTCCGATGTACCACAACCTGTGGATGACTTACACGCTTGTAAGCACCAGATGTAGGGGTTAACCGTAGAGCGTGTCGGAGGCGAACGCAAGCACCGGCCGCGTGTCGCGCCTCCGGCGAGTATGCGGGTTCCTACGCACCGTCACCGGTTCGCCGGAATGGCCAGTGTCATGCCGGGAGCGATCTGCAAGTTCGCGGAGCCGTTGGCCTCTCCGATCAGTTCCACCGCCCGCGCAGGATCGATATCCGGCATCTCGCGCAGAGTGAGCGACAACAGTGTGTCGCCGGGCAGCACGACTGCATCGCGCGCCGGTGCGGCCGACGAGCCGAGCGACGTGAGTCCGACGACGGCAACGGCCATGGCCACGACCAGCGTCATGCCGAGCCGCTCCCAGCGCCCCAACCGGTAACCCCGTGACGGTGCGGACCGCGGACACGGGGCGGCACCGACGACCCGACGCACGGCAGGCAGGGGGCGAGCCGACAGCAGCTGCTGCGAGCGCATCCGCTCGCGCACGAGGACCCGCTCGGCGGCGGCCGCCACGGCATCGGCCGAGACAGCGCCCCTGTCCTGCGCAGGAGCATCACCGCGGGCACCGGGCATCGCAGCACCGGCGCACCGCTGGATCTGTAACCCGGGCGCCGCGGCGCTCGCCTTCGGGAACACTGCCGTAGTAACGGCCATGACACACCGTCCTTCGCTCGGTGCGGCCCGCTTCCGGGCCCGGGGCGTCCGGCGGCGGTATGCTCCTGCCGAACGAGCGTTCTATCGAACTGCTGACCGAGTTGTATCGGAGAGGTCCGACAACGTTTCCGGACGACCTCCACCCTCGATCGTGAGCTCGAATCGCAGCTGATTGCGACCCGAACGTCAGTTCGATAGTACAACTGTTTGATTTCTGGCACAATGGCCCTTGATGCGACCGGCAATTCGGCCGTGACGAGACCCAACAGACAGGCGGAGATATGACGGTGGCTCCAGACGACCAGCGATCCACGGCAGCGCCGTTCCCGGAGACGGATCTCGACGGCAATGCCCTGACCGTGCGACAGCGCAAGGTGCTCCAGGTGATCCGCGAGTCCATCGCGACCCGTGGATACCCACCCAGCGTGCGCGAGATCGGCGAGAAGGTGGGACTCAAGTCCCCGTCGTCGGTCGCCTATCAGCTCGACGCGCTGCAGCGGAAGGGTCTGCTGCGCAAGGATCCGAATCGGCCTCGCGCCGTGGACATCCGGCCTGCGGAGGACGTGGCAGAGGATGCGGCCCACGGTCCCCTGCCGGAGCCGGCGTACGTGCCCATGGTCGGCCGCATCGCTGCCGGCGGGCCGATCCTGGCCGAGCAAGCCATCGAAGATGTCTACCCGCTACCGCGCGAACTCGTGGGCGACGGCACCACGTTCCTGCTGCACGTCGTCGGCGAGTCGATGGTGGACGCGGCCATCACCGACGGCGATTGGGTTGCGGTCCGGCAGCAGCCCAACGCCGAGAACGGGGAGATCGTGGCCGCCATGATCGACGGCGAGGCCACGGTGAAGACGTTGCAGCGCAAGGACGGGCATCAGTGGCTGCTGCCGCACAACCCGGCATTCGAACCGATCCTGGGCGACGAAGCGACGATCCTGGGCAAGGTCGTCGCGGTCATCCGCAAAATTTAGCGCCGCGACGAGGCCGTAGCGGAGGTTGGCGGCGTAGCGACGGAGGAGCGGAGTCGTCGGCCGTAGCGGAGGCGAGGAGCGGCGCAGCGGATCGGCCGCGACGAGGCCGTAGCGGAGGTTGGCGGCGTAGCGACGGAGGAGCGGAGTCGTCGGCCGTAGCGGAGGCGAGGAGCGGCGCAGCGGATTCGGCCGCGACGAGGCCGTAGCGGAGGTTGGCGGCGTAGCGACGGAGGAGCGGAGTCGTCGGCCGTAGCGGAGGCGAGGAGCGGCGCAGCGGATCGGCCGCGACGAGGCCGTAGCGGAGGTTGGCGGCGTAGCGACGGAGGAGCGGAGTCGTCGGCCGTAGCGGAGGTTGGCGACGTAGCGACGGAGGAGCGGAGTCGTCGGCCGTAGCGGAGGCGAGGAGCGGCGCAGCGGATTCGGCCGCGACGAGGCCGTAGCGGAGGTTGGCGGCGTAGCGACGGAGGAGCGGAGTCGTCGGCCGTGACACGGCGGCGCTCCCGCGAGATGGAACGGCTGAGGGGCCCCGTGGACTATGTCCCTCGGGGCCCCTCAGCCGGAGTACTTGACTACTGCTGTTGCTGCTGGTCGGTGACCGGCACGCCGTTGATCACCGGAACGGTAGCCGGCGCAGCAGCCGCCGCGGGCGGGGTCACCGGAACTGCTGGCGGAGGCGTGGGCGCGATCTGGGCCGTCGGTGTCGCCACCGCGGCGGAGGCGTCGGTCTCGGCCGGCGCAGCAGGCTTGCCGCCGTCCTCATGCATGGCGGACACTTCGGACTTGAGGATTCGCAGCGAGCGTCCGACACCACGCGCGGCATCCGGCAGCTTCTTCGCTCCGAAGATGAGGATGAAGGCCGCGATGATGATCAGCCAGTGCCACCAGGAAAGCCCGCCCATAGTTACCTCCTCGTTCACCGCGGCCCTGCGCCGAGTGAATAGCGCCCAGTGAATCGGAATGTGTGCACCTTCACCATACCGAACCCGGCCCCGTGACAACCACGTCCGCGGGCAGCCCTAGGCCTGATCGTCACGCAACCCTCACCATGTCTATCCGGGCGACATCGGCCCGGCACGGGGGCGGCGTCATACCGGCGGCCGTACCGAGAGTGACGCCCCCACCAGCGGCGATCACCGGCGGAATCAGCGGCGGAATCAGCGGCGAACACCGACGGACATCACCGGCTGGATACGGCAAAGCCGCGCAGTGCGCCCGCCAGGTCGGCCGGCACACGCGCCGATATCAGCGTGCCGTCCGCCGTGTGCTGCTGATCCAACACGGTGCCTTCAGCGTGTACGCGCGCCACCAGTGCACCGGCCGTGTACGGCACCAGCACCTCGACCGCCACGTCGGGCTCGGGCAGCAGCGCGGCGATCCGCTCGGCCAGTTCCGGCAGTCCCTCGCCTGTCCGCGCGGACACCAGCACCGCACGGGGCAACAGGGTCCGCAGTTCGGCCAACGCTGTCGCATCGGCCGCGTCGATCTTGTTGACCACGATCAGCTCGGGCACCTCGCCGGCGTCGATCCCCACCAACACCTCTCGCACGGCCGCGATCTGATCCATGGGATGCGGATCGGATCCGTCCACCACGTGCACGATCAGGTCCGCCTCGGCGACCTCCTCAAGCGTGGAGCGGAACGCCTCGACGAGCTGATGAGGCAGGTGACGCACGAAGCCGACGGTGTCGGTGAGCGTGAAGACGCGTCCGTCGGCGGTGCGGGTGCGTCTCGTCGTCGGATCGAGCGTGGCGAACAACGCGTTCTCCACCAGCACCCCGGCGCCGGTGAGGCGGTTGAGCAGGGACGACTTGCCGGCGTTGGTGTACCCGGCGATCGCTACCGCCGGAATGCGATGGGCCCGGCGGGCAGCGCGCTTCGTCTCACGCACCCGGCGCATGCCGGCAAGGTCCGCGCGCAGCTGCGAGATCCGCTGACCGATACGCCTCCGGTCGAGCTCCAGCTTGGTCTCGCCCGGGCCGCGCGAACCGATACCCTCGCCGCCGGCGACCCGGCCGCCACGCTGGCGGGACAGCGCCGCGCCCCAGCCACGCAGGCGCGGCAGGAGGTACCGCAACTGGGCCAGCTCGACCTGCGCCTTGCCCTCCCGGGAGCTGGCGTGCTGGGCAAAAATGTCCAGGATCAGCGCGGTGCGATCCACCACCTTCACTTTGAGTCGCTCTTCCAGGTTGCGAAGCTGTCCGGCCGACAGTTCTCCGTCGCAGATGACGGTGTCCGCGCCGGTGGCACGAACGATGTCGGCGATCTCGGCGACCTTGCCGGAGCCCACATAGGTGGCGGCGTCCGGATGCGAGCGACGCTGCACCACCGCGTCGAGCACCATCGAACCGGCGGTTTCGGCCAGCGCGGCCAGTTCCCTCATCGACGCGTCGGCGTCCGCGGCATCCGCGGCCTCACCACTGCGGCCGGACCACACGCCGACCAGCACGACCCGCTCGAGTTGCAGGTCGCGGTACTCGACCTCGCTGATGTCCTGAAGTTGCGTGGACAAGCCGGCGATGCGGCGCAGCGCAGCGCGGTCGGCCAGATCCCGCTCGCCGGTGGTCTCGGCCGCATCCCAGCGGCGCTGTTCCTCGGCGATCCGTCGCGTGCCGGGATCCGGCACGACCTCGCCGACGCCCTCGTCATCGATCCGCGTGGACTCGGCTGCCGCGGTGTCCCAGTGGTTTCTCATCTCTCACCAGCGTGCCATGTTTCCGGGGGCATCGCTATCCACCGCGGCTGTCGACCCTCCGCAATCGCGGCGGGCGCGCACCGGTGAGCGAGTATGACGTCAGTCGGCGGCGAGCAGGCTCGCCGCGTCGACCGTGCCGCGCGCCACGAGTTCCGCGGGACCGATCAGGGTCGCCTGAGGCCCGTGCGGATGTCCCGCGACACCGACCCGGACACTGCCGCCCAGCACGTCCACCGTGACGCGGCCGGCGCCGCGCCCGTCCTGAGCCAGGTAGGCGATGGCGGCGGCGACCGTGCCGGTGCCGCAGGACCGGGTCTCGCCGACGCCCCGCTCGTACACCCGCATGCGCACATGGTCCGGGCCCAGCACCTGCACCACTTCGACGTTCCCCCCCGACGGGAACACCTCGGCGTCGATGACCGGTGCGCGCGTCAGGTCGAACTCCGCCACGTCGCGCTCCACGATGCAGGCCAGGTGCGGGTTGCCCACGTCCACGACCAGCCCGCCGACGGTCTCCTGTCCGCCGATGATGGCGGTCGAGGTCGCGCCCCAGGTGACGGAGCCCATGCCGACCGCAACGTGCCCGGAGGTGCCCAGCTCCGCCCAGCGCGGCCCGCCGCGCGTCTCGAAGTCGATGCGGCCCGGGGTGGTCCATCCCTCGTCCACCAGATACCGGGCGAAGACGCGCGCGCCGTTGCCGCACATCTCGGCCGTCGAGCCGTCCGCGTTGTAGTAGTCCATGAAGAATCCGGCGGGGCCCACGCGCACCACACGAATGACGCCGTCCGCGCCGATGCCCGCGTGGCGATCGCACAGCGCGCGCACCAGTTCCGGAGTGAGCACGACGGAGTCGTCCGGGTCGGGCAGCAGTACGAAGTCGTTCTCGGTGCCGTGCCCCTTGACGAAAGGAAGGGTGCTTTGCCGCGATGTCACGCTTTTCAGCGTACGGACCTTCTCGTCGCGATCTGCACGCAGCGGTCGACCACATCCGGTTGCGCTGCATCTACCCAGGTCAGCCTGCTGTCGCGACGGAACCACGACCGCTGGCGCCGCACGAAGCGCCGGGTGGCGACGATGGTGTCGGTGACGGCGTCGCCCTCGCTGCGCTCGCCGTCCAGCACTGCCAGCAGCTGCCGGTAGCCCAGCGCCCGCCAGGCGGTGACGCCGCGGCGCAGGCCGCGGTCCACCAGGGCTCGCACCTCAGCCATCAGTCCGCGCTGCATCATGACGTGCACCCGCTCGGCCAGACGCGCGTCCAGGACATCGGTATCACGATCCAGGCAGATCAGCGCCGCGTCGTAGCGGGCAGGCCCGGGTGCGGGGAATGTCGCGGTGAACGGCCGGCCGGTCACCTCGATCACTTCCAGGGCGCGCACCAGGCGCCGTCCGTTGCGGCGGTCGATCGCACCGGCTGCGGGCGGGTCGAGCTCGGCCAGGCGTGCCCAAAGGGCATCCGCTCCGCGCTCCGCGAGTTCGCTCTCCAGCCGCGCGCGCACTGCGCCATCCGTCGCCGGAAACGCGATGTCGTCCACCACTGCCTGGAGATAGAGGCCGGAACCACCCGTGAGCAGCGGTGTGCGGCCGCGCGCCAGGATGTCCTCCACCGCGGCGCGGGCGTCGCGCTGGTACGCAGCGACGCTGGCCCGCTCTGTCACGTCCAGCACGTCGATGAGGTGATGCGCTATCCCGCGTCGCTCGCCGACCGGGAGCTTCGCGGTGCCGATGTCCATGCCGCGATACAGCTGCATCGAGTCCGCGTTGACGACCTCCCCGTCCAAGCGCTCGGCCAGGTCCAGGGCCAGGTCCGACTTGCCGGTGCCGGTCGGGCCGCCGATCATCACCAGCCGTCCTGGGACCGCACCCGCAATCGTCACGCCCCGAGGGTAGTGGGTGCGCGGCGGCAGGCCGACGCGCCTCCGGCGAACCGGGGCCGACGGTCGCGTCGCAGGGCGGAAGCAGGCACACTATGGAGTGGCTGCGCAGACCCGCAGGACGCACGACACGACAGGGGGCGCCCGCGCGCCCCGGGGATCCCGGTCCCCTCGCCGAACAGGAAAGGCCACCACGACCATGTCCGAGGAGAACACCACACCGTCGCCCGAGACATCCGACGGGGCATCCGGCCACGCCGAGCCGACCACGACGCCGGCGCGCTCACCGCAATCCGGCACCGAATCCGCGACCGCCCCTGCGTCGGCGCGCCCCGGTCCGCGACCCGGGATTCCCGGACATCCCGGCGGCCGCCCCAGCCCGGCAGCCGTGGTGGCCGCGCCTCCGGTCGCACCGGCCGCGCTCGAAACGGTCGTCGCGCCGCTCGTCACCCCAGCCGACCCGCACGAGTGGGGCCGTATCGACGCGGACGGCTCGGTGTACCTGAAGACGGCCGCCGGCGAACGGAAGATCGCAGACTGGCAGGCGGGCGACGCCGAAGCGGGCCTCGCGCATTTCGGCCGCCGCTTCGACGATTTCTCCACCGAGATCGCGCTGCTGGAGGCCCGGCTGGCCAGCGGCAGCGGCGACGCGAAGGCCGCGCGGGCGCAGGCGGCGCAACTCAAGGAATCGATCGATACGCTGGCGGCGCTGGGTGATCTCGAGGCCGCGGCGCAGCGGCTGGATGTGGTCATCGCCGATGCCGATGTCGCGATCAGCACCGCTGCCGCAGCCCGCGCCGAGGCGCGCACTCGCGCCGTGGCCGCCAAGGAAGCACTGTGCGCCGAGGCCGAGTCGATGGCCACCTCGACCCAATGGAAGCAGACCGGTGACCGGCTCAAGGAGATCGTCGCCGAGTGGCGGACGATCCGCGGCATCGATCGCAAGACCGATGATGCGTTGTGGAAGCGGTTCTCCCGCGCACGCGACTCGTTCACCCGAGCCCGCGGCTCACACTTCGCAGAACTGGACAAGCAGCGCCTGGCGGCCCAGGAGGTCAAGGAGAGGCTGATCAAGCAGGCCGAGGCGCTGTCCTCGTCACGGGACTGGCGCGAGACGGCCGCAGCCTATCGCGATCTGATGACCGAATGGAAGGCAGCCGGTCGCGCGCCCCGTGATGTCGAGGACAGGCTCTGGGACCGATTCCGGGCCGCGCAGGAAGGCTTCTTCGCGCGGCGCAACGAGGTCCTGTCCGAGCGGGACGCGGAGTTCGAGACGAACGCCGCCGTCAAGGAGAAGCTGCTCGCCGAAGCGGAGCAGATCGATGTGGCGGCCGATCTGGACGAGGCCAAGCGCAGGCTGCGGTCGATCCAGGAACGGTGGGAGGCGGCCGGCAAGGTGCCGCGCGACCGCATGCGGGACCTCGACGGCCGGCTGCGCCGCGTGGAGGACGCCGTCCGCGAGGCCGCGGACGCCGAGTGGAAGCGCACCGATCCGGAGGCGGCCGCGCGGGTCGATCAGTTCCGCGTCAAGGTGGAGCAGTTCCGCGAGCAGGCCGCGAAGGCCCATGCAGCGGGCAACGCCCGCAAGGCTGCCGAGGCGGAGGCCCAGGCTGCCACGTGGGAGGGCTGGCTGCAGGCGGCCGAGGGCGCTGTCGAAGGCTGATCGGGCCGGCCGGCTGCGGCCGATCAGACCGGACTGACCCCGTGCCGGCGGCGGGAGAACGCGCGGTCCTTGCCGCGCGCCGCCGCCAGGCGCCGGACGAGTTCGCCGCGCAGGTCCTCCGGCTCGACGATCGCGTCGATCACCAGTTCGGCGGCGAGCCGCACGATGTCGATGTCCTTCTCGTACTCGGCGCGGAGCGTCGCGACGGTCCCGTCACGAACGGCGTCATCCTCGATGGCGGCGAGCTTCTTCGCGTACACGGCGTTGACGGCGGCCTCGGCGCCCATCACGGCAATCTTGGCCGTGGGCAGCGCGATGGTGGCGTCCGGGTCGAAGCCCGGGCCGGCCATCGCATAGAGCCCGGCGCCGTAGGCCTTGCGCACCACGACGCAGAACTTCGGAACGGTGGCCTCGGAGACCGCGGTGATCATCTTCGCGCCGTGCCGGATGATGCCGGCCCGCTCCACCGCCGCGCCCACCATGAAGCCGGGCACGTCGGACAGGAACACCAGCGGGATATTGAACGCGTCGCAGAGCTGGATGAAGTGTGTCGCCTTGTCCGCCGAGTCGACGAACAGCACCCCGCCGCGGAACAGCGAATTGTTGCCGACGAAGCCGACGACCTCGCCGCTGAGCCGTCCCAGGGCGACGGTCAATTCGCGGGCCCAGCCCGGGTGGATCTCGAAGACGGACCCTTCGTCGGCGAGCGCCTTGATGTAGCGCCGCATGTCGAAGGCCTGCCGCTCGGAGGCGGGCACCAGCGTCCGCAGGTCTCCGCTGCCCGCCGCGGCCGGTCCCACGGCCGGCGGCTCGCCCGCGAAGCTGCTCGGGAAGTACGACAGGTACCGCCGGACGGCGTCCAGCGCCTCGTCCTCGGTCTTCACCAGCAGGTGCCCGACCCCGGAGACGGTGGTGTGCATCTTCGCGCCGCCCATCTCCTCCAGCGTGGTCTTCTCTCCCGTCACCATTTCGACCATGCGGTCACTGCCCAGGTACATCGAGGCGTTGCCGTCCACCATCACCGTCAGGTCGCAGAACGCGGGGATGTATGCGCCGCCGGCGGCCGACGGCCCGAACAGCGCGCAGACCTGCGGGATGGACCCGGAGGCACGCACCTGGGTGTGGAAGATCTTGCCCGCGCCGCGCCGCCCCGGGAACAGGTCCACCTGATCCGTGATACGGGCACCGGCCGAATCGACCAGGTAGATCATGGGAACGCCGGTGGCGTAGGCCTTCTCGATGATGCGGATGATCTTCTCGACGGTCCGGGCCCCCCAGGATCCGGCCTTGACCGTGGAGTCGTTGGCCATCAGCGCGACCGGCCGGGCGTCCAGCAGCGCCGTGCCCGTGATGACGCCATCCGCAGGCAGTCCGTCGGCCAGAGCATTGGCCAGCAGGCCGTCCTCGACGAAGGTGTCCGCATCGACCAGCCGGGCGATGCGCTCCCGGGCGAAGAGCTTGCCGCGGGCAGCGTTGGCGTCGTGGTACTTGGCGGCCCCGCCGGCCAGGATCCGGTCGGACAGCTCCCGGAGCGCGTCGCTGCCCCGGGGCTGCGGATCGGGCGCGTCGCGGATGACGCCGCCCACGTCACGTGTCGTCATGATGTTAACCGTAGTTCACTTCCGGGCGCCGGCGCACCGGGTCCGGGACATGGTCGTCACCGCGCCGCCGCGGCGGCGGACACGGCTTCGGCGGCAAGCCTGGTGATCTCGTCGAACCGGCCCTCGGTCACCAGCGTCCGCGCCACCATCCAGCTCCCGCCCACCGCCACGACCGCCGGGTGGCGCAGATAGTTGCCCGCCGAATCCGCCCCGATCCCGCCGGTGGGGATGAAGCGCATCATTGCGAACGGGCCGGCGATCGCCTTCAGTGCGGGAAGACCGCCGGACGCCTCGGCGGGGAAGAATTTCACGGTACGCAGCCCGGCCTCGAATGCCCGCTGTACCTCGCCGGCGGTGGCCACGCCCGGGAACACCGGGATGCCGAGGTCCCGGCAGTGCCGCACCACGGCGTCGCTGAAGCCGGGCGACACGACGAAGCGGGCGCCGGCCTCGGCTGCTTGGTCCACCTGTTCGATGGTCAGTACCGTGCCGGCGCCCACCAGCATGCGGGGATCGGCGGCCATCGTGGCGATCGCGTCCCGGGCAGCGTCGGTCCGGAACGTCACCTCGGCGATCGGCAGTCCTCCGGCGGCGAGCGCCGCGGCGAGCGGCTGCGCGTCTGCCGCGTCGTCCAGCACCACGACCGGCACGATGCCGACCGCGCGGATCTCCGATTCGATGTCGCCCCCGCCGTCGCGGGATGCTGCCGATGAGGATGTCGTCATACTCGCTGCCCTGTCGTCCGGAGGTGGTCGGCCGGACGCCGGCGACACCTGTCCGCATTCTCGCATCCGGGCGGCGCGGGACGATCGGCGGCGGGCCGCACCGGGACGCGGGTCAGTGCCCGCCGGCCAGCGCCCGCACGACCGCAGAAGGGCTGGTGCGGCCCAGCAGACCCGCCATCCAGACGCTCGTGTCGACCAGCGCCGCCAGGTCCACGCCGTGCTCGATGCCCAGACCGGTGAGCGCCCACACCAGGTCCTCCGTGGCCAGGTTGCCGGTGGCGGACTTGGCGAAGGGGCAGCCGCCGAGCCCGCCGGCGGAGGTGTCCACCAGGGTGACGCCGCACCGCATCGCCGCCAGCGTGTTGGCCAGCGCCTGCCCGTACGTGTCGTGGAAGTGCACGCCCATGGTGGCCGGATCGACTCCGGCGTCGGCGAACGCGCCGAGCAGGGCCGTCACCTGGCCGGCGGTGGCCACACCGATCGTGTCGCCGAGGCATAGCTCGTCGCAGCCGAGGCCCAGCAGCCGGGTTCCGGCGCTCACCACGACCTCGTGTGGGACGCGGCCCTCCCACGGGTCGCCGAAGCACATCGACAGGTAGCCACGGACGTGGATGCCACGCTCACGCGCCGCCGCCACGACCGGGGCGAACATCTCGAACTGCGCCTCAAGGGTGCTGCCCAGATTCTTGCGCGCGAACGTCTCGGTCGCCGAGCCGAAGACCGCGATATCGGTGGCGCCGGCCACCACGGCCCGCTGGAATCCGACCATGTTGGGCACCAGCACCGGGTAGCGCACCCCCGGCCGCCGCGAGAAGGAGCGGAACACCTCGTCGGCGTCGGCCAGGTTCGGCACCCACTCCGGCGCGACGAAGCTGGTCGCCTCGATCGCCGTCAGCCCTGCCGCGCCCAGCCGGTCGATGAACTCGATCTTGGCGGGCGTCGCGACCTGGGCCTTCTCATTCTGTAGACCATCACGCGGCCCCACCTCGACGATCGTGATGCGCCCGGGAAGGTCCGTGGCGGGAACAACGTCAGGCAGCACACTCACGGTCTCGGCGCCACCGCGGTGTCGCCCGTGTCCGGGTCCGGAGAGCGACCACGATCGTCGGAGATCAACTGATTCAGCGTGCCCTGGATCGACGTGAGCGAGGCGACGTTGGAGAACTCCAGCGGCTCATCCGCCGCCGAGTCGACGATCAGTGTGCCGTAGCCGAAGATGCGCCCCCAGAACGTCACCACCGTCTCGATGTTCTGCACGCGCACCAACGGGATCTGGTGCTGGCGCCGGTGCAGGATCCCGGTGCGGAAGAAGACGTGCGCCGTGGTCAGCACGAAGTGCTCGGACTGCCAGCGCAGGAACGGCACCAGCCACAGCACGATCAGCAGCAGCACGGCCACGACCGACACGGCCACATACCACCACAGGTGCGTCGTGAAGCCGGAATCGTCCCACTTTCCGATCCACACCATCATGAACGCCGCCGCCGCCACGATCACGATCAGGAACAGGGTGGGGACGACGAGCACCTTCCAATGCGGATGCTTGTGCACCACCACGCTCTCGCCGCGGGACATCAACGCGTCGGGAAAGGCCATCTCGTGTCTCCTCGAATGCTGGTGCCCGTCACACGCCGGTTAACCGCCGTTAGCGTGCCCTCACGCTACCTCGCGGCCCCCGTCATCCGGAAGATGCGGCGGAACGACTACGCCGCGCCGATGCCGTGAAGCACGAATCCGGTCACGGCGACGATCGCATCCTCGAGCGTGTCCACCCCCGCTGCAGGGGGGAATCGGACTGCCGTCGCGGCCGAGATCATGGGCACTGCCGTCGCGAGATTCTGTTCCGGGATGCTGCCGGAATCGATCGCCCGCTTCAGGATGTCGCTCAGAATCTGCATCATGGGCGCCACATGGTCCCGGATGGACAGCCGACCCTCCGCCGACAACGCGGTCCCGATGCCGGCCAGCCTCGTGTGATGCGTGGAGAACTCCGTCATCTGCATGCGGACGAAAATCTTCAACTGCTCCACCGGATCGTCGGTCGCGGCGAGTTCCGCACGGAGCGAGACCAGGTATCGATCGGTCGCATCCATGGCCCAGGCCAGCAGCACGGATTCCTTGTCCGGGAAATGGTTGTAGACGGCGGTCCGGCCGACTCCGGCGTCGGCGGCGACGTCCGCGAGCGTGACGGCGTCATAACCCCGTTGCACGATCAGCTGCTGCATGGCAGTGAACAGGCGCTGCCGCACCTGGTCGCGATGGTCCGCCAGCGAATCTCCCATAATCTTCGGCACGCTGGCATTGTTGCACCTGCCCGGCGCAGACTCGACACCCGGCGCGACACGTACCGTGGTGACGATGAGCGCGCAACCCGGTCCGGACACGCCCGCCCCGAGGGCTGCGTCATATCCGGGGTCACCTCCGAGGCGCCGACGAACTCTGGGTATGACGCTGTTCGCGGCGCTGACGCTCTGTGCGGCCGGCTGCGCCACGTTCACCGATTCCGCTCCGGCGTTCTCGCCGGCCCCGACGCTCACCCCGAATGTGGCGACCGTGATCCCACCGGATGGGGCCGTGGCGGGCAGCCCGCAGCGTCCCGGTCGCAGCGGGGAACCGGGAGGCACTGCCGTATCGCCGCAACCGCTGGAGACCGCGACGGACCCCTGCGCTCCGCCGGCCCTGCCGGTGGTCGCGGTGTGTCTGGACGCACCGTGGGGTCTCGCCCCGCTGCCCGGCGGGGACGCCGCGCTGGTCGGTGAACGCGTCTCCGGCCGGATCCTGTCGGTGCAGGCCGGCCGGGACCCGACGCCGGTGGCGACGATCGCCGGGCTGGACACGTCGCACGGCGGCGGCCTGCTGGGACTGGCACTGTCCCCGTACTACGCCGAGGACGGCCTGATCTACGCGTATGTGACCACGCCGGACGACGCCCGGGTCGTACGGCTGGCGGCCGGGCAGGCGCCGAAGCCGATTCTGACCGGCCTGCCGACCGGTGGCAGCGTGATGGGCGGGTCGCTGATCTTCGACGGCGACGGGCTGCTGTACATCGCGGTCGGCGCGGACCTCCCCCGAAGCGGCAGTTCGGCGCCATCCCCCGGCGCCGACACCGCCGGCGCAGCCGTCTACCGCGTCGACGGCTTCGGCCATCCGGCATCGGAGAATTCGTCGGGCACGAGCCTGTACGCCGACGGCCTTCACGACCCGACCGGGATGTGCCTGCTGCCCGACGGGCGGGTGGCGGCCATGGATCATCGAGGCGCGGGTGACGTGCTCATCGCATTGACCGACGGCCGCGAGTACCGGACTCTCGCCCAGGGCGACGCGGTGTGGACCTATTCGGCGGGCGACGGCGGCGCCACCGACTGCGCGGTGAGCGCCGGCGACCTGACCACTACCGGCCGAACGAGGCCGAGGGCGACTGTCATCCGGTTCGGCGGCGGGGGCGGATTCACCGGCTCACCGACCGCCGCGTACGACGGCGCGTACGGCATGCTGCGCACCGCTGTGCCCGGCGCCGGTGACCTGACCTGGATCACGACCGCCAACACTCCCGCAGAGGGCCGCGCAGCCGCCGGTGCGAATGCCTCCGACGACCGGGTAGTCGTGCTGCCGCCGAGCAGCGGCGGCGGGGGCGGCGGCCTCGACTGAGCACGCACGTTCGCTCCGACGAGCGACCGGTCCGCGGCGCATGACGAAGGGCGGTCGTGGCGCTACGCCGTGCCGGACATGGCGGAGCGCACCAGGTCGATCGCCTGCTCAGCGGTGAGCCCGGCGGCCGCGGCCCGGAGGGCGAATCGCTGCGCGGCCGCGAGCACATCCGCCGGGACGGGGCCACGGCCGGCGCTGGTGACGACCGTCCCCACGCGGCGCCGGCTGATGACCACTCCTGCCGCTTCCAACTCCGAATAGGCACGGCCGACGGTATTGATCGCGATGCCGAGATCAGCGGCGAGAGTGCGTGCGGCGGGCAGCCGCTCGCCGTCCACCAGCCGACCGTCCGCTACCGCGCCGGCGACCTGCGAGCGGATCTGTTCGTAGACGGGTACAGCGCCGGCGGCATCGATGGTGACGGGAACGGGCACGACCGACTCCATGTCTCAATGACTGAATGTTTCATTCTATTGAGTCACGTCGCGGCCGGAGTGTCAAGGCCCTGACGGTCAATGGTCTAATTCATAGGGTCTCACGTGCCGCCGGGGATCGGCGCGTCCGGCCGGGCTGCTACGCGGAGACGCCCAGGCTCACCAGAGTCAGCTCGCGGACCTTCGCCGCGTCGGCCTGGCCGCGGGTCGCCTTCATGACGGCGCCCACGATCGCCCCGATCGCCTGCACCTTGCCGGATCGAATCTTGTCGGCCACATCCGGCTGGGCGGCCAGCGCCTCGTCGATCGCCGCCTGCAGCGCCGAGTCGTCGGAGACCACGGCAAGTCCGCGTGCCGCCACGACGGCGGCGGGTTCGCCCTCACCGGCGAGCACACCATCGACGACCTGCCGTGCCAGCTTCGTGGTCAGCGATCCGTCGGACACCATGGCGATGACGGCTGCCACCTGCTCCGGGCTGATCTTCAACTCCGCGAGCTCGACGCCTGCCGTGTTGGCCTGCTGCGCCAGATAGCTCATCCACCAGGAGCGCGCGTCGCCAGGTGCGGCACCCGCCTCGACCGTAGCGGCGACCAGGTCCACGCCGCGGGCGTTCACGAGGTCGCGCATCTCCAGGTCGGTGAAGTCCCACTCCCGTTGCAGCCGCTCCCGGCGCACCCAGGGCAGCTCGGGCAGCGAGGCACCGATCCGGGCCACCCACTCCGCGGACGGCGCGACGGGCACCAGGTCGGGCTCCGGAAAGTAGCGGTAGTCCTCCGCGGTCTCCTTCGCGCGGCCGGAGGCGGTCGTGCCGGTGAGCTCGTCGAAGTGCCGGGTCTCCTGGCGGATCACCCCGCCGGACTGCAGCACATGCGCCTGGCGGCAGATCTCGTAGCGCGCGGCGCGTTCCACACTGCGCAGCGAGTTCACGTTCTTCGTCTCGGTGCGGGTGCCGAGTTCGGCGTTGCCCGCCGGAGTGAGCGACAGGTTCACGTCGCAGCGCATCGAGCCCTGATCCATGCGGACATCGGAGACGCCGAGAGAACGAACCAGGTCCTGCAAGGTCGCCACGTACGCCTTGGCAACCGCCGGCGCGTTCGCCTTGGTGCCCACGATGGGCTTCGTGACGATCTCGACCAACGGAACTCCGGCCCTGTTGTAGTCGAGCAGGGAGAACTCCGCGCCCTGGATACGCCCGGTGGCCCCGCCGATATGCGTGGACTTGCCGGTGTCCTCCTCCATGTGGGCACGTTCGATCTCGACACGCACGATTTCGCCGTCGACCGGCACGTCGAGATAGCCGTCGAACGCGATCGGCTCGTCGTACTGCGAGGTCTGGAAGTTCTTCGGCATGTCCGGGTAGAAATAATTCTTCCTGGCGAAACGGCACCAGGGCGCAATCGAGCAGTTCAGCGCCAGGCCGATGCGGATCGCGTACTCGACCGCCGTGCCGTTGACCGCCGGCATCGCGCCCGGCAGCGCCAGACACACCGGGCACACCTGCGTATTCGGTTCGGCGCCGAAGGTGGTCGCGCAGGCGCAGAACATCTTGGTGGCGGTGCCCAGCTCGACGTGCACCTCCAGCCCCATCACCGGGTCGAACGCCTCGATGGCCTCATCGAAGTCGGCCACGTCGTCGAGCGTCGCCCACTCGATCGGGCTCAGCGTGGACTGCGTCATATCCGTCATCCCTCTCGCACCTGTTGCAGCATCACGGCCACTCACGCGTCGCCCGCGGGCAGCACGGCGATACGGTCCAGCACGGTGTGACCGGCCGCGGCGTTTCGCGCCTGCTCGTAGGCTCCGGCAACGCGATACATCGCTTGCTCACCGAGCGCCGGCGCCATGATCTGCAAGCCCACCGGCAACCCGGTGTCGGATGCCAGTGCGCTGGGCACGCTCATGGCCGGGATGCCGGCCAACGAGCCCGGGATGGTGGCGAGATCGTTCAGATACATCGCCATCGGGTCGTTCACCTTCTCCCCCAGCTTGAACGCCGTAATGGGGGTGGTGGGCGAGATCAGCACGTCGGCCCCCAGACCGTCCGCGGAGAAGGCGGACTCGAAGTCCCGCTTGATCAGCGTGCGGACCTTCTGGGCACTGCCGTAGTAGGCGTCGTAGTAGCCGGCGGACAGCGCGTAGGTGCCCAGCATGATGCGGCGCTTGGCCTCGGCCCCGAATCCGGCGCCGCGCGTCGCCATCATCACCTGCTCCGCCGAATGACGGCCGTTGTCGCCCACCCGGAGCCCGTAGCGCATGGCGTCGAAACGAGCCAGATTGGACGAGCACTCGGACGGCTGGATCAGGTAGTAGGCGGCGAGCGCGTACTCGAAGTTCGGGCAGGACACCTCGACGATCTCGGCGCCCAGGCCGGTGAGCTCGTCCACGGCTGCCCGGAACGACTCGAGAACACCGGGCTGGTAGCCCTGTCCGCCGAGCTGGCTGACGACCCCGATCCGCATGCCTTTGATGCCGTCGGCCTGGCCACGCCGCACTGCTTGGGCGACGGCCGGCGCAGGTTCCGGGATCGAGGTGGAGTCGCGCGGATCGTGCCCGGCGATCACCTCGTGCAGCAGGGCGGTGTCCAGCACGGTGCGCGCGCAGGGGCCGGCTTGGTCCAGCGAGGACGCGAGCGCGATCAGTCCGTAGCGGGAGACCCCGCCGTACGTCGGCTTCGCGCCGACGGTGCCGGTGACGGCCGCGGGCTGCCGAATGGACCCGCCCGTGTCGGTGCCGATCGCCAGCGGTGCCTCGAACGCGGCCAGGGCAGCGGCCGAGCCGCCGCCGGAGCCGCCGGGGATGCGGGTCAGGTCCCACGGATTGGCGGTGGGCCCGTACGCGGAGTTCTCCGTGGAGGAGCCCATGGCGAATTCGTCCAAGTTCGTCTTGCCCAGGATGACGACGCCGGCCTGCCTCAGCTTCGTCGTGACGGTGGCGTCGTAGGGCGGGATCCACCCTTCGAGAATCCGCGAGGCGGCCGTCGTCGGCACGCCCTTCTGGACGACGATGTCCTTGAGGGCGAGCGGCACGCCGGCCAGCGGCGACGCGGGTGTCTCACCCGCTGCCCGCCGACGGTCCACCTCGGCCGCCTGCTTCAAGGCGCCCTCCGCGTCCACATACAGGAAGGCATGGACGGCGCCGTCCACAGCGGCGATGCGATCCAGGTGCGCCTGGGTGATCTCGACCGCGCTCACCTCGCCGGCATGAATCTTCGCGGCGATGTCCTCCGCGGTCATCCGCGTGTAGTCGCCTGCTCCACCTGTGCTCACTGCTCCTCCCCCAGGATCTGGGGCACGCGGAAGCGGCCGGCGTCGGCGGCGGGCGCCATTGCCAGCGCCTCGTCCTGGGTGAGTCCCGGGCGCACGATGTCCTCGCGGTACACGTTGACGAGCGGCACGGCGTGGCTGGTCGGCTCGATGTCCTGGTCTGCGACGGCGGCGACCGTGGCCACGGAGTGCAGGATCACGTCGAGCTGCCCCGCGTAGCGATCCAGTTCCTCATCGGTCATATCGAGCCGCGCGAGATACGCCAGGTGTGCGACCTCATCCCTCGTGAGTACAGGACTGCTCGCGCCGCCCTCCGGCACTTCTGCCACGTTCTTCCTCCGCTTCGACCGGCCAGTGGCGGCGGACTGCGCCGCCCGATGCGCACACCCGAGGGCGCGCCGCACCCATCCATCCTAGGGGCTGCTCCGCGGCAGTCCCCCGACACGGTGCGCCGCCGCGCGGCACGGGTCGGCGTCATACCCGCCGATCGAAGGCCTTCAGCCCGCCACCTCGTCGACGTAGCACCACCGCCACGTCTCCCCGGGCTCGAACGAGCGGATCACCGGGTGGTTCGTCGCGTGGAAGTGCGCCGTGGCGTGCCTGGCCGGCGACGAGTCACAGCAGCCCACGTGCCCGCAGGCCAGGCACAGCCGCAGGTGCAGCCAGCTGGTTCCGTCGCGCAGGCACTCCTCGCAGCCCCCGGGCGTCCGCGGCGGCACGTCGGTGGCGGCCTCGCGCAGGTGTGCGCAGGACTCGTCGGTAGCGTCGGTCATGGCCGGCTCCTTCACATCGATGTCCATTCGTGCGCCTCGCTGATCACAAACCTTCGCCGGCGCGAGCGAGCGCACGCGCCGCGTCGGGTCCGTCTGCCAGCAGCACCCTGAATGCGGATTCGTCCAGGATGGGGCGGCCCAGGGAGCGCGCCTTGTCGGCCTTGGAGCCGGGGTCGGCGCCGATCACCACGAAGTCGGTGTTCTTGGATACCGATCCGGCGGCTTTGGCACCCCGTTCCAAGAGCGCCGCCTTCGCCTCGTCGCGGGTGAAGCCCTCGAGCGAGCCGGTGACCACGACAGTGAGCCCGGCCAGGGTCTTCTGCGCCGGCTTGTCGGCGACTTCGTCGGCCATCCGGACGCGGGCACGGATCCACTTGGCGACGATGACGCGGTGCCAGAACGGGTTCGCGCCGATCGCGGCGGCGGCCTCGGGATCGCGCTCGATCATCGCCACCACCTCGGGGTCCGGGTCGTGGAACCAGGCGCGGATGGACTCGGCGATGATGCCGCCCACCCCATCGACCGCGGCGAGTTCCGTCTCCGATGCCCGCCAGATCCGCCACATCGACCCGAAATGCTCCGCCAGGGCGCGGGCGGCCGTCGGCCCCACATGCCGGATCGACAGCGCCACCAGCACCCGCCACAGCGGCTGCGTCTTCGCCTTCGCGAGGTCAGCGAACAGCGTCGCCGTCGTCTGCGAGGGCACCGAAGGCTTGGATCTGGTGGGCTTGGTCCAGAAGTACGGCCGAGGCTCGAACAGCCCGGTCGACTCGCCCTTCACCCGGATCTCCCGCCACACCCGAATGTCGCGGAGGTCGTCGGCCGTCAGGTCGAACAACCCGCCCTCATCGGCGAGCACCGGGGTCTGTTCCGGGGGCAGCTCGGCGGGCGGCGCCGAGGTCGTCCTGCCGTCCATGCGCACCAGGGCCGGATCGGCCGGGCGGTCCCGCTCGGGCTGCACCAAGGCGGTGGCGGCCTCGTAGCCGAGCGCGTCGATGTCGAAGGCGCCCCGGGAGGCCAGATAGAACAGCCGCTCGCGCAGCTGCGCCGGGCAGGAGCGGGAGTTGGGACAACGGATGTCGACGTCGCCCTGCCTGGCGGGCGAAAGCTCCGTGCCGCATTCCGGACAGTGGGTGGGCATCACGAACTCGCGCAACTCACGGCCTTCCCGCAGGTCCGCGACCGGGCCGAGGATCTCCGGGATCACGTCACCGGCCTTGCGGATCACCACCATGTCGCCGATCAGGACGCCGCGCCGCTTCACGTCCTCGGCGTTGTGCAGGGTGGCCATGCCCACGGTGGAGCCGGCGACGAGCACCGGGTCCAGCACCGCATACGGCGTGACCCGGCCGGTGCGTCCGACGTTCACCCGGATGTCGATGAGGGTTGTCTGTGCCTCCTGCGGCGGGTACTTGTAGGCGACGGCCCAGCGCGGCACCCGGGAGGTCGCGCCGAGCCGGGCCTGCATCGCCAGGTCGTCGACCTTCACCACCAGGCCGTCGATCTCGTGCTCCACCTCGGCGCGGTGCTCGCCCCAGTACCGCATGCGGGCCATGACCTCGTCGGCCGACCCGACGACCAGGCTGTGATCGGACACGGGCAGCCCCCATGCCGTCATGCGCTCGTACACGTGCGATTGCCGGTCGATGTCCAGGCCCCGGCGCATGCCGATCCCGTGGCACAGCATGGACAGCGCCCGGGACGCCGTCACCCGCGGGTCCTTCTGCCGGAGCGAGCCGGCAGCCGAGTTGCGCGGGTTGGCGAACGGCTTCTCGCCGGCGTCCACCAACCGGCCGTTGAGTGCGGCGAACGACTCCAACGTGAAGAACACCTCGCCGCGCACCTCGAGGAATTCGGGCACGTCGTGCCCGCCGTCGTCGCGCAGTCGCTGCGGCACGTCGGCGATGGTGCGCACGTTCGCGGTGACGTCTTCGCCGACCCGGCCGTCCCCGCGGGTGGCCGCCCGCACGAGCAGCCCGTGGTGGTAGATCAGATCCACGGCCAGCCCGTCGATCTTGACCTCGGTGAGCCAAGCGATCGGCGTGTCGGAGAAGTCGGCGACGGCCGCGCTGGTACGCGCGAGCCACGCGGCCAGTTCCTCTTCGGAGAACACGTCGTCCAGGCTGAGCAGCCGCTGCGGGTGCTCGACGGGGGCGAATGTGGTGCTGGGGGCGGGTCCGACGATCTGGCTGGGCGAGTCGGGCGTCACCAGCTGCGGGTGGGCGGCTTCGATCGCCAGCAGCTCGTTGAACAGTGCGTCGAACTCCGCATCGGAGATGGTGGGCGAATCCAGCTGGTAGTAGAGGTGACGCGCCTCGGTGATGCGCCGGGCGAGGTCGGCGTGCCGCTCGGCGGCGGTCTCGGTGCCGCCGTCCGGCGCCGACGAAGTACGGGGTGTCGTCACGCATTGCAGCCTAGCCACCGCGCCCGACAGCCCGTGCGCATGAACCGCGTATGACGCCGCCCGCGGGGCTGCGCCCCGTCCGAGTCGTCCCGGTCGGCGGGCCGCGGTCCGTGCACCGTCGATCGGTCCCCGATCAGGTCGGGGTCAGACTGCGGCGGGATGCGAAGCGCCGCGGCTCGCCGGTCAGCGGGTCGGTGAACTCGAGCGTGCGCGCGAGCAGTTGCAGCGGGGTGCTGAAGTCGTCCGGCCGGTGTTCGAGCACCTCCGGGTACAGCGGGTCGCCCACGATCGGGATGCCGAGACCGGCCAGGTGCACCCGCAGCTGGTGGGTCCGCCCGGTGAGCGGGGTGAGCAGGTAGCGGCCCAGTCCGTGACCCACCGGCTCGCACCGCTCCACCCGGGTGATCGCGTTCGGCTCGCCGGGGACCTCACGGACCTGCAGGCTCCCACGCTCCTTGACGATGCGAGACCGCACCTCGACGGGCAGCGCCAGGTCGTCACGGCGGGGCGCGAGCGCCTGGTAGGTCTTGTGCACCTCCCGCCGGGCGAACATGTCCTGGTAGGCCGCCCGCACCTCGCGGCGCACGGTGAGCAGCAGCACGCCGGCGGTGAGCCGGTCCAGCCGGTGCGCCGCGGTCAGCTCGGCAAGGCCCAGCTCGCGGCGCAGCCGAACCACCGCGGTCTGCGTCACGTGCGACCCGCGCGGCATGGTCGCCAGGAAGTGCGGCTTGTCCACGACGACGATGTTCTCGTCGCGGTAGAGCACGGCGATGTCGCCGGGGACCGCGGCCTCCGGCAGCGCGTCGCGATACAGGAATGCCCATCTGCCGGGCAGGTAGGGCGTCGATCGGGTGACGACGGTGCCGTCGGTGAGCACGATCCCGCCGGCGTCCAGTCGGCGCTGCACCTCGGCGGCGCCATGGGTCTTGTCCGCGAGGAATTCGGCCACGGTCGTGAATGCGCCGTCGGTCGGCATGTGCAGCCGCACCGCGGGGATTCCGTCACGGTCGGGCAGTGGGCTGTCCGGTCGGGTGCGGCGGCTGCGCCGTCCGCCACCGCCGCGCCGCGCCCGGCCGGTTCGCCGACCGGCGCACGCGCCCTCATCCGTCATGTGCCCCGCCCGTAGGTCCCGCGATTCCGACCTGGTGAGTATGACGCTTTCCGCGCGGCGTCGCCGCGGCCGGCGCCCCGCCGCGAGTAGACGGAGCGCGCACGGGGAACCTCTGGCGCAGCAGGGCGCACGCCGGGGCGCCGGGCACGATCACGGACTGATTCCAGCGTGTTGATGGAGGATGCTATGGCGGAGCGTGCGGTGGTGCCGACCGATGTCACGCCCACGGTGGGCAAGTTCGACAGGTTCGCCGGTCTGGCCTCGCGGGTGGCCAGCCGGGCCTGGTTCTTCGCATTCTGCGTAGTGCTCGTGGTGATCTGGGCGCCGTCGATCGCCGTCCTGAAGGACATCGACACCTGGCAGTTGATCATCAATACGTTGACCACGATCGTGACGTTCCTGATGGTGGCGCTGTTGCAGAACAGTCAGACGCGCGCCGACCTCGCGGTGCAGCACAAATTGAATGCCATCGCCGATGGCCTCGCCGACCTGATGGCGGCATCGGCACGCGGACAACATTCTGAGAAGCTGCAGGCCGACATGCGAGAACTGCGCGCTGCCGTGGGCCTCGAGGAGCGGGAGAGCAGCAGCAACAACGAGACCAACGAGCATCTCGCCGACCCGGACGACTCTCCCGGGCCCAGCCCCGTGATCGCTTAGCGTGCGCGCGGCGCCGGCGACAGCGACGGCGACAGGGTGACGGCGAAAAGTCGGCAACAGGGTGACCGGCGCCGCAGACGAGGGCCCGCGAAAGATCGATACGATTGCCTTCGGGATTTCGGCGGCGCCATTCGGACGGCTCGGCCCGCCGCTCCACCCGCCGGAAGGAGGCGTGATGCCCGCTTGGCTGGAGGATCGCCCCTTCGCCGTGACGGTCCTCGTCCTGTTCCTCATCGTGCTCGCCCGGGCACAAGCCACCTACTGGGCCGGGCGCGGGGCGATGTCCGGCGCGCTGCACACCGCGGTGGGCCGCCGGCTGACCGGCCCACGCATGACCCGGGCGATCGCGCGACTGCACCGCTGGGGTCTGCCGCTGATCACGATCTCGTTCGTCACCGTCGGGTTCCAGACCGTCGTCAACGCGGCGGCGGGTGTGACCCGCATGCATTGGGGTCGGTACACCGCGGCGATGCTGCCCGGGTGCGTGGCGTGGGCGCTGATCTACGCGACGATCGGCCTTGCCGCGTTCACGGCGTGGCTGCGGCTCGACGGCCCGTGGCAGTGGGTGGCGCTGGCCGCGCTGATCGCGCTGGCCGTTGCCGGCGGCGCCATCGCCGTGCATGTGAAGCGCCGTTTGCGGGCCGCGCGCGAGGCGGCGACCTACGCGGCGCAGACGGACGTCGCCGACGCCGGCTGACCGATTCAGCTGCGCTCGGCGATGAGCTTCGCGGCGTCGCGGGCGAGCGCCAGCGCGCGGCGAGCCCATTCGGGCGTGGCGCCGGCCAGTCCACACGTCGGTGTGACGACGACCTGGCGCAGGCGCGCATCCGGCAGGCCGAGCCGGTGCCAGAGGTCGAGCAGCGGCGCGGCAACCGCCTTGAAATCGGGCGAGCTGCTGGGCTCGCGCGTCGGCACCAGGCCGGCGAGCAGCACGGCGCCGTCCTCCACGGCTTCGCCGACCTGATCCAGCGCCGCCGCGGGCAGCGTCACGCTCGCCGACAGGTCCAGCGACAGCGCGTCGAAGCCGGCGCCCCGCAGCAACGCCAGCGGAATGTCCGGATGGCAGCAATGCACCACGGTGGGCCGGCCGGCCAGCGCACCGACCAGGCCGGCCAGCAGCTGCGCGGCGTCCGGTGCGGTCACCGCAGGAACCGCACCGAACCCTGATGCCGTGGGCAGGGCTCCGGCCAGCACCGAGGGCAGGGACGGCTCGTCGATCTGGACGACGACGCCTGTCGCCGGCAGCCGCTTGGACACATCGGCGATGTGCGCGGCCACGCCTTCGGCGAGCGATGCGGCCAGATCCCGCACGGCGCCCGCATCGGTCACGGCCCGGTTCCCGGAGGGCGTCTCCACGTGCGCCGCCAGCGTCCACGGCCCCGCGACCTGCACCTTGACCCAGGCGGAACCGGCGTAGTGCTGCTCGGCGGCGTCCAGGTCCCAGCGCAGAAAATCGCGGGCGCGTCGGATGTCGCTGCCGGGGCGGCGGGCGAGCCGCCAGCCGAACGGCGTCACCTCCGCCGGCATGTCGACGGCCAGCGCGAGGGCGCGGCCGAGCATGTCCGCACCCGGGCCGCGGTCCGGCAGCTCGGAAAGGTGCGGCAGGTCGGGCAGGTCACCGGCCACCAGCCGCGCCGCCTCGTCGGGATCGGTTCCGGGAAGGGAGCCGACGCCGGTGGCCAGGCCGGCCCGCCAGGGCGTGGCCGGGCTCGAGGGCTGCGTCATACCCGCAGTACCCGAGCGCGCGTCTGCGGCTGACGCCGGTCCCGCCGAATCCATCCGGCCGGAGACCGTGCCATGGTTCACGATCTCGATCGACGGCTCACGCATCGCGGCGCCGGGTGGACGCGATCTTTCCGGCGGCCAGCACCACTGTGTCGCCGGCGTCGTACACCGCAGCGGTCTGCCCGGGCGCCACCCCGCGAATCGGCTCGTCCAGCTCGATATGCAACTGCCCGCCGGCGTCCAGCTCCACCAGGCCGGGCGTAGGCCGTCCGTGCGCGCGTACCTGGATCATGCCTCGCAGCGGGAAGACGACCGGCCCGGACGGGTGGACGACCTGGTCGGCGACAATGCCCAGCACGTCCAGGTGCGAGGCGCGACCGACCGTCACGGTACCGGTCGCCGGCCGGACGCCGGTGACGTAGCGGACGTGCCCGTCGGCGGCGGGCCGGTTCAGGTTCAGTCCCTTGCGCTGACCGATGGTGTAGCCGAAGTAGCCGCGGTGCGTGGCGACGGTTTCGCCGGTGTCCTCGTCGACCACGTCGCCGTCCATGGCGCCGAGCTTCTCGCCCAGATACCCGCGGGTGTCGCCGTCCGGGATGAAACAGATGTCGTACGAGTCCGGCTTCGAGGCGACGGCGAAGCCGCGCCGCGCCGCCTCGGCCCGAACGACATCCTTCGTCATGCCGCCCAGCGGGAAGATTGAGTGCCGCACCTGTTGCGGTGTGAGCACCGCCAGCACGTACGACTGATCCTTGGCCGCATCCGCCGAGCGGAGCAGCTTGCCGTCGGACACCTGCGCGTAATGCCCGGTGGCGACGCCGTCGAAGCCGAGCGCCAAGGCCCTGTCCATCAGCGCGGCGAACTTGATCTTCTGATTGCAGGTGAGGCACGGATTCGGGGTGCGGCCGGCCTTGTACTCGGCGAGGAAGTCGGTGACGACGGTCTTCTCGAACTCCTCGGAGAAGTCCCAAATGTAGAACGGGATGCCGATCAGGTCGCACACCCGTCGGGCGTCGAAGGCGTCCTCCACGCTGCAGCAGCCGCGTGAGCCGGTGCGCAGCGTCTTCGGGGATCGGGACAGCGCCATGTGCACGCCGGTCACCTCGTGGCCGGCCTCCACCGCCAGCGCCGCCGCCAACGCGGAGTCGACGCCGCCGCTCATCGCCGCGATGATCCTCACAGCCTGCTCCCGGCCAGTGCCGCTGCCCGCGCCCGCTCCACCGCCGGCCCGATCGCGGAGACCAGCGCGTCCACGTCCGCGTCGGTCGACGTGTGGCCCAGCGTGAAACGCAAAGCGCTGCCGGCGTCCCGCTCGGACAGACCCATGGCGATGAGCACGTGCGACGGCCGGGCAACACCCGCTGTACAGGCCGAACCCACCGAGGCGGCGATGCCGGCCGCGTCCAGGAGCATCAGCAGTACATCGCCCCGGCACCCCGGGAATTGCAGATGGGCGTTGCCGGGTAGCCGGGACGGACCGCCGTCCATCGTCGTCTGGCCCGGGTCGCCGGACAGCAGGGCATCCGGAACCACTCGTTGCACCCCGGCGATCAGCCGGTCGCGCAGACCCGCGAGCCGTCGCGCCTCGACGGGGCGTGCGGCCACCGCATGCCGCGCCGCGACGGCGAAGCCGGCCAGCGCCGGCATGTCGAGAGTGCCGGAGCGAATTCCGCGCTCCTGCCCGCCGCCGTGGCCGATCGGGGTCACGGCAATGTCGCGTCCTACGACGAGCGCCCCGACTCCGATCGGCCCGCCGATCTTGTGGGCCGTCACCGACAGGGCGTCGGCGCCGGATGCGGCGAAATCCACTGGCAGCGCACCGAAGGCCTGCACGGCGTCGGTGTGCAGCGGGATGCCATGGGCGTGCGCCACGTCCGCCAGCTCTCGGATCGGGTTGACGGTGCCGACCTCGTTGTTCGCCCACATCACCGAGACCATGGCGACGGAGTCCGGGTCGTCGTTGATGGCCGCGGCGAGGGTGTCGGCATGCACCCGGCCGAATGCGTCGACCTCCAGCCAGCCGATCTCGGCGCGACCGGACGTGTGCAGCGCCTCGGCACAGTCCAGCACCGCGTGATGCTCGAGGGCGGGCAGCAGCACCCGGCGTCTGCGCGGGTCGGCCTGCTGCCGGGCCGCGGTGATCCCCGCGACGGCGATGTTGTCGGCCTCGGTGCCACCGGAGGTGATCAGCACCTCGCTGGGTTTCGCGCCCAATGCGGCGGCGATGGTCTCCCGGGACTCCTCCACCCGGCGGCGAGCGGCGCGGCCGAGCCCGTGCAGCGACGACGCGTTGCCGACCGTGCGCATCGCGGCGGCGACGGCATCGATCACATCCGGGAGGGGCGGGGTCGTCGCCGCGTGGTCGAGGTACACCTCGTCCGTAGGGCAGGGTGCGTGCAACGGATCTGTCATGACCTGTCCAGGGTAGGCCGTCCACGCCACGGCGTGCGCCCGAGTCGGATATGAAGCGGTGCACGGACGTCCCTGCGGCCCCGCGAACGGCATGCGGCGTTTTGACCGTTATGCCGCTGCACGTGCGTCGCCGCCGGGCGGAGCCGAGGCGCGCGGGCGGCCGACTATCCCTGCCTCCGGGCGGCGGCCGCAGAGGTGAGCTGGGGGGCGACCTTGAACAGGTCGCCGACCACGCCGAAGTCGCTGATCTCGAAGATAGGCGCCTCTGCGTCCTTGTTCACCGCGACGATCGTCTTGGACGTCTGCATGCCGGCCCGGTGCTGGATGGCCCCGGAGATGCCCAGTGCGATGTACAGCTGCGGGGAGACCGTCGTGCCGGTCTGGCCGACCTGGAACTGGTGCGGGTAGTAGCCGGAGTCGACGGCCGCCCGGGAGGCGCCCACAGCCCCGCCCAGTGCATCGGCCAGCGCCTCGACCACGGCGAAGTTCTCCGCCGAACCGACACCTCGGCCGCCCGAGACCACGACCTGCGCGGCAGACAGATCCGGCCGGTCGCCGGACGGTTCCGGGTGCCGGGCCACGATCGTCGCCGCGTTCACGCCGTCCAGCGGAACGTCCAGCGCGACGATCTCACCTGCTGCGGGATCAGCGGCGCCGTCGATCGAGTTGGCCCGCACCGAGACGATGGGCACGCCCCGCGTCACCGCGGAGCGCACCGTGTAGGCGCCGCCGAAGATCGATTGCGTGGCCACCACGGTCGCGCCGTCCGCGGTGACGTCGATGGCGTCGGCGACCAGGCCCGAGTCCAGTCGCACGGCCAGTCGCCCGGCGACCTCACGACCGTCGACCGTGGCGGCGAGCAGGATCGCCGCCGGGGATGACGCCGCGGCGGCCGCGTGCAGCGCGGCGACGGCCGGAATCGTCAGCAGTGTCGCAGCCTGGTCGGATTCGGCGGCGTACACCTTCGCGGCGCCCGCGGCCGCCAGCTCACCGGCCAGCCGCTGGGCCGTACCCGGCGCCCCCACCACCACGGCGGCCGGAGTGCCGATGCGGGACGCCGCGGCCAGCAACTCCCCGGTGACCTTGCGCAGACCCGCGTCGCCGTACTCGGCCAGAACCAGAACTTCGGACATGTCCGTCACACCTTCCGTTTCGGGTCAGATCAGCCGCGCTGCGGCCAGGAAATCGGCGATCTGCTGGCCGCCGGCGCCGTCGTCGTTGACCTTCTGCCCCGCCGCGCGCGGCGGCGCCGGGATCGCATCCAGCACCACATTCGCCGGTGACGGCGTCACCCCCAGATCAGCGGCGGTCACCGTCTCGATGGGCTTCTTCTTCGCCTTCATCAGGCCCTTGAAGTTCGGGTAGCGCGGCTCGGTGACCTTCTCGGTCACCGATATCAGCGCCGGCAGCGGCGCCGTCACCTCGCTGTAGCCGGACTCGTCGGCACGCTCGGCGCGCACCACGCCGCCCTGCACGGACACCTTCTGCACCTGGGTCACCGCGGGCAGACCCAGCCGCTCCGCGAGCATGGACGGCACCGAGCCGGTGCGCCCGTCCGTGGTCTCGTTCCCGGCGATCACCAGGTCGAACGATTCCCGGCCCAGTGCCGCCGCGAGCACGGCGGACGTGGTGAGCGCATCGGCGCCTTGCAGCGCGTCGTCCACCACATGCACGGCCTTGTCGGCGCCCATCGCGAGTGCCTTGCGCAATGCCTCGGTCGCCCGATCCGGACCCATCGTGACAACGGTGACCTCCCCTCCGGAGGCCTCCACCAGCTGCAGCGCGACTTCCACGCCACGCGAGTCGATCTCGTCGATCACCGCGTCGGCGGACTCGCGATCCAGACGGTGATCGTCACCGAGAGTGCGCTCCGAGAACGTATCCGGCACCTGCTTGACGAGAACGGCGATGTTCATAGTGCGCGTCTTCCTCCTTGGTCCGCGGTGGTCGGCCGGCTGGCCGGCACGGACAGGTACTGCGGTCGGGAACTGCGGCCGGATGGCCCGGGTAGTGCGTGTCGTGACGAGCGCGGCGCGGTAGGAACGCGAACACGTCCGCCGACCATCTCACGAGTATCGCGATCCGGTCTCGAACCCGGATCGTGAATTTCGCCACGCCTCGTGGCCCCGCCCACGAACCCGAGCATGCCGCCCCAGCCTCTCAGGCTCCGATGTCCCGGCACAACAGCAGACCGTCCATCGCCGCACACCTTTGAGTCCGCGGCCGCCCCGTCGTAAGTTACTCGTCAGTAGCTTACTGTACGGCCCCGGCCAGGGCGCAAAGGTGGCAGGCTGTGCGGGTGACCACAACAGCACCTGCCTCCACATATGCGATAGTGATCGGCGTCATGGCGACGCTGGTCTCATTCGGCGTCGTCGTGATCTTCCAGCCGGTCTGGTACTGGTACATGATCCCCGTCGTTCTGGCGATTCCCGAGATCGTGATTCTCATTCAGCGGTGGGCTCGCCGGCAGCGCATCAGGGCCGAGATGCGCGCCACCATCGAACAGCTCGGCTAGCCAGGCACCGCCGCGACGAAGCCGCAGCGGAGGTTGGGACGACGCGCAGCGAGTCCCGGCCGCAGCGGAGGCGAGGAGCGGCGCAATCAGGCACCGCCGCGACGAAGCCGCAGCGGAGGTTGGGACGACGCGCAGCGAGTCCCGGCCGCAGCGGAGGCGAGGAGCGGCGCAATCAGGCACCGCCGCGACGAAGCCGCAGCGGAGGCGAGGAGCGGCGCAATCAGGCACCGCCGCGACGAAGCCGCAGCGGAGGCGAGGAGCGGCGCAATCAGGCACCGCCGCGACGAAGCCGCAGCGGAGGCGAGGAGCGGCGCAATCAGGCACCGCCGCGACGAAGCCGCAGCGGAGGCGAGGAGCGGCGCAATCAGGCACCGCCGCCCCGATTACGATTCCTCCATGCCGATCCCGCTGATCCTCGATGTCGACACCGGCATCGACGACGCCTTCGCCCTGATGCTCGCCGCCCGGCATCCCGACGCGGATCTGCGCGGCGTGACCTGCGTGGCCGGCAACGCCGCTGTGGACCAAGTGGTGGCGAACACGCTGCAGGTACTCGACGTGGCGGGAGCCGGCGACGTGCCCGTCGCCCGCGGCGCGGCACGGCCGCTGCTGGAGCCCGCCCGGGACGCGGGGCACGTGCACGGACGGGACGGACTGGGCGGCTTCGCGCGGCCCAGCGACCGCCGGGCATCGCCGCTCGGCGCGGTGGATTTGCTGCGTGCCACACTGCAACGGGCGATCGGCGACGGCGAACAGGTCACCCTGATCCCGGTGGCGCCGCTCACGAATATCGCGCTCCTGCTGCGCACCTACCCGGAGGTGGCCCCCGGCATCGCGCGGATCGTGCTGATGGGGGGCTCGGCCAGCGGCGGCAATGCGACGGCGGCCGCCGAGTTCAACGTGTGGCACGATCCGGAGGCGGCTGCGATCGTGTTCGCAAGCTGCGGCCAGCTCGACATCCCGGTGACGATGTACGGCCTGGACGTGTTCGAGCAGGTCACCGTGGATTCCTCCGTTGCGGTGATGCTGCGTGAGCTCCCGGACCCGGCGGCGCAGCTGGCGGCCGGGCTGATCGATCACCAGATCGCGCTCTTCGGCAACGGCGGCGCCAGGATCGGCGACGCCGGTGCCGTCTGCGCGGCACTCGACCCGGGCGGGCTCACCACGCAGCCGCTGCGGGTGAGGGTCGACACCTCGGCCGGGCTGTCGCGCGGCCAGACCATCGTCGACCGGCGCACGTGGACCGGCGACTATGACGCGGATCCGCACCAGGTGCCGGCCGCGCTGGTGGATGTGGCTCTGGGCGTGGACGCCGCCAGGTACGCCGCCTTCTGGCAGAGCGTCTTCGGCTGACTACCCAGGCGCCCGACGTCATCTCAACCCGTTGGCGCGGTCGGGCGTCACACGGTGCGGTCTTCCCGTTCCGGTGTTTGGCCGGGTGTCACGACGCTGCCGGCCCACCGCACACGGGCGGGCCCGGCCCGAGGGCGGCGTCATACCCCTCCGGTCGCGCGGATCAACTTTTCACCGCGATGATCAACTTCGCTGAAATGTGACTGGCGTGGCGCATGGGACAACTTTCATGCGCGCGGTGAAAGTTGATCCGCGCGGCGGAGGGGGGATCAGACCCCGATGTCCTCGTTCCATAGGGCCGGCTCGGCGGCGATGAACTCGCTCATCAGCGCGATGCAGTCCGCGTCGTCGGCGACGATCACCTCGACGCCACGGGCCCGCAGGTAGTCCTCCCCGCCGTAGAACGTGCGATTCTCGCCGATGACGACGCGCGGGATCTTGTAGAGGAGGATCGCTCCTGTGCACATGTCGCACGGGGAGAGCGTCGTGGCCATCGTCGAGTTCGCGTACGCGGAGGCCGCCAGCCGGCCCACGTTCTCCAGGCAGTCGGTCTCGCCGTGCCGGGTCGCACTGCCCAGCTGTACGCGCTTGTTGTGGCCGACGCCCAGCAGGCCGCCCGGATTGGCCAGGGCCGCGCCGATGGGGACGCCACCCTCCGCCCGGCCGGCGCGTGCCTCGGCGATCGCGGCATCCAGCAGCTGCCGGTCCGCGTCGGTCAGTGTCGTCATCGTTGCTCCCTCGTGTCGTGCGCTCTCGTTCTGTCGGGCCGTGCCACGCGTGCGCCGGCCGCCGGCGCGGCGCGGGCCGGATTGGTCGGGCGCGTCATGTCCGCCGGTACGGCTGCAAGTAGGCGCCCGGGTAGCGCAGGTTCCGTCCGGAGGCCGCCAGGGCGGCGATCACCACCAGGTACGGCAGCGCGATCATCACCTCGCGCGGCACCGCGGCGAACTCCGGCGTCACCACCAGCTGCAACTGGAGGGCATCGACGGCCGCGAACAGCAGTCCGCCGGCCACGGCCGGCCACACCCGCCAGCGCGCGAAGATCACCAGGGCGATGGCCACCCAGCCGCGGCCGTTCGTGATGTTCAACGTGAACGAGCCGAGCATGGCCAGCGACAGGAATGCCCCGCCCATGCCCATCAGCGCCCCGCCGACGGCCAGCGCCGTGTAGCGCACCTTCGCCACCGAGATGCCCGCCGCGTCGGCTGCCTCCGGGTTCTCGCCGACTGCCCGCAGCTTCAGACCCATGCCGGTGGCGCGCAGGGCATACCAGGCGGCCGGAACGAGCAGCAGGAATGTGAGGTAGGTGAGCAGGTACTGGCTGGCGACGGGCACATCCGGCAGAACCTGGCCGAACTTGGGGATCTGCGGCAGCGACCCGCCGCCGTATTTCAGCCGCGAGGCGAAATCGCATGCGGCGATGGCGAGCAGGGTGGTTCCGATGCCGGCGACGTGCTGGTTGACGCCGAGCGTCACCGTCAGCAGGGCCATCAGCAGCCCCGCCACCACGCCGGTGGCGACCGCGACCGCCAGCCCCCACCACGGCGAGCCGAGCAGCTGCGCGCCGACGAATCCGGTGAACGCCCCCGCGTACATGGTGCCCTCGATGCCGAGGTTCAGGATGCCGGACCGCTCGGTGATCACCTCGCCCAGTGCGGCCAGGATCAGCGGCGTCGCGGTGGTGAGCATCGCCGTGAGTAGAGCCAGATAGCCTATCGTCACGATGCGCCTCCCGCCGTCGACGCGGCGGCCGCCTCGCCGTCGGATGCCTCGCGGGGTTCCGCGCCGCCGGGTATGACGCTGCCCGCGGCGACGGGCGCCGGTGGTGGAGACCCGCCCGGCGGGGACACCGACGAGGTTCGCGAGCGCCGCCAGGAGATCTTGTACCGGCGCAGCACCAGCACGCTGATCACCGCGAGCATCAGCAGGGAGGAGACGATCTCGCCCATCTGCGGCGGCAACTGCAGCACCAGCGAGGCGTTCTGGGCGCCGACCGTGATGTCGCCCAGCAGCAGCGCCACCAGCACCACGCCGCCCGCGGTCAGTGCGCCGAGCGTGGCGACCACGATGCCGGTGTAGCCGTAGGACGACGAGACCTCTTGGGAGAGCTTGTGCCCCACGCCGAGCACCTGATCGGCACCGCCGAGCCCGGCGATCCCGCCGGAAACCAGCGCCGCCCGCAGCAGGGTGCGCCGCACCGGGATCCCGGAGAATCGCGCGGCGTCCGGTGCCAGTCCCACCGCCCTGACCTTCAGGCCGGTGGCGGTGCGCGACATGACGAGCCAGATCGCGGCGGCGAGCACGATCGCCACCAGGGCGCCCAGGTGCACCCGGCTGCCCGGGATGAGGGTCGGCATGCGATATCCGGCGCCGAGTTCGTCGGAGACGGGGAATCCGCTCGTGGAGTTGCGCCACGGGCCGTTGAGCAGGCCCTGCACCAGCAACAGTGCCACCGGATTGAGCAGCAGCGTGGTGACCACCTCGTCGATGCCGAACTTCGTGCGCAGCAGGGCGGGCACCAGCGACCACAGCACCCCGGCGGCGGCGCCCGCCAGCAACGCCAGCGGGATCGCTACCGGGCCGGGCAGGCCAGGTAGGGCGAGCCCGACTGCGGTGGCGCCGATGGCACCGGCGAGGAACTGCCCCTCGGCACCGATGTTCCAGTAGCCGGCCCGGAAGGCGACAGCCACCGCGAGGCCGGTGAACAGGATCGGGATGGCGGCCAGCACCACCTCGGTGAGCGAGGTCGTCTGGGTCAAAGGCGTGAGCACGTACCGCTGGTAGGCGGCCTGCGGGTTGGCGCCCGCGCCGCGGATCGGGCCGGCGGTGAGTGCGAAGACGATCACCACGGCCACCAGCACCAGCACCGGTGCCAGCCATTTCGGTTCGCGGCCGCGCAGGACCAGTCTCAGGCTCATGCCGCAGCCCCCGGCCGTCCGGTGTGCCCGGCCATCAGGAGGCCCAGCCGCTCGACATCGGCGTCGGCCGTGGGCATCTCCCCCACGATCCTGCCCTCGTACAGCACGACGATCCGGTCGGTCAGCGCCAGCAGTTCCTCGAGGTCCTCGGAAACCAGCAGGATGCCGGCCCCGGCGGCGCGACGGGACAGCAGCTGGCGGTGCACGAACTCGGTGGCGCCGACGTCGAGCCCGCGGGTGGGCTGTGACACCACCAGTGCCACCGGGTCGCGCGCCAACGTTCGGGCAAGCAGCACCTTCTGCATATTGCCGCCGGACAGCGTGCTGATCGGGTCGTCCGGCTTCGCTTTGATGGAGTACTGCTCGATGAGCTTCTCGGCGTGCGCCCGCACGGCTTTACGGTCCGTGAACATGCCGAAGGGGCCGCCCCTGAAATGTGCGAGGTCTTCGATGACGAGATTCTGGGCCACCGACAGCTTGCCCACGACGCAGGCGTGACGGTCCTCCGTGATGCGGCCGAGTCCGGCGGCGATGACGCGCTCCGGGCTGGCTCCGGTGACGTCGACGCCGTTCACGGTGACCGTGCCGGATGTGGGCTCGGCCAGCCCCGCCAGTACCTGCACGAGCTCGGTCTGCCCGTTGCCGGACACTCCGGCCACACCGACGATCTCGCCGGCGCGCACTGTCAGGTCGATGTCGTCCAGGGCTGCCTTGCCGCGGCCGGCCAGGCGCAGCCTCGAGGTGGCGAGCACCGTCGTGGACAGCGTCATATCCGATTCGTCATCGGTCGCCGGCGTGACGGGCATGCCGAATGCTGCGTCGATGAGGGCGGCGTCGCCGGTGCCGGCGTCGCGGCGCACGCCCGCCATGGGCCGGCCGACCATCATCTCGGCCAGCGCGGCGGGGGTGGCGCCCGCGGTGGGCACCGTGTCGATGATCCGGCCGCGGCGCAGCACCGACACGCGGTCCGAGATCTCGGAGACCTCGCCGAGCTTGTGCGAGATGAACAGCACACCCATGCCCTGCGCGGTGAGCAGTCGGATGGAGGCGAACAGGGCCTCGACGTCCTGCGGCACCAGGACCGCCGTGGGTTCGTCCAGGATCAGGACGCGGCACTGCCGGGACAGCGCCTTCAAGATCTCGACGCGCTGCTGCTCGCCGACCGACAGCTTCTCCACGATCGCGTCCGGATCGACCTTGACGCCGATCCGCTGCGCTGCCGCCGTGACCATGGCGCGACCCGCGCGCCGGTCCAGTCGGCCGGCGCCGGCTCGGGACAGCAGCAGATTGTCGGTGACGGACATCCGCCCCACCAGCGAGAAGTGCTGCGTGACCATGCCGATGCCAGCCGCGATGGCGGCGCTCGGCGAGGTGATCGCGGTCGGCTCGCCGCCCACCTCGATGACGCCACCGTCCGGGCTGGTGAGCCCGTAGACGATGCGCATCAGCGTGGTCTTCCCGGCGCCGTTCTCACCGAGGATCGCGTGCACCTCGCCGGGGCCCAGGGTCAGGTCCACGCCGTCGTTGACCACCAGATCACCGAACGACTTGCGGATGCCGCGCAACTGCACGAGGGGCGCCGTGGCGTTCGCAGCGGGCTGGTTTGTTGGGAAATGCGGTGCCCGCTGCGAACGGACGACGTCGGGCTGATCGCTCACTGGCCGACGGTGGTCGATCCGGCCGGGGCGGACTCGTCGATCGGTGTCTCGAACGCGCCGTCCATGATGTCCTTCTGCTTCGCCGTGACCTTGTCGATCAGGTCCTGCGGAATGCCGCCGGGCACGTCAGTATTGATCGGCGCCAGCGATGAGCCGCCGTTCTTCATGAAGGAGAACTGGCCGAGGTCCTGCGAGTGCATATTGCCGGCCTTGAACTCCTTGATCACCTCGTCCACGGTCGGCCGCATGTTCCACACCAGCGATGTCATCACGTTCTGCGGAGCCTCCGACTTCTGATCGACCATCATGCCGATCACCGGCAGGTTCTTCTCCTTGGCGGCCTCGATCACCCCGGCGCGTTCGGCGAAGAGCACGTCGGCGCCCTGTGCCACCTGGGCAAGCGCGGCCTGCTTGGCCGTGGTCGGGTCGAAGAAGGAGTTGATGAAGGTGACCTTGACGGTCGCGCTGCTGTTGGTCTCCCCGACACCCTTGATGAACGCGTTGACGATCCGGTTGACCTCCGGGATCGGCATTGCCGCGACCACGCCGATGGTGCCCGACTTGGTGACACCGCCGGCCAGCATGCCGGCCAGGTAGCCGGGATCCTGCAGCCAGTTGTCGAAGACAGAGAAGTTCGGATCGACGGTGGCCTCACCGGAACCGAAGGCGAACTGCACCTTCGGGTAGTTCTTGGCGACGTCGCGAATCGCGGACTCGGACGAGAACGCGTCCCCGAATACGATGTCCGGCTTCTCGTTGGTGAGCAGGTCGGTCAAGGTCCGCGTCATCTTGTCGTCGGAGTCGTTGTTGTCGGTGTGCTTGTAGACGATCTCGCCGTCGTCGGCGGCGGCTTGCAGGGCCTGGTGCACCGCACCATCCCACGGCTCCTCCAGCGGGGTCGCGAACACGCCGTAGACCAGAGGCTTGTCGCTGCCCGCGGAGCCGGCGTCGGCGGTCGCGGCGCCCGACGAGCCCGCGCTCTGGCTTGCCGTGGAGCTCGACTCGGAGCCGGTCGTGCCGCCGCACGCCGCCAGCACGATCGCCGCGATGGCGGCGATCGATGTGGCGGTGACGGCGCGGACACGGCGCCGGGCGCCACGGGGATTCTCACTCAGCCGTACTCGCATCAGTCGACCTTTCTCTCGGGCGGATGACCGCTCGTTCTCCCGCCCGCGCCCACAGCGCGGCGGATCGGCAGGAACTCGGGTGGTACACGGATGGAACCGGTGACGAACCACGGGCGCAGACGGATCGCACCCCGCGTTGCAGCTATGTAACCGCGGTCACAGCGTCACCGGTAGAGTCACAGTGTCAACCCTGTAGCGCCCGAACCATGACGTATTGTTCGCCCACTGTTCGATCGGAAGGGAGGGTCGGGATGCCCACAGCGGCGGACACGCCGGCCGCGCCGTCATTCCCGGTCGATGCCGGCGAGGCGAGCGCCTGGGGTGATCTCGCGGCGCTCCGGACACTGAACGACGCGTCACCGCACCGGATGACGGTCGCCGACCTGCTTCGGCTGGATGTGCTCCAACGAGGGCGGCCGGAAGTCCTGTCCGGCGCCCACTTGGACGAGCGTCCCGTGCGGTGGGTGCACACCAGCGAGATCTACGAGATCTCGCCTCTGCTCAAGGGCGGCGAGGTGCTGCTCACGACCGGGCTGGGCCTGGTCGGCGTAGGAGCAGTCGCCCTCGGCGACTACGCCCGCGCGCTGGCCGACCGATCCATCGCGGCATTGGTCCTGGAACTCGGGCGCACCTTCACCGGCGCGCCGTCACCGCTGCTGGACGGCGCGCGGGAAGCCGGACTGCCGCTGATCACGCTGCGCGGCATCGTCCCGTTCATCGAGATCACCGAGACCGTGCACGCCATGCTGCTCTCCCGAGAGGTCGCGCGGCTCCGATTGGCCAGGCATGTCGAGACCGTCGTCACGACGGCGCTGGTGGCCGGGGCGGGCCTCGGCGACCTGCTGCGCGAGCTGGCTGCACTCGCCGAATGCCCGGTCCGTCTCTACGGCACCGACGGGCACCTGGTCGCCGCGTCGGACATGGCGGGCGCACCCGCCGAGGTCGGGGATGCTGCCGAGCCCGTCGGCGGCTGGCCCCAGGCCGGTGTGGAGTTGCGAGCGCACACCTGGGGGCGGCTGGTGGTGCACGGATCCGCCACGATCGCCCGGGAATTGATCGCCGAGCGCGGCGCCACCGCGATCGCCATCGAATTGGGCCGCGCCGGCCCGAGCGGCGGCCCGTCCCGTCGCCGCGCCGGCGCCCTGCTGCTTCGGGACATCTTCGGACGCCAGTACTCCTCGATCGACGACATCACCGGGCGGGCGGCTGCTCTGGGCCTACCGATCCGGCCTGCTTCGCCCGCTATCGGCATCTGCCTGTTCGTGGATCAACCCGGAGCGACCGGCCGGCGAGGCGCACGAGGCACTGCCACTCACCCGGCTGCGCCGCCCCCGCCCAGGACACTCCCCCCGGCTGCGCCGCCCCGGACACTCCCCCCGGCTACGCCGCCCCGGACACTCCCCCCGGCTACGCCGCCCAGAACACTCCCCCCGGCTACGCCGCCCAGGACACTCCCCCCGGCTACGCCGCCCAGGACAGCAGCCGCGACGACCCCGGGCTCCGCTGCTCGCGTCGGCAGCACCGTGGACGCCATCGCGGACGCCGCCGAGCGCGTCCTGGGCCCCTCACTCGTGACCGAGCTCGACGGCAGCATCCTGATCGCTGCAGCGGGCGGCCGGCCGGGCGCAGGCGATCCACGTCATCAGCTCAATGCGCTCGCCGATGCCATCGACGCAGCGCTGCCGGACAGTCGAGCCGTCGCCGTGGTGTGCGGACCGGACGCCACAGACGTCGCCGCGCTGGCCAGGTCGCTGCGCATCGCGCGGGAGACCAGCGTGCTGGCCAGGCGCCTGCACAGCGAACTGCGCACGCTGCGTCACACCGACCTGGGCGTGCACCGACTGATCAGCAGATTCGCCAGCGATCCCGAACTCGCCGCGTTCGTCGACGAGCAGCTCGGCCCCCTTCTCGACTACGACGCGGCGCACGGCAGGGAGTTGGTGCGCACCCTCGACACGCTGCTCGCCTGCGGCCTGTCGAAGGCCGAGACGGCACGGGCGCTCGGCATCCGGCGGCAGACCCTCTACCAGCGACTGGACACCATCGCCACCCTGCTCGGCGGCATCGACCTCACCGCCCGGGAACGACGCACCTCCCTGGACCTGGCGCTGGTGGGGTGGCGGCTGCGCGCCGCGGGCTCGGCCCCGCCCCGGGAGCCGGCCGCACGACCACGGTCGCCAGGCTGACCGCAGGGGCCCGACAGTTGTCCACACTCGGCCGATCATGGGTGCCGGGCGACCGGTCTGCACCGATATGCTCACCTCGCGACGCGGAGCGCCGCATACGGCCGAGCCCGGCGCGGCGGATCATCCGCCACCGCGCGCGGGCCACCGAGCAAGGAGCAGGTATGACATCCGGACCCTACGGCGACGGCCCCTACGGCGACGGCGCGGCCACACCGGGACCCTACGGCGACGGCACCGGCTACCCGACGGCCGGTCCCGGGCAACCCGCACCGCCATCCGGCTACCCGCAGTCCGGTCACGGCCCGGCGTACTCGCAGCCCGCATACCCCGCATACGGAGCGCCACCGGCAGGTTATCCGGCACCCGGCACGCCGCCGATCGCGTACGGCGCATACCCGCAGCCGCGCAACGGTCTCGGCACGGCCGCGCTCGTGCTCGGCATCATCGGCGTCGTGTTCTGCTGGGTGCCGTTCACCGGTTGGGCCCTGAACATCCTGGCGATCATCTTCGGCGCCGTCGGCCGCAAGCGCGCCGTCACGGGCCAGGCGACGAACAAGTCCTCGGCCGTGGCGGGACTCGTGCTCGGCGTGGTCGGTCTCGCAGTGTGGATCGTGATCATCGTCATCGCGATGGTGGCGGTCACCACCGTCGGAACCATCAGCTACTCCTAGGCAGACGGCAGTGCACCGCGTCGGCATCGCACCGCGTCCCGCGCGGGGCGATACCGACGCCGGGTCGGTGATGCCGCTGGTCCTGGGCATGGTGGCGTGTCTGTTGTTGCTCGGCGCCGGTATCACCGCCGCCACGTCGGCCGTCCTGGCCCGAGCCAACCTGCAGCACGTCTGCGACGGCGCGGCATCCGCGGCGGCTGATGCCACCCAGCGCACGGCGTTGACCACCGCCATCGCGGCATCCGACAGCGTCGCGACCGCCGCCGCAGCCGACTACGTCAGCGCCCGCGCCGCCGGAACCGCAGTGACCGCCACGCTCACGGCGGGCGCCGTGCACGTGGCGTGCAGCACCGATGCGTCCATCGCCTTCGGCGCGCTGTTCGGCGCACCCACCCTCACCGTGACGGTGCAGTCCGTCGCCGACCCGGTCCTGACCCCCGCGTAGTTCCCGGCCGCAATTCCTGCGGCCGATCGATGCATATGACGGAATTCTCCGCGCACCGAGGGTCGGCGCCAGTATTGTTCCGGCTATGGGTTCCCACCTCTCGACGCGCCTCGACCTGCTCGGCATCGACCGCACGCTCACCGACGACGAACTCGCCATCCGCGACGCGACCCGTCATCTCATGGACGAGGCGGTCCGTCCCCAGGTGGCCGAGTGGTACGAGTCCGGTGCGCTGCCCGCCCGCGAGCTGGCATTGCGCTGCGGCGACACCGGGCTCCTCGGCATGCATTTGGAGGGCTATGGCTGCGCGGGCACCTCCGCGGTCGCTTACGGCCTGGCGTGCATCGAGTTGGAGGCGGCGGACTCCGGCATCCGCTCGCTGGTCTCCGTGCAGGGCTCGCTGGCGATGTTCCCCATCTGGAAGTACGGCTCCGAGGAGCAGAAGCAGCACTACCTCCCGAAGATGGCGTCCGGCGAGATCATCGGCTGCTTCGGCCTGACCGAGCCCGATGCGGGCTCCGACCCCGCGTCCATGCGCACCCGGGCGCGCCGCGACGGCGACGGCTATGTCCTGACCGGCGGCAAGATGTGGATCACCAACGGCACCGTCGCCGACATCGCCGTCGTGTGGGCGAAGCTCATCACGGATGACGGAGACAGCGGATCCGAGGAGATCCGCGGGTTCATCGTGCCGACCGATGTCCCGGGATTCACGGCGCGCGAGGTGACGCACAAGTTGTCGCTGCGCGCGTCGGCCACCGCCGAGCTCACCTTCGACTCGGTGCGGCTCGGCCCCGAATCGCTGCTTCCCGATGCCCGCGGGCTCAAGGCACCGTTGTCGTGCCTGACGCAGGCGCGCACCGGCATCCTGTTCGGGGCACTCGGTGCGGCCCGCGACTGCTTGGAGGTGGCCCTCGACTACGTGGCCGGCCGCACCGTCTTCGGTCGGCCGCTGGCCGGATACCAGCTCACCCAGGCCAAGCTGGCGGATATGACGACCGCTCTCACCTCGGCCTATTTGATGGCGCTGCACATCGGGCGCGCCACCGACGAAGGGACCGCCACGCCCACGATGGTGTCCATGGGCAAACTCCATTCGACGCGCACCGCGATCGAGATCGCGCGCACCTGCCGCACGCTGCTGGGCGCCAATGGGATCTCCGGGGAGTACCCGATCATGCGTCACGCCAGCAACCTGGAAAGCGTGCTCACCTACGAGGGCACCGCGGAGGTGCACCAGCTGGTGCTCGGCCGAGCGCTGACCGGCGTCAGCGCGTTCGACTGACGCCCCTCGGCCGGAGCCCGAGCCCGCCCCGGCGCAGCGCCGGACTCCACCTCGGCACAGGGCGGCGTCACGCACAGTGAGCAACATCACCCGCGTGACATTCCAGCATCTGGGAACCCGCCTTCGCAGGTCGGCGTCCTTCAATGAGCGTCCGGGTACGTCTTCACAAAGCACGGAACCGGCCGATCCGTACCAGGGGTGCTCCGAACAGGATCTCCCCGGCGGCGCGCCCGTCGCTCCGACCCGCGTGGCCGGTCGGGCCGCGATACCCTGGTACGAGGTCTCATCCGATCGAGCGCAGACAGGCGGAGATTACACAGTGTCGTCAGCGACCAAGCCGGAATTCGGGCCCAACGACTGGTTCGTCGAGGAAAAATATCGGGAGTTCCTCGCGGACCCCGCCAGCGTCGACGACACGTGGCGACATTACTTCGCAGCAGGCGGGACGGCGTCCGGAGCCGCGACGGCAGTCGCCACCGCCCCCGTGACCGCCCCGCCGTCGACCCCCACCGGCGGCCCGTCGAACAGCGCGGCCGAACCCGCGACGGCGGCCGCGCCCACGCCGCCGGTTGCCGTCCCGAACGTCACCCCGGCCATGCCGCCGGCGGCACCTCCCGCCGAGGCCCCGCGGCCCGCGGCAACCGTGCAGCCCACCGACATCCGGGCCCAGGGCGCCCAGCGGGACGCCACACCGGACACGCATACGCCGATCCGCGGCGCGGCCGCGGCGGTCGCCCGCAATATGGCCGCCTCGCTGGAGATTCCCACGGCGACGTCGGTCCGCGCCGTTCCCGCGAAGCTGATCGCGGACAACCGCATCGTGATCAACAACTTCCTGCGCCGCCACCGTCGCGGCAAGATCTCGTTCACGCACCTCATCGGCTTCGCGATGGTCCGTGCGCTGGCCGACTACCCGAACATGAACCGGCACTTCGCCGAGGTCGAGGGCAAACCGCAGCTCGTCACGCCGGCGCACGTCAACCTGGGACTGGCCATCGACCTGCCCGGCAAGAACGGCACCCGGTCGCTCGTAGTGGTTCCGATCAAGGCCACCGAGAACATGACGTTCACCGAGTTCTGGCAGGCCTACGAAGAGGTCGTGCGCAAGAGCCGCAGCGGCGAGCTGACCGCCGACGACTACGCCGGCACCACCATCTCGCTGACCAACCCGGGCGGCATCGGCACGGTGCACTCGGTACCCCGCCTGATGACGGGCCAAGGCGCGATCATCGGCGTGGGCGCCATGGAATACCCGGCCGAGTTCCAGGGTGCCAGCGAGGAGACCATCGCCGAACTCGGCATCTCCAAGGTCATGACGCTCACCTCCACCTACGACCACCGCGTGATCCAGGGCGCCGAATCCGGCGAGTACTTGAAGCGGATCCACGGCCTGCTGCTGGGCGACGCCGGCTTCTACGACGAGGTCTTCGCGGATCTGCGCGTGCCGTACGAGCCGGTCCGCTGGGTTCCGGACCGCAGCCTGGGTCGGCACGGCAAGCTGGGCAAGACCGCCCGAGTGCTGGAACTGATCGACGCCTACCGCACCCGCGGGCACCTGATGGCCGACATCGACCCGCTGAACTACCGACAGCGCAAGCATCCCGATCTGGATGTGCTGGAACACGACCTCACCCTGTGGGACCTGGAACGGGAGTTCCCGGTCGGCGGGTTCAACGGCCAGGACTTCATGAAGCTGCGCGACGTGCTGGGCGTGTTGCGCGACTCGTACTGCCGCACGGTCGGCGTCGAGTACATGCACATCATGGATCCGGTGCAGCGCAAGTGGATCCAGGAACGCGTCGAAGGCCGGCGCGGGAACCCCGGGGTCGATGAGCAGAAGTACATCCTGTCCCGGCTCAACGCCGCCGAGGCGTTCGAGACCTTCCTGCAGACGAAATACATCGGCCAGAAGCGCTTCTCGCTCGAGGGCAGCGAGACGCTGATCCCGCTGCTGGACGTCGTCCTGTCCACGGCGGTGGACAACGGGCTGGACGAGGTCGTGCTGGGCATGGCACACCGCGGCCGGCTCAACGTGCTGGCCAACATCGTCGGCAAACCGTACTCGCAGATCTTCCGCGAGTTCGAGGGCAACCTGGACCCGTCGCAGGCCCACGGCTCGGGCGACGTGAAATATCACCTGGGTGCCGAGGGCAAGTACGTCCCCCGGTCGGGGCAGGGCCAGCTGGATGTGTCGCTGGTGGCGAACCCGTCGCACCTGGAGGTCGTGGATCCGGTGCTGGAAGGCGTGGTGCGCGCCAAGCAGGACTCCCTCAATCGCGGCAGCGACAAGGGCGAAGGCGCCTATTCGGTGATGGCCGTGATGATGCACGGCGACGCGGCGTTCGCCGGCCAGGGCGTCGTCGCCGAGACGCTCAACCTGTCACAGCTGCGCGGCTACCGCACGGGCGGCACCGTGCACGTCGTCATCAACAACCAGGTCGGGTTCACCACGGCGCCGGAGCACTCCCGCTCCGGCGAGTACTCCACCGACGTCGCCAAGATGATCCAGGCGCCGATCTTCCACGTCAACGGGGACGACCCGGAGGCGGCGGCATGGGTCGCGAAGCTGGCCGTCGAGTACCGACAGGCGTTCGGCAAGGACGTCGTCATCGACATGATCTGCTACCGGCGGCGCGGCCACAACGAGGGTGACGACCCCTCGATGACGAACCCGCAGATGTACGCGATCATCGACGGCAAGCGTTCCGTCCGCACCATCTACACCGCGGCCCTCATCGACCGGGGCGACCTGTCGCCCGAGGACGCCGAGGAACTGGTGCACGACTACCACACCAAGCTGGAGCGGGTCTTCAACGAGGTGCGCGAGCTGGAGCAGTCGGTGGCGGCACCCTCACCGTCGGTCGAAGCCCAGCAGCAGATCCCGACGAAGGTCGTCACCAACATCCCGCTGGAACTCGTGCACCGCATCGGCGATGCGCACACCGAGATCCCGGACGGATTCTCGGTGCACCCGCGCGTCAAGACGGTGCTGGATCGTCGCAGGGAGATGTCCCGCGAAGGCGGCATCGACTGGGCGTTCGGCGAACTGCTGGCCATCGGCTCGCTGGTCGCCGACGGCCGCATGGTGCGCATGGCCGGGCAGGACACGCGACGCGGTACGTTCACCCAGCGGCACGCCGCGCTGATCGACAAGGTCAACGGCAACGAGTACCTGCCGCTGCAACACCTGACGGACGACCAGGAGCGATTCCTGATCTATGACTCGGCGCTCACCGAATACGCCGGGCTCGGCTTCGAATACGGCTACTCCGTGTCGAACCGGGACGCCCTGGTGATCTGGGAGGCGCAATTCGGCGACTTCGTCAACGGCGCGCAGTCGGTGATCGACGAATACTTGTCGTCCGGTGAGGCCAAGTGGGGCCAGGAATCCGGGGTGGTACTGCTGCTGCCGCACGGCCACGAGGGCCAGGGACCCGACCACACCTCCGGGCGCATCGAGCGCTTCCTGCAGCTGTGCGCCGAGGGATCCATGACGGTGGCACAGCCGTCCACGCCAGCGAACTACTTCCACCTGCTGCGGCGTCATGTGCTCGACGGTGTGCACCGGCCGATGGTCGTCTACACGCCGAAGTCGATGCTGCGCCTGAAGACCGCGGTCTCGGCGGTGGAGGATTTCACCACCGGCAAGTTCGAGTCGGTCATCCCGGATGCCACTGCGGACCCGGCCGGCGTCAAGCGCGTCCTGCTGGTCTCCGGCAAGCTCTACTACGAGCTCGATCACTACCGCACCGAGCACGGCATCACCGACACGGCGATCGTCCGACTGGAGCAGCTCTACCCGATCCCGCGCCGCAAGCTCGACTACGTGCTGGCACCGTACGGCGACGACGTCGAGTTCCGCTGGGTGCAGGAAGAGCCGTCCAATCAGGGCGCGTGGAGCTTCCTGAACCTCAACCTGCCGGAGATGCTGCCGCGCCTGGCGAACATCTCGCGGGTCTCCCGCCGTGCCATGGCCGCGCCGTCCGCCGGCTCGGCGAAGGTGCACGCGGTGGAGCAGGCGCAGGTGGTGGCGGGCGCTTTCGCGTAGGTCGCGTTTCCGCGCGGGCGCCGAGCATGACGTCATCGCCACCGTCCGGAATAGCCCCGCAGCCGCGCGGGTTGTGCAGGATGTACCCGCGCGAAAGGTGAGGCTGACGTGATGCAGGTCGAGGTGTTCTCGGATGTGGTGTGCCCGTGGTGCTATATCGGCAAGCGGCATATGGAGCAGGCGCTTGAGCGCTTCCCGCACGCCGACCAGGTGTCGGTGACCTACCGCTCCTATCAGCTGTCGCCGGACACGCCCAAGGACGCCGACGGCACCCTCACCGAGATGCTGTCGGAGAAGTACCGGGTAACGCTGGAGCAGGCGCAGGCGATGAACGACAGGGTCTCCGGCGTGGCCGCCGAAGCCGGGCTGGACTACCACCTCGACCAGGCGCACCCGGCCAACACGTTCGACGCGCACCGGCTGCTGCACTTCGCCGCCGCACACGGCAAGCAGGCAGAGATGAAGGAGCGCCTCCTGGCGTCGTACTTCACCGAGGGTAAACGCATTGGCGACACGGACGTCCTGGTCGGCGAGGCCGAGGCGGTCGGCCTGGACGGTATCGCCGCGCGAGCGGTCCTGGACGGCACCGACTACACGGACGACGTGAATGCTGACCTGTCGTTGGCCCAGGCGTTCGGCATCACCGGCGTGCCGTTCTTCGTCATCGACCGCAAGTACGGCCTGTCCGGTGCGCAGCCGGCCGAGGTCATCCGCCAGGCGCTGGAGAATGCGTGGATGGAATCGCATCCGCTGACCATGGTGGGGGCGACGCCGGCAGCCGCAGCCGCCTCGGGCGACGGCGACTCCTGCGCCGACGGGGTCTGCCAGGTCTAGTGCCCATCGCCGGTGCCGCCCCTGCGCTCGCGGCACGCCGTGGCTGGGGAAGCCTCTGAGGTGCGGTAATGGGCTGCATTCGGTTACCGTTCAGCTATGCAGGAACATGTGTGTCTTCAACAAGGCGAGGTGCTCGCGCCCGGACCCGAGTCCGACCTGATGCGCAGCTTCATGGATCTCCGGTTGCGGTACGTGACGGCGATGGGCTGGCTGGACGGCCTCACGTCGGACGATGACTGCTATGACGCCGACAGCCGGACGTGGTACTTCATCCGGCGGAGCGCCCGGGGGGCGGTCGCCGGGGACCCCGTGATCGCGGCCGCGTTACGCGCCACTCGCGTCACCTCGTGCTACGACAGCCTGACCTGGTCCATGCTCGGTTCGGACGCGAAGCGCCAGTCGGACATCATCGCCGAGAATCTGCCCCTGCTCACCGACGTCAACAGGGCGGCGGCGGATCCGGAGGCCGGCTTGTGGGACATGACCCGTCTGGTGTCGCCGGTGGACGGCACCGTGCCCGCGACGGAGATCGTACGGAGCATCTACGAGGTGCTGGGGATGGTCATGTACAAGACCGCCGTGCAGCCCGACGCGGACCCGGTGTGGATGTTCCTGACCACGCCGACCATCACACGGCTGTTTCAGATGTCCGGCATCCCGTGCACGGTGCTGTTCGCCGGCCGGGTCAACCCCCTCGACGAGAGCGATGCGTACCTGTGCATCGCCCGCCCGCGCCTGGCCTGGGACCAGATCGGCCATTCGGCGACGCCCGCCCATCAGCGGGCATTCGGCCACGTCCGGGCCGGGACTGCCGCATTAGTGGAGCAGATGCCTGCCGCTGCCGTAGCGTAGAGGTGATCTTCCGTTCGTGGGTCAGGCGCTGGACCGGATGAATGCCAGGCCCACGACGAACCGGTGCCAGGACACGACGAGGGGCGATTGATGGAACGCATCCGTTGGACGATCGCGCAGGCGCGCCACGGTGAATCCGTTGCCGCCCGTCGATCGCGCAACCGGATCAGTGGTCTGTTCCTGGGGTCCGGGGCGATTCTCGCCTTCACGGCGCTACTGGTGATCCCGGGCTGGACGGTCGCGCACCGCCCGGTGCTCGCCACCATCGGAATCCTCGTCACCATCGGGTCGATCTCGCAGATCGTCTTCGCGTCCAAGGTGCCGATCGCGATGAACCACATCACGAGCATGGCCGGGACCGCGTCGATCGCCGCGGCTCAGATACTCGCGGGCTTCCCCGTGGCGATCGCCACCGTCGGTCTGCTGTACGTGTGGGTGGCGGTCTTCACCGCGGTGTTCTACACGCCGCTGGCGACGTCGATGCACGTGGCGGGCATCGCCGCCACCCAGGTCGGTGTGTTCCTCTACTTGGGGGATATGAATCTGCTGCCTCAGGTCGTGGTGACGATCGGCACCTGTATCACCGCCGCCATCATCGTGTCGTGGCTGACGGCCGATCTTCGCCGCCAGGTGACCACCGACCCGCTCACCGATCTGCCGAACCGGCGCGGCCTCGAGGCGATACTCGCTCGGTGCCTGGCGGGCGCGCGGCGCTCGGGGCGGCCACTGACCCTCGCGGTCGTCGACATCGACGGATTCAAGGCGCTGAACGATCGCGATGGGCACGCCGCGGGCGATGTCGCTCTGGTGGAGTGCGCCGCCGCGTGGCGACACGCGTTGCGCGCCACCGACACGATCGCACGCATCGGCGGCGACGAATTCGTCGTGCTGATGCCCGACAGCGACGTGCCGTCCGGTGAATTGATCATCTCGCGTCTGAAGGCCGCCACCCCGCGCGGCTTGACCTGTTCGGTCGGCTTGGCCTGCACCGACGGCAACGACGAGCCTGCCGATCTGATGCACCGTGCCGACTCCGCGATGTACCGGGCCAAGGCCGATCGGGCTACGCCGGCCGCGGGTGTCAGCGACCTGGCCGCCGGTGGTCAGGTCCAACCCGCCGGGTGATCGGCGCCGGTTCGGCCGGGGCTCGCCACAGGCGTTACGCGACGCGTTTGCCTGCGCGCCAGACTGCGCGGGTGCGCACCCCGCCCAATCGGTAGGCGATGTGATCGATCGTGGGCGCGCCGATCACCTGCACGTCTGCGCGGGCGCCGGGCCGGATGGTGCCGACGTCCTCGCGGTGCAGCGCCCGCGCGCCGCCCGCCGTCGCGGCATGTACGGCCTCGGCCGCGGTGAGCCCGCACTGCAGCACCGCCAAAGCGATCACCAGCGGCATCGACGCGGTGTACGAGGTGCCGGGATTACAGTTGGTGGCCAGTGCGATCGAGGCTCCGGCGTCCACCAGCCGGCGGCCCGGGGCAGGCGGCTGCCGGGTGGACAGGTCCGTGGCCGGTAGCAGCGTCGCCACCGTCGCGGAGCCGGCCAACGCGTCGATGTCGGCGTCGGTCAGATACGTGCAGTGGTCCACCGATGCGGCTCCCATCTCCACGGCCAGCCGGACGCCCGGTCCCGGGCCGAGCTGGTTGCCGTGCACGCGCAGGCCGAGGCCGGCGGCGCGCCCGGCCGCCAGAACCCGCCGCGACTCGTCCTCGTCGAACGCCCCGGTCTCACAGAACACGTCGATCCAGCGCGCACTGCCGGCGACCGCGGCCAGCATCGGCCCAGTCACCAAGCCCAGGTAGCCCGCCCGATCACCGTCATATTCGGTGGGAACCACATGGGCACCCAGGAAGGTGACGTCGTCGGCGCCGGCCGCCGCCGCGATGCGGGCGCTCCGGGCCTCATCGGCCGCGGTGAGCCCGTAGCCGGTCTTCGTCTCGATGCAGGTGGTGCCCGCCGCGTGCATGGTGCCGATGCGGTCGGCGACGAGCCTGCCCAGGGTCTCGTCGTCCGCGGCGCGGGTCGCGTCCACGCTGGCCCGCATCCCGCCCGCCTGGTAGGGCTGCCCCGACATCCGTGCCGTGAACTCGGCGGCGCGGTCCCCCGCGAACACCAGATGTGTGTGCGAGTCCACCCAGCCCGGCAGCACCGCGTGGCCTGCGACGTTGAGCGATTCGTCGGCCTGCGGCGCGTCGTTCTGGGCCCCGACCCACTCGATACGCCCGTCTGCCATCACCAGCGCCGCATCGTGCACGACGCCGAGCTGGCCGGGGCCGCGCTCGGGGTCGTTGGTGACGAGCTGGCCGATGCCGGTGATCAGGGTGCTGCGGGAGGACTGCGTCATATCCGTCATTATTTCCTGTCGTGTCGCCGCCATGCCCCGCGTCTCGCGGCGCGTCAGAGCAGGGCAGCGAGCGTATCGGCGAGCGCATGCACACCGGCCACGCAGTCGTCGGTCGCTGCGTGCTCGCCGGGCGCATGCGAGACCCCGGTCGGGTTGCGCACGAAGAGCATCGCGGTGCGGGTGTGCGCGGCGAGCACCCCGGCGTCGTGACCGGCACCGGTGGGCACGACGGGGCCGGGCACCACGGAACTCAGCGTTGCGCGCAGTCCCGCATCGAAGGCCACCTCGGGCGAGACGGACTCCGGTCGCACGGTGAGGCGGCAGCCCTCGTTCGCGGCGTACTGCATCGCGCGTGCCACGACCGCATCGACCACGGCCTGCGTATCGGCGGCCGCGCCGTAGCGGGCGTCCAGCCACAACTGCACCCGGGAGGCGATCACGTTGGTGCCGCCGGGGACGGGCTCGATGCGGCCGACCGTGGCCACGGCGTCATCGGATTCGACGGCGACCGCGCGGGCGGCCAGGATCGTGTGCGCGGCGACGACCATCGGGTCGCGCCGATCGGCGACGGCGGTAGTGCCTGCGTGATTGCCCTCACCGTCGATCGTGATCCGCCACCGGCCGTGCGCCACGATGGAGGACGCTATGCCCACGGCTGCCTGCGGGTCCACGGCACGCATCCGCCGGCCCTGCTCGACGTGCAGCTCGACGAAGTCGCCGACGCGCGCCAGTCGCTCCGGATCGGCACCGACGTGATCCGGATCGACGCCGGCGCGCCGGGCTGCGTCTCCGAATGTGACGCCGTCCCGGTCGGTCAGTGCCCTGACGGTATCCGGGGCCGCGGCGCCGGTCATCAGGCGCGAGCCCAAGCAGGGCAGCCCGAACCGGCCACCTTCCTCCTCGGCGAAGCACACCGCGGCGAGCGGGCGGCTCGGCGTGAGGCCGCGGGCGCGCAGCTCGTCGATGGCCAGCAATGCGGATACCACGCCCAGGGGGCCATCGAAGGCTCCGCCGCCGGGAACCGAGTCCAGATGCGAGCCGGTGACCACGGCAGAGTCGTCAACGGTGCTTCCCTGCGTCGTCCACCACGCCCAGATATTGCCGTTGCGGTCCGTCTCCACGTCCAGCCCGCGGCGGGCGGCGGCGTCCACGAACCACTCGCGCAGCGCCAGGTCGGCATCATCGAACACGTGCCGCGAATAGCCGCCGCGTAGCGGATCCCGCCCGATGCCGGCGATCTCCGACCACAGTGACTCGAACTCACTGCGCCCGATCGTCGTCATACTCGTCTCTCCTCATCTCGCCGCGGGTGGGTGAGGCGGCCGCATGCACCTGTCTGACTAGCACGCGCCCGATGGAACGTGCAAAGCGGCGAGTCACGCCATGGGAATGGTGAGTCCGTTCCTGTCCGCGGCGGCCTCGGCGGTCGGGTAACCGGCATCCACGTGTCGCAGCACCCCCATCGCCGGGTCGTTGGTGAGCACCCGCTCGAGCTTCTGCGCGGCAAGCGGCGTGCCGTCCGCGAGCGAGACCTGTCCGGCGTGGATGGACCGGCCGATACCGACGCCGCCGCCGTGGTGGATCGATACCCAGTCCGCGCCGGACGCCGTGTTCACCAGGGCGTTCAAGAGCGGCCAGTCCGCGATCGCGTCGGAGCCGTCGGCCATCGACTCGGTCTCCCGGTAGGGCGAGGCGACGGACCCGGCGTCCAGGTGGTCGCGGCCGATCACGATCGGCGCGGAGATCTCGCCGGACGCGACCAGCTCGTTGAAACGCACACCGGCCAGGTGCCGCTCGCCGGCGCCCAACCAGCAGATGCGCGCCGGCAGCCCCTGGAAGGCGATCTTCTCCGGAGCCAGGCGCATCCAGCGCTGCAGCGACTCGTTCTCCGGGAACAGCTCCCGAATGGCGCGGTCGGTGGCGTAGATGTCCTGCGGGTCGCCGGACAGCGCCGCCCAGCGGAACGGGCCCTTGCCCTCGCAGAACAGCGGCCGGATGTAGGCGGGCACGAAACCCGGGAAGTCGAAGGCACGCTGGTAGCCGCCGAGCTGCGCCTCCCCGCGGATCGAGTTGCCGTAGTCGAACACCTCGGCGCCGCCGTCCAGGAAGCCGACCATGGCTTCGACGTGCGCCGCCATGGAGGCACGGGCGCGGTCGGTGAATTCCTCCGGCTTCTTCGCCGCGTACTCGTGCCAGTCGTCGACCTCGACACCGACCGGCAGATAGGCGAGCGGGTCGTGCGCAGATGTCTGGTCGGTGACGATATCGATGTCGACGCCGCGGCGCAGCAGTTCGGGGACAACCTCGGCGGCGTTGCCGATGACGGCGACGGAGTAGGCGCGCCTGTCGCGTTTGGCCGCGAGCGCCTTCGCAATACCGTCATCCAGGCTGTCGGCGATCTCGTCCAAGTACTTCGTGTCGACCCGGCGCCGGGCGCGGCGCCGGTCGCATTCGATGGCGAGCACCGCGCCGCCGTTGAGCGTGACAGCCAGCGGCTGCGCGCCGCCCATGCCGCCGAGGCCGGCCGTGAGCGTCAGCGTGCCGGACAGCGTTCCGCCGTAGCGTTTGTCCGCGATGGCGGCGAACGTCTCGTAGGTGCCCTGCACGATGCCCTGGCTGCCGATGTAGATCCACGAGCCCGCCGTCATCTGCCCGTACATCGTCAGGCCCATGGCCTCCAGCCGGCGGAACTCGGGCCAGTTCGCCCAATCGGGCACCAGGTTGGAGTTCGCGATGAGCACCCGCGGAGCCCATTCGTGGGTGCGCAGCACACCGACCGGCCGGCCGGACTGCACCAGCATCGTCTCGTCCGCCTCCAGGTCGGTGAGCGTGCGCACCATGGCGTCGAAGGACGCCCAGTCGCGCGCGGCCCGGCCGGAGCCGCCGTACACGACGAGGTTGTCGGGGTCCTCGGCGACGTCCGGGTCGAGGTTGTTCTGCAGCATGCGCAGCGGCGCCTCGGTCGCCCACGATTTCGCGGTGAGCGCGGTGCCCCGCGGGGCCCGCACCGGCCTCGGTCCGGATGTGACGGTCATAGGACTCTCCTTCGCGTATCAGGGATATCGGGTATGACGCAGCCCGCGGCGCTGCCGCTCAGCGGTCTCCGTCGGACAGGGCCGCGTGGGCGGCGCGCACGACGTTTCCGGAGCGCACCATCTCGACCACCGCTTCGATCTCGGCCGCCAGGTGCCGGTCCGGCCCAGGGCCCGCGACGCGGATGCGCATCAGCCCGCGAACCGCGCCGGTGGCGACGCTCGGCTGCAGCGGCGCCCGCAGGTCGAGGGCCCGTGCCGCGGTGAGGATCTCGATGGCGAGTACCCGCGTCAGCCCGTCGATGGCGCGGCGGAGTTTCCGTCCGGCGTGCCAGCCCATGGAAACGTGGTCCTCCTGCATGGCCGAGGACGGGATGGAGTCGACCGAGGCGGGCGCGGCCAGGCGTTTCAGTTCGGAGACGATGCCGGCCTGCGTGTACTGGGCGATCATGTGCCCGGAGTCGACGCCGACTTCGTGCGCCAGGAACGGCGGCAGGCCGTGCGAGCGGGCCGGGTCCAGCATGCGGTCGGTGCGCCGCTCGGAGATCGAGGCCGTGTCGGCCACCGAGATCGCCAGGAAGTCGAGCACGGCGGCGACCGGGGCGCCGTGGAAGTTGCCGTTCGACTCGACGCGTCCATCGCGCAGCACGACGGGATTGTCGATGGCCGCCGCGAGTTCACGCGAGGCAACCAGCGCCGCGTAGTCGACGGTGTCCCGTGCCGCGCCGTGCACCGCCGGCGCGCAGCGCAGCGAGTAGGCGTCCTGGACGGTGGGGTCCTCCGGTCCTGCGTGCGAGGCGACGATGGCGGACCCGGCCAGCAACCGCAGCATGTGGGCGGCCGACGCGGCCTGGCCGGGGTGCGGCCGCAGGGCGGCGAGTTCCGGCAGGAACACCCGGTCGGTGCCGAGCAGCGCCTCGACGCTCATCGACGCGGCGATGTCGGCAGTATCGAGCAGCACGGCGAGGTCGGCGAGGGCCAGCACCAGCATGCCGAGCATGCCGTCGGTGCCGTTGATCAGCGCCAGACCCTCCTTCTCGGCGAGCGTGACGGGCGTCAGTCCCGCGGCCGCCAGCGCATCGGCAGCTGGCCGCACGGTTCCGGTCGCGTCCGTCACCTCGCCCTCGCCGGTCAGTGCCAGTGCACACGCAGCCAGCGGCGCAAGGTCGCCCGAGCAGCCCAACGAGCCGTACTCCGCGACGACCGGCGTCAGCCCGGAGTTCAGCAGGGCCGCGTACGCCTGAGCGGTGGCCGGGCGCACTCCTGTCCGCCCGGTGGCCAAGGTGGACAGCCGCAGCAGCATCATGGCCCGGACGACTTCACGTTCTACGGCCGGCCCGGAGCCGGCGGCGTGCGAGCGCACCAGCGATCGCTGCAGGTCGGTGCGCCGGTCCGGTGGAATGCGGGTCGTGGCCAACGCGCCGAAGCCGGTGGAGATGCCGTAGTGCGGGTCGGTGTCGGAGGCGAGCGCATCGACGATGGCGCGCGATTCGGCGATCGCATCCAGCGCCTCCTGGGTGAGCGCGACGGGCGTGGCGGCACGAGCGACCGCCAGCACGTCGTCGCCGGAGACCGGGCCGACGGAGATGGGTATGACGATGTTCGCGGCGGTAGTCGATGCCATGCATCCATTCGATCCCGGCTCTCACCGCACGTGAAGGAGACATGACGATGTTCAGTCCGGTATACCGGACACATGACACCCTCCGTACGACCGGTAGCCCCCGGCCCGGTTGGAGCCCGCGACGGGGCCCGCCGGCGCGAAGCGGGTGCGGCGGCAGCCGGACTCCGGCCGCGCCCGGTCCCGGCGTTGCGGCGCGGGCTGGCCGTACTTTCTCTCTTGGCACGGAGGCCGGGCCCGGTGGCGGCGTCCGCGGTCGCCCGTGAGCTGGGACTGGCGCGATCCACGGTCTACGAGCTGCTCGGCGAACTCGCGGACTCCGGTTTCGTCACCCATCTGCCGGAGGGCCGGCGGTACGGCTTGGGCCCCGTCGCGTTCGAGATCGGCAGCGCCTATCTGCGTGGGCAGCCCTTGGAGCAGCTCGCCACCCCGGTCCTCACCCGGCTGGTCGAGGCCGCGGGCGGCACCGCGCATCTCGGGGTGCTGCACGGCACCGAGACGCTGTACCTGGCGCGGCAGCGATCGGCGCATGGGCCCGCACTCGTCACGAGGGTCGGGGTGCGGCTGCCGGCCGCGCTCACGGCGACGGGCCTGGCGATGCTCGCGGCACTGCCCGCCGACCAGGTCCGGGCGCTGTTCCCGGGCGAGGACGCCTTCGTGGCCCGCACCGCGCGCGGCGTGCGCTCGGTACCGGAGCTGCGCACGCGGCTGGGCGCGGTGCGCCGGCGGGGCTGGGCGGTGGAGGACGGCGAGGTGTCGCCGGACACGGCCTCGCTGGCCGCCGCGGTTTTCGACCACAACGGCCTGCCGGCGGCGGCGATCGGGCTCACCGTGGCGCATCGCTGCCCCCAGCCGCCGGACTCCGTCACCGGCTGCGGCTACGAGCTCGGCGAGTACGCCACGGTGGTGCGCAGCGCCGCGGACGCGCTCACCCGCTCCATCGCCGGCCGCGCTCCGGCCACGTGACCGCCCACCGGCACATCAGCCGCAGACGGGCCCGCACCCTAGGACGTCGCGCGCTCACGAGCCAGCAGTGCGCCGAGCACGTCGGCGCCGGCCGCGGCGTGCGGGATCGTCACCGCGTAGTCGGGCTTGCCGGAGCGAGACACCACCAGACCCGGACCACGCCGGATCACGGCGGCGACCCCACGGGGCGATACCCGGAAGCCCCAGCCTCCCCACTGCAGCGGCCGGATGTCCTCGTGGTGGGCCGACGTGATCTGCCCCAGCGGGATCCGTGACCGGGGCCAGCCGAACGGTCCCCACATCGTGTGCACACCCCGCGCGTCGATACGCACCACGATCTCGGAGATGAGCGCAAGGGCGACGGCGGCGACGGCGAGCGGGATCGTCGCCGGCGGGGCGAGGAAGAACGCGAGGACGGCGCCGGCCGCGGCCAGGATCGCGATCCAGCGGGTCCACACCACATGCGCATGATCGACCCACACCACCGCCTCGCCCGGCGCGAAGACCAGGCCCGGCGACGGGGCCGCCGGTGCCGCGGGGTGCTGCCACTGCCCCGGCAGCAGCGCCCACACGGCCAGGCCCGCCGCGAGCGGTACACCGACCAGCGGCACGACCATGTACCACGACAGCGCCACGTCCTGCGCACTCGTAGCGCCTGCGGACACGACGGCCGTCGTCACCCAGACGCCCGCCGCGATCCACGCGCCGAACGCGAGCAGCGCGGCCAGCATCCGGCCGGCGATCGGAGTGCGAGCCAGATAGATCGCGGCGAACACCGCGAGCGCCAACAGCACCGTGAGGACCAGCGTGGCCGCGAAGAACCCGCCGATGTGCGCGGTGTTGTCCACCTCGCCATGCAGATTCCAGTGCACCGGCAGCGGGTCCGGCAGCCTGTCGCGCGTCGCCAGGTAGCTGACCGCGGCCAGCGCCGGGGCGATGAGGGCCACCACGCCGCCGGAAAGCCTGCGCAGGAAAGTCGTCATGTCCGCTCCGTCTCGGTAGGAGGTCGATGTGGCGCTGTACTGCCCGTGCGCCGGGCGATGGCGTCCCGCAGCGCGTCGGCGGCCCGGTCCGCGCTCCAGCCGCCGCGCAGGGCTTGTGCCGCCAATGCGTCCACCGCGTCGTGCAGGGCGAGGGCGGCCGCGTCGATGTCGGACCGGACCACGGCCCCCCGCCCACGCCGCAGGTCGATCAGTCCCTCGTCGCGGAGCGCCTGATACGCGCGCAGGACCGTGTGCATGTTGATGTCCAAGCCTGCCGCCACCTGCCGGGCCGGTGGCAGCTGCTCGCCGGGCGGCATCGTGCCGTCGGCCAACGCACCACGGACCTGCGCAGCGATCTGGTCGGCGAGGCCGACCGCACTGGAGGGATCCACGCGGAACAACATAGTTTCTATAGTACTAGAACAATTGACATTGGCGCGGCACTCGGCCGCAGCATGATAGAGAGATGGGTATGACGCTGCCCTTCACCACTGCCCCATCCGGACCGACTGCCCCATCCGGACCGGCTGCCCCATCCGGACCGGCTGCGCCCACGGTGATCGCCGACCCGCGCATCCGGCCCATCTCCGCCGCCGACGTCGAACGAACCGTGGAATTGATCTTCGAACTGGCCGTCTACGAGAAGCTGCCGGACGAATGCCACATCACCGCCGACCAACTCGCCACGGCCCTGTTCGCTCCGCAGCCCGCCGTGTTCGGCTTGGCCGCCTTCGAATCCGCCGATTCCGGCGCGGCGCAGGTCGGCTACGCCCTGTATTTCCTGAACTTCTCCACCTGGGAGGGCGTGCACGGCATCTACCTGGAGGATCTGTACGTCACCCCGGGCCACCGCGGATCGGGGCTCGGCAAGGCGCTGCTCAGCACCTTGGCCGCGACCGCCGCCGCGCGCGGCTACGCCCGGGTGGAATGGTCGGTGCTCGACTGGAACTCGCCGTCGATCGAGTTCTACCGCTCGCTGGGTGCTGTCCCGATGAACGGCTGGAGCACATTCCGACTCACCGGTGACGCGCTGGCGGCCGTGGGCGGCCGCTGATCGCGCCGGCCCGGACGGGTGCGGCCTATCGACCCTCGCCGAGTCCGAACGGCGCGGGAAACTGCTTGATCCAGTGATTGGCCCGCGGCGAGACCAGCAGCCCCAGCGCGAGAACGCCCATGCCGAGCAGCGCGAGACCCTGCCCGAGCCGCGCCGACGGGAAGGCCATCCACATGCCGATCGCGATCACCACGACCTGGGCCACGATCGCCGGGGACCGCGCCCAGCGTCGGCCACGCAACAGCCCGCTCGCCACCCAGACGAGCGCGGCGCCCAGAATGACGAAATAGCCGACCTGGGCCCCCAGCTGAGCACCGTTCGCGCCGTGGTCCACGCCCGAGACCAACGTCATACCGGCCAGCACCACCAGTCCCAGGCCCTGCAGTGCCACCAGGATGGCGGCCACCCGGACGGTGCCCGGCGGCGGAATGGAGACCGGCGCGGCGCCGAACTCCGGGCGCGGGCCTGGCGGGCCGCTGGGCGGCGAGTCGGAGGAGGGCACGAGGCCCAGGGTAGTCGGCCACCCCTGCCCGGACCGGCTGGCCGCGCCCTGCGCGGCCGGTGAGCGGTCGATAGGCTGGACAGTCGATGCGCGCCCTGCTGATCGTCAACCCGCACGCCACCGCGACCACTGAGCGGCGGCGAGATCTGATCACCCGCGCGCTGGCCGGCTCGCTCGCCCTCACCGTGGCGCACACCGACAATCGCGGGCATGCCACGGAGTTGGCCGCCGCCGCACGCCGCGAGGGCATCCGCCTGGTCGTGGTGCACGGCGGTGACGGAACGGTGAACGAAGTGGTCAACGGGCTGCTCGCGGCGGCCCGCCCGGAAGCCGGCGCATCGCCCGCGACTCCCCTGCTCGCGGTGGTGCCGGGCGGCTCGACCAACGTGTTCGCGCGAGCGCTGGGCATCGACCGGGATCCGACCACGGCCACCGAACAATTGCTGGACGGGCTCGCCCGCGGCCGCACGCGGGAGGTGTCGGTAGGGCTCGCGAACGATCGCTACTTCACGTTCAACGCCGGTCTCGGCCTGGACGCGGAAGTGGTCCGCGCGGTGGAAGATCTGCGCGAGCAGGGGCGGACGATCTCCAACGGCTTGCACATCCGGCAGGCGGCGCGCGCGTTCTTCGCTGCCGACCGCTGCCACTGCCGGCTTTCCGTGACAGCCGACGGGCGCGATCTCGGAGCCGTGCACGTGGCATTGGTCTCGAACGTCGATCCCTGGACGTATGCCGGAAGGCGCGCCGTGCACACCAATCCGGGACTCCCGGCGGATCGCGATCTGGGACTCCTGGGGTTGCGCAGCCTCGGCACGGTGACCGTATTGCGGGTGCTGCGCCAGATGGTGGCCGGACGGCGCGGGGCGGCCGCGAAGGCCGTGGTACGCCGCGATCGGGTCCGCGAGATCGTGGTCCGCGCCGAGCGGCCGACCGCGTTGCAGGCGGACGGCGACTATCTGGGCGAACACACCGAGGTGCGGTTCACCTCGGTGCCCGCCGCCGTACGCCTCGTGGTCTGACCGAGCGCCGCACACTACCCCATCCGCGCGGCCCGAGATGACCATCTACCAGCGAGAACTGGCGATTCCCACTACCGCCGTTATCGGCCATGATCCAGGTCACTCAAATTGACCCTTTTCTGAATCGATCCGATCAGGCACAATAAGAGACGCGCCGAACAAGACGACAGAGTGACGTGACCTTCGTGACTATATCGAGACCAACTCTTGACATTCGCGCGTGGCATGAAAACCTTGACCAGGTACGGCGCTACCCGCGTCCCTGACCCAGACCGACGCCCGAGCGCCCACCCGGTGGCTCGGCTATTTACTTCGAGGAGCACCACCGATGGACTGGCGCCACCGCGCTCTGTGCCGGGATGAAGATCCCGAACTGTTCTTCCCCGTAGGGAACTCCGGACCCGCACTGCTGCAGATCGCCGAGGCCAAGGCCGTGTGCGAGCGCTGCCCGGTCCGCGAACAGTGCCTGGAGTTCGCGCTGGCCACCGGCCAGGACGCCGGCGTCTGGGGCGGCCTGTCCGAGGACGAGCGTCGCTCGCTCAAGCGCCGCCGTGCCCGCGCGCGCGCCCGCGGGAAGACGGTGACCGCGTAGGTCCCTGCGCGCACATCACGACAGCAGAACGCCGTCATACTCACCTTTCGAGTATGACGGCGTTCGTCGCTTCCGCCGAAGCGCCGCGAGCCGGCCGGGCCCAAGGCACCGTGACTATTGCGCTAGGAGATCTCGGCGATCAGGTCGTCCTCCTGGACCACGGCGCCCTCGGTCACGGCCACCTTGCTGACCGTGCCGTCGACCTCCGCGATCACCGGGATCTCCATCTTCATGGACTCCAGGATCACGAGCGTGTCGCCCTCGGCCACGGTGTCGCCCTCCGCCACCAGCACCTTCCAGACGTTGGCCACCATCTCGGCGCGAACTTCCTCCGCCATCAGCATTCCTTTCTCACGCCTGCAGCGGCGGGCACCACCCCGAAGGGCGTTACCGCACCGATCACGGGCTCTGCGACAGCGAACTCACGCGCCGCCCGGACCATCCAATCATGACGGGTCGGATCACTGCGCGCAGCATGGCACGATGGAGGGGGCGCGCCACTGCCGCACGCCGTGCTACCGACGGTGGTCACCCGCGGTCGGCAGCCGTGACACCGCAATGATCGAGACTGGGAGAAGCACATGGGCAAGCGCGCACGCAAGAAGAAGGCTCGCAAGGGCTCTGCCGCGAATCACGGCAAGCGGCCGAACAGCTGAGCCGCACCGGTGTCGAAGGCCTCGGGTGGTCGATGACCGTCCGAGGCCTTCATCTGTGCGTTGCGCGTCAGTCCGGGTCGGTCGCCCGGTAGATCGAGACGGACGCCACGCGACCGACGACGCCATCGCCACGCCACGCGACCAGTTGCGTCACGATACGCTGACGCAGCTGCTCAGGGGCGTGGTCTCCGCCGCATTTACGGGCCAACAGCGCCTTGAGCTTGGTGTCGATGCCCGCCTCCTCCAGGCATGGCGAACACTCGTCCAGGTGCCGCTGCACGGCGGCACGGCGCTGCGGGTCGAGCTCGTCGTCCAGGAAGCGCCAGACGTCGGCCAGCACGTCGGAGCAGTGGCCGCCGACGTCGCCGCAGCCGCCGATGTCGCTTCCCAGGAAATCGGGATCCGGCGAACGCATCACGACACTCCTCCCGAATCTTGATCTGCTGCGGCACCGTCCGCCGGAGAACGGCGGATCAGGCCCTCCTGCTCCGCGTAATCCGCGAGCAGGTCCCGCAACTGCCCACGCCCGCGATGCAGGCGCGACATGACGGTGCCGAGCGGCGTGTCCATGATCTCGGCGATCTCCTTGTACGAGAATCCCTCGACATCGGCCAGGTAGACGGCGAGCCGGAACTCCTCGGGCAGCTCCTGCAGCGCGTTCTTCACGGCGGTGTCCGGCAGGTTGTCCAGCGCGTCCATCTCGGCGGAGCGCAAGCCCGTGGAGGTGTGCGACTCGGCGTCCGCGAGCTGCCAGTCGGTGATCTCGTCGGTGGGGTGTTCCGCAGGCCGCCGCTGCCGCTTGCGGTAGCCGTTGATGTAGGTGTTGGTCAGGATGCGGTACAGCCACGCGCGCATATTTGTGCCCGTCTTGAACCGCTCGTAGGCCGCGAACGCCTTCAGGAACGTCTCCTGGACCAGATCCTCGGCATCCGCCGCGTTGCGCGTCATCCGCAGCGCTGCCGCGTAGAGCTGGTCGAGCAGCGGCATCGCTTCGGCGGTGAATCTCTCCGACAGCCCGCCACGCGCAGCATCCGTCGAGGCGACGGCCGACGTCGCCGCTTGCCTGGACGCAGCCCCAGCCATGACCACCGCCTTCGATGTGCTCGGCGCGAGCGCACCTGCCCGGGCCGGTTGCGGTGCGCCCGCACAGCCTACCGTCGCCCCGCGGGGCATCCCGCCCGCGTCGGGTGCCGCCGCCGGGGGACGCGGCACCGACGGTCTGGCACCGATCGTGGCCACAGCCATGCATACCTCCCTGTCGTGTCAGCACAACGCCGCGCGACCTCGCACTATTCCGGGACGGTTCCAGGCGGGCGGTCCGGCCCGGTCGGGCCGCGGTGCTTCATCGGTGTCATGCGCGGGCACGACCGCGCGCGGCGCGGCGGGCGACGTCATATCCGTTCACAACCAGGCGCCGTGTCGGAGACGTCGCGTAGGGTCGGAACCGGCCGTGACGAGCCGTCGCGGCGCACCGCAGGCGACCGGACACCGCCGCACGACACCGCCGCACGACACTGCCGCACGCCGCCCATGACACAGCACTGCTGGTGACCCAGCACCACGCGACCCACGCGGGGGGATCATGATCACTTTCCGAGCGGTGGCCAAGACCTACCCCGACGGCACCCGCGCCGTCGGGGGCATCGACCTGACGATCCCCGAAGGCAAGCTCACCGTCTTCGTGGGCCCGTCCGGCTGTGGAAAGACGACCTGCCTGCGCATGATCAACCGGATGGTCGAGCCGACCGCCGGCAGCATCGAGATCGACGGGGTCGACGTGCGGTCCCAGCATCCCGCCGAATTGCGTCGCGGCATCGGCTACGTGATCCAGAACGTGGGGCTGTTCCCGCACCGTACGGTGATCGACAACATCGCCACCGTTCCGATGCTCACGGGTGCCGGGCGCGCACAGGCTCGGGCTGCGGCCCGGACGCTGCTGGAGCGGGTCGGGCTTCCCGCGTCGGTGGCCCGCCGTTACCCGGCGCAGCTGTCCGGTGGACAGCAGCAGCGCGTCGGCGTCGCGCGGGCGCTCGCTGCACATCCGCCGATCCTGCTGATGGACGAGCCGTTCTCGGCGGTGGACCCCGTCGTGCGCGCCCAGCTTCAGGACGAGATGGTGCGCATCCAGCGCGATCTCGGCACGACGGTGGTGTTCGTGACGCACGACATCGACGAGGCGCTGCGCCTGGGTGACCTGATCGTCGTCTTCGCCCCGGGGGGACGGATCGCTCAGGTCGCCGAACCCGCGACGCTGCTGGCCGCCCCGGCCGACGACTTCGTGGCGGACTTCATCGGCCACGACCGCGGCTATCGGGCGTTGTCCTTCGCCGACGCGGGCGCGCTGCCCACGAGCCCGGCGGCGACCGTCAGCGCCGAGGCGGTGTTCGCCGCCGTCGACAATGGTGGTGACAGCGGCGAGGATGACGCCGCACTGGCCGGCGAGCCGGCCGCCGGCCGGTGGGCGCTGCTGATCGACGGCGACCGCCGCCCGCAAGGCTGGCTGGACCGATCCGGGGTCCAAGCGGGCCGCGCGCCGAGCCGCAACGACATCCGGCTGGGCGGCACGCTGATCCGGCCCGGCGGTTCGCTCCGGTCGGCGCTGGACGCAACGCTGTCCTCACCGTCCGGCAGCGGCGTCGCAGTCGATGACGACGGGCGGCTGATCGGTATCGTCTCCGCACGGGAGGTGCTGGCCGCCATCGACCGATCCCGTCTGGCCGCCACCGCGCGCGATTCGACGGACCCGGTGGTCGGGTACGCCGACGCGGACGCAGACGCAGACGCGCCGGGCAACGCCAGGGGCGCCGCGAGCGGCGCCGCCGATTCCTCGGTTGCGAGCGGTGCGCCGTGAACTGGGACTGGACGGCACGCAACGCCGACCTCATCACCTCCTACACGCTGGCACACCTGTGGCTGGCGGGGGCGCCCACGGTGATCGGCCTGGCGCTGGCCATCCCGCTGGGGGCCTTCGCGCAGCGCCGCCGCTGGGCATATCCCCCGACGGTGACCATCGCGGGGTTGCTCTACACCGTCCCGTCGATCGCCGTCTTCGTGCTGCTGCCCGGGCTGATCGGCACCAGCATCCTCGATCCCGTCAATGTGGTGGTGGCGCTCACGCTCTACACCGTCGCACTGATGGTGCGCACCGTCGCGGACGCGCTCGCTGCGGTGCCGCAGGAGGTACGCCAGGCCGCCGTCGCCATGGGATTCCGGCCCGTCCGTCGCCTCGTCGCCGTGGAACTGCCCATCGCCGTCCCCGTCATCGGAGCGGGCCTACGCGTCGCCGCGGTCTCCAATGTGTCGCTGGTGGCGGTCGCAGCGTTGATCGGTGTGCCGCAGTTGGGGCAGCTGTTCACCAAGGGTCAGCAGATGGACTTCTACACGCCGATCATCGTCGGCATCGTGGCGTGCGCCGCGATCGCCGTCGTCTTCGACGCGATCATCGTCACCGCTGTGCGGGTGGCGACGCCCTGGCGACGCGCGGAAGCGGCGGCACGCACATGATCGCCGATGCATGGTCCTGGCTGACGACCTCCGCGCATTGGGGCGGGGCCGACGGCATCCTGCGTCGCACCGTCGAGCATCTCGATTACACCCTGCTCTCGGTGCTCATCGCCGCACTCATCGCGTTGCCGATCGGGGCCGTCATCGGCCACACCGGCCGGGGCAGCGGATTCGTCGCGGGCATGGCCAACGTGCTGCGCGCGCTCCCGTCGCTGGGGCTGCTGGTGATCTTCGCCCTGTGGGCGCTCGATCACCTGCCGGTGTCCGTCGCGCTCCAGGCGGCATCCATCGCGGTGCTGGTGCTGTTGGCCATCCCGCCGATCCTGACCAGCACCTACGCCGGTATCGCAGCCACCGACGCGGATGCCCGCGACGCCGCCGCCGGCATGGGCATGACCGGCGGCCAGACGCTGCTGCGCGTCGAGGTGCCCATCGCCCTGCCGCTGATCTTCTCAGGCCTGCGGTCGGCCTATCTGCAAGCCGTCGCCACCGCCACCATCGCGGCGTTCGTCTCGCTGGGCGGACTCGGCCGTTATGTGCTGGACGGCCTGGCGCAGCACGACTACCCCAAAATGGTCGGCGGCGCAGTCCTGGTCGCCGTGCTCGCCATCGTCGGCGACCGCGTCATCGCCGTCGTGGCGTACCTGGTCACGTCCCCCGGAGTGACCGGACGGACGCGGCCCGGCCGAAGGGCGGCGTCATACTCGGCGCCCGTTCCGGCTGCCGTGCAGCCGGAGGGATCGTAAGGAGGCGCGACCGGCCCGCGGCAGCGCAGCCGGACGATAATCGACAGCGCACGGACGCGTCGAACAACCGCTGACGAGAAGAAGAACAAAGGGAGATACGCGAATGCTACGAATACGCACCGTCGCCGTTGCCGCCATCGCGGCAGCGGGCCTGGTATTGGCCGGCTGTGGATCGAGTTCCAATCCGCTCGACACCGGCTCGTCTGCCGCCTCCGAAACCGACTCCAGTCCGTCCCCCGCGCCCGCCACGGACACCGCCGCGACGTCCGAAGCCAGCGTCGACGCCACCACGGAGGCATCGTCATCGGCGGCCTCGACGACCGCGACCACCCAGCAGCCGATCGTGATCGGGTCCGCGAACTTCACCGAGAGCGAGCTCGTCGCACAGATCTACGCCGCCGCGCTCACCGCGAAGGGCATCGATGCCAGCACCCACCTGGACATCGGCGCACGCGAGGTCTACCTGCAGGCGATGGAAGAGGGCTCCGTCACGCTGTTCCCCGAATACACCGGGGGGCTGCTGGCCTACTACGACGCGAGTTCGACGGCGCACAGCGCCGACGACGTCTATGCCGCCCTGCAAAAGGCACTGCCGGCCGACCTCTCGGTACTGACCTACTCCCCGGCGCAGGATCAGGACTCCGTCACCGTGACGAAGGAGACCGCCGCGAAGTACAAGCTGGAGTCGATCGGCGATCTGGCCCCCGTGGCCGGTGACATGACGCTCGGCGGCTCGTCCGAGTGGCAGACCCGCGCCGACGGCCCGCAGGGCATGGAGAAGCTCTACGGCGTGAAGTTCAAGGATTACAAGGTGCTCGATCCGGGCGGCCCGCTGTCCGTGAAGGGCCTGCAGACCGGCCTGGTGCAGGCGACGGACATCTTCACCACCGACCCGGCGATCGAGGACAACGGCTTCGTCGTGCTGAAAGACCCGAAGAACCTTTTCCTGGCGCAGAACATCGTGCCGCTCATCGCCGCCTCGGCGGCGACCCCAGCGGTGACCGACGCGCTCAACGCCGTGTCGGCCAAGCTCACCACCGAGGGGCTGACGCAGATGCTGAAGGAGATCAGCGACACGAAGGCCGATCCGGCCGATGTGGCACAGAAATGGGTCTCCGACAACGGTCTGAGCTGAGGACCCGCATCGGCGGCCGGCCGCAGGTGTCCGGCCGCCGGTGTGGCAGGCTCGCTCCATGGCCTCGGCACCGACTCCGGCGATCGCCGCGCTGAACCGCGCGAAGGTTGCCTACACCCTGCATTCGTTCGAGCACGACCCCGCGGCGACGGCCTTCGGCGAGGAAGCAGTCACCACTTTGCAGATCGATCCGGCACGCGCGTTCAAGACGCTCGTCGCCGAGATCGACGGCGCCCGGCTCGCCGTGGGCGTGGTGCCGGTGGCCGGGCACATGAACCTGAAGGCACTGGCGTCGGCGGTGGGCGGCAAGAAGGCGGCCATGGCCGCGGTGGCCGACGCCGAGCGCTCCTCCGGATACGTGCACGGCGGCATCTCGCCATTGGGTCAGCGCAAGGCGCTGCCGACCGTCATCGACTCCTCGGCGCAGCAGTTCGACACGATCTTCGTCTCGGCCGGCAAACGCGGACTGCAGATGGAGCTTTCCCCCACCGACCTCGCGACGACCGCCCGCGCGACGTTCGCGCCGATCGCAGCCGACGGTCACGCCTGAGTCAGAACAGGGCACCGGGCGCGGTCTCGACGGGCTCGATGAGCGACGGGCCGTTGTTGCGCACGTTTCCCACGGCCCGGCCCACTTCCCGGGGCACCAGGCGCGGGGCCGGGATCGCCGCGAGCAGGTCCGTGACGGTCGGCCCGTCGGGCCGCGAACAATCCAGCCAGTCCGCGCGCAGGTCGCGCGGCACCACCACCGGGCTGCGGTCGTGGATGTGCCCGAGCGAATCCGGGGCCGCTCGGGTGATCACGGCCACCGTCCACAGCAGTCGGTCGGGGTGATCCTCGGGCAGCGCCGGATCGCGCCAGACCTCGAAGACGCCGGCCATCGCCAGCATGGCGTCATGGGCGTCGCGCAGGTAGAACGGGGTCTTGGTCCGACCGGCCGCCGCCCACTCGTAGTATCCGTTCGCCGGAACGAGACAGCGGCGGCGCGCCGCCGCGGCCCGGAACGCCGGCTTCGTGGCAACGGTTTCGCTGCGGGCGTTGATCATGCCGGCCGCCGAGGTGCGATCCTTCGACCACCCCTGCACCAGCCCCCACCGGGCGGTGCGTAGCTGCCGAACCACTCCGGACACCGCCGCGGCGAACGACGATTCCTCGGCCGCCTCGTGCCTCGCGGTCACCAGCGCCACAACGTCCGTGGGCGCGACGTTCCAGGACGGCGCCGGGGCCGGATGCACCACGTGCTCAATCTCGAACTCCCCGAGCAGGTCGCCGGTCGAGGCGGCCAGCACGAATCTCCCGCACATCGGTCCAGTATGCGGCTCGCGGTGTGCTCGCGGTTCACGGTGACGCGGCCGGCAGTCCGACCGACCGGGCGAGTTGCTCCGCGGCACGGTCGAAGAAATCGTCGCGAGCCGTGACGACGTTCTCGAATTGGCCGAAGAGCTCGAAGCTGACCAGCCCGAACAGCTGGGCCCAAGCCGCCACCATCGCGATCACCACTGCCCGCGGAAGGTCCAGTCCGAGCGCATCGGCAAGCCGGTCCGCATCCATCCCCACCGGCTCGACGACCGGCCACACCGCCACCGTGATCAGTCCGGATCGGTCGGCCTCGGCCACCACGGAGGCCAGCGCGAGTCCGACTCGGGATGCGGGCGCGATGGTGTCGACAGGTGCCCGGTAGCCGGGCACCGGCGTGCCGTAGATCAGCGCGTAGGCGTGCGGATGGGCCAGCGCCCAGGACCGGACGGCGCGGCAGACCGCGACCCACTGCACCGACGGATGCGCATCGGCATGTGCGGCCAGCGCCGCCTCCGCCGCCTCGCCGAGATCGTTATAGGCGTCGATGACCAGCGCGGTGAGCAGTTCGTCACGACTGGCGTAGTAGCGGTACACCGCCGACGACGCCATGCCCAGGTCGCGCGCGATGGCCCGCAGCGACAGCGCCACCGCGCCGCCCTCGGCCAGTTGGCGCTGTGCAACGGCCTTGATCGCGGCGGTCAGCTCGCGACGGGCGCGCGCTCGGATCCCGTGGGCAGTCTCCGGCGTCGCACTCATGGCTGCAGCATGCCACATGGCGGGCCCACTGGCGAGAGCGTCGCTCCGTATTTCGAGCGCCGCTCTTGCGCAGCTGCGCGGATGACGTCATACTCGATACTCGAGAGCACCGCTCTTGTTTGTAATTATCGATCTCGCATTGGAGTTCAGCGTGACCACTCTTCCCGCCTCCGCCACCCACGTCCGGCCCGCCGGCTTCCTCACCAGGAATGTGCTCAACCGGGCAATAGCGGGGCTCGCCTCCGTCGGCATCAGCCTGTACGGATCGCGCATGCTGTGGGTGCGCGGCCGCACCACCGGCCAGTGGCGGCGCACCCCGGTCAACCCCCTGACGCGACACGGGGAACGATTCCTGGTCGCTCCGCGCGGACATGTGCAGTGGACCAAGAACCTGCGGGCCACCGGCGGCGGTGAACTGCGCCTGGGCCGGCGGGTCGAGCAGTTCACGGCAGTCGAGGTCCCGGACATCGACAAGCCCGAAATCCTCCGCGACTACCTGCGGGCATGGGCGTTCGAGGTCGGCGCGTTCTTCGACGGGGTGAACGCGGACTCGCCCGCAAGTGAGCTGCAACGCATCAGCCCCCGTCACCCGGTCTTCCGGATCACGGCCGTCTGAGCCGTCCGCCCGGCACCAATCCGCGGGGCGGAGTCCCCGCCGACCGCGCTATACGGGATCATGAGAGGGTGAGTGCACCTTCGGATACCAGCGGCAGCGCGGCCGCCGCCCGCCCCGAAACGGGTTGGCGCGCGCCCACATCGACCGGCCCCGTCGAAGCGACCGTCACCGTGCCCAGCTCCAAGTCGGAGATGAACCGGGCGTTGATCCTGGCGGCCCAAGCGATCGGCCCGTCACGCATCGGGCGCCCGCTGCGCTCCCGCGACACCGAACTGATGGCCGACGCTCTGCGATCGCTGGGCGTCGCCGTGGACGCCTCATCGGACCGGGACTGGCAGGTCGTCCCGGCTCCGCTCACCGGTCCGGCCGTCATCGACTGCGGCCTGGCCGGCACGGTGATGCGCTTCGTGCCGCCGCTGGCGGCCACCGCCACCGGCCTGATCACCGTCGATGGCGACGAAGCCGCCCGCAGGCGGCCCATGGACACGATCACCGCAGCATTGCGCGTGCTCGGTGCCGACGTCGAGGGCGACGGCCTGCCGCTCACCATCCATGCCGGCGGCTCGCTGCGCGGCGGCGAGGTGACCATCGACGCTTCCGCCTCCTCGCAATTCGTCTCCGGCCTGCTGCTGGCCGCGCCGTCCTTCGAACGCGGGGTGACGGTGCGCCACGACGGCGCGCCGGTTCCGTCGCTGCCGCACGTCGAGATGACCGTCGCATGCCTGCGCCGGGTCGGAGTCACCGTGCATGACGACGCGACGGACGTGTGGCGCGTCGAGCCGGGCCCGGTGGCCGCCTGGACGTGGGACATCGAGCCGGACCTGTCCAACGCGACGCCGTTCCTGGCCGCCGCAGCCGTCACCGGGGGGTGCGTCACCGTCCCCGGTTGGCCGGACCGCACCACACAGGCCGGGGACGGATTCCGGGCGATCGCCGAGGCCATGGGCTGCGCGGTTGCCCTGGGCCCCGGCGGACTCACCCTCACCGGGCCGCAGCAGCTGGGCGGCATCGACATCGACCTGCACGACGTCGGCGAGCTGACCCCGACCGTCACCGCTATGACGCTGTTCGCCGAGGGGCCGAGCCACCTGCGCGGGATCGGTCACCTGCGCGGCCACGAGACCGACCGATTGGCCGCCCTGGCGCAGGACGCCACCGCGATCGGCGGACGGGTCACGGCGGACGCCGACTCCCTGCACATCACTCCGGTACCACTGCATGGCGGCGTCTGGCGCGCCTACGCCGACCACCGCATGGCCACGGCCGGTGCGATCATCGGTCTGCGTGTGTCGGGTATCGACGTGGACGATATCGCCAGCACCGCCAAGACCATGCCGGACTTCGCGACCGACTGGGCGGCCATGGTGATGGGCCGGACGGTTCCGTGAACGACGTCACGCCCCGCCACCAGCGCGGAAGGACGAGCCGCTGAGCAGACTTGCCGACGGGTGGGACAACGACGACGTCCGGGTGCGCCCGGGGCGCGGTTCCCGGCCGCGCACCAAGACCAGGCCGGCGCACGCCGGCGCGGTCCCCGGCTTCGTGACGGCGGTGGATCGGGGCCGCTACACCTGTCTGGTCGCCGAGCGGGATTCCGAGCCGAACGTCGTGGTCGCCATGCGGGCGAGCGAACTACGCAAGAGCGCAATCGTGGTGGGCGACCGGGTGGAACTGGTGGGCGACACGTCCGGCCGGCCCGACACGCTCGCACGGATCGTGCGCATCGCCGAGCGACCCAGCGTGCTACGGCGTTCGGCCGACGACACCGATCCGGCCGAGCGGGTGCTGGTAGCCGGTGCCGACCAGCTGCTCATCGTGGTGGCCGCGGCGGATCCGGAGCCGCGCCGGGGATTCATCGACCGCTGCCTGGTGGCGGCCTATGCCGGCGGCCTGCACCCCATCCTGCTGGTGACGAAGACGGACCTGCGCGACCCCGCCGCCCTGCTCACGGACTACCGCGACCTGGACCTCACGGTGCTCACCTCGCGCCGCGGGACCGGTGAAGCGGCGACGCCGTCGGGGCGGTCGGTCGGTCCGGACGACGACCTCGCCGCGGATGCCCCGCTCGACGACGCCGCCCTCGAGTCCGTCGCCCAGGTGCTCTCCGGACACATCACGGCCCTGGTGGGCCACTCCGGGGTCGGCAAATCGACGCTGGTCAATGCCCTGGTGCCGAACGCCGACCGAGCGACCGGCACCGTGACCGGCGTCGGCAAGGGCCGCCACACGTCGACCTCGGCGATCGCCCTGCCGCTCCCCGGCGGCGGCTGGGTCGTGGATACGCCGGGCGTGCGGTCGTTCGGGCTGGCGCATGTCAGCGACGACGACGTTCTGGCGGCCTTCGACGACCTGCTTCCGGCCAGCGCCGACTGTCCCCCCGGATGCACCCACCGCAGCGCCGGAATCGGTTGCGCTCTGGACGGTCTGGTGACGTCGGGCGGTGCCACGCCCGGCCGGCTCGCGTCGTTCCGCCGCCTGCTCGCGTCGCGCGGGGGGCAGACCGAGGGCGCCGACACGTAGTCCGCTCCGATCGGCGCGGCGAGTTGTCCACCTGCGGCGCGGCTGTCCACACGGACCGCATGACGCTACCCTGCACCATCCGTCGTCGGCAGGCTGTGTCCGTGTCGGCGTTCACCCTGCCGTTGTCGGTGCGCGACGGCGACCGTGTCGTTCGCATGACGCTGCGTCTGGCCAGGCCGCTGTCGTGGTCGGCGGTCCACCCCCATGTGTGCCGAGCCGCCCGGTTGCCCGCCGACACCGTGCTCTTTCACGGCGTCGGCGCAGTGGAGAACTCGTGGCTGGTCGGGTCCCCACCATTGCTCGCCGGCAGCGTGCTGTCCACCGCTCCGGATGACGAGACGCGCGTCGGCGACCCCCTGACACTGGCCGTGATCGGCGGCCCCGATGCGGGCCGAGAGCACCCGCTGAGCGGTGCCGCGATCACGATCGGCCGCAGCGGGGCGGCAGACCTGCGGCTCACCGATCCGGCCGCCTCCTGGCTGCACGCGTCGATCACCCCAGCAGCCACCGGGCTGATGGTGACGGACCTCGGCTCCACGAACGGGGTGCATGTCGACGGCGCGCCGGTGCGCAGAGCCGCCACAGCCGTCACCGGGTCGGTGATCCGCATCGGCAACAGCGCGGTGCAGATCCAGCTCACCGCCGAACCCTCGGGATCGTTCCGCGCCGATGGGCACGGCCACGTCGTGCGGACCGGGCGGCCCCCCGCGTTGCCGCCGGCGCCGCCGGCGGCCCCGCCACGACCGATCGAACCCGACACGCCGCCGCACCGGTCCTTGCCGCTGCTGTCCGCGCTGATCGGCGCCACCGTGGGCGGGGGTCTGGCGATCGTGCTGCGCAACCCGCTCTACCTGGCCTTCGCCGCCTTCGGCCCGGCCACCATGATCGGCACCGCGGTGTCGGATCGATTGCGTGGGCGCCGCTCGCTGCGACGGCGACGCCGGGACTTCCGCCGAGCGCTGGCCCAATGGCAGCCGGCCGCTCACGCCGCCGGCCTGGCGCAGCGCCGACACGCCTGGCAACAGTGGCCCGGGCCGGCCGAGCTGGTGCGCCGCGCCGAGGCCGGTGGCGTCCGGGTCTGGGACAGGCCCGTCGGTGGGTTGGCCGTCTCGGTCGGATTCTTCACGTGTCGGCCCGCGTCCGCCCCGGCTGCGAGCCCGCCGGTATCGGCGGACAAGGGCCGGTCCGCCGTGGAGGGACAGGCGGCGGTGTCGGACGCCCCAGCGCCGATCACCTTGGTCGGCGTCATCGGTTTCGTGGGCGCGACCGCGCGCGGTGTGGCCCGATATGTGATTGCCCAGCTCTGCTGCTGTTTCTCGCCGAACGACCTGACGTTGATGGTCCTGACGGACCATGACGATCTGGCGGCATGCCAGGACCTGCCGCACGCGCATCCGGTGGGCCGGTTCGGCGCATCCGGTGACGGCGCCGAGCCGGTGGAAACACGCAGGACGGTCGTCGTGCTGGACGGCCCGCCAGCGCTACGGAGCACCACCGGCGCGGCGGCGCTCCGATCGGCGGGCGCTGGCGTGACGGTGCTCTGCCTCGCGGCGACACAGCAGGATCTGCCGCCGCAGGCGGTGGACGTCACTGCTGCGGCCACCGGCACGGACGACCGTCTCCTCACTCTCACGTCGATGCCCGGCGACCTCCTGACGCGGCTCTGCCATGCCGTGGCTCCGCTGCGGGACCAGCCGACCGCCACCACCGGCATGCTGCCCGGCACCGTTGACCTGATCGGTCTGACCGGGCCCATCGATGCGGCACGCCTGCGGAACCGATGGCGCTCCGGTTCGGGGCGCGCGACGCTCGGCTACGGCGCCGGCGGGGCGATCGAGCTGGATCTGGCGGCCGACGGACCCCACCTGCTGATCGCAGGCACCACGGGCTCCGGCAAGTCGGAACTGCTGCAGACGTTCATCGCGTCGCTGGCCATCGATTCGTCACCGCAGGCGGTCACCTTCCTGCTGGTCGACTACAAGGGCGGTGCCGCATTCGGCGCGATAGCCGAACTTCCCCATGTGGTGGGCGTACTCACGGATCTGGACCCCGCCGGATCGGCTCGTGCCCTGGCGAGCCTTCGCGCCGAGTTGCGCCGCCGGGAGCGGCTGCAATCGGAAGGAGCGCCGCGCCCGGCCAAACTGGTCGTGGTGATCGACGAATTCGCCACGCTCGCCGTCGAACTGCCGGAGTTCCTGTCGGGAATGCTGGACATCGCGCAGCGCGGGCGGTCGCTCGGCCTGCACCTGGTGGTGGCGACACAGCGCCCGGCCGGCGTGGTCTCGCCGGCGATGCGCGCGAACATCAGCGCGCGAATCTGCCTGCGGGTGACGGACCCGGCCGACTCCCTCGACGTGATCGGCGTTCCGGACGCAGCCACGCTTCCCGCGCACTGCCCGGGTCGCGCGATCGCCAAACTGTCGGGCGCCACCACCCTCTTCCAGGCCGCGCGGGTGTCCCAGCCGCCGCCCGCCGACGTGGTCGTCACGACCGAGATCGGCCAGGACCCCGACGGGAGCGATGCCGCGGACGACGATCCCACGGCGACACACACCATGCTGCGGATCATTGTCGATGCAGCCCGCGCAGCAGCATCGGACATGCCGGCCGCGGCGCGACCGTGGTTGCCGCCGCTGCCGCCGCGCATCGCCGAGACGGAAACATCGGCTCCTGCCGTCTTCGCCGTCGCAGATCTCCCCGACCAGCAGTGCCGACAGGAATTCGCCGCACCGGACGTATCGACGCTGGTCGTCGGCCCGCCGCAGTCCGGTCGCAGTACCACGCTTCGGCGCCTCGCCCTGCTGGCGGCCCGCGAGCAGCAGGAGCTCATCGTGATCGACGGCGGCGACGGCCTTGCCGACATGCAGGAGTGGGCGGCCGTCAGCACCTACCTGACAGCGCGCCGACCTCGCCTCGTCATGCGGGCCTTGGCTCTTCTCGCCGACCCGTCGCGGCGCCCTCGCGACGGGCACCTCCGGCACATCATCGTCGACCACCTCGACCTCGTCGTCGCCGAGCTGGAACGCACCGACTACTCAACCGGCGGCACCCTGCTCCCGGAGCTGCTCAGCCGCGCCGGCGGATCGATCAGGATCACGGCCGCCGGTCCCGAGCGGCTGCGGCACCAGCGGATCGCGGCCGGATTCCGTGAAGTGATCGAACTCGGCGGCGCGGGCGCGGAGCAGGGCGCCGGACGGGGGACGTGGTCGGGTCGCGTCATTCAGGTGGTCGACGCGGCGGCCGCATCGGCTCCCGCCAGCGCGGCGGTGTCGCTGGTGGACCGCACGATCGTGCGCCGGCTCCCTTCCGTGGTGCACATATCGCAGCTACCCGACCCGACGCCTGCAGCGGTGCCGTTCGCGCTCGGCGGCGACGCGGGCGATGCGCTCGCGGTCGACCTGACATCGGTCGGCGGCGGCATCGTCGTGGCGGGGCCGCGGCGAAGCGGTGTCACGACCACGCTGGAGGTCTTGGCCGCGCAGGCAGCCCGGGCGGGCATTGCGGTCATGTGGGCGTCGGCCGGCGGTTCAGCCGCGCCGCCGGGTACGGCCGAGGTGGGGTGCCCCACCGCTCCCGACGACCTGGCCGAGGCGCTGCGCGCCCACTATGGGCCCCTGCTGCTGGTCTCGGATCACGATGACGACCACCCTGCGGCCACGATCTTCGAGCTGTTCCTCGCCGTGTGCGGGCCCGGCCAGAACTTCCTCGCCGGCGCGCGAATCGACACGCTGCTCCGAACCCGTCGCGGCTACCTGTCGATGGCGGCCTCCTTCCGGCGCGGTCTGCTGCTGTCGCCCGACCAGACGCACGGCTCCATCCTGGACGTGCCATTGCCCAAGCGCTCCGGGCCTGTCGTCCCAGGTCGGGGTATATGGGTGTGGGACGGTGTCGCCCAACCGGCGCAGATCGCGCGACCGTCTCGGGGCGCAGCGGGCCGAGCCGACACGGCACTGTGAACAGGCTCACTCACTGCATTGTTGACTCGTCATCAATCCGGAGTTACGGTAGAACGGAATTACTTGAGCGTTCATATATCCGCTGGAAAGGAACCCCCGATGACCACTACGGCCACCACCACCCCCGAGCTGACCGGCACTTGGACGGCCGACCCGGTGCACTCCGAACTCGCCTTCAAAGTGCGCCACATGGGCGTCGGCAAGGCGGGCGGCACCCTGGCACTGGCCGGCGCGAACCTTCAGTTCGGCGCGCAGGGCATCGCCGATGGGACAGTTGCTGTCACCGTCGATGCGAAGAGTGTCGAGACGAAGAACGAGCAGCGTAACGAGCACGTCCGCTCCGACGACTTCCTGGACGCGGCGAACCACCCCACCATCGACTTCCGCTCCACCGGCGTGCGCAACTTCGACGGGGAAACCTTTGAACTCGACGGCGAGCTGACCATCCGCGGCGTCACCAAGCCGATCACGCTGAAGTCCGAGTTCATCGGCGCCATCGTCGACGCATACGGCAACGACCGGGTTGGGTTCGCTGCCACCGGTTCCCTCAACCGCAAGGACTTCGGAGTCAAGTTCTCGCCGGTCTTCGGCGTGAGCAACGCCGTCGTCTCCGACAAGGTCGAGCTCAGCATCGAAGCCGAGTTCGTACGCGCCTGAGTCATCGGACCCGGTGATGGCGGCAACGTCGTCATCACCGGCTCCTTCAGCCGGTATCGCGTGAGATCCCGACGATCGCGGCGCCAGGAGCCCGCGTCCATTGTCGGCTCACGCGCACGTCCTCGCCGTGACCGCCGCCACTCCCGCGGCGGTCACGGCGAACTCAGTTCGGTGACCAGATAGCCGATCTCGCTGGGCGCATACCATCCCAGGTCGATGTCCTCGGCGTCGCCGACGGCAAGGGCCGCATCCATGTCGCCCAGGTCGGCCGCGGTGATGGCATCGGCTGCGGCGCGCACGACCGGAGCCACATCGCCCCCGTCCAGATGGGCGGATACCACCGCGGCCCATTCGATCGATCCGGCGATCGATACTGCGGCCCGGTCCAGATCGCCCCGCGCGGTGACCCCCGCCGATCCGTCGGCATCGCGCGTCGCGCGCGAATCCACGTCGACGGCAAGCACCACTCGCACCGGCTCGATGTCGCCCGCCGCGATCAGACGCAGCGATGCGAGCGCAGCATCGTGCATGGCCACATACTCGAGATCCTCGGTATCGGCACCGGGGTATTCGGCCTGAAGCTCGGCGGTCACCGCGAAGCCGATGCCACGGAGCGGCCGGATCGTCCCCGACGCGACGATCTCACGCAGCATCGGCAACGTTGCCGGCAGGTAGATCCGCATTCCCGCTCCGATCGATCGGCCGCGCGCTGAGACGCATGACGCTGCCCCCAACATAGCCGCGACAGCGGCACGCACGCGCTATCGGCTGAGTGGCGCGTCGGCCAGGGCCTGCGTCAACGTATCGAACGCGCTGATGAGCGGCGACTTCGACGACGCCATGGACAGCGTCACACCCTGCCGCCAGGCCAGATCGACCAGCGTCCTGTCCTCCGGCAGGAAGCCGACCGGATCGCTGCCGCAGAAACGGCGACTCGCGTCGCGGAGCTCGGCAGGCGACGCCGCCGTCGCGCGCACCCGGTTGAACACGATCTTCGGCTGCACACCGGCCACAGCGGCGGTGAGGTCGGCATAGCCACGAGCAAGCCGCTCCACCCCGGCCGGGTCGGCCGCGCCGACGACGACGACGGTGTCCGCCGCGCCCAGCACCGCCAACGTGGCCCCGTTACGCCGCGGCGCCAACGTGTCGAACGTGATCTCCTCGTCCGTCTCGACCACCGACGAGCAGTCGACGATGACGACCTCCGCGAACGCGCGAGCTGTGTCCAGCACCATCGGGATCGCCGACGGGCGAAGTTCCGGCCAGCGATCCGCCCGCGCGATGCCCGTCATGAGCGTCAGCCGATCCTGCACCTGCCAACACAGACCTGCGAATTCCGCTGGTCCGAGCCGTCCGTTGGATGCCAGCCGGCAGGCGCCGGCGAGTCCGGCGGACTCGTCGAGAAGGCCGAAGGCGCTGGCCAACACGCCTCCGTAGACATCGGCGTCGATGAGCACCGCCGACGATCCGGCAGCGACCACCCGGTCGGCCAGTCCCATGGCGACCGTGCTGCGCCCCGGAGCGCCCGCGGGCCCCCACACAGCGATGACACGGCCGGCGGGCGCCTGCCCGCCGGCCGTGTCGCGGACAGCATCCTCCCCGCGACGTCGACGTGCGCCTCGCGCGGCGTGCGCAGGTCGCGCATCCACCGAGCGGCGCGGCAGTATCCCGGCGCGCCGCCGACTACCGGACTCGCGCCGCATCGGTGTCCGCGGCCGATCGCCATCCGTCGCGGCGCCCGGCACGTCGCCGTCCTGTCGACCCGGAGCATCCGGGGCCGGCCCCGGGACGAACCTCGACGGACCGATGGGTCCCCCGGCGCGCGGGAGATCTGCGAGGGCGTACGCCGGATCGGCTCCCACGGTGTCCGCCTGGCCCCGCCCGCCCGTGCTCGCCGCGATGGCGGCCTGCACCGCCTGCACCATGGCAGCGGCCGGTGCGTCGTCCGCCACGGACCCGGCCGCGCCGATGCGCTCGAGGAGCACGGGCCGGCGGCTGTCTCCCGCGTGGTGCACCGCGACGACGGCCACTCCGAACGCCGCAAGTTCCTGCACCGTGTCGCTGTCCAGGCGCCGCAGGTCGGCCGCGACCAGGGCCGCGGCTATCTGGCCGGTCGAGGCCACCGCCAGCACATCGGCGATGTCCGCGCAGCGGCGCACCACCGACAGGGGCGCCCCCGAGCGGCCGATCTCCGCTACGACTCCTGTCTCCCAGGAGTGCCCCCCGCCGGCCGTGACGATCCCTGTTGCCATGGCTCAGCCACCCGCCCGCGCCGCGGTGGCGCCGCCTGCATGCAGCACGATGACGGGATCGCCCAAGGGCAAGTCGCGGACCAGCGCATCGGCATCGTCCGCAGCGAGCAGCAGTGCCACCCGGTAGCCGCCCGAAACAGCGCCCGACAAGCCGCCGGACGCCGGCGCCGTCACCGACTGGATCGTCACCCCGCCGCGCAGCAGCCGGGTGTCGACCTGCCCGCCCACCAGCCCGGTCCGCCCGGTGATGAGGTAGAGATCGGCAACCGACCCGTGGGTGACTCCAGGGGCGAGGTGGTCGGCCGTCACGGTCACCGAGAGCACCCGCGAGTCCCCCACCTCGGCCAGTGCCGCGGCAGGCACCAGCTCACCGGCTTGCAGCGGCCGGTTCAACACGCGACCGGTCAGATCTGTGGCGACACCGAGGTACACGCCCGCAGTCTCACCGAGGTTGACATCTTCCACGATGAGATCGCTCGAGGCCAGAACGGTGCCGGCGGCCAGGTCCTGGGCAATGGTCCACATCGGGCTGGTCTGCGACGCCGCCCCGATGACTTTGGTGCCGACCGCCACGGACGCCACCAGCAACAGCACCCCGCCGATGACGCGAACGTCGAGCCACCGGGGTTTGGTCATACGGCGCGGCGTGGGCGGCCCGGGTACCGTCATCGAGACTCCTTGGCGCGAACTGCGTTGCTTGTCGGTTTCCAACCTGCTGACTGCAGGAATGACAATACGTCGGGTGTGGGCGTTTGAGCCTGATTGTGTACCACATGCGACGGACATGAGAAGGCGGCCGGAGACATGTGGATAACTCGGCCCGGATGATGGCATTCGTGTTTAATCGATGTCGAACGCCCTGAAACGGAGACAACGATGCCGGACACCCGCTTCCTCACACTGTCCGATGTCGCCGAGATCCTGAACATCTCGACGCATCAGGCGTACACGCTGGTGCGCACCGGAGATCTGCCGGGGATCCAGATCGGCGGCCGCGGGCAGTGGCGCGTCGAACGGGCCAAGCTCGAGGAGTACATCGCCGACGCCTACGAGCGAACCGCAGCCTCGATCGCCAGTGGCGCGCTGGCCGCGGACGCCGCCGATGCGCTGAACTAGGCACCTGTCGCGCAGGTGGGCGCCCGCCGCGGACAGCGTCATGCCCGGACCGTCATGCCCGGACGGGTCACAGGTGAGCCAGGGCCCGCACGCTGTCCACCGCGGCGAGGGGGATCAACAGCACCGCCCGCACGGCTTCCGCCCGGCGCGGCTCCCAGGCCGCATGCTGCGCGACCTCCACGAAATCGGCGCCCACCCGGTCGATCGTGCCGGACAGATCCGTCCCGGCACCGGTCTGGCCCTCGGCCGCGCCGCTCACCCCGATCACCACGGGCGACCGGTCCCGTGCAATGCCGCGCAACGCAAGGCGAAGGTCGAACCGGCTGCCCACGGCACCCAATGGGGCGCCGGTCGCGGCCCGCAAACCGTCGATCGCGGTGACCGCGCTCAGCGCGATCAGGACTTCACCCCCGCCGGCAGGAGCCACCAGGATCCAGTCCGCGCCCACGCCCCGCAGGGTGCCCGAATGCAGACGCCCGGACCGTACGCGCACTCGTAGTTCCGCGCCGATCCCACCGGCACACCGCTGCACCACGGTGAGCGCACCGGCGGCGCTGCGCTGCTGATCGGGCAGCTCCGACATCAGCTCGGCATCCGCCAGTTCGTCGAAGCGCGTGTCCAGATCCGTGAACAGCCGTTGCCACCGCACCCGACAACGGTGACAATTCGGCGCCCCCGAGTCAAGTTCATCCACACCCCTTGACAGATGAAGACGGTCGTCGTTGACTCTGTCCTATGTCTTTTGATGTCATTACTACTTATTCGTCATCATCCTATGACGAACAGAGCATCCCTCCGACGTTGCGTCTGCGGAGCGGCCACGGCATGCGCGGCGGCGACGGTTCGGCCGCGCGCCGGCGAGCCGCGATCGGTGTTGCCGGACCGTTCGTCACAGTGCTGCTTCTGCCGTCTCCGTCCGAACAGTGGTCGCTGCTCGCGGATCCGCGGCCCGAGGTCGTCGTCGGGGCGATCGCCGTCCTGGTGGCGACCACCGTGGCATGGCTGCTGGTGGCATGGGCCGCCTTGATGTGTGCCGCCGCCGTCGGCAGCCGGCTTCCGGGTGCCAGCGGTGCCGCGGCACGGCGGCTTCTGACGGCGATCACGCCCGTCGTGCTACGGCGCGTCGTGATGACCGCCGCCGGAATGTCGGTCGCCGCGGGACTCGCCGCCTGCGGCTCACCGGGCGCGGTTGCCGCCCCGCCGACGGCGACAGCGACTGTCGTCGCCGCATCCACGGCAACAGGCACCGACGCGTTCGACATCGATCTGGACTGGCCGGTCGTCGGGTCGGTCACCGAAGCGCCGCTTGTGTCTGCGGCTCGACTGCCTGCCACCGAGGAGGCCGCAGCGTCGCCGTCGTCGACGTCGGGCATCGGTGCCCCGGATATGACGCCGTTCCGGGCGACGCTCGACGCGCCCGCCGATGCGCCGACTCCGGCTTCGGCGCTCGCGTCACCGCGGAGCGATAGGGACAGTTCGACGACAGATCCGCGGGCTGTCGAAGCGCCGCCGGTCATGGCGGCGACGACCGGCGTGGTCGTCCAGCCGGGTGACTCGCTGTGGTCGATCGCCGCCGCTCAGTTGCCGGGCGACGCCGCTGCCGCCCGGATCGATGCCGCTTGGCGGGACTGGTATCGGGCCAACCGCGACATCATCGGCCCCAACCCGAACCTCGTCATACCCGGTCAGGTGCTGTACGCACCCGACGAAGGCACCGAAGACGTCACCGCCGCCGGACAGGAGACAGACCGATGACCGCAGCACTCGTGGACCATCCGACCACCGAGGCGGAGACGGTGCCCCCCGCCGCCAGGCCGCCGGCGCACGCGGAGCTACGTCGTGAGACCCCGTCGACACCGGTCGCACCGCGTCGCCCGAGGCCCCATCTGCTGCCCGTTCCGGATTGCGAACCGCCGCTGCGAGCCCCGCAGGACGAAGGTGGCGCGCCGTTCCCGCAGCAGGCGCCGCCGGCGCCATTCGCCGGTCGCAGCGTCGGTCCCCGCCCGCTGCCGGCGCATGATGTCCCGTGGCGCGCCGCCGCGACCACGGCTCCGCCCATGGTGCATCGCCGCTGGTCCTCAGCGCCCGCGGCCCGTCGCATGCCGACGGCGGAGCCGACGCCCGCAGCGCCACGTCACATCTACTCGACGACGGGAACCATGCCTGCGGCCGATGGCACCCTGCGGCCGATGGCCGCGCCACCGCCCGAGCCGCCGACGGCGCCCCGCGCGGAGGCGTTCGTCACGGCCACGGTGCTGGCACGGGCCACTATCGAGGCCCTGGCCGGGCTCCGGCCCATCGCGCAGCTCCGCCCCCACCTCTGCGACGGCGTCTTCGCGGGTCTGCAGGAGTTCCCGATGCTGGGGCATCGCCGCGATACGCAGCTCGTCTCGCTATGGGTGTGTGAGCCTGCCGACGGTGCCGCCGAGGTCTCGGCGGCATTCCGGTGCGGACCTCGCACCCGCGCGCTGGCCATGCAGCTTCGCGCGCAGGGCAGCACCTGGTTCATCACATCACTGCAGCTCGGCTGACCTCGCAGGGCCGCCGGCGGACGGAGCGACGGATCGGCTCAGACCGCGCCGGTCGGCCGCCCGTGGCACTGCTTGTACTTCTTGCCCGACCCGCAGGGGCAGGGGTCGTTCCGGCCGGGTTCTTTCGTCGCCGTCACGGTTCCGCCCTGCGCCGCCTTCTTGCCGGACGCGGCGCCGGCGGCACTGGCCTCGCCCGGACCGGAGTAGGTGAACGACGCCGCCGATGGTGCGGGTGCGTCCAGGCCCTTGGCGCGCAGTGCAGCGGGCGCCGCCTCGGCACTCGCTTCGGCCGCCCGGTCCGCCTCGACCTGCTGAGTGGGCAGCGCCGCCACCGGTTTCATGCGCGCCCGCACCTTCTTCTTGCCGCCCTGACCGGCCGGAGCGGCGCCGTCCTCGCCGGCCGGCGCGGCGCCGTCGGTCTGCGGCTCGTTCGGCACCACCTGCACATGCAGGTTGAACAGGTAACCGACCGACTCCTCCTTGAGCGAATCGAGCATCGCCGAGAACATGTCGAAGCCTTCGCGCTGGTACTCCACGAGGGGATCGCGCTGGGCCATGGCACGCAGGCCGATGCCCTCTTTCAGATAGTCCATCTCGTAGAGGTGCTCACGCCACTTGCGATCGAGAACCGACAGCACCACGCGCCGCTCCAACTCGCGCAGGATCTCGGGGCCGAGTTCGTCCTCACGTGCCTGCCAGGCACGATGCACGTCCGCCAGCACGGCCGCCTGCAGCGTCTCCCCCGTCAGCGACCCGTACTCCTCCGCGATGGAGTCGGGTGTCACCGAGATCGGGTAGAGCGTCTTGAGCGCCGTCCACAACGTCTCGGTGTCCCAATCCTCCGCGAATCCGACGGCAGTGGCATTGGTGATGTAGGCGGTGACGACATCGTCGATCATCCGGCCGGTCTGCTCGTGCAGATCCTCGCCGCCGAGCACACGGCGCCGCTCGTCATAGATGACGGTGCGCTGCTTGTTCATCACCTCGTCATACTTGAGCACGTTCTTGCGGATCTCGAAGTTCTGTTGCTCGACCTGGGTCTGCGCGCTCTTGATCGCCTTGGACACGAACTTGTGCCCGATCGGCATGTCGTCGGGCATCCGCAGCCGGGTCATCATCGCTTCGACGGTGCTGCCGCCCACACGACGCATCAGATCGTCGCCCAAGGACAGGTAGAAGCGGGATTCGCCCGGGTCGCCCTGACGCCCGGAGCGACCGCGCAACTGGTTGTCGATTCGCCGCGACTCGTGCCGCTCGGTGCCCAGTACGTAGAGGCCGCCGGCATCCCGCACCTTGTCGGCCTCCTCGGCGGACCGCTTCTTGGCCTTCTCGAGCGCCTCCGGCCACGCCGCCTCGTACTCCTCGGGCGTGTCCACCGGGTTGAGGTCGCGCTCGCGCAGGTCGGCGTCCGCCGTGAAGTCCGGGTTGCCGCCGAGCACGATATCGGTGCCGCGGCCGGCCATGTTGGTGGCGACGGTGACGGCGCCGAGCCGCCCGGCCTGCGCGATGATCGCCGCCTCACGGGCGTGGTTCTTGGCGTTGAGCACCTCATGGGGGACGCCGGCGCGCAGCAGCAGCTTGGACAGCCGCTCGGAGTGCTCCACGCTCGCCGTGCCCACCAGCACCGGCTGGCCGTTCTCGTGGCGTTCGGCGATGTCGTCCACCACGGCGGCGAACTTGGCCTCCTCGGTCTTGTAGATGATGTCGTCCGCATCGACGCGGATCACCGGCATGTTCGGCGGCACCGGCACCACGCCGAGCTTGTAGGTCTCGTGCAGTTCCGCGGCTTCGGTCTGCGCGGTGCCCGTCATGCCGGACAGCTTCTCGTACAGGCGGAAATAGTTCTGCAGGGTGATCGTGGCCAGCGTCTGGTTCTCGGCCTTGATCTCGACACCCTCTTTGGCCTCGATGGCTTGATGCATGCCCTCGTTGTAGCGGCGCCCGTGCAGCACGCGGCCGGTGAACTCGTCGACGATGAGCACCTCGCCGGAGACGACGATGTAGTCCTTGTCCTTCTTGTAGAGCTCCTTCGCCTTGATGGCGTTGTTCAGGAACCCGACCAGGGGGGTGTTGACCTCTTCATAGAGGTTTTCCAGACCGAACGCCTTCTCGACCTTCTGCACGCCTTCCTCGGTGACGCCGACGGTGCGCTTGGACAGGTCCACCTCGTAATCGACGTCCTTCTTCAGCCTCGGCACCAGGCGGGCGAACTCCGTGTACCACTTGGACGACTGGTCCGCCGGCCCGGAGATGATCAGTGGCGTACGGGCCTCGTCGATCAGGATCGAGTCGACCTCGTCCACGATGGCGTAATGATGGCCGCGCTGCACCAGGTCAGCCGACGACCAGGCCATGTTGTCGCGCAGGTAGTCGAAGCCGAACTCGTTGTTGGTGCCGTAGGTGATGTCGGCGCCGTAGGCCACGCGCCGCTCGGGCGGCGGCATCTGCGGAATGATCACGCCGACGGTGAGCCCCAGGAAGCGGTGCACACGCCCCATCCACTCCGAGTCGCGTTGCGCCAGGTAGTCGTTGGTCGTGACGATGTGCACACCGTTGCCGGCCAGCGCATTGAGATAGGCGGGCAGGGTCGAGACGAGCGTCTTGCCTTCACCGGTCTTCATCTCGGCGATGTTGCCGAGGTGCAGCGCCGCGCCACCCATCAGCTGCACCTTGTAATGCCGCTGCCCCAGCGTGCGCTTGGCGGCCTCGCGCACCACGGCGAACGCCTCCGGCAGAAGGTCGTCCAGGTTCTCCCCGTCCGCGAGCCGGGAACGGAACTCGTCCGTCTTGCCCCGCAACTCGTCGTCCGTCAGATCGACGTAGTCTTCCTCCAGACTGTCGATATGGTCGGCGATGACGGACAGGCGCTTCAAGGTCTTCGCCTCGCCGGCACGCAGCACTCTGGACAGCACAGACACGTTGACACCTCAGTCGTTCATCTTGCGTTCAAGGGGCGGCGCACCCCATCGTATGCGCAACTCGGGTGCGGCCTGTGCCACCGGCCGCACCCGAGAAGCGAACAGCGCCCGGACGATGCGATCAGCCCAGGCGAAGCAGCCCGTAGTCGAAGCCCTTCCGACGGTACACAACGCTGGCCAGTCCCGACTCCTCGTCATTGAACAGGTAGAAGTCGTGTCCGACGAGTTCCATCTGCAGCAGCGCCTGATCGACGGAGATCGGATCGGCCGGATGGTTCTTGATCCGCACCACGCGCCCGGGGCCGTCGTCCTCGAAGGCCGCCGCCGCGTCGAGTTCCTCCGCCGCGCCGTTCGTCTCCGGCGCTGCAGCCGCCTCGGCCGCGACCTCGCCGATGGGCGTGCGTGAAGTGACACGGTCCAGGCGTCGGCCGCGCGCCCTGCGCAGCCGACCTTCCAGCTTGTCGACTGCGAGATCCAGTGCAGCATAGAAGGTCTCGGCCGACGCTTCGGCGCGAACCGCCGGACCCCGCCCGGTTACCGTCAATTGGACACGCTGCTTCGTCTTGTTCTGGCGCGGATTGTTCTCATGCGCCAACTCGACCTCGATCCGGGCGAGTTTCGGGTCATAGCGCTCGACGCGCGACATTTTGTCCGCCGCGTGCACCTTGAAATGCTCGGGTACTTCGACATTCCGGCCCGTAACGACGATATCCACGTGTCCTCCCGAGGGTCGGCGGGCGGGATCGCCCCGGCCCGCAGCTGTCGCACTGTGTCCCGGTTCCCGCCGCGGCCAAGCCTGAAGGCGGACCCCGGTACAACTCCGAATCTACCGTGCGTTCGACGCCGTCCACCACCGGACGCGAACCCGCAGGCGAGCCCGTCGGATGGAACTACGCCGTGCGCCGCACCCGTTCGGGACGCAACGCAGGAACCGATGCGAGCACCAATGCCCCGACCGGGCGTAGGCCATGCGCGGACAGCGTCAGACTCGACCGGGTGACCGTGGCGCCCGACGTGAGCACGTCGTCGAGCAGCACGACCGAGGCCCCGGCCGGCGGGGCCGCCGCGGGCTCGAAGCGCACCGCGCGGGCCAGATTCGCTGCGCGGCCGGCGGCGCTCAGGCCCACCGAATCCCGTGTGCCGCGGGCCAGGTACAGGCAGGGCGCCACGCCGCAGGCCCGGCCCGCCGCGGCGAGCACCGCTGCCGCGGACCGCGCCATGGCCGTCACCGGGTCGCCACCCCGTGCCCGCGCCGACGCCCGCCTGGTCGGCGCGGGCACGAGCCACAGCTCCGCCGGCAGTGCCCCGGAGTCGCGCAGTCGGATGAGCCCTTCGCCCAGTGCGGCGCCCATCAGCGGCGGAAGGTCGCGGCGCCCACGTTCTTTGCCGGCCAGGATGGCAGCGCGCACCGGCCCGGCGTAGCGCGCCAACGCATGCATGGTCGGCACCGGCAGGCCGGCATCCGCGAACCGGTCGAGCACAGCCTGCGGCACCTCGACGGCACGCGGTCTCCTGGCGATCGTCGCGGCGCAGGCATCGCACCACGGTTCGTCCGCGAAACAGCCCGGGCAGGGGCGCGGCAGCACCAGGTCCAGCCCGGCGCACAACGTCGCCCGGATCTCCGCCGCCCATCCGGCCGCTGCCCGCAGCCCGCGTCCGCGCGCGTGTTCCACCATGACCGTCGACCATGCCCGAGCCGGTCGCATCCGCTGCGCCGCCGAGGCCCGATGTGGACAGGCCCGATCACTGTGGACAGCCGTCGGCCGCGTCAGTTGGGATAGAAGGGCATCGCACCGGACATCCAGTTCCGGCCATCGCCGCCCGGCGGGACCCACTGGCCGGTGGCCAATGTGCCCTGCAGTTGCCAGATGTGACCGCCGAACGCGATCAGCATCGGCAGACCGGAATTCGACGACGCGATCGCGTCCACGTCGCCGAACACGTCGCCGTAGAGCTGGGATGTCGTCACCGCGTCGACACTCTGTCCGTCCACGGACACCCGGTACACGGTGCGGTGCGAGCTGCCTGTCGTCTTGGCGCCGGCCAGCAGGCTCGCCGAGTCGTACCAGGTGACGGGACCCACATCGGACAGGTCCGCCCGCAGCTCATGCAACCCGTCGATCTGGAGGCCGTGCCGGTCGGCGGCGCCCGCCTGGGCGTCGGCGGACGCCGGTTGCTCGCCGTTGTCGGGCGCCGACACCACCACGCCCAGATACAGCCTGCCGTCAGCGACGACGGCGACCCGCACACCGTCCGGGGACAACTCCAGCGAGGTCACCGGCCCGAGCGCCGCCAATCCCGGCGCGGCCACCCGCGACCAGGTCGGCGTGCCGGATGCCACCGAGACCTGGTAGACCTCGGGCTGGGTGGCGCCGTTCTGAACAGTCCAGGCAGCGTATCCCCACCGGGTGAAACTGGGCTTGGTGAGCGTGTCCGCCTTGAGCGCGGTCACCACGGGTTGGTGATCGAAGGGCTTGCCGACGAGCAACTGCGCTCCCCCGTCGTCATCCGCAGCGACCGCCGCCAACGCGCCCGAGGCTGCGGACAGCGCCGCCGACCTGACGGTCACCGAGCCGGTGCCCACGCTGCCCCACATCGGTGTGGAATCGGACAGTCGCAGCACCGTGCCGTCGTCGATGTAGTAGGCGTCCGACACGGCCTGCGCCGAGCCGGGCACCAGGTCGGGATCGAAGTTCGCCAGCGTGCCGCTGCTCAGGCTGAAGATGTCGGTCGCCGCGTCCGACGACGCGGTTCCGGTGGTGCCGGCCGGCGCGGTGGCGTCGGCCGCGGACCCGGCCACCGTCAGCGGCAGCCCATTGACGGAGATCGCGACCTGCGGCACGTCCGGGTCGAGCGTCCACACGATCTGGGCGGCCAGCGCCTGGCGCGCCGCCGGCGTCGACACGTCCACGCCCTCCAGGTCCACATGGGCCACGCCCGCGGTGTCGATCCGCACGTTGGACTGAAGTTCGGCGCCCGGACCGAGCTGGGTGCGCGCCGCGCCGGCCAAGTGGTGGCTCGGCCCGCGCAGCAGCAGGTCCATCAGACGGTTCACGGACAGGCTGGTCGTCGCCGAATTCGGGATGTAGCGCATGTCGGGCACCACGACCCGACCGGACGAATCCAGGAAATACACGGTGCGCGGCCGCAGCGCCGTGGAGAAGTCGCTCTCGGTGATCAGCACATTGCCCGGTGGGTTGGCGATGCGCCACTGATCGTCGGACTTGTCCAGCTGGATCGTCGCCCGGTACGGCACCGAATCGATCGGCTGGAACGACCGGTCGGGCTGCACCACTCCGATCTGCTTGCCGCTGATGGTGACGGCCGCGGGGTCGTCCGGCTCGGGCACCGCGGCGAAGTCGTCCGCCAGCACCACGATGCGGGTCGAGCCGGCATCCGCCTTCCACGAGGCCTCCGCCTGCGGGGTGAGGAACTGGCGCGCGACCACGAACGACTCGCCCGCGGTGTCGAACTCCGTCTGTGACGCGGCGTGGATGAACTCCCGCACGATCTGCTCGGGCTGCTGCCCGGGGTCCGGTCCCTGCGGCGCGGCCGCCACCGACTGGTCCACCACCCTGCGCACCACCTGAGCGGAACCGGAGGTGGGCAGCGACGCGCAGCCGACGCACGCGAGTATGACGCCGATCAGTGCCGCGCCCCGACCGAACAGCCGGGCGCGGAGCGGCGCACCGAGCCGTCGCGTCATATCGCCCCTCCCTGCGATCCCGGCCCGGCCAGCGGCGAGCCCATCGCCGACCCGGCGCGCATTCCGTCATCCGTGAGGATGCGGTGGAAGGTGCTGCCCGAGTCGGTATCGACACTGTCATCATCCTCACCGACGGGGCGCAGCGGCAGCGGCGAGGCGGTGAGCACGAATCCCTGCTGGCGCGGCACGGTGAGCCGGAACCGGGCGCCCTGCCCGGGATTGCCCCAGGCCTGCAGCCACCCGCCGTGCAGCCGGGCGTCCTCCAGCGATATCGCGAGCCCCAGTCCGGTTCCGCCGGTGCGGCGTTGCCGGGAGGGGTCCGCCCGCCAGAACCGATTGAACACGAGCCCCGCCTCGCCCGGTTTGAGGCCGACGCCGTGATCGGTGACGGCGATGGCAAGCGCATCGTCGTCCGCCGCCAGCTCCACTTCGACCGGGCCGCCTTCGGCGTGGTCCACCGCGTTGTTGAGCAGATTGCGCACGATGCGCTCGAGGCGGGTCGGATCGACCTGGGCGACGACCTCCTCGTCCGGCAGGTCCGTGATGATCCGCACGCCCGTGGTGGCGGCGACCGGTCCGGCAGCGACCACGCAGTCCATCACGCAGGTGCGCACGTCCACCGTGTCCAGCTGCAGTTCGGCCATGCCGGCGTCGTAGCGGGACACCTCCAGCAGGTCCGAGAGCAGAGATTCGAATCGGTCGAGTTCATCGACCATCAGTTCGGATGCGCGCGCCAGGTGCGGCGGGAACTCGTCGCGCTCGGCGTGCAGCGTGTCGGCGGCCATGCGCACGGTGGTCAGCGGCGTGCGCAGTTCGTGCGAGACGTCGGAGGTGAACCGGCGCTGCAGCGTGCCGAATTCCTCGAGCTGGCGGATCTGGATCCGGATGGCCTCGGCCATGCCGTTGAACGAGTCGGCCATGGAGGTCAGCTCCGCGGCGCCGCGCACCGGCATCCGCTCGGTGAGGTCGCCGCCGGCCAGTTTCGCGGCCACCGCCGACGCCCGGCGAATCGGGCGCAGCACCGCCGTCGCCACCAGGAACGCGATCAGCCCGAGCGCCAGCGCGAGGGCCGCGCCGCCCAGCAGCAGGGTCTGCTGCACCACCGCGAGAGTGTTCTCCTCGGTGGTGAGCGGGAAAATGAGGTAGATGCCGAAGGCGTCGCTACTGCCCTGCACCACCACCGGCGCGCCGACGACCAGGGCCGGCACCCGGGTGAGTCCGCCGGCGGCGTTCTTGCGCAGCACGGTGGTGTACTGCTTGGCCAGGTTGCCGGCGCCGACGTCGTCGCGCAGCGACAGGGGTACGTCATCGATGGGGCCGACCGCGGAGACCGCCGCCGCACCGGGGCGTAGCGGCGTCACCACCGGGTCGAACACACCGGCCGTGGATCCCTGTGTGCTCGAGTCGGCGGCGCGCGCCGGGTTACCGATGTCCTGCACCAACCGGGCCAGCTGGGTGCGCAGTTTCGTGGGGTTGGTCTCCGCGCCGACGAGCTGGCTCCTGGCCGTGATCATGGCGTTCTCGACCTCGGCGATCGCCGATGTCTCCTTGTTCGCCAGCAGCCCGTCGCGGATCTGCCATTGCAGGAATACGCCGAGGAGCATCATCACCAGCGTGGACAGCACCACCGTCATCACCACGACACGCAGCCGCAGCGACCGCGACGTATGGGACAGTCGCCGCCACGAGGATTTCCAGCGCCGATGACGCTGCTCGCTCGGCGGGCTGCCGCCCGCCTCGGCAGACTCCGTGGCCATCGGGGATCAGGCCGCCCCCGCGCGGTAGCCGACGCCGCGCACGGTGAGCACCACCTCGGGGTGCTCCGGATCCTTCTCCACCTTGCTGCGCAGCCGCTGCACGTGCACGTTCACCAGCCGGGTGTCGGCCGCGTGCCGGTAACCCCACACCTGTTCCAGCAGCACCTCGCGGGTGAAGACCTGCCGGGGTTTGCGGGCCAGAGCGACCAGCAGGTCGAACTCCAGCGGGGTGAGTGTGATCGGAATGCCGTCTCGGGTGACCTGGTGACCGGGCACGTCGATCTCCACGTCGGCCACCCGCAGTCGCTCGGCGCTGGTGACGTCGCCGCGCCGCAGCCTGGCCCGCACCCGGGCGGTGAGCTCCTTCGGCTTGAACGGCTTCATGACGTAGTCGTCGGCGCCGGACTCCAGGCCGAGCACCACGTCCACCGTGTCGGTCTTGGCGGTGAGCATGATGATCGGCACACCGGATTCGCCGCGGATCTGCTTGCACACGTCCAGGCCGGACAGGCCGGGCAGCATGAGATCGAGCAGTACCAGGTCGGGCCGCACTTCCCGGAACGCGTCGAGTGCCCGGGAGCCGTCGCGCACCACGGCGGAGTCGAATCCCTCCCCGCGCAGCACGATGGTGAGCATTTCGGCGAGGGCGGGATCGTCGTCGACGACCAGAATGCGAGCTCTCATGCGGTCCATCGTCTCATTACCCGTGGTCTTGTGGGGACATCCGGCGATTCGGCTCGGCGGCGGATGGGATCATGCAGGGGTGGGCTACCCGAACTTCCCGAACTTTCCGCCGCCGATGGGCGCGTGGGGCCAGCCGGACCCCGGCCATATCCCGCTGCGCGCGCTGGCCATCGGCGACCTGCTCGGCGCCGGCCTCGGTGTGGTGTGGCGGCACATCACGCTGCTGGCTCCGATCGCCATCGTGATCTCGGCACTGTCGTCGGCGGCGGAGATCTTGGTTCTGCACGCGACCGGAGCGCTGCAGGCGGTTGCGTCGGGCGCGTGGATCGACGATCTGCTGGCCGGCATGGGTGCCGGTCGGGCGAAGGCGCTGCCGGTCGGACTCTATGTGTCGACAACCGTCGGCTCGCTGATCACCGTTGCCGGGACCCTCCTGCTGACGGCTGCGGTGGCGGCGTGCGCCGGCAGTGACGCCGTGAGCCGGTCCCCACGCCGCGGTGACGTGGCCGCGCGGCTGCGCCACGGCCTGGGCGCCGCTACCGTGGTCGCGCTTCTCACGGCGGTCGCGATCGTCGTCGGGTCGTTCCTGCTCATCGTGCCCGGGCTGGTGGCCTTCACGGTGTGGTCGCTGGCCGGTCCGGCAGCGGTGATGGAGGGCTCCGGGCCCGACACCGCGCTGGCCCGCGCCGCCCGGCTGTCGCGGGGCCACCGCTGGCGGATCCTGGGCGCGACGCTGCTGATCCTCATCATCACGGTGGCGATCGAGACGGTGATCTCCTCGATCGTGGTCGCGCTGATGCCGGGCCTGTCCGATGTCGCCGCGCTGATCGTGGGTGACGCCGCCACCGTGGTGGTCTCCGGCGTGACGATGCCCTGGGTGGCTTCCGTCATCGCGCTGCTGTACGTGGATATCCGGCTGCGCACCGAGAATCTGGGACCGGCGCTGCGCGCCCATGCCGCACGCCTGGCTCAGACATGACCCACAGCGGACGAATATCACTCTCATGTGCCCCGCGCGGAAATCCGCCTGCGGAAACAGTTCGCGCCGGCCCCACGAGTGTGCGATTCGTCCGCGGAAGCCGTTGCTCGCCGTGCTCGCGGGCGTCTGAGGCGTACCGCGGCGGGCGCGCACCTGCCTCCGGTCCGCGACCACCCGCGGCTGCGGTAGCTAGAGCGCCGGCAGCTCGACGGCGCCGTCGGGGCCGGGGTGAGGACCGTCCAGTCCTAGAGCTACGACGAGGCGGCCAGCCGCGCGTACATCGCCGCGGTGCGGCGCTGCAGGTCCTCGTCCGCCTCGAACGTGTCCAGGGCCCTGGTCGCGGTTCGCGAGGTTCTCGCCGAACGACCACCCGGATCCGCATCTGCCCCGAAGTCTTCCGATGGATCTGACCCAAGTCGTCGGTCCCAGTCGCATCTCGCCTAGCCCTGCGACCGAGCAGCCCATTCTCGTGCGAATTCGTGTACTACTGTGACGAAGACACCCCTGATCGTTCGCATTTCGCTCACCGTAAACCGAGTCCCGCCAAGTGCACGGGCCGTCGCGGCAATCAGCGGGCGATCATGCTCCAGCGGCACTTGCTGGCTCAACAGAAAGTGCGCCTCGAGCTGCTGGATCCCACGGTCATCGAAGTCACCGAGCAGTGCTCGCGCCACACGATCGGCAGCAGATTCCAACGACTCGCCTTCCGTCGGCACCACGGTCACGCGCGGCTTTATCGCGTCCGCGGAATCTACAACCGATGGCTCCCGCCGCTCGAACTCGAGCGCGAACCAATCATCATCCAAGCTGGAGAATGTATCGGCTTCCATCCGAAGCGAGCGACTGACGTTTCGGGAGGCATCCCCTGCTGCCCAGAGATGGACACGTAGCCCGTACGACTGCGCGATCTGGACCCCTACTCGGACATCCTCGTCACCCGAGATGAGCACAGCGTCCGCCACCGCCCGGTTGCGGGCTAGGTCGATGAGGTCCGTAACGATAAGCGAATCGACGCCCTTTTGCTGGCCGACATTATTGAGCACGCCCAGACGCAACTTCACTCCAGGCTGCAGAGCTAACTCCGACTGTTCGAGGGAGAGCGCAGGGCCGGGCATCGCGTCATACCAGTACACGCGCAACAGTTGCATATCGCCGCACACCTGTGCTGCGCGCTGGTGCAGGTCACGCACGGCGCGTGTTGGCTCAGCAAGCCGAATCTCACGACGGGGAACAATCGATCCGAATGCTGCTTCGGATCCTGCGGCAAACAAGTATCCGGCGTCAACCAACAATGCAAAGCGATCCACTTGAGCTCCCCTACCGCACATAGGTATAGACAAACGGGTAAAATAAAAGCCCCTTTCGGGGCTTTTAATAAGTGCGCGGCCGACTAGCTAATAATGACCTTGCACGACTACGCCATGGTAGCAGCGCACAGTCGAAGCCGCAACCTTGCGACATGACCCAGATTCAACGTCCGCAAACGGTGACGCGGGCCCGACGGGAGGATGCCCGCATAGCTTCCTCGTCGGGCCAGAAGCGAGCTGCCGATGGAGCCGTCGAATATTCAGCATTGAGCACCGAAGGGTGCGGGAGGTAGCTCCACGGCGCCGTCAGGGCCGGGAGTAAGGACCGTCCAGCCGGAGAGGTAGCTCGCAGCGGCGAGCCGCGCGTACATTGCCGCGGTGCGGCGCTGCAGGCCCTCGTCCGCCTCGAACGTGTCCAGGGCCCTGGTCGCGTCGCCGACGGCTCTGCCCCGCGCCCGGTCGGCCGCGATCTCGGCCGGCGTGTCCAGCAGCAGCTGGTGGTCCGGAACCGGCTCGCCGAAGCGGTCCACCTCCAGCGCCCGCACCCACTGCGGAAAGCCGGTCTCGACATCCGGCCCGCCCAGTCGCGCCGCGCCGTACGCGGCGTTCGACGCGATGTACCGGTCCAACAGCACGATGTCGTTGCGACCCAGCAGGTCCCGGATTCCGTCACCGGCGGCACGGCGGTCCAGCGCGAACAGCAGCGCCGAGCCGTACACCGAGTCGGTGAGGTCGCCGAGGCGGCCGTAGAGGGCATCGCGCACCAGGTCGGCGTGGATGTCGATGCCGTAGCGCGGGAACGCCACGGTGGCGACGGTCCGTCCCTGGCCCCGCCACCGCTCGGTCAGCCGCCCCACCAGCGTCGCCTTGCCGGAGCCGTCCAGACCCTCGATGACGATCAGCCTGCCCACGACACGCTCCTTCTCAACCGGGCTCCGGTGGCGCCCCGAGCCAGCCGCACGCGAGGGCTACGTCATACCCGTGGTCATACCCGTGTGACGCGGATGCGGCGGCGGGCCGTCTAGTAACGGTAGTGGTCCGGCTTGTAGGGGCCCTCCACGTCCACGCCGATGTACTCGGCCTGCTCCTTGGTGAGCTTCGTGAGGTGGCCGCCCAGCGCCTCGACGTGGATGCGCGCGACCTTCTCGTCCAGCGCCTTGGGCAGCCGGTACACCTCGTTGTCCCACTCGGTGGGCTTCGTGAAGAGCTCGATCTGCGCGATGACCTGGTTGGAGAACGAGGTCGACATGACGAATGACGGATGGCCGGTCGCGTTGCCCAGGTTCAGCAGCCGCCCCTCGGACAGGATGATGACGCTGTGCGCCGCCGTGCCGCCCGGCCCGGGAATACGCCACTCGTGCACCTGCGGTTTGATCTCCGTCTTGGTGACACCGGGGATGCGAGCCAGGCCGGCCATGTCGATCTCGTTGTCGAAGTGGCCGATGTTGCCGAGAATCGCCTGGTGCTTCATGCGTCTCAGGTGATCGGTGGTGATGATGCCGAGGTTGCCGGTGGCGGTGACGATGATGTCGGCGCGGTGCACCGATTCGTCGATGGTGGTGACCTCGTAGCCGTCCATCAGCGCCTGCAGCGCGCAGATCGGGTCGGCCTCGGCGATGATCACGCGGGCGCCCTGGCCGCGCAGCGACTCCGCGCAGCCCTTGCCGACATCGCCGTAGCCGGCGACCATCGCGATCTTGCCCCCGATCAGCACATCGGTGGCGCGGTTGATGCCGTCGATCAGGGAATGCCGCACGCCGTACTTGTTGTCGAACTTGGACTTGGTGACGGAGTCGTTGACGTTGATGGCCGGGAACAGCAGCTCGCCCGCGGCGGCGAGCTGGTAGAGCCGGTGCACGCCGGTGGTGGTCTCCTCGGTGACGCCGCGGATCTCGGCTGCGGCGCGGGTGTAGAACGTCGGGTCGGCGGCGAGTGAGGACCGCAGGGTGGCCAGGATGACGCGGTACTCGTCGGAGACCGACTCGTCGTCATCGTCGACGGTCGGCACCACCCCGGCCTTCTCGTACCCCACGCCCTTGTGCACGAGCAGCGTGGCGTCGCCGCCGTCGTCCAGGATCATGTTCGGCACACCGCCGGGATTGGCCGCCGTCGCCGGCCAGTGCATCATCTGCTCGGTGCACCACCAGTACTCGGGCAGGCTCTCGCCCTTCCAGGCGAAAACCGGGACGCCCTGAGGATTGTCGGGCGTTCCGTACGGGCCGACCGCCACGGCGGCTGCGGCGTGGTCCTGCGTGGAGAAGATGTTGCAGGAGGCCCAGCGCACCTCGGCGCCGAGGCTGACGAGCGTCTCGATGAGCACGGCGGTCTGCACCGTCATGTGCAGGCTGCCGGAGACCCGGGCGCCTCTGAGCGGCAGCACGTCCGCGTATTCGCGGCGCAGCGCCATGAGTCCCGGCATCTCGTTCTCGGCGAGCTGGATCTCCTTGCGGCCGAACTCGGCCAGCGACAGGTCCGCGACCTTGAAGTCGAGTGCGCCGACGCGGTCGGCCGTGAGATCGGCGGTGGCGACAGACATGATGCTCCTTCGTGGGGCGAGTCCCGCGCTCGGTCGCAGTCGACGGCCGCGGGCGGGTGGTTGCGGCCGGACTCGGGCGCTGCCTCCGAGGCGGCCCTGCACCGGACGCTCCCCGCCGGCGGCGGGTGCGTGCATGTCGGGCTACAGCCTACCGGGCGGCGGCACCGCGACCCGACGAGCGGATGGTGGGCCCACGCCGCAGGAATCGGTGTCCGTCCCGGCCCGCGGCCGACAGCATGCCGACCTACAGGCCCAGGTCGCTGAGGCCTGGGTGATCCTGCGGGCGGGGTCCGGGTGCCTCCCACCGATACAGGCGGTCGGCCTCCTCGATCTGAAGATCGTTGATGCTGGCGTGCCGGAACTGGCAGCGACCTGCGGCGTCGAACTGCCACTGCTCGTTTCCGTACGAGCGGTACCACAGCCCGTCCTTGCCCATGGACTCCGACGCGAACCGCACGGCGATGCGATTGCCGCCGAACGCCCACATCTCTTTGATCAGCCGATAATCGCGCTCGCGATCCCACTTCTGGCGAAGAAACGCCACGATCTGGTCATGCCCGTTCACCCAGGTGGTGCGGTTGCGCCACCGACTGTCGGGCGAGTACGCGGCGGCAACCCGCTCGGGGTCACGGCTGTTCCACAGGTCCTCCGCTCCGCGCACCTTTGCGATCGCGTCCTCGCGGCTGAACGGTGGGACGATCACCTTGTTTGCCATGGTGCCTCTCCTTCGACGGGTCTGGAGGTTCGGGCCGCCTGTCGCCGCACGGCATGCAGGCCCCGTTGACGACGACACTGCGCATCACATGACCCACCGATGAACAGGTGCCGTCCACCGAGCGCGCCGATCGGCATCGGCCGGAACGTTCCCGTATCCGCATCGTAGGCATCCGCCGACCGGCGGCCGCCGGCGCCGCGCTGTCGTCATGCGGATAGGAGCGCGGCACGAACCTCGTCCACCGTGCGGGCGGCGGCATTCCGGAGCCCGGTGAGCGATGGCCCGGCCGCGAGGATGCTGCGGCTGGCCGTCGGCAGCACGTTCGACCGAGCCGAGCCGAACACCCGGGCGAGGTCGGCAGCGGTTGCTCCCTGCGCCCCGACGCCCGGCGCGAGCAGCGGGCCGTTCACCGCGGCCAGGTCCGCCGACACGTCGGTGACGGTGGCGCCGATCACCAGGCCGATCGATCCCATCGGTGCCGTCCCGGTATTGAGACCGGCTGCGGCGGAGGCGATCTGGGCGGACAGCGTCATGCTCGCGTCACCTGACGGCCGTGCCAGCTGGATCGACGCGCCTTCCGGATTCGAGGTGCGGCAGAGCACGAAAAGGCCCCGGCCGCTGCCCAGCGCCGCATCGATCGCGGGCCGCAGCGAGCCGAAGCCGAGGAACGGGGACACGGTGACCGCGTCGGCCGCCAGCGGCGAGCCGTCGGCGAGGTAGGCCGCGGCGTATACGGCCATGGTCGATCCGATGTCGCCGCGCTTGGCGTCCAGCAGCATCAGCGCGCCGGCAGCCCGGCCGGCGGCGAGCACCTTCTCCAACACCGCTATCCCGGCGGAGCCGAATGCCTCGAAGAAGGCCGATTGCGGTTTGAGCACGGCGAGTCGATCGGCCAGCGCCTCGATCGCCGTCATGGCGAAGCGTTCCAGTCCGGACGGCGTCGCGTCCAGACCCCAGTCGGACAGCAACGACGGGTGCGGGTCGATGCCCGCGCAGAGCGGTCCGCGGGTCTCCATGGCGGCGGCGAGGCGCGCGCCGAACGGGGCCGGAGTCATCGGCGGTCTCCCTCGAGTCGGTGGGGCGTAGCGCTCCGTGATGGGCGCAACGTGTGGTCTGCGTCGTCTGCCTCGACGCGGTAGCGGGTCAGGCTCCTTCGGCCGCTCCGGCGCCGCCCGGATCGGATCTCCGGATGGCCCGGACGATGTCGCGGTTCAGGCCCGGGCCGCGGTAGAGCATGCCGGTGTACAGCTGCACGAGCACTGCTCCCGCGTCCAGCAGGGCCAGTGCGTCGTCCGGCGTCGTGATGCCGCCGACGCCGACCACCGGCAGCTCGGTGTGCCGGCTCACGAACCGCACCACCTGCAGCGCCCGGGCAGCAAGCGGCCGCCCGGACAGGCCGCCGGGCTCCATTGCGAGCCCTCGGTCGGCAGGCGCGATCCCGGGCCGGTCGGTGGTGGTGTTGGTGGCGATGATGCCGGCGACTCCGCGGTCGTGGCAGACCTGCAGCACGTCTGCGATGCCGTGCTCGTCGAGGTCGGGGGCGATCTTCACCAGGATCGGCACGGGGGCTCCGCCCCGGGACCGCGCCGATGCCGACGTGACACGATCGCGGCCGTGATGGTGATCATCGCCCGGCCGGTCCTGCGCCGCGAGCGCCAGGGCCGTCGCGTCGCGGATCAGCGCGGCCAGCAATGCGTCCAGGGCGCCCCTGTCCTGCAGCCCGCGCAGGCCCGGGGTATTGGGCGAGGAGACGTTGACCGCGATGTAGTCCGCGTGACGTTCCACGGCGCGCAGCGAGGTGAGGTAGTCGGCGATGACGGCGTCGGGCTGGTCTACGGGCACGATCTTGGACTTGCCCAGCGAGATGCCGAGCGGCACTCCGATGGGTCCGGTGCCGGCGATCTGCCCGGAGAGGCGGGCCGCGAGGGCCGCGGCGCCCGCGTTGGGAAACCCCATCCGGTTTATCACCGCCTCGGACTCGCGCAGCCGGAAGATCCGCGGCTGTGGGTTGCCGGGCTGCGGCAGCGCCGTCACGGTGCCCGCCTCGACGAAGCCGAAACCGAGCGCCGGCCAGCCGGCCAGTGCCAGCCCGTCCTTGTCGGCGCCGGCCGCGAGGCCGACCGGGTTCGGGAACGTGATCCCGAATGCCGTCCGCGGTGCGTCCGCGCGCGCGAAGATTCGCGCCAGTACCTTCAGCAGCACGCGGTGACGCTGCATCCGGCCCAGGGCCCGGACGGTGCGGTGATGCGCGATCTCGGCGTCGCCGCGACCGAGCCGGAACAGCACCGGCCGGGCCGCGTACCGGTACCCGAGGTCGAGGACGTTCACGTTCTCGCCCCTGTCCCGAAGCCGTCACCGCCTTCGCACCTGGATTGTGTTTTCGCACCTGCTGCGGCAGGTGCGAAAACACAATCCAGGTGCGAAGTCCGGGACGGCGTCAGGAGTCGCGCGCCGGTGCGGGAGATCATCGCGCAATCTCCGTGACCAGACGCTCAGTCCGCGGCGCGGGCTTGCCCGGTACCGCGTCAAGGCCCCGCGCCGCAGCTCCCGCATCGCCCCCGGCACCGCGGCCCAATGCGAGCAGCGCGTGCCACGCCTGCAGCGGGGCCACCGTGATGCCGCCGCGGCGGAGCGCCTCGATGCCCTGGATCGCCGCAGCCGCTCCGGCCACGGTGGTGATGCACGGGATGTCCGCGGCCACGGCGGCGGTCCGGATCTCGTACCCGTCGGTTCGGGTGCCGGAATGCCCGTACGGGGTGTTGATCACCAGATCGATCTGCCCGGCGCGGATCAGTTCGACGACGTTCGCCTCTCCCCCGGTCTCCGATGACGACTGATAGTGCTTGGGCACGACCTGGACGTCCATGCCGTTGCGGCGCAGCATGGCCGCGGTGCCCTCGGTGGCCACCACGGTGAAACCGAGGTCGGCGAGCCGCTTGGCCGGGAACACCATGGCGCGCTTGTCCGCGTTGGCCACCGACACGAAGACGGTCCCCGAGGTCGGCAGCGACCCGTAGGAGCCGGTCTGCGACTTGGCGAAGGCCGGGCCGAATGCCGCGGCGATGCCCATCACCTCGCCGGTGGAGCGCATCTCCGGACCGAGCACGGTGTCCACTCCGGTGCCGTCCGGCCGCCGGAACCGGTGGAACGGCAGCACGGCCTCCTTCACCGCGACCGGTGCACCGGCCAGCAGCGTGCCGCCGTCGCCGGCGTCCGGCAGCAGTCCATCGGCCCGCAGCGATGCGATGGACGCGCCCGCCATCACCCGGGCTGCGGCCTTCGCCAGCGGCACCGCCGTCGCCTTCGACGTGAACGGCACGGTGCGCGACGCCCGCGGGTTGGCCTCCAGCACGTACAGCGTCTGGCCCTTGAGCGCGTATTGCACGTTGAGCAGGCCGCGCACCCCGCAGCCGAACGCGATGGCCGAGGTGTACTGCCGCACCTTCTCGATCTCGGCAGCGCCCAGCGTGATGGGCGGCAGCACGCACGCCGAGTCGCCGGAGTGCACGCCGGCCTCCTCGATGTGCTCCATTACGCCGCCCAGGTACACCTCGTCCCCATCGCACAGGGCGTCCACGTCGATCTCGATCGCGTCGTCCAGGAACCGGTCGATCAATACCGGGTGGTCGGGAGCGACGAACGCGGAGCGGGAGATGTAGTCCTCCAACGCCGCGTCGTCGTACACGATCTCCATGCCGCGTCCGCCGAGCACGTAGGACGGCCTCGCCAGCACCGGGTAGCCGATCCCCGTCGCCACCGCGCGGGCCTCGCCCGGCGAACCAGCGGTGCCGAACGCCGGCGCCGGCAGCCCGGCCGACGTCAGCAGTGTGCCGAACCGTCCGCGGTCCTCGGCCAGGTCGATGGAATCCGGACCGGTGCCGAGGATCGTGACGCCCTCGTCGGCCAGCACCCGCGCCAATTTCAGCGGCGTCTGACCCCCGAGGGTGACGATGACGCCGGCGACTTCGCCCGACTCCTGTTCCGCTGCAACGACTTCCAGCACATCCTCGGCGGTGAGCGGTTCGAAGTACAGCCGATCGGAGGTGTCGTAGTCGGTCGAGACGGTCTCCGGATTGCAGTTGACCATCACGGTCTCGAAGCCCGCGTCGGAGAGGGCCATGGCGGCGTGCACGCAGGAATAGTCGAACTCGATGCCCTGGCCGATTCGGTTCGGCCCGGAACCGAGAATGATCACCTTCTTACGGTCGCGTTGCGGCTCGATCTCCGATTCAGCCGCCGGATCCGATTCGTAAGCCGAGTAGTGGTACGGGGTCATCGCCTCGAACTCGGCGGCGCAGGTGTCCACCGCCTTGTAAACCGGGCGCACGCCGAGCCGGCGGCGCAGTTCACGGACAGCCCTCTCCGAGCCGAGCGCCGTGTCCCCGGCAGCGGTGCGCAGCGCGGCGATCTGCTGATCCGACAGGCCCGTCCGCTTGGCGCGACGCAGCAGCACCGCATCCACCTCCGGGGCCGAGCGCACCTGGTTGCCGACGGCGACGATCAGGGCGATCTGGTCGATGAACCAGGGGTCGATGCCGCCGGACGCCTGGGAGACCTGCTCAGTCGTCGCGCCGAGGGCCAGCGCCCGGGCCACGTCGTACAGACGGCCGTCGGTCGGGATGCGCAGCGAGTCCAGCACAGATTCGAGAGTCTCTGCCGGGTCGCGCGTTTCGGTCCAGAATCCGGCGGCGGCGGTCTCGGTGGAGCGCATCGCCTTGCCCAGCGCCTCGGCGAAGGAGCGGCCGATCGCCATCGCCTCGCCGACCGACTTCATGGTGGTCGTGAGTTCCGGATCGGCGCCGGGGAACTTCTCGAACGTGAACCGCGGAATCTTGACGACGACGTAGTCCAGGGTCGGCTCGAAGGCGGCCGGGGTGGCGCGGGTGATGTCGTTGGAGATCTCGCCGAGCCGGTAGCCGATGGCGAGCTTCGCGGCGATCTTGGCGATGGGGAAGCCGGTGGCCTTGGAGGCGAGCGCCGAGGAGCGCGAGACGCGCGGGTTCATCTCGATGACGATCATCCGCCCGGTCTCCGGGTGGAACGCGAACTGGATGTTGCAGCCGCCGGTAGCCACGCCGACGGCACGCAACACCTTCAGGCCCATGTCGCGCATCTGCTGGTATTCCCGGTCGGTCAGCGTCAGCGCGGGGGCGACGGTGACCGAGTCGCCGGTGTGAACCCCCATCGGGTCCAGGTTCTCGATGGAGCAGACGACCACGGCGTTGTCCGCGCCGTCGCGCATCAGCTCCAGCTCGAACTCCTTCCAGCCGAGCACGGACTCCTCGATCAGCACCTCGTGCACCGGGGATGCCTGCAGGCCCACCGAGGCCAGCCGCTCCAGTTGCTCGTCGGTGTGCGCCATGCCGGAGCCCAGCCCGCCCATGGTGAACGAGGGCCGGATCACCACCGGCAGGCCGAGATCCGCGACGGTGGCGCGCACCTCGTCCATGGTGTGGCAGACAGCCGAGCGCGGCACGTCGCCGCCGACCTCGCGGACGATGTCCTTGAAGATCTGGCGGTCCTCGCCGCGCTGGATGGCGGGGATGTCCGCGCCGATCAGCTCGATGCCGTAGCGCTCGAGGATTCCGGCCTTCGACACGGCGACCGCGGCGTTCAACGCCGTCTGTCCGCCGAGCGTCGCCAGCAGCGCGTCGATCGGGAAGCCCTTGTCCCGCTGATCGACGATGACCTTTTCGATGAATTCGACGGTGATCGGCTCGATGTAGGTGGCGTCGGCGAATTCCGGATCGGTCATGATCGTGGCCGGGTTGGAGTTGACCAGCGTCACCCGCAGTCCCTCCTCCCGCAGGACGCGGCAGGCCTGAGTGCCGGAATAGTCGAATTCGCAGGCCTGGCCGATCACGATGGGGCCGGAGCCGATCACCAGGACGTGCGTGAGATCTGTGCGGCGTGGCATCTCAGGCTGCCGTCCCTTCGGTCGCGTCGTGCTGTGGTTGCGGATCGGGTATGACGCCGCCTCGGGGCGGTGTCCGATCCCCCCGCTGCGCGCCAGACTGCGCCAAATCCCCCCGCTGCGCGCCAGAGAGCACCGAGTCCCCCCGCTGCGCGCCCGGGGCCCGCGACATCAGGTCCACGAACCGGTCGAACAGGTACGCGGCGTCGTGCGGGCCGGCGGCGGCCTCGGGGTGGAACTGCACCGAGAAGGCCGGCACGTCCAGGCATTCCAGGCCCTCGACCACCCCGTCGTTCAAGCAGGTGAATGCGACTCTCGCTGCGCCATAAGGAGTGTCGAAGGGCTCACGCGAGACCGCGCCGGCCCCCGCGGTGTCATCCAGAGGCGCCCGGACGGCGAAGCCGTGGTTGTGCGCGGTCACCAGCACCTGTCCCGTGGCCTCGTCCCGCACCGGCTGGTTGATGCCGCGATGCCCGAACGCCAGCTTGTACGTGGACAGTCCCAGCGCGCGGCCGAGGATCTGGTTTCCGAAGCAGATGCCGAACAGCGGGATGCGCCGCCGCAGGATCTCCTGCGTGAGGGCCACCTGCGCGTCGGCGGTGGCCGGGTCTCCCGGCCCGTTGGACAGGAACACCCCGTCCACGCCGAGCGCCACGACCTCATCGATGGTGACGCCGGCCGGTACCACGTGGCAGTCGATGCCGCGCGCGGCAAGCATGTGCGGCGTATTGGCTTTGACGCCCAGGTCCACGGCGGCCACGGTGAACCGCTTCGCCCCGACGGCCGGGACCAGGTACGACTGCGGCGTGCTGACCTCACCGGCGAGATCGGCGCCGGCCATCGCCGGCGAGCCCTGCACCGCGGCCAGCATGGCGTCGCGGTTCGGCAGCACCTCGACGCTGTCGGCGGCGAAGACGCCGCAACGCATGACCCCGACGGAGCGGAGGTGCCGGGTCAGCCCGCGGGTATCCACTTCGCTGATGCCGACCACACCCTGCGCGGCCAGTTCGCCCTCCAGACGGCCCGTCGCCCGCCAGTTGGACGGCCGGGGCGAGAGATCCCGCACCACGAACCCGGCGACCTGGATGCGGACGGACTCGTTGTCGTTCACGGCACGGTCGCCGCCCGCCACCCAACCGGTGTTGCCGATCTGCGGCGCAGTGGCGATCACCACCTGCCGTCGGTAGGAGGGATCCGTGAGCATCTCCTGGTAGCCGGTCATGCCGGTGGCGAACACGGCCTCGCCGAGGGCGGCGCCGCGCGCGCCGAAGGCCCGGCCGGGGAACGCGCGGCCGTCCTCCAGCATCAGCACCGCGCTGCCGAACGGGCCCTGCTGCCCTGTCGCCTGAAGTACCCCGGTCATACCGTCATCCCTGCCTCTGCCCATACCGCGGCGCCCGATACCGCCACGTCGCCGACCACACCGTCCCGGGCGGTCCATCGCCCCCGCAGGAGGGTGCCCGTCACGCGGGCCGAGAGCTGCATGCCCTCGAACGGGGTGTTGCGCGACAGGCTCACCATGTCGCCGTCCCGCACCGTCCAGGTCGCCTCCGGATCGATCAACACCAGATTCGCCGGTTCGCCCACCGCGATCGGCCGGCCGTGGCCGGTCAATCCGCCGATGCGGGCCGGGTTCTCGCTCATCACCCGCGCCACGCCGCGCCAGTCCATGAGGCCGGTATCCACCATGGCGGTGACGACGACGGACAGGGCGGTCTGCAGCCCGATCACGCCGGGCTTCGCCGCGGCCCATTCGGACTCCTTGTCCTGCCGGGCGTGCGGTGCGTGGTCGGTCGCGACCACGTCGACGACCCCATCGGCCAACGCCCGCCGCACCGCCTGCACGTCGGCCTCCGGCCGCAGCGGCGGATTCACCTTGTGCACCGGGTCGTAACCGCGGGCCGACGCGTCGGTGAGCATCAGATGGTGCGGCGTCACCTCCGCGGTCACCGCAGTACCGCGCGCTTTCGCCGCGGCGATCAGCTGAGCCGACCCCGCCGTGGACACGTGGCAGACGTGCAGCCGGGACCCGACGTGGTCGGCCAGCAGACAGTCCCGCGCGACGATCGCCTCCTCGGCGACCGCAGGCCAGCCGGACAGGCCCAGCGTCGCGGACACGATGCCCTCATGCATCTGCGCGCCGGCCGTGAGCCGCGGCTCCTCGGGGTGCTGCGCGATCACCCCGCCGAACGCCTTGACATACTCCAGCGCCCGGCGCATCAGCAGCGGGTCGGCGACGCAGTGACCGTCGTCGGAGAACACCGTCACCCGCGCCGCCGAGGCGTGCATCGCGGCCAGTTCGGCGAGCTGGGTGCCGTGTCTCCCCACCGTGACGGCGCCGATCGGCTGCACATCGACCAGGCCGACGTCGTGGCCCAGCCGCAGCACCTGCTCCACCACGCCGGCGGTGTCGGCCGTCGGCTCCGTGTTGGGCATGGCGAAGATTGCCGTGTATCCGCCGAGGGCGGCCGCGGCCGATCCGGTCGCCACCGTCTCGGCGTCCTCGCCCCCGGGCTCGCGAAGGTGCGTGTGCAGATCGACCAGACCGGGCAGCAGCACGAGGCCGGCGGCATCGATCACCTCGGCGCCGCCCGCCTGCGGATGGCGCGCCGCATCCGCTCCGATCGCGGCGACGACACCGTCGGCGAGCAGCACGTCGGTAGCGTCCTCGCCGTAGGGACGGGCGCCACGCAGCAGAACCGGCCGGGCCGAGGTCTCCGAGACACTGTGTGTCGCAGCGAATGTCGTCATACTCGATCAGCTCCCTCGCCGGACACCAGCAGATACAGCACCGCCATGCGCACGATGACGCCGTTGGCGACCTGCTCGGTCACCACCGAGCCCTCACCGTCGGCCACCGCCGGCGCGATCTCCATGCCGCGGTTCATGGGACCCGGGTGCATCACGATGCCGTGCGGGGCGATCATGGCGCGCCGCCGCAGGTCCAGGCCGTAGCCGCGCGTGTATTCGCGGGCCGTGGGGAAGAACGCGCCGTCCATGCGCTCACGCTGCACACGCAGCATCATGGCGGCATCCACCCCCTCGACCGCCGAATCGAAGTCGTAGGACACCGCGCACGGCCACGCCTCGACCCCCACCGGCAGCAAGGTCGGCGGCGCGACGAGCGTCACGTCGGCGCCCAGCGCGTGCAGCAACGTCACATTCGACCGCGCGACCCGCGAGTGCAGGATGTCGCCGACGATCACCACCCGCCTGCCGTCCAGGCCCCGGCCGATCCGGTCCTCGACCGCCGCGCCCTGCCCCTCGACTCCTCCGATGAGGTGCCGACGCAGGGTGAACGCGTCCAACAGCGCCTGGGTCGGATGCTCGTGCGTGCCGTCACCGGCGTTGACCACCGTGCCGTCGATCCAGTTCGTCAGCCGTTCCGGAGCACCCGAGGCGCTGTGCCGGATCACCACCGCGTCGGCGCCCATCGCCTGCAGCGTCAGCGCGGTGTCCTTGAGGGATTCGCCCTTGGACACCGACGAGCCCTTCGCCGAGAAGTTGATCACGTCGGCGGACAGCCGCTTGGCCGCGAGCTCGAAGGAGATCCGGGTGCGGGTCGAGTCCTCGTAGAACAGGTTCACCACCGTGCGACCGCGCAGCGTGGGCAGCTTGCGCACCTCGCGGCCCGCGATGGCCTGGTCGATGCGCTCGGCGGTATCAAGGATGGCGATCGCCGACGCGCGCGTGAGGTCGGCGGCGGAGATCAGGTGCCGGGGCAATTCGGAATAGCCGCGTTCCGCCGCCGCCCGCCGATCCGCCGCCGATGGATCGGAGATGACGCCGCCCCGCGGCTGCGCCGCCCCGGCCGCCGGCCCGTGCGGTGTGGTCTCGATCGGGGTGCTCATAGCGCACGCTCCACGGTGACGGCGTCGATGCCGTCGGTCTCGGTCAGATGCACGGCGACGTCGTCGTCGAAGGCCGTCGGGATGTTCTTGCCGACATAGTCCGCGCGGATGGGCAGCTGCCGGTGTCCACGATCGACCAGCACGGCGAGCCGGATCGCGGCAGGTCGGCCGTGCTCGCGCAGTGCATCCATGGCGGCGCGGATGGTCCGTCCGGAGTAGAGCACGTCGTCCACCAGGACCACGGTCAGGCCGTCGACACCTGCTGTGGGCAAGTCGGTCTCGGCCAGCGCGCGTGGCGGCCGACCGCGCAGGTCGTCGCGGTAGAGCGTGATGTCCAGTGCGCCGACCGAGTAGGTTCCGCCCGCGAATCTCGTCATCCGGTCGGCCAATCGGCGGGCCAGCGGGACACCGCGCCGTGGGATGCCGACCAACAGCACCGGGGCAGAGTCTTCGGAGCCCACGGATTCCAGGATCTGATGGGCGATGCGGTCCAGGGTGCGGCGGATGTCCGCCTCGGCGAGGATCACCGCGCGCTGGGAAGGGGTGTGCTCCTGACCCGGAGCAGGGGCGCCGCTGACATCGGATGCGGCAGTGCCGGTGGCCGTGTGGTCCGCGGAGTCGATCGTGGGATCAACCCCCGGGGTGGCACCGATCTGGCTGTGGTTCGTGCTGTTCGTCGCAGGACTCATCACAGACCTCCTTTCCCGCCTCACCGGACGGCTTTAAAGGATGTCGAGAGCCACTATATCAAGGGCAAAACTAGCTAGAAACCGAGGGTACCGTTGCCGACAAATTGGCAGGTCTTGACTATCTGCGCTGTGAAGACACTGCGGGCGTCTCCATCTCCGATATGCGCCATCCGGAGGAATCGTCCGCGACAGTCAGTATTTTTCAGGGCGACTGTAGATACGGACAGTGCCTCGCAGGTACGGTAACGTTACTCTGCGTTGCTATCAGCATGCCTGGGCGTTGCTCCGACTTCATATCGGATGATGGGCCGGACGATCGCAGCGGACGCGGCAACAGTGGTGATGGGAGACGTCGATGTCGGAGAGTTACGCGCACGCACTGGGGACGCGGCTGCGCGCTATTCGGGTTCAGCAGGGGCTGTCACTGCACGCAGTCGAGCAGAAGTCCGAGGGCCGCTGGAAGGCGGTCGTGGTCGGCTCCTACGAGCGCGGCGATCGCGCGGTGACGGTGGCGAAACTTGCCGAACTCGCGGATTTCTACGGGGTGCCGATCTCCGAGCTGCTGCCGGAACACCGGGCCGGCCGCCGCGGGGCGCCGTCGCAGAAGCTCGTCATCGATCTTCAGCAGCTCTCGGCGCTCCCGCCGGAGAAGGCCGGCCCGCTGGCCCGCTACGCCGCCGCGATCCAGTCGCAGCGCGGCGACTACAACGGGAAGGTGCTCACCATCCGCGCCGAGGACCTGCGCTCGCTGGCCGTCATCTACGACCTGACCCCACACGACCTCGCCGATCAGCTGATCTCCTGGGGCGTGCTACCGGAGGGCTCCGAGATCGACTGAGCCGCAACGGCTCTCACATCCCGTGAGCGAACCGCATGAGGGTGGCGTCATGTCCGGGCGCGGTGGTGCACACCCCGCCCATCCGTCATGCGGCCGTCACGCCCGCAGGTGCGGCACGATCGCCAGCACCTGCGCCAGCACGCCGTTGATGAAGCGCGGTGACGCGTCGGTGGACAACGACTTCGCCAACTCCACCGCCTCGTCGATCACGACCGGGCCGTCCACGCCTTCGCCGTAGACGAGCTCGTAGACGGCGATCCGCAGGATGGCGCGATCCACGGCGGGCATGCGCTCCAGCGTCCAGTCGATGGAATGCTGCGCGATCACGTCATCGATGCGGGTCAGGTGCTCGTCCACGCCGCGCACCAGATCGGCCGCGAACTCCCCCATCGGCGTCGCCTCCGCGTCGGCCATCCGCTCGGCGAGCAGATCCAGCGCCGAGACGTCCCTGGCCTCGGCCGCGAACAGCACGTCGAGCGCCCGCTTGCGCGCCTTGGACCTCGCGGCCATTGCCCCATCCGATCACTTCCTGCGCCGCATTGCCGGACGGCGAAACGAGTATGACGCTGCTGCGCGGCCCTATGGCCGGCGGGCCGGTTCAGCCCGAGACGCGGCTCAAGTAGGCACCGGTTCGGGTGTCCACCTTGATCTTGTCGCCGGTGTTGAGGAACAGCGGTACCTGGATCTCCGCGCCCGTCTCCACGGTCGCCGGTTTGGTGCCGCCGGTGGAGCGGTCGCCCTGCAGGCCCGGATCGGTGTGCGAGATGGTGAGTTCCACCGAGGCCGGCAACTCGACGAACAGCACGGAGCCTTCGTGCGTGGCGACCACGGCCTCCTGGTTGTCCAGCAGGTAGTTCGCCGCATCACCCACGACGGAGGCCGGGATGTTGATCTGCTCGTACGTCTCGCCGTCCATGAAGACATAGCTGTCGCCGTCGGCGTAGAGGTACGTCATATCGCGCTTGTCCACGGTGGCCGTCTCCACCTTGACACCGGCGTTGAAGGTGCGGTCCACGGTCTTGCCGGACAACACGTTCTTCAGCGTGGTACGCACGAACGCCGGGCCCTTGCCGGGCTTGACGTGCTGGAACTCGGTGATCGCCCAGAGCTGGCCGTCGATGTTCAGCACCAGTCCGTTTTTGAAGTCGCTCGTGGAAGCCATAACAGAACCCTGACGGCCCTTTCGATAGTCGCGTCGAACAGTCACCCGCCGCCCGCATCGGCGGCACGGCAGCCGCCAGCCACCGTCGCATTCTCCGAAGGCCGGGCACGTGCCGCGCCGACAGCGGGCGGTGCGCCCTCGTCGGCGCGGCACTGCGCGGCTGTCCTCGATGCGGACTCCGCCGCATCCCGGGAGAATCCCGGCGCGACGGTGACCGTCATGTCGCAGGCAATAATACCGGCATTTCGGCGCGCGGATCACGGGACCGCGCCGGCCGCACGCTCCGGCCGGCGGCTGCCGCTGTCGATGTCGATATCTGCGCCGACGCCGGGCGGGTGCCGATACTCCGCGTGCCGATATACTCAGATCATGGCGCCTCGAGAGATGTCGGACCAGTCCTTCTTCGTCCTGACCGCGCTCACCGAGGGGCCTCGTCATGGCTACGCCATGATCAAGGACGTCGCCGAGCTGTCCGGCGGGCGGCTGCGGCTGAGCGTCGGCACGTTGTACGGAATCCTCGATCGCCTGAGCGGTCAGGCGGCGATCGAAGTCGATCGCGAAGAGATCGTCGATTCCCGGCTGCGCCGCTACTACCGGCTCACACAGACGGGACGACGCCTGCTCTCCCAGGTGGCCGCCCGGAAAGCGGCCGACGCCGCGGTCGCGTCGGAGCGACTGACGCGACTTGGGCCGATTGCGGGGGCAGCCGGATGAGTACGGGCAGCAGCGGTGACGCAGCGGCGTCCGGGCCGGCAGGGCCGCCGGTGACGGGGTCCGGCACAGTGCCGAGCGTGCTCGAAACGCGCTACCGACGGTTACTTCGGCTCCTGCCCCGTGGCTACCGCGCGGTGCGCGAGGAGGAGATGGTCGCCACCTTCCTGGCCGCCATGCGTGACGCCGATCCGGAGAACTTCGACCTCACGCTGAAGCACGGACGGCCCGGTGACGCCGAGATTCGCGCCATCGCGGCGCTGGCGGTGCGCGCTCGCTGGGGCGAGACCGTCGCCCCCGAGCGTTTCGCGGTGCGGCGAGACGGGCTGCGCTCGGCGCTGTTGATGGCGCTCACCGTGCAGTGGACGATCGCGGTGGCCGAGGTCTGCTGGTGGGGCTGGTCGCTGGCATTCCCGTGGGTCTATTCGGGCACCGGCTTCGATGCGCGGTCCGCGCTGTTCGGCCTCCCGATGGGAAGCTGGGCCTGGATCGAGCAGTGGTCGGTCGTGGCGTGGCTGCCGACGCTGCCGCTGGTGATGTTCGGCGGCAGAACGGGCGCGCGCTGGGCGGCGTGGTGCGTGGCACTGCCCTCGATCGTGGGCATGTGGAACGCCGCCCGAGTCGTCATCCATGCCGACCACCTCTGGCCGGGATACCTGGCCACGGTCCTTCTCGATGCGGCGATGGTCGGTGGACTCCTGGCCCTGGGCGCGGCGCGATCGGAGGAGGCCACGCGGCGACCGGTGCCCTATCTGATGGCCGCGGGCGCGGGGGTGCTCGCGCTCAACGTCCTGCCCGCGTTCCACTTCGGCGGTCTGGTCGGACCGGCCGCTTGGTCCGGCCCGCTCACATTCGTGTTGACGGACGTGCCGGCGCTGTGGTGCTGGGCCGCCCTGATCGCGGCACTCTGGACCGTCGCACGGTGGCTGCACCACGGCCCCGTGGCGCCTTCGACCCTGCTGGCGCTGTCCGTGTTCGCCGGCGGGGCGATGCTCAATCGCTTCCTGGCCATCGTCAATACGCTCCCCCGACTGGATGTCGGCTTCGGTGCCGCGTGGACCGCAGCCATCATCACGCAGTTCGTGCTCGCGGGGGCGATCTGCATCGACAGCGGCGTCATGGCCGTGCGGAGGCTGCGGAACCTGCCCGTCCGCCTCTACCCGGCGTGAGCCCACAGGCCATCGCGGCGCGAGCGTTTGGCGATCCGACGGGCCGCGTCAGCGGGCGCCGGCCACAGCCTGCAGCGCGGTCACGTCCCGAACGGCGATCCACCGCCGGCCACTCTCCACCAGACCCTCGCGCTGCCAGGCGGACAACTGGCGGCTCACCGACTCGGTGCGGGCGCCGACCAAAGCCGCGAGATCCTCGCGGCCGAGCGGGATCTGAATCAGGTGCGCCTGGTTCCACGGCATCGATGCCTTCGCCTGCAGGGCGAGAATCACGGCGGCCAGCCGCTGCGCCAGTGGGGCCGCCGGGTCCTGGTGCACGGCTACCTGCGATTGCGCCAGGTGCTGCGAGACCTCGCGCAGCGCAAGCAAAGCGACCGACGGGTGGCGACGGAGCACCGCGTCGAAGGCGCCCGACGGCAGCGTCAGCACACAGGTCGATGTGATCGCCCAGGCCGAGTCCACCTGGCGCTGCCGACCGACGACCGGAAGCGCGCCGAGCACGTCCCCGGGCCCGGCCACCTGCAGGATGCGCTCGACGCCGTCGGTACTGGAGGTGGTGCGCTTGGCGAAGCCCGCCACCATCACCAACAGCCGCTCTGCGTCCTGGCCCACGTGGTAGATCGCCGTCTCCGCAGGGAACCCCTGGATTCGGCCCAGCCGGTCGATCTCCGCCAGCTGCTGCGAGTCCAGCCCCGCCAGGAACGGCACCCGGGACAGGGCTGTGACCCGCACCTGCGGTGTGCAGTGGTGCGGGTCCAGCTCGGCGGTGATCAACGGGATGCGCCGTCGCCCTGCCATGCGACCTCCTGCTGGGTCGACGGGGCGGACCGCCGGCGCGTGGCGGGCCGCCCGACGCGGAACAACCGGGTTGCGTTGAGGATAACCACCAGCACGCTGATCTCGTGGACGAGCATGCCGCCGGCCATCTGCACCGCGGATGCGAACACCCCGGCCAGCAGCACGGCGACCGTCACCAAGGCGATCGTGACGTTCTGGCGCAGGTTCGTCACGGTGCGGCGAGCGGTGGTGATGGCGTCGGCGACGCGGCCGAGGCGCTCCGAGAGGATCGCCACCTCCGCCGTCGCCATGGCGACATCCGTGCCCGTGGTGCCCATGGCGATGCCCACGTCGGCAGCGGCGAGCGCCGGCGCATCGTTCACACCGTCGCCGACCATGGCGACAACCTCGCCGTCCGCCTGCAGCTGCCGGATGACGGTCAGTTTGTCCTCGGGCAGCAGCCCCGCGTGGACTTCGGTGATGCCCACCTCGGCGGCGACAGCCGCCGCCACCCTCGGGTGGTCCCCGGTGAGCATCAGGATGCGGCCGACACCGAGCTCGCGCAGCCTGGCCACGGTCTCGGCCGCATCGCCGCGCACCTGGTCGGCGACGCCGATCGCGCCGCGAACGCGGCCGGCATGCGCGACGAACACGACGGTGCGGCCCGCCTCGGTGATCCGATTCGCCGCCGGGGCCGCTTCCGCGGGCAGATCGATGCCCAATTCACGCATTAGTCGAGCGGTGCCCACGACGGCCCTGTCCCCGGCGACGACGGCGCTGACGCCACCGCCCGGGTACTGCACGAAGCCGTCCGACTGCGGTGGGACGGTCAGGCCGCGCTGGGCCGCGGCCGCCAGCACCGGGCTGGCGAGCGGGTGCTCGGAGCTCGCCTCGGCCGCCGCGGCCAGCGCGAGGATGTCGTCATGCGGGGTGGACGGGTCGAGTGCGATGACGTCGGTCAGGTGCGGCTCGCCCCGGGTGAGCGTGCCGGTTTTGTCGAATGCGATCGCCGTGACGCGGCTCGTCGTCTCCAGGTGTTCGCCACCCTTGATGAGGATGCCGCGCCGCGCGGAGCGTCCGATGCCGACCACGATGGAGACCGGGATGGAGATGACGAGGGCGCCGGGGCAGCCGATGACGAGCAGGGTGAGCGCCATCTCCAGGTCGCGGGTGACGAGATATGTGCCGGCGGCGAGCAGCACCACCCCCGGTGTGTACCACTTCGAGAAGCGTTCGATGAAGCGCTGTGCGGGTGCCTTGTCCTCCTGCGCCTCCTCGACGCGGTGGATGATCGCGGCCAGGGTGGTGTCGGAACCGGACCCGGTGGTGCGGACGATCAGGGTGCCGCCGGCCACGATCGTGCCGGCGAAGACCCGATCGCCGACGGTCTTCTCGGCGGGCATCGACTCGCCCGTGATGGATGCCTCGTCTACCGCCGCCACACCGTCGGTCACCGTCCCGTCGACCGGAATGCGCCCACCCGGTTTGATGAGCACCAGCTCACCGACGGCGACGTCGAAAGCATCGACCTCCACCTGCCCGCCGTCGCGCAATACGGTGGCGGACGCCGGGGCGAGATCGATCAGTTCGCGTAGTGCCGACCGGGTCCGGCTGAGCGTGGTGGCCTCCAGAGCGGCGCCCACGGTGAACAGCCAGGTGACGGCTGCGGCCTCCCACCACTCCCCGATGACGACCGCGCCGATGACGGCGATGGTCACCAGCAGTTCGATGCCGATGTGTCTGATTCGTATATCGCGCGCGGCGCGCAATGCGATGGCCGGCAGGGTGACGGCCGTGGCCGCGAGCATCGCGAGCGACCGTGGATCGGCCCACCACGCGCCCGACGCCGCGCCGGCGGCAAGTCCGTAGAAGTAACCGGCGCCGATCAGCACCGCGGCGAGACCGGCGGTGAGCCAGCGCCGCCCGGCGGTCGAGGCCATCAGCGGGTGCAGCCGGCGGTGCGCCGCGGCCACTCGGCCGGGGCGCACCGCCGTCTCGGAAGGAGCCAGGGTGGTCATCACAGGCTCCGGCGGGCGTGGTAGCCGGCGGCGGCGACCGCGGCGATGAGTTCGTCGAGAGCGACGCCGCCGTCGTGTTCGGCGACGATCCGGCCGGTCTCGAACGACACCGCGACGCTGGTGACGCCGGGCACGGCACGCAACGACTTCTCGATCTTGCCGACGCAGGACGGGCAGGTGAACTCGTCGCTCCGCAGGACGGTCCGGGTGGGAATACTGGTGGTCATGGCGTTCTCCTCGTGACCTGTGACCGGGGATTTCCCGGCCTCTACGAACGACCGTAGGGACGCCCCGCGGGCGCCACCATGACCTGGATCAAGCAACCGCAACCGCGTGACAACCGGCGGTAGGGATCGTGCGCCGACGGGCATTTCGCCCAGCGTGGCGGGCCGTGGTGACCGCGGCGATGGGCGCCGGCCGGCCCCGCCCGGCCCTGCCCGGCACAATCGGAGGTATGACGGAAGCCGGCCACGCCGCCACCACCTCTGTTCGGACCACACTCCTCACCGATATCAGGAACTGGCCGCGGCGGCGTCACGCCACCGCCGCGCTCGTCGCCGCCGGCATGATCGTCGTCATCGGCGTACCGACCGTGCTCATCCCGAACCCGGTATTCGGCCGGGAGATTCCGCCGACCTGGTGGGCGTGGCCCGCCCTGATCGCCACCGCGCTGCTCACCGGCCTGATCGTCGCCACCTATGTGCGCAGCCCTGTGCAGGCAGAGCGCCGGGACCGTCCCGGCAAGCTCGGCGCGCTGGGCGGCATGCTCAGCTTCTTCGCCGTCGGATGCCCGGTCTGCAACAAGCTCGTCCTGCTCGCGCTGGGAACCAGCGGCGCCCTGCAGGTCTTCCAACCCATCCAGCCGGTGCTCGCACTGTTGTCCATCGGACTGCTCGCATGGGCGCTGACCCAGCGCATCAAGCGCGAGAACAGCTGCGCCGCACCGAGAACGGCCGGAGTCGCCGAATAGCATTCGGCGGCCGGCGCCGTGGACGGTGTCAGCGCGCGGCGGTCTCGGCGTCGCGGCGCGACGTGCGCATGGTCGCGGCGAAGAGAATGAGTGCCGCGGCTTCGATGGCGGCGATGGTGAGCCCGAGGACGGTGGTGGAGTACGGATAGATGCCGCCGGCGATGACGCCGCCGAGCATCGCGCCCCCGCCTTGCACGGCGGCGTAGACGCCGTATGCGGTGGCCCGCCGGCCCGCGGGGACCAGGTCCGCCACCAATGCCTTGACGGTGGAGTCCTGGATACCACTGGCGGCTCCCCAGATGAGGACTCCGGTCAGGGCCAAGCCGGCGTGATCGGTGAAGACCAGCCAGGGCACCGCCGCGGCGATGGGCGGCAGGACGAAGAGCACCTTGCCGCGCAGCCGGTCGTAGGCGGCGCCGCTGCCCAGCGCGGCGACGGCGGCGACGGCCATCCCGGCCGCGTAGACGATCGGGATGTGAGCGAGCGTGATCACGTTCTCGCGGCTGAAGTGGAAGGAGATCACGCCGAACGGCGCGAGTCCGGCGGTCGCGGCTGCCGACGAAGCGGCGAACAGCCAGAACGTGCGCGGCAGCCCGGCTCGTTCGGCGCGCGGATGCGACGCGGCACCATCCGTCCCGGCCGGTTCGGTCGGATCCTGTTGTTCGGCGGGTTCACCGATCCGCGGCCGCAGCCAGGCGAGCAGCACCAGAGCGACGATTCCCGGTACCAGCAGGATCGCCATCGACGGCCAGATGACACCGGTCGCAGCCACGATCGCAGCGACCAGCAGCGGGCCGGCAAACGCGCCCGTCTGATCCAGCGCCTTGTGCACGCCGAATGCTCGGCCGAGGCGGACGCCGGAGGCCACGAACGCCAACAGGGTCGACTTGGCGGGCGAGCGCACCGCCTTGCCGGTGCGCTCGGCGAGGAACAGGGTGCAGGCCACCGCGAGCCCCGCACCGCCGAGAAACGGGGTGACCGCCAACAGCGGCACACTGATCGCCGTCAACGCGTACCCGGTGACCGTCATGGGCCAATAGCGGCTCGCGCGATCCGCGGCGCGACCGAACACCAGTCGCAGCACCAGCGCGGCGGCCTCGCCGGCGCCGGTGATGATGCCGACCAGTAGCGCCGAGGCGCCCAACTGCTCCAGGAGGGGCCCGGTGACGGAACGCGCGCCTTCGTAGACCATGTCGGCCGCGAGGCTGACCATTCCGAGCCCTACGACAGCGCGCCAAGCGGTGAGTCGCAGGTGCGGGGATCCGTTGACGGCAGCGGGCTCCCGCGGCGTCGGGCCCGGTTCGGTCGTCATGACCGGATCGTAGTCAGACCCCGCAGTCCGTCATCCTGCCCCGTGCCGCCGACGGAGGAGCTGTTGTCGCTGAACAACCGGCCGACGTGGTCCCGGGCCGGCCGGTCGATCCAGGCGTGCATCGCGGGCATCAGACCGGTGATCAGCGCGACGCCCACGACGAGGGACGCGGCAACCGCGGTCAGCCGCCACACCCGGCGCCGGCCCGCGGGGCTGCTGCCGGTGTCGCGGATCTCGTTGCGGGCCACGATCCCGGCGTGCCAGGCATGCCCGACGACATGCAGCGTCATCGCCCCGATCCAGATCCCGAAGCTGGTCTGGTGCAAGGTGAGCAGCGGTTCCCGATGATCGGGACCGACGAGGCCGAGCGCGATCCCGGTGCCGATCACGGCCAGACTGAAGACGATGACGACGGGCCCGAGTATGCGCAACACCGGGTGTGGCGGACCTTTGCGGACGTAGGGGCCACTCCGCGTGTAGTAACGAACGAACCGGTAGACCGTGCTGAGGGTCTTCAATGCGACGGGGCCGACGAGCAGCAGTCCGAAAATGATGTGCAGGCTGATCATTCCTTCGATGTCGAGGATCGTCACTCCCTCGGCGGCAAGGAGCACCAGCAGCACGGCGCCGGTGACGGCGGTCAGCCGACCGTTCCCGACCACCCCGGCATCGGTCGCGTCCGCCCGTGGCCGGTCGGGGTCGTCCTGCGGTGGCGTCACGAACACATGCGCCTGCTCGAGCGCTTCTCGGGCGAGGGCGGACCTGGCGGTCTCGGACCGGAGCAGATTGCGGATCACGTGCGGGCCTCTCGGGATATGACGCCGGGCATGGGAAGACGGCTGCGGCGCGGACGGGCATGCGTCATGCGTCCACTCGCAGCTGTCCTCCGGAGACGTGGACGGGAATCTGGCGGAGCGGCTGTTCGGGTGGCCCCTGGAGCACGCCACCGGTGCCGGCGTCGAATCTCCCGCCGTGACACGGGCAGCGGAACTGAGCGCTGGCGGCGTCATAGCCGACCGTACAGCCGGCATGCGTGCAGATGGCGTCGAATGCGACGAACTTTCCGGCCGTCGTATGTACGAGCCACGCAGGATCGCCGGTCGCGGGGTCCGCGAACGGCGCTGCCTGCCCCGCCGGGACGCTCGCTGCCGATCCGATCGGAGTGCCGGTCACGCGCCCAGGCGCTGGCGTTCCGGCGGGCGGGGCTGTGGTCGGTGCGGTGACGGTCGGTGCGGTGACGGTCGGGACCACGGCGGTCGGAGCGTCGGTGATGGGCGGTCGAGGGATCGCGGGCGCCGGCGCGGGAACCTCCGACGGCCGAGCGGTCGTGGTCGGCCCCTGCACCGGGCCGACGGCCCGCGCGGCTGCCGCCCGGGTGCCGGCGGTCCCCAGAAGCCGTCCGGTGAACGCGGAAACCGCGGCGAGCACACCGACGGCGGCCGCAAGTCCGCCGATCCGGACCGCGGCGCGACGGCCCGCGGGGTCTCCCGCTCCGGCGACGCCGGTCCGATCGGTGAGCCACCGGCGGACACTGAACACGCCATGGTCTCCGGCGAGCAGGAGCGTCAGCCATGCGAATGCGAACACGATGTCCGCGCCGTAGTAGTACGGAACGGTCGCCCAGGACACGGTGAGGAAGAACGACAACGACAGCGCCAGCCCGCCCGCGGCGGCAAGCCGGGTGAACGCCCCGAGGACGGCTCCCACGCCAACGGCGAGTTCGCCCAGGGCGATCGCCACGCCGGTGGCGGTGGGCAGGTGCGCCGCGAGTCCGACGAGCGGCGCGATCGGGCTGGTGTCCTCGAATGCACGCATCTGGCCGGCGACCGACAGCGGGCTGGTGGGGTCGAAGAAGGCCGGGTTCGCGAACTTCTGCAGGCCCGCGTAGATGAACGTGAACCCGAGGAAGCCTCGCAGCGGCAGCATCAGCCAGCCCGGGTCGGACAGCCGCCGCCATACCGAAGCGGGCACGCGGGAGGGCCGGGAGTGTGTGTGCGTCATGTGATCACTATCGATCGTGGGGTGTTCAGAACTTGTTCACGCGTTCCGTGCGATGGACGGGATTGCCGTACCGTGATCCCGTGGCAGTCGATGCGGCCTCACAAGTGCTGTCCGGTCTCCGCGTGCTGGTGGTCGAAGACGATCCGGCAATCGGCAGGCAGCTCGCGAAGGGCCTGTCGCGTGACGGGTGCATCGCCTCGCTGGCCGGCACCGGGCGGCAGGCGCTGGCCGCCGACGTGTCGGACTTCGTACTGCTCGACCTCGGGCTGCCCGATGGTGACGGCCTCGACGTGTGCATCGCTTTGCGCCGCAGATCGCGGGTTCCGATCATCGTCGTCACCGCGCGCGGCGCCGAAGCGACACGGATCGCGGCGCTCGACGCGGGAGCGGACGACTACGTCCTCAAACCCTTCGGGCTGGGCGAACTGACCGCCCGCATGCGGGCGGTCCTGCGCCGCATGGGCGGCGGCGGGCCCACCGTCGTCGGGCCGCTGTGGATCGACGTGCCCGCGCGCCAGGTGCGGGTGGCGGGTGAGCCGGTGACGCTGACCGCGCGCGAGTTCGACATCCTGGCCTGTCTCGCCGTCGAACCGGGCCGGGTGGTCAGCCGAGAGGAGATCTTCGACCGCGTGTGGGACGAGCACTGGTACAGCCCGAGGCGTGTGCTGGACGTGCATGTCGCCGCGCTGCGCCGCAAGCTCGGCAGCCCCGCCCTCATCGAGACCGTGTACGGGCGCGGATTCCGCCTTGCCGATCCCGGGCCGGCATGACGGCCCGCATCACTGCCGGCTTCCTCGCCGTTCTCGCGATGGTGCTCATCGCCGTCGTCGTGCCGCTCGGCATCGTCGTCACGCGGCAGCGATCGGCCGACTTCGCGCAGCAGGCCGGACTCGCTGCCGCGTCCATCGCTGCGGTCGCCGAGGAGCACATCGACGACGGCGCACCTCCATTGGGATTGCACGCCGTGCTGCAACGCTTCTCGGCCGACGGCGACCGCATTGCCGTGCTCGACTCTTCGGGCGCAGTCGTCGCGCGCGCCGGGCGGGACGTCCCCGCGGCAGCGATCGAGGCAGCCGCATCGCACCGGACACCCGAGTCCGTCGACGACACCGTCTTCGCGGTCGTGGCGATCGGCGACGGCGATCGTGCCCTGGGCACCGTCGTGCTGGCCCGCGACACCCGCCCGCTGGACAGCAGACGGAACGACCTCTGGATCGCCCTCACCAGCGCGGCGGCGGCGTCACTGGCGGCCGGGGCCGTCATCGCGTGGCTGCTGAGCCGGTGGATATCGCGTCCGCTGACCCGGCTCGTGAAGGTGGTTCGCGACGTCGGGGTGCCCGGCGCGCGGGCGGTCGCCGACGAGGCGTCCGGCCCCGCGCAGATCCGGGAGGTCGCTGCCGCGTTCAATGCCAGGACGGCGCGCGTGGATTCGCTGCTGGCCACGCAACAGGACATGACGGCGGAGGTGTCGCACCAGCTGCGCGGTCCGCTGGCCGCGCTGCGCCTGCGGCTGGAGATCCACCGTGACGAGCTTCCGGCCGCGTCGGCCGCCGAGGTCAGCTCCATGATCGACGAGACCGGCCGCCTCGCGCGGATGCTCGACGGGCTGTTGGCCGTGGCAAGGGCCGAGTCGGCGCCGGCGCGGCCACACGTGTGCGACATCGCCGCCGTGGCGGAGGAGCGCGTATCCGCCTGGCGCCCGGTCGCCACCGACCAGGGCATCCGCCTCGAGATTGCGGCGCAACCCGCATCCGCGCGTCTCACGGACGGCTACCTGGAACAGATACTGGACAACCTCCTGGACAACGCTCTGGCCGCGACGCCGGCGGGGGGCAGCGTCCATGTTGCCGTCGCATCCACCGCGGCCGATGTCAGCGTCACCGTCAGCGACACCGGCCCCGGTATGACGGCCGGTCAGCGCGACCAGGCGATGCGGCGCTGGACCACCGACCGCGCCGGCAACGGAGGAACCGGCCTCGGCCTGACCATCGTCAGGCGGCTGGCCGAAATCGATCATGGGACGGTGATTCTCGGCGACGGCACGCCCCGCGGGCTGACCGCTCGGGTCAGCTACCCGGTCCGTCCGATCTAGGTGCGCGACCCCATGATGGCCAGCACGATATCGACGAGGACCTGCTTGGCATGGTCGTCGATGGCGGTGGACCCGCGGTCGGATTCCTGCCAGGCAGCGACACCGGCCGGGATCGCCGCAACGGCGCACGCCGCTCGGATGCGCCGCGTGAGCGGGGAGCCCGGCACCGTGTGGGGCCCGCTGGTCAGCGCCGCGGACGCCCCTGAACCCGCGGACGAGCGCGCGAGAATGCGCTCGATGCGGTCGGTGACCGCGCTTTCGTTGGCGATCTTGTAGATCCGCGATCCGACGGCCGGGTCGTCGAGCAGGATGACGACCTTCGGGCCGACCTCGGCGATGACGTCGATGAGTTCGCCGACGAGGCCGCGCAGGTCGATCGGCCCCTCCGCCGCGTCGTGCGCCGACAGCAGTGCGTCGAGCCGACCGAGCGCCGGGAACAGGATGTTCGCCAGGATCTGGTCCTTGGCCGGAAAGTGGTAGTAGATGGCGGCTTTCGTCATATGCATCTGTTCGGCGATATCGCGGATCGAGGTTCCCTCGTAACCGCGCGTGGCGAACAGCTTCAGGGCCACGTCCAGAATGCGCTCGCGGGTTCCGGCATCGGCGTCATCGGTCACAACGCACATCCTTTCACTTGACGATCGTCCAGGAAATCGGCAGCATGGACTCCATCATACTTACCGGTCGGCTAGTAAGGGGAGTCTTGTGAGGAGTATCGCCAGGTGGAGTGCGCGGCGTGCCGTGCTGGTCGTGGTCCTGTGGGTCGCGGCGATCGTCGGAATACAGATCCTCGCCGGTGTATCGGGGTCGGATTTCCGCAATAGTTTCGCGCTGCCCGGCACCGATAGCCAGGCCGCGGTGGACGTGCTCAAGGCGCACTTCCCGGAGTCCTCGGGCGACGCGGACACCATCGTCTTCCGCACCGATCACGGCACCGTGGCCGACCCCGGCATGCAGCAGAAGGTGACGGGCCTTCTGGACGATGTGTCGCACGTGGGTGCGGTGAGTGCGGTCCGGAGCCCCTATGCGCCCACCGGCAAGGCGCAGATCAGCCAGGACGCCACGATCGCGTATGCGACGTTGCAGTACCGCACGGCAGGCGTCCAAGTGCCACGCGCCGACCTGGAGCAGATCGTCGATCTGGTGGACGCGGCCCAGGCCGAGGGCCTGTCGGTGGCCATCGGCGGCCCAGGTGTCGCTGCGCTGGCGCATCCCACGATCGGCATCACGGAGCTGATCGGCATCGGCTTCGCCGCACTGGTGCTGTTCCTGGTCTTCCGGTCGGGCACCGCCATGTTCCTGCCGATCGTGTCCGCCGCCGCCGCCCTGGGTGTGGGCACCGGCGCGGTGCGCCTGCTCTCGAATGCGACGACGATCTCGGACGTCGCGCCCAGCCTCGGCGTCCTGCTCGGCCTCGGCGTCGGCATCGATTACGCGCTGTTCATCGTCGGTCGTCATCAGGCACTGGTGAAGTCCGGTCGGCCGATCGGGTCGTCGATCGTCGCTGCCGTCGATACGTCCGGCCGCGCGGTGGTCTTCGCCGGGATCACGGTGGTGATCGCGCTCGCCGGCCTGTTCGTGCCCGGCATCGAATTCCTGTACGGCATGGCGATCGCTGCGGCCATCTCGGTCGCGCTGACGGTTCTCGCTGCGATCACGCTCTTGCCGGCGCTGCTGCGGCTGGTCGGCGCACGCGTGCTGGGGCGCCGCGACCGCCGGCGGCTGGCCGAGGGCACCGTCATCGACGACGCCGCGTCCGGCGGCTTCCGGCGCTGGGCATCGTTCGTGCAGAAGCGGCCGGCCATCATGGCGCTGACCGGGCTCGTCGTGCTGGGGATCGTGGCGATTCCCGCGCTCGATCTGCGACTGGGCACCGCCGACCAGGGGAACGATCCGGCCGGCACCACCACGCGCGAGGCATACGACATGCTTGCCGACGGATTCGGGCCGGGAGTGAACGGTCCATTGATCGTGGCGGTGGATATGACGGATTCCGCGGCGGCGGGCGCCGGACCGCAGGTCGCGATGCCGCTGGTGCAGACGCTGAAGAACGATCCGGATGTCGCCAGCGTCATCGGACCCATGCCGAGCAGCGACGGTCAGGCCGCGGTGCTCAAGGTGGTCCCCGACTCGAGCCCGCAGGATGAGGCGACGAGCGAGCTGATCAACCGGATCCGAGACGATATCGCGCCGGCGTTCGAGACCGAGACCGGCGTCACCGTGTGGGTGGGCGGTCCGACCGCCATGTTCGACGACTTCGCCGCCGCGATCGCCGACAAGCTGCCGCTGTTCCTCACCGTGATCATCGGGCTGGCGATCCTGTTGCTGATCGTCGCGTTCCGCAGCCTTGCCGTGCCGCTCATCGGCGCCGCGCTGAACCTGGTATCGGTCGCGGCTGCGTTCGGGGTGGTGGTCGCGGTGTTCCAGTGGGGATGGGGTGCGGATCTGATCGGGCTGGGCAAGTCCGGGCCGATCGAGCCGTTCCTACCGGTCATCCTGTTCGCGATGCTGTTCGGTCTGTCGATGGACTACCAGGTATTTTTGGTCAGCCGCATGCGCGAGGAGTGGGCGCACCAGCAGGACAACGCGCACGCCGTGCACGTCGGCCATGCCGCGACGGGCCGCATCATCGTCGCAGCCGGATCGATCATGGTGTTCGTGTTCGGCGCGTTCGTGTTCGGTGACTCCCGCACGATCAAGCTCCTGGGCCTGGGCATGGCTGCGGCGATCCTGCTCGACGCGTTCATCATCCGCATGCTGATCGTGCCCGCGCTGATGCGCATCGTCGGCCGGGCGAACTGGTGGATCCCGCGTTGGCTGGATCGCATCCTGCCGCGCATATCGATCGAGGGCGATGTGCGTGAGATGCCCGACGCCGGCGAGGCGCGGCACCGCGTGGTGTCGCCGTCGTAGGCCGCGGCAGGTGGCGCCGGACGCCCGACGGGAACGCTTCGCTTCGCTCTGCGCAGCGCCCGCCGTCGCGCCCGGTGCCGCCGCCTCGCGCTACGCCTGCCAGGCAGACATGAGTTCGCCGGGCCCGAGCACGGCGGCCACCGCGTCACCGACGACTGAGCCGGCGAGGCTGACAGCGACCAAGGGGGTAGTGGCCGAGACACCGGGCACCTCGGCGCGCGCGGCGATCAGCGAGCCCAGGTCGAAGTGGTCGAAGGGTGCCGCCGTGTCCCACTTGAACGCCCCGACAAAAGTGACGGCTTGCGGCGAGTCCGCCCGGTCCGTGCCGATCAGGTCCACCCGTACATCCTCGAATCGGTTCCAGTAGCCGCCGACCGCACCCGTGCCGGGCAGCTGGCCGGCGCCGGCCAGCCGGTTCATCGCATCCCGCGTGAGCAGCTGCATGGCGCCGCGGCGCCATGTGTCCCATTCGGCGCGGAAATCGGCCAGCACCAGGTCCATACGGCCGCGTGCGATGTCCTCGACATGGGGCGCGATCAGTCGGATCCACAGCCGCAGGTAGGGATCACCGATGCGGTAGCGCGCTTCCCGGGAGGAACGGATCGACCGAGGTCGCTCCACCCGGATCAGGCCCTCGGCGACCGATTGCTTGAGTCCGCGGTCCAATGACGCCGGTGGAAGGCCGGCCAACCGTCCGATGGCGGCCCGGCTGCGCTCCTCAGGGCCGGTGGCGGCCAGCAATGCCTGCGCTTGCGCACCGGCGCCCAGCCGCCGCGTCAACTCGCGTTCGGCACGAATCTCGAACACCGACGGTGAGCGTTGCAGCATGGCTTCCATGGCGTCCACGGCGCCCGCGCGAGTGGGCCACTGCGCTGCGATGTCGGCATGGCCGCCCGTGATGACGTACGCGTCGAAAGCGCTCAGCGGATCCAGGTCGAGCACGTGCCCGGTCTCGGCGGGGTTGAACGGCGCGAGGTCCATGGCGAGCACGTCCTCGCCGATCGCCTCCGGTACGTCCCCCAGCACGCGACCCGAGACGATGAGCAGTACACGAGCCGCACCGAGTGATCGCTGCCATGCGCGCCGCAATGCTGCGGCGAATCCACGATCCGCGGCCACGATCGCCGCGACGTTGTCGATCACGACCACGCTGGGGTCGTCCGTCGAGCCGTCACCCGAGTCGCCGTTGCCCAAGGCCTCGGCAAGCAATCGCAGTGCGGTGTCCCAATCCGGCGTCAGGATGTCGCGGAACCGCGCTGCTCTCGGCAGCGCCGATCCGGCGGCCTGGGCGGCGAAGGCCGCGAGGAACCGTTCCGTCGCGCCTGCCGGCAGGCTCCGGGCCGCGCGTGCGGCAGTCGCCGCACTGGCGGCGTCAGGTGCATCCGACGCGGCGAAGAACAACGAACGGGCCCCGGAGCGGCGGAGGAACTCCCCGACCAGGCGCGTCTTTCCGACTCCGGCCGGGCCGGACAGCAGCACGCATCGGCCCGCCCCCGTGGGGGGCTCGCCCTTCCTGGTGCCAGCAGGTCCGGGCGATCGTGTCACCTCTGCCCAAGCCTGATCGAGTCGTCGCAGTTCAGCGAATCGTCCGACAAATGGTGTCATGCAGAGATGCTACTTGACGCGAGTACCTCGCTCGCAGCTCTATCGAAACACAATTATTCCATGCGTGATGCTATCAACGATGAGACTTACCTGAGGATATCTGTTCGTAGCTGAAAATAATGGCGCCGGATGATCCATTGATCACCCGGCGCCATTCGGATAGGGAACTATATGCGCAGCTCGCAGGCATCTTCGCGGGCGGGCACAATCGTCCGAGAGCGGGAGTCGGAGTTGCGAGCGGGCGGCCTCGATGCGCGGCGCGAAGCCGGGGAGCAGCCCGCAGTGCCGCGGGTCACCAGCTCCTGCCGGCCGAGCCCGTCAGCCGCACACCGCGCCTTTGGACGCGGACTGCACCAGCTTCGCGTACTTGGCGAGCACCCCGCGGGTGTAGCGGGGCGGCAGCGGCTGCCAATCCGCTTTGCGCCGGTCCAGCTCGGCGGCATCCACCAGGATGTCCAGCGTCTTGCTGGCGACGTCCAGCCTGATCTGGTCGCCGTCGCGGACGAACGCGATCGGCCCGCCGTCGGTGGCTTCCGGGGCGATGTGGCCGACGCACAGGCCGGTGGTGCCGCCGGAGAATCGCCCGTCGGTGAGCAGCAGCACGTCCTTGCCCAGGCCTGCTCCCTTGATCGCGCCGGTGATGGCGAGCATCTCGCGCATGCCCGGACCGCCCTTGGGGCCCTCGTAGCGGATCACGACGACGTCTCCGGCGGTGATCGTGCCGTCCTCCAGGGCGTCCAACGCGGCGCGCTCGCGATCGAAGACGCGGGCCGTCCCGGTGAACACGTCGGCGTCGAAGCCCGCCGACTTCACGACCGCTCCCTCGGGAGCCAGCGACCCGGCCAGGATGGTGAGCCCGCCGGTCTTGTGGATCGGATTGGAGATGGCGTGCAGCACGGTCCCGTCGAGATCGGGCGGATCGAGCGCCTCCAGATTCTCGGCCATCGTCTTGCCGGTCACCGTCGGCACGTCGCCGTGCAGCAACCCCGCGTCCAGCAGCGCCTTCATCACGACGGGCACGCCGCCGATCCGGTCCACATCGACCATCACGTGCCGTCCGAACGGCTTCACGTCCGCCAGGTGCGGCACCTTGGCGCCGATCCGGTTGAAGTCCGATAGCTGCAGATCGACGTCCGCCTCGTGGGCGATGGCCAGCAGGTGCAGCACGGCATTGGTGGAACCGCCGAACGCCATGAGCACCGCGATGGCGTTCTCGAACGCGTCCTTCGTCATGATCTGCCGCGCGGTCAGGCCGAGGCGCAGCATGCCGACGACCGCCTCGCCGGAGCGATGGGCGAAGTTGTCGCGGCGCCGGTCGGTGGCCGGCGGCGCGGCACTGCCCGGCAGCGACATGCCCAGCGCCTCAGCGCAACTCGCCATCGTGTTCGCTGTGTACATGCCACCGCAGGCGCCCTCGCCGGGGCAGATCGCACGCTCGATGGCATCCAGGTCCGAGCGCGGCATGAGGCCACGGGCACAGGCACCGACCGCCTCGAAGGCGTCGATGATGGTGACCTCCTTCTCGGTGCCGTCGTGCAGCTTCGCTGTGCCCGGCAGGATCGATCCGGCGTACAGGAACACGGAGGCGAGGTCGAGACGGGCCGCGGCCATCAGCATCCCGGGCAGCGATTTGTCGCAGCCGGCCAGCAGCACCGAGCCGTCCAACCGCTCGGCGCTCATCACGGTCTCCACCGAGTCGGCGATGACCTCCCGGGAGACCAGTGAGAAATGCATGCCCTCGTGACCCATGGAGATGCCGTCGGATACCGAAATGGTGCCGAATTCCAGCGGGTATCCACCGGCCGCGAACACGCCCTGCTTCGAGGCCTTCGCCAGCCGGTCCAGGGAGAGATTGCAGGGTGTGATCTCGTTCCAGCTCGAGCCGATGCCGACCTGCGGCTTGGCGAAGTCCTCATCACCCAGTCCGACGGCGCGCAGCATCCCGCGCGCGGCGGTCGCCTCGTCCCCATCCGTTACCTGACGACTGCGCGGCTTGATATCGACGCCCGAAGCTGTTGTCGTGGCGAAAGAATCCAGAGCAGAATGCGCGGTAACGGTCATGCGGACGAGTCTATGCCCGGGCGTACACGATCTGGGCAACGCTCCCGCATGGTGGACACGCGTGTCCCGCAGGTCGTCATCAGCGCTGCTCAGAAACGTCAGGCAGGGCGGCCGGCGATGAATCGCAGGGCCGCCGCATAGCCTTCCATGCCGAGCCCGGCGATCGTTCCGGTGGCCACGGCCGAGATCACCGACCGGTGCCGGAACTCCTCGCGGGCCGCCACGTTGGACAGGTGCACCTCGACGAGATCGGCGGTGCGCTGGGCGACCGCGTCCCGGATGGCGATGGAGTAGTGCGTCCACGCCGCCGGGTTGAGCACGACGGGGATCGAGTCGTCCGCGGCGGCATGCAGCCATCCCACCATGACGGATTCCGCGTCGGTCTGTCGAACCTCGACGGCCAGGCCCAGATCGCTGCCGAGCGACACCAGTCCGTCCGCCAGAGCGGCATGCGTCGTCGAGCCGTACACCTCCGGTTCCCGCAGCCCCAGCCTGCCCAGGTTCACGCCGTTGAGCACCCAGACCGGCCGCGGCTCGGCGGCAGGCCGCTCCGCCAGCATGGGAACGCCCGGTGCCCTCGTCTGCTCGATCGTCATCGTCGCGGACCGCCTTTCCTCTCCGCCGTGCCCCGGAATCCCGTCACACGCGTTCAGCCCGTATTCATCGCGGTGTACGCGCGCTGCAGCAGCGCCGGGTCCGGATTCTCCAGGCGCCCCGGCTCCGCCAGCCTATCGAGCACGACGAACCGCAGATGTCCATCGCGAGCTTTCTTGTCCCGGGCCATGTGAACGATCAGCTCGTCCAGCGCGTCGCGGTCGTAGCCGGTGGGCAGGCCCAGTGATCGCAGCACGGCGCGGTGCCGGTCCGCGGTTCCGTCGTCCAGCCGGCCGGCCGCCCGCGCCAGCTCGGCGACGAATACCATGCCGACGGCGACCGCGTGCCCGTGCCGCCAATCGAACAGCTCGCGTTTCTCGATGGCGTGGCCGAGAGTGTGCCCGTAGTTGAGGATTTCGCGCAGCGACGATTCACGAAGATCCGCTGCGACGACTCCCGCCTTCACGGCGACGCCGCGCCGGATCAGCTCGGCCAACTGGGGTGACGACGGATCCGCCGCCAGCGTCGGGTCCGCCTCGACGATGCGCAGGATCTCCGGGTCGGCGATGAACCCGCACTTGACGATCTCGGCGAGCCCGGCGGTGAGGTCCTCGCGCGGCAGCGTGGCCAGCGACTCCAGATCGGCCACCACGGCATCGGGCTCGTAGAACGCACCGACCATGTTCTTTCCGGCCGGCGTGTTGATGCCTGTCTTCCCGCCCACGGCCGCGTCCACCATGCCCAGCACGGTGGTGGGCACCTGCACCAGGCGGATGCCTCGCATATAGGTCGCCGCGGCGAAACCGGCCAGGTCCGTGACGGTGCCCCCGCCGACGCCGACCACCACGGACGTCCGGTCCAGCCCGGCAGCGGCGAAGGCAGCCCAGCAGCGGTCCAGCACGCCGACGGTCTTTGCCGCCTCCGCATCGGGCACCTCGACCGTGGCCACCGCCGTGCCCGCGGCAGCGAGGGCATCGGCCAGGGCGCTCGCCCGCGACGCGAGCGTCGGCGGATGCAGCACCGCGGCGTGCCGAGCGCCGCCGACGGCGTCGATCACGGTGCCGGTCAGGCCCCGGCCGATCACCACGTCATAGGGGTGCGCGGTGGCCACGGACACGGTGACGGGCGCCCCGGCGGCCTGCGAGAAGTCCGCGGCGCCCGTCACGATTCCGTCCGGTAGCCGAGCTCGACGAGCACCCGGTCCGCCACCTGGGCGGCGGTCATGTGGTCCGTATCGATCTCGACCGCCGCGAGCGACCGGTACACCGGCAGCCGGGCTTCCAGCAGCGCCTTGAAGGTGGCCCGCGGGTTGACGCCGACGAACATCGGCCGCTGGTCGGACATCCCGGTGCGCCGCACGCCCACCGGCATCGAGATGGACAGGAACACCACACGCTGACCGGCAAGCTGCCGTTGCGTTTCGGGGTCCATCACCGCGCCGCCGCCCAGCGACAGGATGCCGGTGTGCTCGGCCAGCGCGGCGGCCACTGCGTCGCGTTCCAACCGGCGGAACTCGGCCTCGCCGGACTGTGTGAAGATCTCGCCGACGCTGCGCCCGGTGGCGCGCTCGACGTCGGCGTCGGTGTCGCGCACCGTCCAGCCGGTGCGCGATGCCAGCGCCCGCGCCACCGTCGACTTGCCGGCACCCGGGGGGCCGATCAGCACGATGGCCGGCCCACCGCCGGGTCGCGCCCCCGCGACGGGATCAGCCATGTCGCACCGCCGATACGTCGCCGGGCGAGACCGTGCGCTCGGCCAACGCAGCCAGGTAACCGCGTGCGTTACGGGCGGTCTCGCCGACGGAATCGCCGCCGAACTTCTCCACGACAGCATTGGCCACCACCAGGGCGACCATCGCCTCGGCGACCACGCCGGCCGCCGGGACCGCGCACACATCGCTGCGCTGGTTGATGGCGACCGCCGGCTCGCCGGTGGCGGTATCGACCGTGGCCAGTGCCCGCGGCACCGTGGAGATCGGCTTCATGGCGGCTCGCACCCGCAGTACCTCGCCGTTCGTCATGCCGCCTTCGGTGCCGCCGGCACGGTTGGAGCGGCGTGTGACATGCCCGCCCACCGCGTCGATCTCATCGTGCGCAACGGAGCCGCGGCGGCGGGCGGTGAGGAAGCCGTCGCCCACCTCGACGCCCTTGATGGCCTGGATGCCCATCAACGCGCCGGCCAGTTGCGCATCCAGCCTGCGGTCGCCGTGCACATAGGAGCCGAGCCCCGGTGGCAGGCCGTAGACCAGCACTTCCACCACGCCGCCGAGCGTGTCGCCGTCCTTCTTGGCCTCGTCGACCTCGGCGACCATGGCTGCGGTCGCCGTCGCGTCGAAGGCGCGCACCGGCGACTCGTCGATCGCGGCCAGATCGCCCGGGGTGGGCAGTGGCCCGTCGGCCGCTTCGACGGCCCCGAGCGACACGACATGGGAGAGCACCTCGGCACCCAGTACCTGGCGCAGGAAGTTCCGCGCCACGGTGCCCAGCGCGACCCGGGCGGCCGTCTCGCGCGCGGACGCCCGCTCCAGCACCGGCCGGGCGTCGTCGAAGTCGTACTTCCACATCCCGGTGAGGTCGGCGTGCCCGGGGCGCGGGCGGGACAGCGGCGCGTTACGCGCCAGTGAATCGATCTCGGCCGGGTCCACGGGGTGGGAGGACATGATCTTCTCCCACTTGGGCCACTCGGTGTTGCCGATCGTCACGGCGACGGGCCCGCCCATGGTGCGGCCGTGGCGCACGCCGCCGAGCAGCGACACCACGTCCTTCTCGAACTTCATCCGAGCACCACGACCGTAGCCGAGGCGCCGTCGGGCGAGTTGATCGGCGATCTCGTCGGTCGTCACCTCGACCCCGGCCGGCACGCCCTCCAGGACGGCGACCAATGCCTCACCGTGCGACTCTCCCGCGGTTATCCAGCGCAACACACCCGCTATCCTCCCACGCGTGCCGGTAGCACTGCTCCGGCGCCCGGCACGGCGGCACAAGCGCGCATGACGCAGCCCCGGACCGGTCGCTGTCCAGCCGAGCTAGTGTGCCCGCGCCACCGGCTTCGGGGTGCCATAGCTGGGAGCCGCCGAACCGATGCCGGGGGTACGCAGCGCGAAGCCGCGTTCCGCGCGGTCGCCCGCCCGGGTTCGGCGGTGCATCACGATGTCGCCGTCGGCGATCAGGTGGTGCGGGGCGCCGTAGGTGACGACGGTGGTGACGTAATCCCCGGCTCGGATCGAGCCGTCCACCGCCGCACCGGTCGGCGTGAAGTGCACCAGCCGGCCGTCGCGGGCCCGGCCGGACAGCCGGTGCGTCTCGCCGTCCTTGCGGCCCTCGCCGGAGGAGACGAGCACCTCCACCACGGTGCCGACCTGGGCCCGGTTGGACTCCAGTGCGCATTCGTCGACCACCTCGACCAGCCGCCGGTAGCGCTCGGAGACGACCTCCGGCGGCACCTGCCCGTCCATGGTGGCCGCAGGCGTGCCCGGTCGTGGCGAGTACTGGAACGTGTAGGCGGATGCGAATTCGGAGGCGCGCACCACGTCGATCGTGGCTTGGAAGTCGTCTTCGGTCTCTCCGGGGAATCCGACGATGATGTCGGTGGAGATCGCGGCGTCCGGCATGGCCTCACGCACACGGTGCAGGATGTCCAGGTAGCGCCCCGAGCGGTAGGAGCGGCGCATAGCCTTCAGGATCCGGTCCGATCCGGACTGCAGCGGCATGTGCAACTGGTGGCAGACGTTGGGAGTCTCGGCCATCGCGGCGATTACGTCATCGGTGAAGTTGGCGGGGTGCGGCGAGGTGAATCGCACCCGCTCCAGGCCTTCGATCCGACCGCAGGCCCGCAGCAGCGCGGAGAACGCCTGCCGATCGCCGAACTGTGCGCCGTAGGCGTTGACGTTCTGGCCGAGCAGCGTCACCTCCGACACGCCGTCGTCCACCAGCATCTGCACTTCGGCGAGGATGTCGCCGGGCCGGCGGTCGGCCTCGCGCCCGCGCAGCGACGGCACGATGCAGAACGTGCAGGTGTTGTTGCAGCCGACCGAGATGGACACCCACGCCGAGTACAGCGCATCGCGTTTCGCGGGCAGTGACGACGGAAAGACCTCGAGGGCGTCGAGGATCTCCACCTGCGCCTCGTGGTTGTGCCGGGCGCGTTCCAGCAGCACCGGCAGGGATCCCGAGTTGTGGGTGCCGAAGACGACATCGACCCAGGGCGCGCGCTGCACCACGTAGGCACCGTCCTTCTGGGCCAGGCATCCGCCGACCGCTATCTGCATGCCCGGGCGCGCGGCCTTGACGGGCGCCAGGTGGCCCAGCGTGCCGTAGAGCCGGTTGTCGGCGTTCTCCCGGACGGCACACGTGTTGAAGACGACCAGGTCGGCGGTGTCACGATCGCCGGCGGCCACGTAGCCGGCCTGCTCCAGGAGGCCGGCCAGGCGCTCCGAGTCGTGCACATTCATCTGGCACCCGTAGGTGGTGATGTGGTACGTGCGGATGTCGGTTGCTGTGGTGCTCACAGCCGTCAAGGATACGTGGGGGCTGCCCGGGCCACCTCCGCTAGCGGGCAACCTCGGTGGCGCGGGATTCGCGGATCACGGTCACCCGCACCTGGCCGGGGTAGGTCAGTTCCTCCTCGATCTGCTTGGCCACCTCGCGGGCCAATACGTGCGCCTCGAGGTCGTCCACGATCTCGGGCTTGACCATGACGCGAAGCTCACGGCCGGCCTGCATCGCGAAGACTTTGTCCACGCCCTTCTTCGCGCTGGCGATCGCCTCGATGTGCTCCAGTCGCTTGACGTAGGACTCGAGGGACTCGCGGCGCGCGCCGGGGCGCCCGCCGGAGCAGGCGTCGGCGGCCTGGGTGAGGACAGCTTCGACGGTCGTCGGGGGCACCTCGTCGTGATGTGCCTCGATGCAGTGCACCACCTCCGCCGACTCGCCGTACTTGCGCGCGATCTCGGCCCCGACCATGGCGTGGGAGCCCTGCGCTTCATGGGTCAGTGCCTTGCCGACGTCGTGCAGGAAGGCGCCACGCGCCACGACCGAGCCGTCGATACCGAGTTCGGCCGCCATCAGGCGGGCGATGTGCGACGTCTCGACCAGGTGTGCCAGCACATTCTGTCCGTAGGATGTGCGGTACTTGAGCTGACCGATGAGCTTCACCAGGTCGGGGTGCAGGTCGGTGATGCCGACGTCGAGCAGCGCGTCCTCGGCAGCGCGGGCGCACAGCGCGTCCACTTCCTCCTGAGCCCGCTCGAAGGCCTCCTCGATGCGGTGCGGATGGATGCGACCGTCGTCGATGAGGGCCTGCAGGGTGACGCGGGCGATCTCCCGACGCACCGGGTCGAAGCAGGACAGCAACACCGCCTCGGGTGTGTCGTCGATGATGACATTGACGCCGGTGACCGTTTCGAAGGTGCGAATATTGCGGCCTTCACGGCCGATGATGCGGCCCTTGAGCTCGTCCGACGGAAGCTGCAGCACCGACACGACGGCCTGCGAGGTCTGGTCGCTGGCGATGCGCTGAATGGAGTCCGCGACAATGCGGCGTGCACGTTCCTTGGCGGTGGCCTGGGCCTCGGTCTCGACACGGCGGATCATCAGGGCGGCATCGCGACGGACCGAATCCTCCTGGCTGGCCAGCAGTTCGGCGCGCGCCTCATCGACGGTCAGTGACGATATCCGCGCCAGCTCGGCCTCCCGAGCGGCCCGGTATTCGGCCCGCTCGCGGGCCAGGTCCGTGCGGGATCGTTCGAGCTCGGCCTGCGCGGCATCCAGTTCTGCTCGGGCGCTGTCGAGCGCCCGCTGCCGGGTGTCTGCCGCCGCCATCCGGTCGTTCACGGCATGTTCCCGCTCGGCGAGGTCGCTGCGCTGACGTACCACGTCGGACCGGTCCGCGTGCACGCGCTCCCGATCCGCCGCCACGGCGCGCCGGTCGTCGGCCAGCGCACCGGTCTCCTCGGCGACCCGCGCCCGCTCGGTGGCTGCCGCCGCCCGGATGGCGTCGGCGGCGGCGCGCGCCTTGCCCAGGATGTCGTCCGCGTCGGCCTGGGCGGATCGGAGGATGTCGTCCGCGTCGGTGTCCGCTCGGTGACGCGCGGCGGCAGGCGACGCCGCGTCCGAGAGTGCCCCGCCCGGCTCCACCTGCTCATCGGGCGGGCGGGTGTCGGAATCCTCGCCGGTTCGGCCTCCCGTACGGGCGGCGATGGTCTCGGCAAGAATGGCCCGCATCTCGTCGGCGCTGAGGTGGGCCGACGCGTCGGAGCCACGGCGCAGCGACAGCAGTAGAACGGCCGCCAGGGCGACGACCACCACGGTCAGGGCGACGATCAGCAGCACGGTACCGGAGTCCATGCGTCACCTCCCTTGCCCTCTCGCCGGTCGGTGATTGCCGACGCGACGTCTCACGGTGGGAAGGGTCACGAACCGTGCGCGACACCTGGCCGTCGACCACGTCTGTGGGTACGGTCAGCGCCGCCCGGGCGAACGGACGCTCGGGCGCTACGGGCGCGTGCCCCGTCGGGACACGCCGTGCTCAATCGGTATCGCTATCAGATGCGCCTTGTTCAGTGGCGCGGGTTCGTCACACTTCTGTAATTCCGAGGGTAAAGAGAGTGTCACGATGGGTCAAGCTGGCGGTCCACCGCGGCGCCGGCTCACGCGTCGAACGCGGTCTCGCTGTCGGGTCCAGGCTCGCTGCCGTCGGCTTCGTCCCAGGGCTCGGCGAATCCGCGCAGCGCGTCGTTGACGACGCTGATCGCCACCGAAGGCGCATACCCGCGCCGCGCCAGCATGCCGAGCAGCCTCCGCCTGGCGGATTCGGTCCCGGCGAACATGGCGGCATCGAGTTTCTTGGCGACCAGGGCGGCGGCACGGCTGCGCTCCGCCTCGCCGTCGATGGCCTGCAACGCCTGCTCCGTGAGCTCACTGTCGATGCCCTTGTGCTGCAATTCGCGGCGCAGCGCCGCGCGACCCAGACCGCGATCACGATGGCGGCTCGTCACGAACGATGCGGCGAACGCCGCATCGTCGACGAGCCCGACGTCCGTCAGTCGATCGAGCGCCCGTTCGGCGGCGGCGTCCGGGATTCCGCGTTCGCGAAGCTTCGTCGCCAGTTCGGCCCTGGATCGGGCCCGGACGGTGAGCCACCGCAGGCAGAAGTTCTTCGCCGCGGCTTCCGGATCTCCGGCCCATGAGGCCTCGGCCTGCGGATCGCCCGCCCCGGGACCACCCGCGCCCGCGGCGATGGGTCCCGGGTTGGCTTCCCGAGCGCCGTCGGGACCGCCCCGCGCATTCATGCCATGACGCCGCCCGTAGCCGGTCAGAAGTCCACCGGCGCCGGGGCGATCTCGTCCGCAGGATCGGCCACCGCCGCCATGCCGATGCCGAGCTTCTCCTTGATCTTCCGGTCGATCTCGTCGGCCAGATCCGGGTTCTCCTTGAGGAACGTGCGCACGTTCTCCTTGCCCTGACCGAGCTGTTCGCCCTCGTAGGTGTACCAGGCACCGGACTTACGCACGATGCCCTGCTCCACGCCGACGTCGATCAGCGAACCCTCACGGGAGATGCCCTGCCCGTAGAGGATGTCGAACTCGGCCTGCTTGAACGGCGGAGCGACCTTGTTCTTCACGACCTTGACCCGAGTGCGGTTGCCGATCACATCGCCGCCATCCTTCAAGGACTCGATGCGCCGAATATCGAGCCGCACGGAGGCGTAGAACTTGAGCGCCTTGCCGCCGGTGGTGGTCTCCGGCGACCCGAAGAACACGCCGATCTTCTCCCGGAGCTGGTTGATGAAGATCATGGTGGTGCCGGTATTGGACAGCGCTCCGGTGATCTTGCGCAACGCCTGCGACATGAGCCTGGCCTGCAGGCCGACATGGCTGTCGCCCATCTCGCCCTCGATCTCGGCGCGCGGCACCAGCGCAGCCACCGAGTCGATGACGACGAGGTCGATCGCCCCGGAGCGGATCAGCATGTCGGCGATCTCCAGCGCCTGCTCCCCCGTATCCGGCTGCGAGACCAGCAGCGCATCCGTGTCGACGCCGAGCGACTTCGCGTACTCGGGATCCAGCGCATGCTCCGCGTCGATGAACGCCGCAATCCCGCCGGCCGCCTGCACGCTGGCCACGGCATGCAACGTCACCGTCGTCTTGCCGGACGATTCCGGACCGTAGATCTCGATCACCCGGCCCCGCGGCAGCCCGCCGATGCCGAGCGCGACATCGAGAGCGATCGACCCCGTCGGAATCACCGCGATCGGCGGGCGACTGTCGTCCCCGAGCCGCATCACCGATCCCTTGCCGAACTGCTTCTCGATCTGCGCGAGCGCGATCCCCAGCGCCTTCTCACGATCGTCAGCGGCCATCGCGAACCACCTCTGCCTTCCTGCGCCGCGTGGGCTTCCTATGCCCCGCGGCGGTTGCTGTCGTCGAGTCGCCCATGTGACGCCACCCGGTGATCCGCACGGCCGCCACATCGAACATCGCCACGACGGTAACGCGTGCCTCCGACAATGCCGCCCGGCGCCGCGCGTCTGTGGACAACTGTCGCCCTGTGGACAACTTCGCCCCGCCACACCATCGTCGTAAGCGTACATCAGTTCGATAAGCATGACGCCATTCGCGCGCCGTGCGGCGCGTCTACGGTTGCGCCGGTTCGTCCGGCAAGCCGTAGCGCAGGGATTCGGGCACGTCGAACGCATCGCACACGGCGAACCACACGGCCCGCGGCTCGACGCCCGCGGCGAGGGCCTCGTCGGCACTGCGATCGCCCAATGCACCGAAGACGTGGTCCTGGGCCACCGAGGCGGCACGCGCACGCCCGAAATGCGCCCGCATGAGGCCTCGGAATTCGGTCAGTCGCACGCCGCGATGCTACCGACTCCCCCGCCGGCGCGGAGCGGCCTACAGGGCGAGCAATGGGGCGTTGGTGTACCGACTCCCCCGATGGCACGGAGCGACGCGGCAGGCGTCGACCGAGCGCCGCGTTCGGTTGCCGGAGCAATCAGCGAACGGTCACTCGCGATCGGAGCCGCCGGCCTGGCCGGTGATCTCCCGCATGCCATCCGCCAGCGCGGTGAGCCGGTCGGTGAGTTCCCCGAGATCGGTGCGGCCGGTGAGCGCCGCCTCGCCCAGTCGCCGGGAGGCGCCTGCGGCATCCGAGGCCGCGGCCACCAGCCGGCCGTATTCATCGACGCCGTCGCGGATCTCGCCTTCCAACCGGGCGCGGACGCGCGTCACCTCCGGGCCGGACGCCGTGCCGCCGCGCACCAGTGCGGAGTATTCCGCAGCCCTGTTGCGCAGCCGTGACTCGGCCGCGTCCGCGGAGGCGAGGGTCTCGTCCCGGAGCTGCTGCACGACGCCGGAGGTCGATCCGCCCGCGAGGGAAGCCGGCGGCAGCGCACCGAGGCCGATCATGCCGACGCTCTGCCGCAGCGCGTCGGAATAGGCGTCGAGACGGGCGATGAGCGGACGGATGGCGCCCGTCACCGCGCGGCGGTCAGGACCGGGAGGGGGCAGCAGCCGCGCCTCCCGGCTGCGCCGACGCAGGTCGCGGGCCGCGTTCACACCGGCGACGACGCAGTACACGAACAGGCCCGTGATCAACACCAATGCTCCGACCGACGTGACCGTCGATTCGCCGCCGGCGACCTCGACCACTCCGTTCGCGCCCACACCGAGCAGCACCAACCCGGCCAGCGACCAGGCGGTGAGCCGCCGTCGGGCGCCGACCCGGCGACGCTCGGCGACATGCGAAGGATCGCGGCGCTTGCGCATCACCTCAGCAGCGGTGTCCTTCACAGAGGTCACCACGTCCAGGCTGCGATCGACCGCGGATCTCGTCATCGCCGAACGTGCGTCGCGCGCGTCAGGTCCGTTCATGTACAGCTCCGCGGCCTACGCCTGTTCCGTCGGCGCAGCGGTCGGCTCAGCGGTCGGTGCAGCAGCCGGTGCAGTAGCGGCGTCCGCTGCCGCGTCGCCTCCGGTGATCGCCGGCTTCGCCGCGTCGGCCAGCTCCGGGTGCAGCTGCGCCCGCAGCTGGTCCAGCCGCGCCGAGCCGGCCATGTCGATGGTGGACATCTCCACCTCGAGCATGCGGCCCTCCACCGAGTTCTTGCCGAGCTCGGTGGCGCCCAGCGCGTTGGCGTAGCGGCGCTCGATCTTCTCCCGCACCTCGTCCAGGGAGGGAGTGGTCCCCGGCGCGTTCAACTCGGACATCGACTTGAGCGACGTCGAGATCTGCTCCTGCATCTTCGCCTGGTCGAGCTGCGAGAGCAGCTTGGTGCGCTCGGCCAGCTTCTGCTGCAGCCGCACCGCGTTCTGCTCCACCGCCTTCTTCGCCTGCTCGGCGGCCTGCAGTGCCTGGTCGTGCATCGACTTCAGGTCTTCCATCTGCTGCTCGGCCGACACGAGCTGGGTGGCGAACACCTGCGCGGTCTGCTCGTACTTCGCGGACTTCTCCGCGTCGCTCTGGGCTTTGGCCTGATCGGCCAGCACCAGCGCCTGCTTCGCGGACGTCTGCAGCCGCTCCACCTCGCCGAGCTGGCGGTTCAGCTTCATCTCGAGCTGGCGCTGGTTGCCGATGACCGCGGCCGCCTGCTGGGAGAGCGCCGCGTGCTGCCGCTGAGCGTCTTCGATGGCCTGCTGGATCTGCACCTTCGGGTCGGCGTACTCGTCCACCTTCGACGAGAACAGCGCCATGAGGTACTTCCATGCTTTGACAAAGGGATTGGCCATATCGCGGCAGTCCTTCCACGGTGATCTCGCAGGTACGTGTCCATGGTGTCAGGTCGCCGGGGTCCGGCGCCACCCACCGCACCACACCGGTGGGCAGCGGCGTCCCGAACCGGCATCGACGGGCATGACGTCATACCTATCATCCAGGTCCGACAGCGACGCGAAAGCCGGGCGGATCGCACCGAGCCCCAGAGGCCTCAAGATCGCCCGCTACGCTGTGGCAAACGAACGGAGCGGAGGTTCGATGGGCCGCCACGCGGACGAGGAGCGGGGCAGAGGGCTCGCTGGGTGGCTGATCGGCGCCATCAGCGCCGGACTGGTGATGATCGTGGCGATCGTCGGATACATCGTGGTGCTCAGCCGCGCCGATTCCGCCGATCAGGCCGTGTGCAGCAGTGACGTCACCCTGTCCATCCTGGCGGGCCCGGGCGGCTCGCCGGCCCTGTCCCAGGCTGCCGGCGCCTACAACAAGACGAAACCGGTGGTCCGCTCCGCGTGCATCACCGCCGTCGTCACCACCGCCTCCGATGACGCCGTCCTGGCCGGCTTGACCGGCCGCTGGCCCGTCAAGGAGATGCCCCCGCCCGGTATGTGGATCCCGGACAGCGCCGCCTCCCTGTCGGCATTGGACGGCGTGCGCCCCGACCTCGCCGCCGGGCACCCCACCGACCCGTTCGCATGGTCACCGGTGGTACTGGCCATGCGCGAAGGCGACGCCGCAGCGGCAGCGGACGTGACGTGGGCGGATCTGGCCACGGCGGCGGGCCCCTCGGGTTCGGTGGCGCTGCCGACGGGCCGGCACCTCATCCTGGCGCTTCCGCCGATCGCCAGCTCCCGAGCGAGCAGCTACGCATTGCAGTCCGTCGTCGCGGGAACGGATCCCTCGGTCCCCGTCGATACGGCCACGGTCGCCGCCGAATCCACCCTGCTGGCCGCCATCGACGCAGGCCACAGTGGCAGGGCAACGACCACCCAGGAAGCGCTGACGACGCTGGCGGCGCCCGATGCGGCGTCCGCCGACCCCGGTGCGGTCACCGCCGTTCCGGTCGTCGAGGCGGACCTGGTGCGCTTCGACAAGCAGACCACCGGTGATGCGCTCACCGCGGTGCACCCGGGCGGCTCGACCACGGGGGACGCACTGATCGCGGCGCCCATCTCCGCGTCGTGGACCGGCCGGACGATCACCGCGGCGGGCAGCGACTTCCAGGCCTATCTCACCGGAGTGGCCGGCCAGCAGACCCTGGCCGATCACGGCTGGCGGACCAAATCCGCGCATGCCGCAGATCCGCTCGCCCAGGTCGACACGCAGGCGACCGTGACGATCGGCCCGGCCGGCGGACCGGCTGTCGATCTGGCCATCGCCGTGGCGCTGGGACAGGCGAAGTCGCCGGTCACCACGTCCACCACCACGACGGCTCCGCCCACCACGACAACCCCGCCGTCCACCACCGCGCCCACGTCGCCGACGACGGCGGCGCCACCGACCACGACCGAGACCAGCCCCTCCGCACCGGATCTCGCCGTGGACGGTCCCGTGCTCACCCTCATCGTCGACACCTCCGACGGCATGGCCGCCGAACACGGCGGCACGACACTGCTGGACTGGGTGAAGAAGGCACTGCCCGAACTCACGGACGGATCGCTCACGGACCGGATCGGCCTGTGGGTGTATTCGGACGGCGCGATCTACCCGCCGAGCGGGTTCCCGGAGCTGGTGTCGACGGGGCCCATCACGGAAAAGGTGTCCGTGACGAAGCTAGCCGCTGACGGCTCGGTGGCCGGCACCGTCGAGGAGGCCCGCTCCAAGGGGCTGGCCGACGCGATCGCCAACGTGCAGCCGAACGGGGACCGCTGGGCCTACGGCGCCGTCATGGAGGCACTGCCGAAGGCCGCCGGTGCCGCGGTGGACGGGCGCCAGAGCCGCGTCATCCTCATCACCAGCGGTGTGGACCAGACGCCCGGAACTCTGCGTCGGCAGGTGCTCACCGCGGTCGGTGCCGAAAAGAGCAAGCTACGCCTCGACGTGGTCGGCTTGGGTGACGCCGTACCGGTCGATGCCTACAGCGAAATCGCAGCTGCCGCAGGCGGCGAGTACATCCCGGTGACCGATCCCGCCACGCTGGGCCAGCGGCTCACCGACTTCCTGACGCTCGGCAACTGACCCCGTAGTAGACCCGCCCCGCCCCGCCCCTCGCGATGATCAACTTCCACCGCGCGTACGAACATCGCGGTTTTGGGACGTATGTGGCGGTTGGGACCAACTTCGTACGCGCGGTGGAAGTTGATCATCGCGAGGTGGCTGGCTACTCGGCAAACGCCTCGATCGGAGGACACGAGCAGGCCAGGTTCCGGTCTCCCCAGGCGCCGTCGATGCGGCCGACCGGCGGGAAGTACTTGTGCGCCGGCGCGACATGCCCGCCCGGGAACGCGGGGAACACAGCTTCGGCGCGGGTGTACGGGTGCGCCCAATCCCCGGCCAGCGCCGCCGCAGTGTGCGGCGCGTTCACCAGCGGGTTGTCGCCGGCCGGCCAGTCCCCGGCGGCGACGCGATCGATCTCGCCGCGGATGGCGATCATGGCCCCGCAGAACCGGTCCAGTTCGGCGAGGTCCTCGCTCTCGGTCGGCTCGACCATCAGCGTGCCGGCCACCGGGAACGACATGGTCGGCGCGTGGAAGCCGTAGTCCGCCAGCCGCTTGGCGACGTCATCGACGGTGACGCCGGTCTCGTGCGTGATGCCGCGCAGATCCAGGATGCATTCGTGCGCCACGAAACCGCCCGCCCCGGTGTACAGCACCGGATAGTACGGGTTGAGTTTCTTGGCCACATAGTTCGCCGCGGCCACGGCGGTCAGGGTGGCGTCGCGCAGGCCGTCGGCGCCCATCATGGCGATGTACGCCCAGGAGATCGGCAGGATCGACGCCGACCCGTAGGGGGCCGCCGAGATCGCCCCGACGCCCCCGTCCTGCGGCGGCGTCACTCCGAGATCGGCCAGCGGATGCCCGGGAAGGAACGGCGCCAGGTGCTCGCGCACCGCGATGGGGCCGACACCCGGCCCGCCGCCGCCGTGCGGGATGCAGAACGTCTTGTGCAGGTTGAGGTGTGACACGTCACCGCCGAACGCGCCGGGCCGGGCCAAGCCGACCAGCGCATTGAGATTGGCGCCGTCCACGTACACCTGCCCGCCGGCGGCATGCACCAGGTCGGCGAGTTCGGTGACGGTGTCCTCGTACACGCCATGCGTGGACGGGTAGGTCACCATGATGGCGGCCAGGTTCTCCGCGTGCTGGGCGACCTTGGCGCGCAGGTCTGCCATGTCGATATTGCCCGCAGCGGGCCCGTCCGCCACCGTGCCGACCACGACGACCTTCATGCCGGCCATCACGGCCGACGCCGCGTTGGTGCCGTGCGCCGAGGCGGGGATCAGGCACACGGTGCGATGCCCCTGGCCGCGGGAGCGGTGGTAGGCGCGGATCGCCAGCAGGCCCGACAGCTCCCCCTGGGAGCCCGCGTTGGGCTGCACGGACACCGCCGCGTAGCCGGTGATCTCGGCCAGCCACGTCTCCAGCTCGCCGATCAACTCCAGCAGCCCGGCGGCGTCCTCGCGGGGCGCGAACGGGTGCAGGCCGGCGAACTCCGGCCAGGTGATGGCCTCCATCTCGGCGGTCGCGTTGAGTTTCATGGTGCACGAACCGAGCGGGATCATCGTGCGGTCCAGCGCCAGGTCCATGTCGGAGAGCCGACGGATGTAGCGCAGCATTGCGGTTTCGCTGCGGTACGCGTGGAACACCGGGTGCGTCAGGTATGACGATTCCCGCCGCAGCTGCGGCTCTTCCACGTCCGCGGCACCGATCCAGATCTCGTGGCTCAGTCCGAACGCGCCGAGCACCTCGCAGATGTGGGCATCCGTGGTCGCCTCGGAGACCGCGATCTGGACGGCGTCATCCCCGTCCCGCCACAGATTGACGCCGCGCTCGCGGGCGGCGGCGACCACCTCGGCGGCCCGGCCGGGCACCCTCGCGCGAACCGTATCGAAGAACGACCAGTGCTCCACCTCGACGCCCGCCTCGCGCAGCGCCGCCGCGAGGACGGACGCCCGGTAGTGGATGCGCTCGGCGATCGCCCGCAGCCCCTCGGGTCCGTGGTAGACGGCGTACATGGACGCCATCACGGCCAGCAGTACCTGCGCGGTGCAGATGTTGCTGGTCGCCTTCTCCCGGCGGATGTGCTGTTCGCGGGTCTGCAGGGCGAGCCGGTAGGCGGGCCGCCCCGCGTCGTCGTGCGAGACGCCGACCAGCCGGCCGGGCAGCTGACGCTGCAATTCGGTGCGCACCGCCATGAACCCGGCGTGCGGGCCGCCGTAGCCCATCGGCACGCCGAACCTCTGCGAGGAGCCGACCGCGATGTCGGCGCCGAACTCGCCGGGCGCGCGCAGCAGCGTCAGCGCCAGAAGATCCGTCGCGGCAACGACTTTCGCCTCGCGCTCATGCGCGGCATCGGTCACCGCGGCGAAATCGCGTACCGCGCCGGACGCCGCCGGGTAGGAGACCAGCAGCCCGAAGAAGTCCTCGGTGGGCAGCACTCCCGAGTCGGGGTCGGACTCCATGTCGTTGCCGAATTCGTCGTCGCCCCGGCGTCCGGCGAGGTCGCAGACCACCACGTCGATGCCCAGCGCCTCGGCACGGGTTCGGATCACGGCCAAGGTCTGCGGCAGGGTGTCCGCGTCCACCACGAACCTGTTGGACTTCGACTTCGACGCCCGCCGGGCCAGCGTCATCGCCTCGGCCGCAGCGGTCGCCTCGTCCAGCATGGAGGCGTTCGCGATGTCCAGGCCGGTCAGGTCGGCCACGGCGGTCTGGAAGTTGAGCAGCGCCTCCAGGCGTCCCTGCGAGATCTCCGGCTGGTACGGGGTGTAGGCGGTGTACCAGGCCGGGCTCTGAAGGATGTTCCGCTTGATCACGCCGGGGGTCACCGTGTCGTGGTAGCCCATGCCGATCATGGAGGTCATCACCGTGTTGCGGGCCGCGAACCGGCGCAGGCGCGCCAGCGCCTCGGACTCCGTCATCGCCGCGGGCAGCCCGGTGAGGCGGAGCGGCTCGGCGGACCGGATCGCGGCGGGCACCGAGGCGTCGGCCAGTGCGTCAAGGTCGGTCAGTCCGAGTGCGTCGAGCAGCTGCCCGCGTTCGCCGGGGCCCGGCCCGATGTGGCGGGACGAGAAGCCGGTCGGCGCGGGCGCTGCGTGCAGGGATGTCGTCATGGAAAGGGGCCTTTCGCGTACCGAGTGCGGGTATGACGAGGTTCGGTCACGGCGCATGCTCGCGCCGCTTCCTCCCCCTCTGTCATCGGTACCTGAGAGCTTCGCGCAGGTCAGGCGCCAGCTCCAGCATAGGAATTGCCGGGTATGACGCTGCCCTGCGTTTGCCCCGTCGGCGGACCCCGGCAGGCATCGCCGGCGTCGCTTTCCAGAGGCGTCTACCCCTCGCGGTCCATGGGCCTGAGAGTGTGGCGGGGAGGCTCTTGCTCCTTCGGCGTCCCCGGTGCAGGTCACCGCAGGTGACGTGCGCCGGAGCCTTTCCCGCGAGGGATCAACGACACGGCAAGGCTATCAGTCGCGTGACGGTGTCTGAGCGCTGTATCTAATTGCGGCGGACAAGGACGAGGCGGCGGACGGCGGTGCGGTGCAGGTCCAGGTGCACGCGGATGCCGGCCTCACGGGCGGAACCGATGGCGCAGGCGACCGTCGCGGTGAGGCAGATGGCGCCGGACACCCACATCGCCACCGGGGCCCCCCAGAGATCGGCGATGCCGCCGATCAGCGGCGCGCCGATGGGCGTGCCGCCCGCGAGCAGCAGCATGTACAGCGACATCACCCGGCCGCGGACCGCGGCGTCGGTGGCCAGCTGGACGGTGGCGTTCGCCATGGCGTTGAAGCCGATCGCCAGCGCCCCGGCCGGCACCAGGAGTACCAGGAACAGCGGAATCCACCCGATGAAACCGAGCACGATCATGGAGGCGCCGAACAGCGCCGAGACGGCGAACAGGAATCCGAGGCGCACCGTGGCGCGGCGGGCCGCGTAGAGCGCACCGGACAGTGAGCCGATGGCCAGCGCGGTGTTGAGCCAGCCGTAGAGCGACGCGGTGGACGCGAAGGTGATCTTCGCGTACGCGGACAGGATGATGGCGAAGTTGAAGCCGAACGTGCCGATGAAGAACACCAGGATGACGAGCCATTTGAGATACGGGCGCGCCCACACATAGCGCAGGCCCTCGCGGATCTGGCCGGGCTCACGACCGGCCCGGGGCACCGTCTGCAGCAGCGCGGGATTCATGGCGGCCAGGGCGCCGATCGTGGCGACGAAACTGGCCGCGTTGATCGCGAACGCCCAGCCGGAGCCGACGGCCGCGATCAGTACCCCGGCGACCGCCGGGCCGACGAGACGGGCGATCTGGAAGCTGCCGGAGTTGAGCGACACCGCGTTGCGCACCAGCGACGCAGGCACCATTTCATTCACGAAGATCTGGCGGGCCGGGTTGTCCACCACCGTCACCAGACCCAGCAGGAACGCCACGGCGTAGACGTGCCAGACGGTGACCACGCCGGTCAATGTGACGACGGCCAGAGCAGCGGCGAGCAACCCCATGACGGATTGGGTGGTCATCAGCAGTGGCCGTTTGCGGTATCGATCCGCGGCCACTCCGCCGTACAGGCCGAGCAGCATCAGTGGCAGGAACTGCAGTGCCATGGTGATGCCCACGGCGAACGGGGAATGCGTCAGTTCCAGGACCAGCCAGTCCTGTGCGATGCGCTGCATCCAGGTGCCGATATTGGAGACCACGGACCCGGAGAAGTAGAGCCGGTAGTTCCGCTCGTGCAGGGCGGCGAATGTGGAGACGTGATCGGGCCGCGTCACCGCGCCGTCGGAAACCGATTCCGCTGAAACCGATTCCGCGCTCTGCGTAGTGACAGGCGCGGATTCGGACACATTGTTAGTTTAGCGTAATATTCCGCTCAGCCCGCGGAACGGGCCTGCCGGCGCAGCGCCAGTTCGTCGGTGCTGACGGCCGTGATCCGGTCGCCGTCGATGCGCTCGGCGGGCAGCTCTGCGAGGGTGCCGGTGACCTCCCTCATCGCGCCGCCCACGGCGATGCCGAACACACCCTGGCCGCCCTGCAGCAGATCCACGATTTCCTCGGGCGACGTGCACTCGTACACCGACGCACCGTCGGAGAACAGCGTCACCTCCGCAAGGTCCTGGGTGCCGCGGGCGCGCAGGTGGTCGATGGCCACGCGGATGTTGTGCAGCGAGACCCCGGTGTCCAGCAGTCGCTTGACAACCTTGAGCACCAGGATGTCGGTGAAGGAGTAGAGCCGCTGACTGCCCGAGCCCTTGGCGCCGCGGATCGACGGCTCGACGAGGCCGGTGCGCGCCCAGTAGTCCAGCTGGCGGTAGGTGATGCCCGCGGCGGCGCAGGCGGTGGGGCCACGGTAGCCGACGCAGTCGTCCGGGATGGCCGCGTGCGGGAATAGCGCACCTTGCCCCTGCTCGCCCATGGTGCCTCCCGCTCTGGTACGCCGCCCGCCGCACACCGTCAGGTGCGCGTGACGTCATATCCGTAAGGTCGCTGCCGCTTGGTGACCACTGCCTCTTCGTGACCACTGCCTCAGCACTGCCGAACCCGCACGCCGCCGGCCCCACCTGCTTTCACCGGCGGAATCACATCGACGTGAGTCACGTCCTTCTGACGGTAGGCGCGGCGATGCGCCGGGTCAACGTCCCCGGCGGCGTGTCTCAACGTCAACTTAAGGCTTAGACATTCTCGGGGCGGCGTGCGGCGCGCTACTGGACGTCCTCGGGGCCGAAATCCTCGGGTGACACGTTGTCCAGGAACTCCCGGAACCGCTCCATCTCGCCTTCGGGATCGACGATCGGCGCCGCCTCCGCGCTGTCGTCGCCGTCGTCGTCCCCGTCCGAGCCCGCGGACTCGGGGATGACGATGCCGGTCTCGCCGAGCACCGCTTCGGCCACGAAGACGGGCACATCGCAGCGCACGGCCAGTGCGATGGCGTCGGACGGGCGCGCGGACACCGTCACCTCCGGCCCGAACACCAGCTCGCCGTAGAACGTGCCCTCGCGGAAATCGACGACCCGCACCTCGGTCAGCGCCCGGCCGAGCGCATCGAGGGTGTCCTTGAACAGATCGTGCGTCATGGGCCGCGGCGGCGTCATGCCCTGGAGCTGCATGGCGATCGCGGTGGCCTCGGCGGACCCGATCATGATCGGGATGCTGCGGTCGCCCTCCACCTCGGTGAGGATGAGGACGGGCTGCTGTTGCGGCATCTCGACCCGCACGCCGACGACGCGCATCTCGATCATCGGTCCCGTGCCTTTCTCCTCATGCCGTTCACGCTACCCGGCGGACCCGCCGTGGCGGCGCCGCCGGCGGCCGCTGTTACGCCCCGAGCTCCCGGCCGAGCGCGGATTTCACCATCAGCGCGTGTAGCCGCAGCATGGTGGCGGCGTGTGCGCCGGCGTCGGCCCGGGCACGCTGCCGCGCGTCCGGGTCGCGCTTGCGGGCGGTCGCGGACACCAATTGCGCGATCATCGCGGCTTCCCGGTCCGCAGCGGCATGCATGGTGCGCAGATGACGCGGCTCCACGCCGAGCGCCAACAGCTCCGCCAGGGTCCGTGCCGCCAGCAGCGCATCGGAGCCGTAGTAACCGCCACGGCCGGTCTCGACCAGGCCGAACGACTCCGCCTGCGCCAAGTCGGCTTCGGACAGACCCGACTCGTCCAGTAGTTCTTCGCGCGTCAGACGGGCCTCTCGGGAGGCGTCGTCCCGGGCCGTCGCCCCACCGGCGGCGCCGTCGGCGGTATGCGCGAGCACCAGCGCGCGCGGGAGCTTCGCCGCCATGGGCCCCGGGTCGGCGCCGCGATCGATCGCGTCCAGCTGATCCTTGATCACCTTCAGCGGCAGGTAGTGATCGCGCTGCGCCGTCAAGATGTAGCGGAGCCGGGCGATGTCGGCGGACGAGAACTGCCGGTAGCCGGACTGGGTCCGCTCCGGCATCACCAGTTCCTCGGACTCCAGGAAGCGGATCTTGGAGATGGTGAGGTCCGGAAACTCCTGCTTGAGGCGCGCGAGCACTGCCCCGATACTCAGGCCGGCCGGAGCCGACCGCGCCGATGCCCCCGCGCTCGTCATTGCCCGAATGCAGGTCCTGTGCCCGCAGTCGCGTCCGCGCTGCCGGGGGCCTCGTCGCTGCCGCGCCCGGTGACGTAGACGAGGCGGAACTTGCCGATCTGGATCTCGTCCCCACCGGACAGCTCGGACGAGTCGATCGTCTCCCGGTTGACGTAGGTGCCGTTCAACGAGCCGACGTCCACCACCTCGAAACCCCGTGCGGTGCGCCGGAACTCGGCGTGCCGGCGGGAGACCGAGACATCGTCCAGGAAGATGTCGCTGTCCGGGTGCCGCCCCGCCGTGACCAGGTCGGCCTTGAGCACATAGCGGGACCCGGCATTCGGGCCGCGCTTGACCACCAGCAGTGCCGTGCCGTCGGCCAACCCCTCCACCGCGGCCAGCGCGTCGGATGCCGGTCCGGTCTCGCTCTCCGCACCGATCAGTCCCGACTCGAAGACGGACGTGGTTTGGGCCGAGGAATACGGATCAGCCTGTGACATCACATCGCTCCTTTCCGTGCGGGGCGAGCGTGCAGAGCGCGCCGTCGACGATCTTCTAGTGACGACCGTACCGTGCGGGCGGGCGGTCACGCCGGGCGACGTCCGTAGATTTCCGGGCCCGACCCGCGCCGCCGCGGCGTCATACTCGCGTGTTCGGCGGAAGCCGATCCGGCCGATCCGACGGACGCGCCGGGCCGCTTCCGCGCGGCGGCCTCAGCTCTCGCCGATCGCCTCCGCGTACCCGTCCGCGTCCAGCAGCGCATCGACGGCGGACGGATCTGCCGGCTGCAATTCGTAGAGCCAACCCTCGCCATAGGGGTCCGAGTTCACGAGCTCCGGGGAATCGTCGAGCTGCTCGTTGCGCGCGATGACGGTGCCGTCCACCGGGGCGAGCACATCGGAGACGGACTTGGTGGACTCGACCTCGCCCACCGCATCGTCCGCTGTGACGTCGGTGCCGAGCGCGGGCATCTGGACGAACACGATGTCGCCGAGCGAGTTCTGCGCGTAGTCGGTGATGCCGACGCGCACTGTGCCCGAATCGGTGACCTGGGCCCACTCGTGGTCCGCCGTGTACCGCAGGTGGTTGGGGATCATGGGCGCTGCCGCCTTTCCGTGCGGGGATGTCGCAGTGGTGCGTGATGCTGCAGTGGTGCGTGATGCTGCGGTGGTGCGTGATGCTGCGGTGGTGCGTCGCGTCGAGTATGACGCCGCAGCCCGGTGGGCTCCGTGCGGGAATCTGCTGCCCGTCGGGGACCGCGCCAGGGCTGCGTCATACGCGGGTGACTGTCGCTACCGGCAAAGTTCATCATGTCGCGGGGCGGGCGGCAAGACGGGGGGCAGCATGGCGATTGCCGGGCGGATCGGGGGCGGGGCCGACAGTGCGATCGCCGGCTGCAAGCGCCGCTCAGGAGGTTGTCAGTTCCCGGGCGTTGGGGCGCTGGGCGCGCGGCACCACAGGTGTGCGGGTGAGGATCCACAGGTGCTGTTTCAGGTACAGCGCGCCCACCCACAGGTACATGCCGATGCCCCAGACGAGGAAGGCGTAACCGATGGCCAGCGCGGGCGTGGCGATCGCGGGGGCAGCGTGCGCCAGCAGGATGATCGGCAGCGCGTAAAGCAGGGCGAACGTGCCCGCCTTGCCCAGGTAGAGCACGGCGAGCGGCGGGTAGCCGTGGCGGCGGATCAGCGGAATGAACACGGTGAGCACCAGGTCGCGGCCGATGATGATCGCCGCCACCCACCACGGCACGAAGCCGCGGATCACGAAGCCGATCAGGGTGGCCAGGATGTAGAGCCGGTCGGCGGCCGGGTCGAGCATCTCGCCGAGCTTGGAGTACTGGTTCAGCAGCCGGGCAAGCTTGCCGTCCGCCCAGTCGGTGATCGCGGAGAGGGCCAGCACGGTGAGCGCCCAGCCGTCCTCGTGCAGGCCGAGCAACAGGTAGAGGAAGAGCGGGACGCCGGCCAGGCGCGCGAACGAGAGCAGGTTCGGCACCGTCCAGACGTGCAGGGAGCCGGCGGGCTGGTTGTCGGTCACCGGGGCTCCTTCGTGTGGTCGGTGCTTACGCGTTGACGGTGCTTGCGCGTTGACGGTGCTTGCGCGTTGACCGGGCTGCGCTGCCGCGTGCCGTGCGGGTCTGCGCTGCCGCGCCGGGCTCAGCGTACAAGCCGCCTCACCGTGCGATGGATCGCGGATCCGCTGACCGATCGACGCTCATTTCATTCCGCCTGTATGTCACCTGCACAAATACCGCTGCCTGCTGAGATCAGCGTCGATCCATCAGCGAGTCCCTAGAATGATGCGCGATGACCTCCCGCTCCCCCGACCCGGCGCCGTTCGCCTACTTCGACGGGATGTTGGCCACCGGCCTGGTGGAGGTCGCCGATCTGGCCGTACGGCCCGAGGCGCTGGATCGCGGCTGGTGGGCGGTGTGCGCGACCTTCGAAGGAGCGGTGACCGGCTACCGGTTCGCCTCGGCGCGACGGATGCCGCTGCCTCCGGCATCTGCATCGTGGCCGGGCGTCGGCGGGCCGTGGCGCTCCAGCCTCACTCGCGCGGAGTACGAGCGTGGCGTCGGCGAGATCCGGCGGCGGATCGCCCGCGGCGACGTGTATCAGGTCAACCTGTGCCGCGTGCTCACCGCGGAACTGGGCCGCGAGTATGACGCCGTTCCGGGCGAAGCCGCCGTCACGGACGATGGTGCGCGTCGTTTCGATCCACTGGCGCTGGCGCACCTGCTCGCGGTGGGCAACCCGGCGCGGTACCAGGGCGTGCTGGCGACCGGGGGCGACTGGCTGGTCACGGCCTCCCCGGAATTGTTCCTGCGGCGCGACGGAAACATGCTGCGTTCCGCGCCGATCAAGGGCACCGCCGGCCCGGGCGAGCCGTTCGCGCACAAGGACACCCCGGAGAACGTGATGATCTGCGACCTGGTGCGCAACGATCTGGGCCGCGTGGCACGGACGGGTTCGGTGCAGGTGGAATCACTGCTCGGCCGCACGGAGCTGCCCGGGCTGGCGCATCTGGTCTCGTCGGTGCGCGCTGAGATTCGCTCGGGCATCGGCTGGGGCGAGACCCTGGCCGCTACGTTCCCGCCGGGCTCGGTGAGCGGTGCGCCGAAACACACCGCGCTGCAGGTGATCTCGGAGCTCGAGCCGGTGCCGCGCGGGCCGTACTGCGGTGCGGTGGGCTACGTGGACGGCGACGCGGGCGTGGCGGAACTGGCGGTCGGCATCCGCACGTTCCATACGTCCGGCGGCGGGCGGGCGCTGCACTTCGGCACCGGGGCGGGCATCACCTACCTGTCGGATCCGGCGGCGGAGTGGGCCGAGACGGAACTCAAGGCAGCGCGGCTGATTGCGCTGGCCGGCGCGCCCGGCTGATTCTCACCGGCGTATCAGTCGGCTCGGATGTGCACTGCCGCAACGGTTGTCGGCCCGCGCGGTCGCCTGAAGCCGTCGAAACGAGTATGACGCCGCCCTCGGGCGAGGACGGCGTCATACCCGGTGCTGACTTACGCGAGCGCGGCATCCAGAGTGATCTCGACGCCGGTGAGCGCCTTGGAGACCGGGCAGGCGCTCTTGGCCTGCTCCGCGACCTCAGCAAACTTCTCGGCGGTGAGGCCGGGGACCGTGGCGCGCACCGTGAGCTTGATGCCGGTCAACTTGAAGCCGCCGGCCGGGTCCGCGCCCAGGCCGACCTCGGCGGTCGTGGTGAGGCTCTGCACCGTGCCGCCGGCCTCCGTGAGCATCGCCGACACCTGCATGGAGTAGCAGGCGGAGTGAGCCGCGCCCAGCAGCTCCTCCGGCGAGGTGACGCCCTCCGCGTTGTCCCGCGAGCGGGCCGGGAACGAGACGTCATAGGTGCCCAGGCCGGAGCTGACCAGCGTGGTAGTGCCCTTGCCGTCGGTCAGGCCGCCTGCCCACTGGGTCTCTGCGGTGCGCTTTGCCATGTCGTGCCTCCTGTGAAATTCGAGTTGGTGTCAGTATGACGTTATCCTTTTCCATCCTGCCCCCGTAGAAAACCTGGTCAAGGCGTCGGCAACGTGATCTTGCCCTGAGTTGGCCGCGGTTGGCGCCGCGATGGCATCCGGATCCGCACGGATGACGGCCGAGCCCCTACCGGAGAGGGCATCCCCTGGGTCGCTGCGGCGCCGGTCACGCCGCGCTGTGCGGTAGGCTTTGCTGGTTCGCGCGGCACGCGCCGCGGGGCGATTCGGGCTGTGGCGCAGTTTGGTAGCGCACCTGACTGGGGGTCAAGGGGTTTAGGCTCCTTCCGGTCGGCTTGAACAACTGAATATTGATGTCGCGGGCTGTGGCGCAGCTTGGTAGCGCACATGACTGGGGGTCATGGGGTCGCAGGTTCAAATCCTGTCAGCCCGACGTATAAGCCCTGGTGGGAGCATGTTTCTCACCAGGGCTTCGTCGTTTCCGGACTGTCGTACGGCGGTCGCGCCAACAGGTTGGCCGGCGGGCTGATGGCGAGATCGCCGTGTCGGCGATGGGGCTGCCGGCGGGGCTGGAAGTGGACCAATAAGTGACTTTCGAGTGGACCAATTTGGGGGCATGGCGATGCCCCGGCCCTCATTTCGGTGGGTCGGAGCGATTCTTGTGGGTGTCAGAGCGCGGGTGGATTTCGGTGATTCGCCTCCGTTCTGGTCGGCGTGGGGGCGGCGAGGAACCTGTTGGCTTGCCGGGCGGCCTCCGCCAGATGGCGATGGTCGGGGTGCAGGTAGCCTTTTGTCGTTTCGATGGATTGGTGGCCGAGGATTTCTTGGAGCACATGAAGCGGGATGCCGGCGTCGGCAAGCCAGGTGGCTCCCGTGTGGCGCAGGCTGTGCCGGGTGAGATCGGGCATGTCCAGGTCTTTGACGAGGTCGTCCCAGCGGGTGGCATCGCGGATGGTCGCGGTGGTGAGCACGCCTCCGCGTGGCCCGCGCAGTAGTGGCGCCTCGGTGTCTCTACCTTCGGTGAGCCGCCGCAAGATGGGTTCGAGCGCGTCGAGGATCGGGACGTAGCGTGCCCGGCGGCCCTTGGTCTGTTTGACGACCAGGCCGCCTTTGCCGGGATAGTGCTGCCGCTCGATGGTGACGATCCGATTCACCCAGTCCACGTCCCCGACTCGCAGCCCGGCCACTTCGGAGCCGCGAGCTGCCAGGAGGGCTGCGAGCATGACGTGATCGGAGTACGACTGGTGGATGTTCGCGCAGGCATCCGCGAGCTTGTTCAGGGTGGGGAGGTCGGGCAGCGCGTACTGGCGCAGCTCCCCCGCGGTTTGCGTGACGTATTTGCCCAGGCTTCTGCGCGCGCGGTGCTTGGCTGGGTTGAGCGTGATGATGTCGTCGCGCACGGCCTCGTCGAGCACGCGCACGAGCGGGGCGATGGCGTTCTTGATCGTAGTGGCCGAGAACTTCGTTTCCCAGGCGTCGATGGTGCGATCGATCATTCCGGCGGTGAGCTTGACGATTTGGATGTGCCCGAGAGCCGGTAGCACGCGCAGGCGCAGCCCGATGCCGTACAGTTCGGCGGTCGAGGTGGGGTCGAGGCCGCGTTGCCAGCGATTGCCGATGGATGCGGCGTACTCGCGCAGCGTAAGGGTCGAGTCGGTGCCTGTCGCGGTGGCCTTGCGTATCTGGTCGAAGAATTCCTCGACCTCCTCTGCGGTGCGGACATGGCTGACTCTGCCAACCCGCTTCTTTGTCGAGGGGTCAGTCCAGCGCACCCGCGCGCGGAAGCCATCGACGCGGCGTTCCACATCGGTGGTGATTTTCACGCCGACCGGTGGCATGCGGCGGTTACGTGGGTCAGCCATCGCCCGTTTCCCGTCGGCTGACCCAGGCGCGCACGCTCGCCGGGTTGTAGCGGGAGACGCCGCCGATCTGGAGGAACGGCGGCCCGATCCGCTCCCGGCGCCACCGCGAGAGGGTTGCCTGGGACACGTTCAGGAATTCGGCGACCTCGCGGGCACACCATAATGGCTCGACAATACCCAGACCACGATCAGTCGGCTTGCTCATCGTCGGCCGTCCAGTGCGCGTAGAACTGATCTTCGGCTTGGCGTCGGCGGTGCACGTCGGCCATGACGAAGTCCACGAACTCGGCGTCGCGGTCGGTGATCGGGGTGACCCGGACGGGCTCGCCGGGGTCCTCCCCCGGCCAGGTGGTTTGCCGGGTGGGCCGGTCGTGATCGAGGCGGGTGCCCGACGCGGCAACCCAGTCCCGCAGCCTTTGGCGGGCGTCGGCGAAGTCGCGGTGCCAGCCCAGCGGTGCGGAGCCGTTCTGGTCGGGGTCGTAGGCGCACAGCCAGTGCAGGTGCAGCGCCGAGAGTTCCCACACCAGCTCGGGGTGCTTATGCCAGGCCGGCGGGATCACCGCTGCGGGCAGGCCGTAGGTGTGGCGCAACCAGTCCACCCACCGGTTGAGTTCGAGCCATTCGGCCTCGGCCTCGTCGGCGGTGAGCAGGTTCCAGTTGATCGGATGCGGTGGCTCCGCGACCAGCGGCTCGCCGTAGTCTCCCGGATCGATGTCGTCTTGGTCGATGCCCTCCGGGTCGAGGCCGGGGGCGGTGTCATTGTCGTGTGCCATGGCCCGGCTCATATCCCGATCGCGGGCGGCACGCTGTCCCGCCGCTGATAGCCAGGATCATCGAAACCGGTGGTATCTCGCGTTGCCGCGTCCTGCTGCGCGGATTCGCGGCGTGGCGTGCGATCGACGTCGTAGCGGGTGCGGGCCAGGTCGTGACCGAGCTTCTTCGCGAGGAATTCCTCGCTCTCGACGGCCTTGCCGTCGCGCTCGTAGTTCACGGTGCGGGTGTAGCCCTCGGCGACGAAACTGTCGCCCTTGGCGAGCCGGGAGTGCGCGTGCTCGGCGGACGGCCCAAACATGATCAGGTGATGGAACGTGTTCTCCAGCCTGGTGAACGATCCATCCTCCTCGCGCCGAAAATGTTCCTGCCCGAATCGGAAATACAGCCTCGCGTCACCGCCGCTCGTCTGGCTCATCTGCGGTTCCGAGGCGACGAATCCCGAGATCGACTCCTGCGTACGAATCGCCACGACGATCCTCCTGCCCTCTGGCGCGGCCCTCGGTTTCGGGCTGCTGTGACAGGCAGGTGCGCCTCGCTCCCCCGCGGCAGATACCTGCAGCAGATGATCGTCAGACGGCGTGGGTACGGAGCATGGTTTCGATACCGACGCGGTCGGATGTGAGTTGCGCCGCGTCAGGACGTCCCGTCCACGGGTGTAGGTCGGTAACGATGGGGGGCGCGGAGCGCAGTAGCACGATGCCGGTGCCGAACGGCAGGCGGCGGATCTTGTCGGGTGGGAGGATCGGCACCCGCCGGATGGAGCGCTGGTTGGAGCGGGTGCCGTGGTCGCCGATGGTGATGGAGTCGGTCGTTTCGTCGCGGTCGCCGATCAGGGCGGCGAGGTCTTGCAGGTCGCGGGAGCCGGAGGCGCCGCCGAGGATGATCTTCACGATGGCGGCGTCCCAGATCGCCCCGGCCTGGTGTTCGTTCCATTTGTCGCGGGCTTGGGCCAAAGATTGCAGGACGGGCATGGTGGTGATCCCGGTGCCGCCGCCCTCGGCCATCAACGTCGGCAGCGACGGCAAAGGGGAGAGGTTCGCTATCTCGTCCAAGGCCAGCAGCAGCGGCGGGTCAAGCCGGGCTCCGGGCGATCGTGCGGCAAGGTGCCGCGCGGTTTCGATGAGGTCTTCCACCAACGCGGCCACCAGAGCGGCCGACGCCCCTGCTCCTGTACCGGTGGCGAGCAGGAAAAGAGTGCCCTTGTCTCGGATGAACGTTTCGGGGTCGAAGCTCTCCCCGCCGCGCGGGGAGACCGCATCCAGTACGCGCGGGTCGGCCAGCGAGCCGAGGGCCAGGGAGACGCCTTGCCAGATGGAGTCGCGGGTGCGCGGGTCGGAGTCGATCATGGCTTGCAACGATTCGGCCCATCCGGTCGCGGCCCTGGGTGTGCCGGCGAGGATCGCGACCGCGTCGGCGGCGGCGGTCGGGTCGAGTGTCCAGCGGAACAGTTCGGTGGCGGGCCGGTGATCCAGGGCGGCGGCGTGGAACAGGGCTTGCAGGGCGGTTCGGGTCTTGCCTTCCCAGAACCCGCCCGAATCCACCCCGCCACCGGATAGTCCGGTGGCCGCGGCCAGGCCGGTGGCGCGGATCATCGCGGTCTGCGGAGACTCGCAGCCGCGGATCGGTGACCACCGCAACCCCGCCCGCAGGCCCTCGGCCAAATGTTGCGGGTCGAAGATCGCCACCGGGCCGATCTTCTCGCGGGCGCGCATAGTGGCGGTCAGGTTGTCGGGGCGGGTCGAGGTGGCCACCACCGCGCCGGGGGCGTCGAGGATCGCGGGGATGACGATGTGGAGCCCTTTGCCGGAGCGGGGCGGGCCGATGACCATGATCGAGTCCTCCACCGACGCCCACACCCCGACCCCTTTCGCCGTGCCCAGCCGGGAACCCACGTCGGCTGGTTTCGGGCTGCTCACGCTGGGCCGGAGGCTGGCGGCGCGGCGCAGCAGCGCCTTGCCAGATGCGGCGGCGGTGATCTCTTGCCGGGTGGCGATGCCTGCCATCCGGCGCGGATCGGCCTCGACCCGGCGGGAATAGCGGCGCAGCCGCAACCAGGTCCATATCCCGCCCATCGACATGACGACGAGCAGCAGGCCGGCGACGATCCAGTAGACGGCCGGGTTCAGGCCGGGCGCACCCAGCGCACTCGCAGGGTCACCAGGATGGAACAACACGGCCACGCCGGCGCCGATGCCTTCGTGCGGCTGGGTGGTGCCGCCGATCCAGGCGGTGATGCTCCCCGCGCCTCGCAGCACCAGGGCCACGGCGAACAGGGCGACCAAGCCCGCCATCGCCGCGTTGGTGAGTTCGTCGCCGTAGCTTCCGGTCTGGCGCCCTTGGGCGGTCATGGCAGGTGTCGGACGATGATGGTGCCCGAGACCCGGCCGAACAACACCACCTCCACCGGCACGCCGCCACCGGTAATACCGGTTCCGCGAGCGGCGTTCAGCGTCGCTGTGGCGGCTCCGGTGTCGGTGGCGGTGGCGTGCTCGGTGATCACGGCGACGGCGACCTGTTCGCCGGGTACGAATCCCTCCCCGACTACCGTGATGGCCCCGGGCGGCGTGGATTTGTGACCGTGTGGTGCCGCTTTCGGCGCGCTTCTCGATTCGGCACGCTTGGTACGTCGGCTGCGGGCGGGGATGAGATCGGTGAAGATCGTGCCGTCCGCCTCGCGCACCTGCACCCGCACCGGCCGGGTGCGCTCCAGGCTCGCGAGGTCGATGATCTGCGGCAGCCGGTCCCGCTGCCACGGCGGCCCGCCCGCCGGCGGCTCCAACACCTCCCCGTCGCAGGTGGCGGCGATCGTGCCATCGGTCGCGACGGTGAGCACCACCACCGGAATAGCGACGGGCACAGGGTCGGGTTCGGTTCGCTTCATGCCTGCCAGGTGCACACCTCACACCGGCAGCAGCGGGTTTGTCTCTATTCCCGCGTCTTCGTGAGTTGCTTCCATGTGGTTCAGGTGCGTCTTGCCCGCCGTAGCAACGACGCTACGCTGGATCAAGATTCCTGAAAAACCATCACGATTCCTGACGGTTCGGGCGTATTCTTGATGCATGGTCAGGATTGCTGAAGTAGCGGGCTGATGAACCTCGCTGTCGTTCGGAGCATCGGGACCGCTCACGGGTGGCGGTCCGAGGAAGATGCTGCGGACTTCGAGCAGGAGATCATCGACCAGTATGCGCTCGCGATGGCCGCAGCCGGGCTCAGTGACCCTTACATCTCGCACTCACGAACAGCGATCTTTGAGCTCAGATCAAACGTGAACATCCCGCTGTGGCAGGTCAAGCCCGCCGACGCGGACGCGTTTCTTGCCGGGCTTCGCCGAGCAGGGCTTGCAGCCTCGACTCGTGCGGGCAAGGCGGGCGTGATCGCGCAGTTCTTCGACTTTGCGATCAGTCGGTATCAGGCCGACATCAACGCGCTCACCGGGTGGGTGATCGAGCAGCCCATCGATGAGTACAACCGGCAATCGGGTTCGTCGCTCGGCAAAGTCCGCGTCCCGCCGTCGGACGCGGAAGTCGACCGACTCTTCGGTGGCTGGGCGGCTTCGTTGCAGGGTGAGCGGCGATTCCTCCCGGCGGCGCGGAACTACTTCGCGGCGTCGTTGTGGCGGCGCGTCGGGCTGCGGATCACGGAGAGCACGAAACTCGATCTTCGTGACTGGCGGCCCGACCTCGGCACGCTCGGGAAACTGCACGTCCGGTTCGGGAAAGGCTCGCGCGGGCGCGGCTCGAAGCAGCGCCTGGTTCCAGCGATCAACGGTGCCGACAAGCTCATGGACTGGTGGCTCGGCGACGTGCGGCACAGGTTCGGCCCGGACTGGGACGACCCGGATGCGCCGCTGATCCCGTCGGAGCGGTTTGACCATGAACTGGGCCGAGCGGGGCGGGCCAGCGACGATGTGCTCCGGCGCGGGCTGGTGCGGGCGACCGAGCGGTTCCTGCCCGCATGGTCGGGTGATCTGACACCGCACGTGCTGCGGCACTACTGCGCGTCGTCGCTGTATCTGGCGGGCATGGACTTGAAAGCCCTCCAAGAACTGCTCGGGCATCAGTGGCTGTCGACGACGACGCAGTACATCCACGTCTCGAGCCAGCACATCGAGGATGCGTGGGCGCGCGCGAACAAGAGCGTTGAGGACCGATTCGAAGGGATGGCGTGACCGATGAAGTGGAACCTGAGAGTCCAGGCCGCCGAGCGCGGCATCTGGAAGTCTGCGGAGCTGCGGCGCATGCTCGCCGCCGCTGGACTGGAGATGAGCCAGGGCAAGATGTCGGGGCTGTGGACGGGCACCCCGACCACGATCCGACTCGATGATCTCGACGTGATCTGCCACGTCCTGAACTGTCAGCCGACAGACCTCCTCGTGCCCGAACCGGAGAAGGTCGCAGCGCGCACCCGCAGCGTCGAACAGCACAGCGAGGCCAACGGTTCGACACTGCGAGTGACGCCACGGTTCGGCGCGAAGGATGACCGGCCCGCCCCGCCGCTATGAGTCCGGCACGCGGCCCGAACGGGCCGCTGAGCCCGCCGCTGCCCTGCACGGGGTGTGGCATGAAACCGGCCGCGTGGCTCAAGCCACGCGTCGACTACTGCTACGACTGCATCCCCGGCGGCCCCTTCACCCCGCCGCCATGCCGCACATGCGGATCGAGCGACTACTACAGCCAAGGGCTGTGCGCGCACTGCCATCCGGGAAGTCCCGGCTTCATGGGATCCTGCCGCGATTGCCTCGCCTGGGGCGTCTACCGGAATCGAAACTGGCGGTGCCCGAAGTGCCGATGGTGGTTCAAGCACTACCCGCAAGGCGTATGCGTCTCCTGCCATCGCGACGTCACCATCGGTGAACAGGGCTACTGCCGACTCTGCCTGGAGACCGCCCGGACGCTGCAGGAACCCGGCGAACCGCTCGACCTCGACGCGGCACGCAAGTATGGGGCGCAGCTGTTCTTCGCGGTCATGAACGATCCCCGCAAGCCTGCCGAGAAACACCGGCCGATGGCGATGAGCATGCGCCAAGCGATCCAGCTCGTTGCCGCGCCGCCGCCGGTAGCCGAGAGCACCCAGCCGGTGCTGTTTGATCTTGATCCTGACCAGGAACGGGTGCGGCAGCGCTCGAACGAGATCCGGCTGCGCGACATCACTTCCCGCACCGATCACTTCCTCTACGCCCGCGCCGCCGAGTACGCGTGGAGCAAACGACAGACGAACCAGGTGCGGCGCACGTTGAAGATTCTCCAGCTCGTGTTCCCCGGCGCGAACCTGCACTTCCGTGCTTCCGACATCCTCGCGATGCGCCGCTACGACGATGACGGCAATATCCGCTCCACGATCGAAGTCTTGGGCGACGCTGGCCTCCTCATCGACGACCGCGTGCCGACGTTCGAGAAGTTCTTCGCCCGCAAGACCGGGCATCTGCCCGAACCGATGCGCTCCCAGCTCGAACTCTGGCGCGACATCATGGTCAACGGGTCGAAGACCCCGCCGCGCCGTCAACCCCGCGACACGATGACCGTGAAAGGGCAGATGTACGGCATCCTTCCCGCGATCACCCGCTGGGTCGACGAAGGACGCACCAGCCTGACCGGGATCAGTACCGAAGATATCCTCGACGCCCTCCCGGATGACCCGAACCGTCAGCACACGATGATGCTCGGGTTCCGCACGCTGTTCACGATCCTGCGCGGCCGCAAGATCGTCTTCGCCGACCCGACGAAACCGATTCCGCTGCGCGGCCCGAAACGCACGATCCCACTCCCGATGGAGAAGTCCGCGATCCGTGACGCGCTCACCAGCCCTGATCCCGCGATCGCTCTGGCCGTTGCCCTCGTCGCCTTTCATGCCCTCACTACGCAACAGGTGCAGCACCTCCGGCTCACCGACATTATCGATGGCAGGCTCCGCATGCCCGACGGCCGCGTGATTCCGCTCGCCGAACCCGTGCGTGTGCGACTGGCGGCCTGGCTCGACCATCGCGCCGCGCGTTGGCCCGAGACGAAGAACCCGTACCTGCTCGTCACGATGCAGACCGCGCCGCGCCTGTCACCACCGGGCCGGAACTTCCCCTGGAAGAAAGCCGGAGTCACCGCGCAGGCACTGCGCACCGACCGCATCCTCTACGAAGTCGAACAGACCGGCGGCGACGTCCGACGCATCTGCGACCTGTTCGGCATCGGCATCGACACTGCCCTCCGATACGCCTACCCCAACCGCATCGACCGCATCGCCAACGAGGGCGGCGATCTGGCCGTGTGAACACTCGGCGAACACCCCTCCGAATCACTATCTCGCACTTGCGCTCTGCTTCGACAGGCTTCAATATAGAAGTATGTCGATACAACAAGTGACGGACGCGACCTTCCACGAGGAGGTCGAAACCGCCGACCTCCCGGTCGTGGTGGACATCTGGGCGGCCTGGTGCGGGCCATGCAAGGCGATCGCCCCGATCCTCGACCAGCTCGCGGACGAGTACGCGGGCCGAGTGAAGTTCGTGAAGATCGACGCCGACCAGAACCCCGCAGCCGTCACCGCCGCCGGAGTCACCTCGATCCCGACCATCGGCTTCTACCAGGACGGCACCCGCCAGGACGTACTGATCGGCGCGCACCCCAAGCCCGTCATCGCCGCCAAGATCGAAGCACTCCTCTCATGAGCGCATCGACTGCCCCGGCGACAACCGCGACACGGGCGCGGCTCTCGACCCTGGATCGGTGGCTGCCGCTCTGGATCGGCCTCGCGATGATCGCGGGCCTCCTCCTCGGACGCTTCATCCCCGCCCTCTCCGACGTGCTCTCACGCATCGAAGTCGGGGGCATCTCGATCCCGATCGGGCTCGGCCTCTTGGTGATGATGTACCCGGTGCTCGCGAAAGTCCGCTACGACCGCATCGCCTCCGTCACCGGCGACAAGAAACTCCTCGTCTCCTCGCTCGTGCTGAACTGGCTCGTCGGCCCCGCGGTCATGTTCGCGCTCGCCTGGCTGTTCCTGCCAGACCTCCCCGAGTACCGCACCGGCCTCATCATCGTCGGCCTCGCGCGCTGCATTGCGATGGTGGTGATCTGGAACGACCTCGCCTGCGGTGACCGGGAAGCGACCGCGATCCTCGTCGCGATCAACTCCGTCTTCCAAGTCGTCGCGTTCTCCCTGCTCGGCTGGTTCTATCTCACAGTCCTCCCTGGCTGGCTCGGCCTCGACACCCAAGGCCTGAATGTCTCGGTCGGGCAGATCGCGGTCAACGTGCTCGTGTTCCTCGGCATCCCGCTCGTCGCCGGGTTCGCATCACGGTGGATCGGTGAGAAGCGCAAAGGTCGCGCCTGGTACGAGGAGAAATTCATCCCTCGCGTCGGCCCGTTCGCGCTCTACGGACTGCTGTTCACGATTGTGCTGCTGTTCGCGTTGCAGGGCGAGGCGATCACGAACCAGCCGTGGGATGTTGTCCGGATCGCGCTGCCGCTGCTGGCGTACTTCGTGATCATGTGGTTCGCAGGCCTCCTCCTCGGACGCGGCATCGGGCTCGGCTATGCGCGGTCGGCGACGCTTGCGTTCACCGCTGCCGGGAACAACTTCGAGCTCGCGATCGCTGTCGCGATCGGCACCTTCGGAGCCACGAGCGGGCAAGCCCTCGCGGGCGTCGTCGGCCCGCTCATCGAAGTGCCCGTCTTGGTCGGCCTCGTCTATGTCTCCCTCTGGGCCGCACGTGCCTGGTTCCACACCGACCCCTATGCCGTTCCTGCTGTGAAGGAGCAGATCGCATGACCACCACGAACCTCCTCACCGACCCCGCCGAGTGCACACCGTCGGCGACGCACGCCATCGGCACCGAGGCGGCCACCACGGTCGCCACGGTGCTGAAATCGCTCTCCGACCCTCTGCGCCTCAGGATGCTGTCGGCGATCGCGACCGACCCGCGCGGGGAAGCCTGCGTGTGCGACCTCGCAGAACTCGCCGACGTGTCGCAGCCCACGATCTCGCACCACCTCAAGGTGATGAAGGAGACGGGCATGCTCGCCTCCGAACGGCGCGGTACCTGGGTCTACTACCGGATCGTTCCCGAACGCCGCAGCGCCGTCACCGCGCTCCTCGACGCGTTCGCACCCGCAGCTGTCGCTGACGTGCAGGTCGAGGTGGAGGATCGTGCCGAAGCGCTCCGCACGATGGACGCCCGAGTGACGCGCCTCGCGGAAGAACTCGCCGACGAACTCACCGGCCTGAATCGCGATCTTGTCATCGCGATCGTCCGCGAGTCCTACGCGGGTCTCGTGCGGTCGGCGAAACTCACCCAGCACATGATCCCGCTCACCGAACGCTTCGCCCGCCAACGCCTCACCGACCTCACCCGCGACCGCGAAACGGGCGTGCCGCAGGTGCTGTTCGTGTGCGTCGCGAACGCGGGCCGCTCCCAGCTTGCCGCCGCGATCGTGAACCAGCTCGCAGACGGCAAAGTCATCGCCCGCTCCGCCGGGTCGACCCCCGCCGCCGATGTCCACCCCCACGTGCGCTCTCTCCTCGCGGAGATCGAAGGCGAGCAGGAAGCGGGCGAGGCGTTCCCGAAGCCACTCACTGACGACGCGGTGCGCGCTGCCGATGTGGTCGTGACGATGGGCTGCGGGGATGTGTGTCCGATCATCCCGGGCGTCCGCTACGAAGACTGGACCGTTGGCGACCCCGCCCTCGCTTCCAAGGCAGGCGTCGCCGCGATCCGCGACGACATCGAAGCCCGCGTCCGGGAACTCCTCGACTCCCTCCTCACCCGCTGACAGAAAGCGAACTCTCATGACTGAAGCCACTGCCGCGAAGCCGTCCGTGCTGTTCGTCTGCGTCCACAACGCGGGTCGTTCACAGATGGCCGCAGGCTACCTCCGACACTTCGCGGGCGACCGCGTCGAGGTCCGCTCCGCAGGCTCCATCCCAGCTGAGCAGATCAATCCCGTCGCTGTCGACGCCATGCGCGAAGAAGGCATCGACATCACCGCCGAAGCCCCGAAGGTCCTCACCACCGAGGCTGTGCAGGCCTCGGACGTGGTGATCACGATGGGCTGCGGAGACGCCTGCCCGTTCTTCCCCGGCAAGCGCTATGAGGACTGGAAGCTCGACGACCCTGCTGGGCAGGGCATCGATGCCGTCAGACCGATCCGTGACGAGATCAAGGCTCGGATCGAGAACCTCGTCTCCGAGATGCTTGCCTGAGCACGACCTCGAGGCAGGTGCGGTCGAAATGCTCCTGGGGTTGCATGTTCCACGAACATGCAACCCCAGGCCCCGGCAAACGCACTCTGGGCCCGCGTCTTCCGGGGTTTCAGCCTTCAGGAATCGTGAACTTGCGGGTTTCTCAGGTCATGCGGGTGGTGGTGTCGAAGAGGGCGAGTTCGGCGGGGTGCAACTGGTGTTGGACGATGAAGGAGCGGTCTTTGATGCGCCAGAGTCCTTGCCCGGTGCCCAGGCCCGGTAGGAGCTGTTGCTCGGTTCCGGTCAGACCGAGCGCGGCGGCGGTGGCGTCGAGCTGGTCGGATTCTTGCCGGTAGATGATGCGCGTCTCCGCATTCGCCAGCAGCGAGTTCGCCAGGGAGCGCATGGCGGTGCCTTGGTCGCCGACGTTGTCCAGGTCGGTGAGTTTGTGGAAGATCAGCATGTTGGCGATGCCGTAGTGGCGGGCCATCCGCCATTGGGCATCCATCCGGCGCAACAGAGCCGGGTGGGCCATGAGCCGCCAGGCTTCGTCGTAGATCATCCAGCGCTTCCCACCCGCCGGGTCCATCAGCGCAGCTTCCATCCACGCCGATGCGCAGGTCATCAGGACCGACAGCAGAGCGGCATTGTCGGCGACGCGCGACAGGTCCAAAGAGATCATGGGTGCTTGCGGGTCGAAGCGGACGGTGGAGGGTCCGTCGAACAAGCCAGCCAGGTCGCCTCCGACCAGGCGGCGCAGGGCGTGGCCGGCCATGCGGCCGTCTTCGGCGAGCCGCCCATCCGGATCAGTCGATGGCTCCGGGGTCAGGAGCCGGGTGACGACCATCGGCAACGTCGGCGCGGCCGTGGTACGCACGGTGTCGGTGAGCGCGGTGTCGATGGCGGTGTGCTCCAGCGGCGATAGTGCCCGGCCGAGCACGGTCTCGGCCAAGGCGCCTAAGAGTTCGCGACGGCGGGAGGCGAGGGTGGCCGCCCACTGCTGGTCGGTGAGTCCGGCGGGGCGGTGTCCTTCGTCCAGCGGGTTGAGCCGGGCAGGCAGTCCGTGGCCGAGGACGATGGCGGTGCCGCCGACGGCTTCGGCGACAGGAGTGTGTTCGCCTTTCGGGTCGCACGGCACGTAGACGCGACGGCCGAACGGCAGCGAGCGGGTGTAGAGGGATTTGGCGAGGGAGGATTTTCCGGAGCCCACGATCCCGGCCAGGATCACGTTCGGCGCGGTGATCGCCCCCTGCCGATACAACTCCCACGGGTCATACACGAACGAACCGCCCGAATACAGGTCTTGGCCGATGAACACCCCGCGAGAGCCGAGACCGCCCTCGGCGAGGAACGGGTACTGCCCCGCCAACGTCGCCGAGGTGTCCTGATGGCGCGGTAGCCGCAGCCAGCCCGGCGTGCGCAACGCCGCCGGACCAGGCTCACCCGCAGCTGGCACGAACACGGTGGCGCGGCGCTCGACCCGCACCGCCGCCGCCCTCGCCGCTACCGCTTCCCGCTCGACGCGCCGGCGGTCCTCTATCAGGTGGGCGGCGGCTTTGCGGCGCGCCCGCCGATAACTGCGCCGCTCACGTGCGGGGGCGATGAGGACCGCAGTGTGCAGCTGCTCGTCCCGGCTCACAACCCCAAACCCCCCAGCCGCGGATCTGGCACACGCCCCGACGCGCCGAAACTCCCCGACACGTCCGCTGCGCTCGGGCCCGGCGCAGGTCGCACCTGCCCCGCACCACCACGATCCCGGCGCGCGGTGGGTTCTTCGCCGACCGCACCGACCACGTCTTCAGCGGGGATCTCGTGTCGCCGGTAGAGGGCGGCGTGCCCGGCGTGCGGGTTGTAGGTCAGCACATAGTCGCCGGCCTCAGCGCGCCGGTCGCCGGGATATGCGGGTGGTGTGTCGTGGAGGTCGCCGTTGACCAACGCGGCGCCGGTGGTTTCGTCGCCGTAATCCCAGCCAGCCAGGTAGTCGATCGCAGCATCCGGGCCGTCCTGGTCGATCCTGTCCAGCACCTCGGCTGCTTCATCGCCTTGCAGGAACACCACGCCGACCCACCGCTCCACCACGGGTCGTTGCGGGTGCCAGACGATGCGGCCAGATTGCGAAAACGCCGCAGAAATTCGGTCGTCGGCCTGATCCACCAGCGCCGCCGCTTGCTGGAACCCGACCGCGGCAGCGAGCGCCGCCTGAGCACCAGCGGCCCAGTCGCCATTATCGGTGCTCACACCGTTCTGGTAGCGCAGGTGGATCGCGGCGATCTGGTCGAGCACCTGCCGCAACGACCGCACCCCTGAGACGATCTCGCCGATCACCCGACAGGTGTCCGCCGGATCATCGAAAACCCGACTCGCATGCGCCAAGCCGCGCAACGCCTCGGCGGCCTCGGCAGCATCAACAAGCGGATCGTCAAAAGTCGGCATGGCAAGCACCTCTCGTCGGCTCGATCCCGGTCACTACCCGTCAGGTGCACATTGCAGCGCCTATGTCTGACTCTCTTCGTAGGCTTGCTGCATGCCCTATACCGCTACCGTGCTCCGCGTAATGATCGCCTCGCCATCAGACGTCCCTGACGCCCGCGACGCCGTGGAGAAGGCCATTCACGGCTGGAACGACGCCAACGCCCGGACTAAAGGCGTGATACTTCAGCCGTGGCGATGGGAGACCTCAGCAGTCCCGGTTATGGGCGCTCATCCGCAGAAACTCATCAACGCCCAGGGCGTCGATGATTCCGACATCGTGTTCGCATTGTTCGGCGGGCGACTCGGCTCCCCGACACCAGACGCTATCTCGGGAACGGCCGAAGAGATCGACCGGGCGCTGGAGCTAGGCAAGCCGGTCCACCTGTATTTCTCAACCGCTCCGCTACCGAACGATATCGATACCGTGCAGCTTGACGCCCTGCGTGCATTCAAGACAGCTATGCAGGATCGCGGTCTGCTCGGGGAGTTCAACAACCCCGATCAGCTCAATCACGAGGTCTGGAAAGCGATCGAACATGACATTGTCACCTTGAAACTGGATTCGACGTTTGCCTTGCCGTTGATGCCGAGCGGAGTGGACTTCCTGGTACAACCACATCAAGAACGTGAAGTCTCCGGATTCAGTCCGAAGGGCGCACCGCGCTACACGACGAAGCGCTGGATCGACATCACTAACTCCGGCGATCGGGACGCTGAGCAGGTGACCTTCGAAAATGCCGGCGACGATAGCGGCATGCTCATCATCGGGCCGGATGGACCGACCACGGTTCACCGCGGCCAGACCAGACGGCTGCCCGTCGAGTTCACCTGGGGCGGCTCGCGCGATCCAGTGCTGCGCATCCGGTGGATCGAGGACGACGAACCCAAATTCCGAGACTTCCACGTCGGATAGCCGGTTATAGGACGCGGCCGAGAGGTAGTGCGGCGGCAGTGAACGCTTGGGCGTGTTGGCCGTTGAGGCGGCGGGTTTCGCAGGAAGCTTGGATCGCGGCCTGGGTGATGGCGGCGATGGCGGCTTCGAGCTGGTCGGGGTCGGGTGCGGTCACGGAGATGAGTCCGGTTGCGCGCAGGACGCCGTGTCCGGCGGTGAGGTCTGCTTCTTGTTGGAGCACGTCGTGGTATTCGGCGGTGTGGGCGGCATCTTCGATCTGGCCCAGCCGGGCGCGCTGGGCGGCATCGGAGATGTATTCGACTTTCTTGCGGCGGATGTCGCGGGCAGCCCTGTCCGCGCGCAGCGGGGTGTAGATGAGCGAGACGGAGCGTTGCAGCCCGGTGGACAGCAGGATCGGGGCGAGGAACCCGGGGTGGACGAGGCTTCGCGGCCACTCGGACACCCACAGCACGGCGTGGTGGGCGGAGTCGGTGCGCAGCGCGCCCCAGGTTTCGGTGACCGCCACCGGACCCGCCGCAGCCAGGTTGCGTCCGATGGCCGGGTGGCGTTCCAGGGCGGGGGCGATGGCAGGGTCGTAGGCGGAGCGCAGAATGACCGCGATCTGCCCGGCCTCCAGCCAGCCGTCCGGGGTCAGGTCCGCGGCGCGCAGCGCAGCCGTGAGGGTGGTCATTTCTTGCCGGAGCACGGCGGCGGAGCCGCGGATGCCGCCGCCGGCTGTTCTGATCTGCCGGGCGGCGATCTTCATGTCCAGGGCGAGGCTGATGGTGGTGGCGTGGCGTTCCCCGGCAGGCCCGGCCCGCTCAATCAACTCCGCATAGGTGTTCGCAGCCCAGGTGTTGTCGGTGGTGCCGTGTTCGGCCCACCACTCGGCCAGGCCGGAGCCGGAGTCGGGCAGGGTGCGCTCCAAGACTTGCAGGGTGGCGATCCGCCCGGACCGGCACACCGTCGCCAGGACTCGGCCCCACGTAACAACGCGGCGTTGTTGTTCGGCGGGGTCGAGCAGCACGAATGCCGGATGCCGCACCGTGCATATCGCGGTCAGGGTGGCTTGGTGGGGGTCGTGGATCAGACACGCCCCCGTGTCGGGGTCGTCGTACTCGCGAAGCCGTGCCATGTCGCCGGGCAGGGCCAGGGTGCCGGCCGGGCGGGGCGTGGTGATGCGGCGCCGGTAGGCCAGCTGCCCGCCAGTCGAGCGCCACGCCCACCATGCGGCCACGGGCAACCACTCCACGACCGGCCGTCCCGCCACTGGCACCCACGCCAGCGCGGCGCAGGCCGTCCAGATGGGGGCGGTGTAGGCGAGAAACAGCCCGCCACCGGCATAGAACGCGGCCACCAGTACTGCCCCGCCGATTCCGAGGACGACCAGCTGGGCGGCGGACAGGCCGAGCAGCAGACCGCGACGGGCCAGCCGAGAAAACTTGACCGGCACCAACTCCCCAGACGGTCCGTGCTGCGCGTGCTGAGCCACGAACCCCTCACTCCCTCCCAGACGATGGCGGCGGTGGTTCCCCGTCTGCCCGACGCGGCCCACCGGGCGGTGACGCGACCGGGGCCGGTTGCGGCTGAACCGGATCAGCGGCCCTGCTTGTGGGTGGTGGCGTAGGGGCATTCGACCCCATCGCGCCGGTGGATGTGGTCGGAGGCACGGACGGAGACCGGCCCTGGCTCGGGGTTGGGGCTGTTGGTGGTGGGGTGGTGTGGTCGGCGGCGGTGGCTGCTTGCTCGCCATGTCCGGCGAGGGCGGCGCCGGCTTTCGGGCCGGCCGTGGCGGCCATCTTGACGGCCTGTGCCCCGACCACCACGCCTGCCGCAGGCCCCGCTGCGGCGGCTCCCGCACCGGCGGCACTTCCACCCGCACCAGCGCCGACGCTTGATCCGGCGCGGGCGCCTGCCGCAGCCCCACCACCAGAGGCGCCCGTGCCTCCGGTCGGTGTGGGTCGCGGGGCGCCGCCCCGACCCCCACCCGAGGAGCCTGCGGTTCCGCCACCCGGACCGGTGCTGGCTTGGAGGATTTTGGTGGGCTGGCTGCCGCCTGCGGCGCCGGGATTGGTCCGCATGGGGATGGGCCGGTTGAGGGCGTTCTTGGCTTCTTGTTCGACGCCCATCTGCTGGTAGAGATCGAAACCGACGAAGGACACGAACCGGTAGACCATGTAGGGGGCGAACGCGGCGATGCCCATCAGGGCGATCCCGGCGATCGGCTCCGTCACCGCCGCCAGATCGAGTTCGATGGGGGTGGCGATCTGGGTGATCGCGAGCAGGAACACGATCACCAGGACCAGTTTGGAGACGATCAGGGCGATCACGAACGCCGCCCACTTGCCGATCCAGCCCTTGGTGGCGTCCCACGAGGCGCCGGACAGGGCGATCGGCGCCAGCACCACGGCGACCAGCAGCAGTACTTTACGGATCAGCAGGGAGAACCAGACGATGGCGACGGCGGCGATCATCAGCCCGGCCAGGAAGATGGTGACGATGGCGCCGACGCCGGGGGCGGCGATGTTGATGCCCACCAGCCCGGCGGCGAGTAACACGATCTTGTCGCCCATGGTGCCGGTGGTTTCCCCGGCGGCCTGCACGATCCCGATACTCAGCTGGTCGACGATCTCCAAGGCGAGGGCGATCAGGACCACCACGATGAACGCGCCGAGCACCGATTTGCCGGCGCCCATGGCGGCGCGGGTCAGGGCGGCGGGCTCGCGGCGAATCAGACCGGTGATCAGTTGCAGGCAGAAGAACACCAATACCAGGAACACCGCGATGCCGAACACCAGGTTGTAGACCCCGGTGAATCCGGCGGATTGGACGTCGACCCGGGTGGTGCTGTCGAACACCGTCCACATGGCTTCGATCAGCCATCCCGCCGCACCCCCGAGTGCTTGGGCGAGCCAGTCGAACGGGGCCGACACCAAGGTGGCGGCGGCCTCGCCGACCGTGTCGCACACCGCCGAGATGATCGGCACATCGCACACACCCACAACAGGGCCTCCTTCCGCGCGGCCGGGTCGGTTAGACGGATTGGCCGACGGTCCAGAAGAAGTTCACGAGAGCGACGCTGGCTCCGCAGATCACCGCCGCGCCGCAGGAGATCAGGACGCCGACCTTGCCACGCCCGGCCAGGTGGGGGTTGGAGGAGTTCGCGCCGTAGGCCCAGATGATCGCGGAGATGATCAGCGCCAGCACCGACAAGATCAAACCGACGGTCATGACGGCGCCGACGATGGTGCGCAACTGGGCGATACCAGGCAGCCCTGTGCTGTTGGGGTCAATATCGATCACGACGCCACTCCCTCGCAACGGCCCGCACAGGCGGGATACATCTGCCAGGTACACGGCTCATGCCGGGAAAGGCGGGCGGGGTTCGTAGGGTGGGTGGTGTGCGACGGGTTCTTGCGGCCAGCGCGGTCGCCGCTGACCAGTGGGGGCGGATGCTGCTGGCGCTGCGCGGCACGCAGCCGGAGCGAGGATGCTGGTCGGTGCCCGGAGCCGGGCGAGAGGCTGCGCGAGGCGGCGCGGCGGGAGGCGCTGGAGAAGACCGGCCTGATCATGAACAGCGGCCGCGAACTATGGACCGTTGAATACCCGCCGGCGACGGCCGGGTCTAGGAGGTGCACGACTTCGCCGCCACCGTCAGCACACAACGCGCTAGGGATGACGCGGACGACGTCCGCTGGTTCATCCCCGACCATCCTGACCACACGACGCTGATCACTGGGCTGCGCGGCTATCTCGCCCGGGACGGGACATCCCACCCCATAGAGCATCAGACCGTCAAATGGGGGTGGGGGCGGTGTCAGAGTTGTTGGCCGATGGCGATCAGCCAGTTCACCCACGTCACGCCGGCCCCGGCCAGGATCGCTGCGCCGACCGAGACGAGCACCCCGGCGCGGCCTTTCGACGCGAGCGTGTGGTTGCCGTGCGATGCGCCGAGCGCCCAGCACACCGCCGAGACGATCAGCATCAACACCGCCACCACCAGCACCACCATCAGCAGCGCGCCGACAATCTGTTTCAAGTCGCCGATGCCGGCCAGCCCGTCGAAATCCGGAAACACCCCCATCGTGATCACCGAACCGAGACGTGGATGTGGTCGTAGTGGCCGCCGGTGGGGTCGGCGGGGTCGTAGATCCCGGCCCCGGTGTAAGCGGCCCAGCTTCCGCTGCTGACGGTCCAGATTTGGCCTTGCCAGATCACGTAGGCAATGGCCCAGGTGTCGGCGTTGCCGGTGAGCCAGGCGGCGAGCCGCTCCCCGTTGTCCTTGTCCGCCCCGGCCGGGAAGTGGCCGAGCGCGCCGAACACGATGTCACACGCGCGACCCTGCGGGTGGTCGGAGGTGGGGTTCCACTCGTGCGGGTCCCAGCAGGCGATGCCGCCATCCCCGACCTGCATGGCCCGTATCTGCTCAACCAGTAGCGTGGTGCGCCCGGTGACGCAGGCACCGTCCCGGCCTGGCTGGGTCGGGTCCGGGACGGCGCAGGATTCGGCCGGCCACGACCCATCCACGGCCCGCTGTGGCGGATCGATCCCGGTGTTCGGGAAGAACACGGCCGCCGTTCGGCAACCGTCCGGCAGCGCGCCACCCGTGGGCAGGCCGCCGGTGAGGGCGGCAAGGATGGTGTCGGCGGCGGGCTGGTAGGTGCGGTAGCGGTTGGGGTAGGCGGAGACCTCGACGGCCTGGGCGGCCTCGCCGGGGTCCATCTGCTGCCATCCGGGGATGTCGAGCAGGCCTCGCGGTGAGGGGTAGTTCGGGCCAGCCGGCCCGCCGAAGAATGCGCGCGCTTGGTAGTGCGGGTCCATCAGATCGGCGACGGTGCCCCACCCGGCCTGGGGGCGCATCTGGAACAGGCCGAGGCTGTCGTGATCCGACCCGTCCCCATCGTTCGGGTAGTTCGCCGACTCCGGGTAGCCGGTGATGTTGGAGAGCTGGCGTAGTGAGGATTCGGTCAGGGCGGCCATGAGCGCGATCCGCGCCCCGTCGCGACCCACCCCGTCGATGCCCATCCCGGTGTCGATGATGATGGCCGCGTGGCCTAGCTGCTTGCTGTCCAACACGAGTGCGGTGCCGTCGGCGGTGGCCACGGCCAGCGAACCCGGAATATCGCCGACATTGACGACCGTGCTGGTGGTGCAGGAGGCGTTCGCCGCCGGGTTCACCAAAAGCCCAACCCCAAGCAGGATGATCGCCGGGCCGAACATCAAGCCGGCGAGACCGACGAGAAGGAGCTTCTTGACCATCGGGTGTCGCCTATCGCAGGGGTTTGTCGAGCTGGGAGAGGCGCAGCACGTGGCACGAGTGATCGCCCGTCGCCCTGTTGCCGGCAGGCCAGGTGCTGGCGGTGTGCGTGGCTGGTGGTGGGCAGGTGAGGAAGATCGTGAAGGACACGTCGCGGGTGGCGGTGACGGTCTGTTCGTTCCAGGTGCCGTCCCGGTGCCGGACCCCGTCGATGGTGTAGGCGACAGCGCCGTCCGCGAGCTGTCCGGGCAGCGCCTGCGCCACCGCATCAGCCCACGCGTCGGGGATATAGGCGCGGTCGATAGTCAGGTGCTGGCGGGTGGCGTAGGCGCGCAGGCTGATCCACGCTTGACGGCTCGGTAGATACGCGGCCAGGTCCGAGGCGAGCCCGGCCTGTTCGGTGCCGGTCGGGTCTCCGGTCCGCAGGATCGCCGAGCTGTAATCGACGGGCATCAACCCGCTGGCGGTGTCCCAATCGAACAACGCCGAAGTCACGCCGCGGGCGAAGGTTTCCGCATCACCCGACACCGGCACGGTCGGCGGCACCGGCACCCTCGGAGCCTGCGTAGGTGTCGCTGCCGTGGCTGATGCCGCCGTTGGCGGCGTGCCGGGCCAGGGGTCGGATTCCGGGCCGGTGGCGCCGGGTCCGGTGATCAGCCCGTACACGGCAATACCGACCACGACCAGCAGCGCCAGGGCGGTGGCGGCGAGGGCGATCAGCAGGCCGCGCGGAAACTCCCGCAATCTCGTCATGACGATCAGGTGCACGCAGCGCCCATCCGGAGCGGCGGCCTCGTGGTCGTCTTCTCTGCGGAGTTGTAGCGGGAGCGGTTAGAGGGCGCGTAGGTGCGGGTGTCCGGTGGTCCCGTCCCGGGCGTCGCGGAGTGTTGCGGCGAAGCGGGCGGTGCCTTCGGCGACAGCGTAGAACGCTTCGGCCTGCTCGGCGGACAGCTGCCCGGCGAGTTCATCGAGGTCGTAGTGGTCCCACCAGGTGTCCAGTTCGGTCCAGGTGAGCACGAACGCCCTCACCGGATACCGCACCGGCACCGTGCTGTCTACGGTCGGCTTCTTCTGCGAGAGCTCCTTGGCCTTCTTGGTCTTGGCGGTTTTCGCACGGGCGAGGGCGATCGCGGCGAGTTCGTGCAGATGCGCATCCTTATCCGCGACGGCCTCCTGTTGGAGCGTGCGGAGGTGTTCGAAGACCGGGTGCACGGGGCCGCCGGCCTCGATTTCCGCCAAGCCCTGCCGGGCCTGGTCGCGGAGCACTGGTGGGGTGTCGGGGTGTTGGGCGAGGCGCTGGAGATATTCGATCTTGTCGAGCGTCTTATACGACGGGGCGCCGGGGATCATTCCGGCGGCCTGCTCCCGGGTCGGGCCGGTCGGTGTCAACGGGGTGGGAAAATTTCCCGGCCCGTTCCACCTGGGCTGATAGCCGGGCGTGAACCGGGTGCCTTCTTCGCGGCGGGTGGCGTCTTCGGCGATCAGATCCTTGATCTCCCGATACAAGGCTGCGGCTTCCAGCGGGGAGAGCGTCTTGTGTAGCTGGTTGTCGTCCTGCTCGGCCAGCAGCTGCCCAAGCTGGTCGGAGATGCCGGAGCGCACCCATACCGACACGGTGCGCCAGTCGAGCTGTTTGATGGCGGCGAGGCGGCGTGCCCCGCACACCAGCAGCCCTTCCGGGGTGATCGTGATCGGCTGCAACAATCCCGACCGCTCGATCGAGGATGCCAGGGCGGTGATGTCGCCCAGATCGGCGCGGTGCCGACGGCCGACCCTGATCGACTCGACGGTGCGGTCGAGTTCGATATGCCCTGGTTGGCCTGTCATCACGCACCCCGAAACCCACCGAGCGTGACAGAACCGGTTGCGAGCGTGTACTGAGCTATGGGGCGGGGGGCGGTGGTGCTGATCTCCCCGACCAGTACGTCGTCACCGAGTAGCGTGGGCAGGGGTTCGCCGACAAGGAGCCGCAGCAGCACGCCCCGGCCGGCGGTCGTGGTGTGGTAGCCGGGGGCGGGGTTGCCTAGCAGCACGCGCAGCAGCGTCGTCCAGGAGGCGGCGGGGATGTCGAGCAGGGCGCGGGCGTGCCGGTCGCGGCGCAGCGCCTCGAACGCCGCCGCCCGCGACTCGCACCGCGCCAGTGTGCCGCAGACGTGCTCCACGGCGGAGCGGGCGGTGTCGCCCGGCCAACCCAGCAGCGCCAATAGTGCGGTTGCGTCGGTGATCATCGCGGAGATCAGCGACGACTTCCCGTCCCCGACCCCATCGGCAGCACCGTCACTGTCGCTGTCGTCGCCGGGATTGTCGGGGGTGGTGTGGAAGGCGGGGTGGTAGTCGTCCAGCGGGTTGTCGCGTTCGGAGAGCCGCTCCGGGTCATGCAACGCGGAGATGTGCGGGCGGCGGGCCTGGTGGACCGAGCACAAAAGGCCCTGGCCGCGTTCCTCGGCGATGCAGGTGATGCGCACCGCGTGGGTGATCACACCCCACGGGTCGTTCGCGGTGCGGGCGGCGCGGGTGCGCATCACATCGAACGCCGCCGACGCGGCCTCCCACGGATCGAGGTAGTGCTTGCGGGCCAGCGGCGCGTACTTGTCGGCGACGAACGTCATCAACTCCCGCGCGACTGGATCGCCCACCCAGCTATCCGGGCCGGCCGCCCGCAACCGATACAGCAACGCCCGCAGGCCGTTGCCCGTCGTGAAATCCTCAGCCGGCAGCGGTGCCGTGGTGGCGGCAGTGTCGGTCGTGGCCGTGGTGGTGTTGGTCATGGTGCCTCCTGGCAGGCAGGTGCACCGGCCATCCCCGGCCAGATCCCTGCCCCTCGTGTGGGCATCCATGACTCATCACCACCCTTCTGCTATCCCATCCCGACCGATCCACGCGCCGCGCCAGGCGACGACGATCCTTGACGCCCGAAGGCGGACACCGGCGGCAGCCGACGGGCCCGTCCGGACACCAGCCGCGTCGGCGACGCGAGAGCGGAACGCAGCCGGTAGCCCTGCCGCGTCTGAAAATCCATCGGTCGCCACGCCAAGCGTGATCCGCCGCGGGCGATCAGATCGCTCGGGCGCACCCAATCCACCCCCCGGCCCCGCACCTGCCCGAGCATGCGCCGTGCCCCATCCGGTGACGACCGTGGCGGCGGCTGTTTCACCGCGTCGGGCGTCCCTCCGCCTTCCGCGCCGCTCGGGCTCGGCGCCGGTCGCCTCGTCGGTATCACGGCAGCCGGCGAGGGCAGCCAAGAGTCGTCGGCGTAAGGGTCGGTCATGGTGTCGCCTCCTGAAGCACAGACCCACGGTCGTCGCGGCCTGCCTCGTCAAAGTCGCGATCGTTGGCGAACCAGCGGCCCACGGTCGACGGATGCACCCGGATCTCGCGGGCGATCTGCTTGTTCGACCAGCCCGCCTCCCGCAATCCCGCCGCCCGCTCCCGCCGAACCGCTGTCGACTCGGGTGGGACAGCCGCACGATCATCCGTGTCGCTCGTGGTCGGCGGGGTCTGAGCCGGGGTCGCCGTCTGATCAACGACCGTCGGCGTTGCCGGCGACGACGCAGAGGCGACATGAGAACCGACACAAGTTGCGCCGTCGAACGTTTCGTTCGTTTCAGATAGCTCGGTGGTGGCGTCCTGGCCGGTGTATTGGCGGGTGCGGGTGACGACCGCGGTGAGATGGGTGATGGCCAGCAGCACCACCGGCGGCACGGCCGCGACCGCGGCAGCGAGCGCAGGTGACACGTCGGCGTCGGCGGCCACGACGGCGTGGAGTGAGTTACCGGTGACCGACACGGCGGCGCCGCCGATCAAAAGTACCCAGGGATACCAGGCGGCGCGTTCCCCGGCCAGCGCCACGACCGCGACGGTGGATACGACGATGACGCCGTCGACGATCAGCGGCCACGCCCACGCCAGCCGGGCATCGATACCGGATCGGCGGGCCAGATCTGCCAGTGCCGTGAACGAGAGCCAGAAGGCGCCGGCCGCGATGAACACCGTCCCCGCCACCGATGTCGCCGCCGCCCACCGGTGGCCCCGCACTGCCGTCATGCCAGCCCCCTGGCGTCCGACACGCGTTGGTGCGGGTCGCGAGGGGCGAATCCGCTGATCATCGAGCTCTGATACGAGACGGGATGCTGCCCGCCGGGCCGGGTTTGGGCTGCGATGCTGCGGTAGGCGCTGGAGACGGTGCGGGTGATCTCCCGTTCACCGAAGCCGGGCTGCCGGGCGGCGGCCACCAGCACGTCCCGCGCCTGCGCGGCGGGCACGCCGTTTTCGGCGAGGCGGCACGCCGCCCAGAACAGCGACACATTCCGCTCGCCCTCAGCCCTATGCGAAATCCACGACGCCAACCGCTCCACCGATCGCGGCCCGACCGCCCCAGGCGCGGGCGCGGAGCTGGCACGCCGGATCGAGGTTGGGCGTGGGGTGAGGAAGTCGCGTAGCCCATCCGCATCCATCGGGCCAGTGGCGCCGGTAGCGATGCGCTCGACACGGTACGAGACCAAGCTGCCGTCGATGGGAATGGCGGAGGGTGGGGCGATGACGTAGCCGCCGTCGCCACGGAAATCCACCCCCGCATGCGCGACGGTCCAGGATCGCTGCTCCCGGTCCGGGTCGGCCGAGAAGTACACGTGCCGCCCGCCCGTCGGGGTGCGCACCACGGCGGCCGGTTCCGGAATCAACCCGGCCCGCACGGCCTGCCCGTAGGCGAGGTAACCGTCCACGGCGTGCACATCCACATCGACCACCACCACACCCGACACCGATCCGGTGGGGATGCCGACATTCGCGTGAGGTGAATGCCGCCACCAACGCGCCACCCGGCCCGGATCGATGGTGGCGTCGAGGAAACCGCGCCCGGTGGCCGGCCGCTTCCCGCCCGACATACACGGAAACACCGGCACCCCCGCAGCCGCAAACCTCCGCGCCGCCAAGGGCAGATCGTCGCCGTCGGAGGTGTCGGCCAGTGCCCGGAGCGCCTGAGGCAGCGTCATCACAATCCCCGCCCCACCGGCGTTTCGGCCGCGACCGGCCGTCGAGTAAGCGGCTCCGGGTCGATGCCGACCCGTGTTGTACGGGCGATATCTGGTGTCGTGCGGGTGATCTCGGGTGGAGTGCCGTCGCCGACCTGGGCGGTGTCGAGTCGCTCCAAGATCGCCACCGCGGTGTTGCGGACCTTCTCCGCGGTGGTTTTGACGACCTCGACCGGATCCCTGTCCTTGACCGTGGACGCCCATCCCGCCACATACGGGATCGTGTAAATGCTGGTGTCCATACCGTGCGCGGCGCCGATCATCAGCGCCACCGACTCGGCCTCCACCTCCCCGATCCCCCGATGTCGGCTCGCTTCCGGGTTTTCGGGGCCGTGCAGGCGCACATGCGCCAGCTCGTGAGCCAGGGTCTTGACCCGCGCGGCGTCGTCCATGTCCGCACGCACCGCGACCGTCCGCGCCTGGTAGTCGGTCAGGCCATTCGCTCCGCCGATCACGCCCGCGTCGGTGACCGTCATGACCGTGAAACCCTCGGCCTCGATCAGCCCCGCCAAGCCGTTCCATAAACCGGCTGGAGCCTGGCCTGTCAGCAGCACCGGTCCCGGTTGCTGCGGAATGGGATCGCCGGTCGTCTGCGACACGTCCCACACATAGGCCGGCCGTGCACCGATCATGCGGGTGCGCGCGATCTCGCCCGGCTTCGGCGTCTCGCCCCGCCCCAGACGCCGCCAGGATGAGGGATCCTGCGGGTTCGCGGTGGCGAACCGGCCGGTCACCGGTGCGAAAATCTGATAGCCCGGCTGCCCCTTGGCGACCTGCCGACCCAGCGTCTGCCACCGCCGATACCCGGCCACGAAGGATGGCATCGGCTCGGGCACTCGGCCAGCCTCGAAATTCGCCTGATGCTGCACCAGTACCAGGAGCGAATTGTTGAACGACCTCGATCGGAACCGGGCCGCGAACGTCAGCGCGCGCTTCCAATCCTCCCCCGACACCAGCGACCCAACGGCACCGGTCAGCCGCTCGTGCAGCGCGTCGAGCTTCGCTTCCCGCGCCGCCCTTGCTTCCTCCGTCGCGGCCATTCCGAGCCCCCCTCCGCCGAGGCCACCCTCCACGGGGCGGCCATGCGACCGTGAGGTACGCCGGGAACACCGAAAACACGCGACGGACAACGAAAGCCGGACAGCGACCGCCAGACGCACGACGAACCCGACGAGTCTCTACCGGACTACGCCACCAAAGGGTGATCCGTCATAGCGAACGCTCGAAGACGCGTGTTTCACCCGGGAACGTGCGCGTTTCACCCGGATGCACGTTTTAGATTTTCGTTATGGCCGGCTCGGTACCTGCTCGGAGTCACGCCGACATGGCGGCGGAACTGGCGGGCAGCGAAATCGGGATCCTCCCATCCGGCCGCCTGGGCGATTACCGCGATCGGAGCATCGGTGGTACGCAGAAGACGTGCCATCCGTTCAACCCGCAACATCGCAAGATAGGCGATCGGCGGCTTCCCGTACGCTTCCACGAACACTCGCGCAAGCTGGGACTCGGAAAGGTAGACCGCCTCGGCCAAGTCCGCGACAGTCCAGCGTCGTGTGAGGTCCGCCCGCAGCAGTTCTGCCACGCTACGCGCCTCACTGCGCAGCGGCGCGAATCGTCGAGGACGCGGCAGAGCGGGCCGCAGCGTCTCGAACCGTGGTGCGGGTAGGCGAGGTCGTGAAGTCTCAACGAATGGCGCAACCACGTGAGCCACGTTGAACCAAAGTGCCTGCCGCCGGTAGAAGCTCTCCACGGGCCGACCCTCGTCGCTCAGTGCCACGAGTTCGTCCAACCACGGCATGAGCATTCCGGCTCGATCCTGACCTATACGGAGAATCTGCGCCGGTTCTGTAAACATTGCCGCGGCGAAATTCTTCATGTCGAGCCGATCCCGCAATCCGGCGCCATGCTGCCAGAAGACTTGCTCGATCGCGTAGGTCGGGTCGACGTAGATCGTTGTGACTGAGATATGCCCTTCTGGCTCGCTACCGCACAGCGTGCTAGCAGTCAGAAACACCACATCGCCCACCGTGACGGGTTTTTGCCCGAACTCGCTGGACACGATCGCAGAGCCGTCTCGAACGACAATGACCTTGATGCAGTCGTACGCAACCGGTTCCACAGGCCTATGGACCCGGTAGGTTCGTGCCATTATTGGCAGTCGGTCAGCGCTACCGTCGGCACCGTTCGCCGAAATTCTCGCGCGCCCTGCCACCGCATCCATCGCTCACCTCGCTGTCATCATCAGTTTCACCGCATTCGTCTGGCAATTCCGCGCCCACGCCTCCCACCTCCGGCACCGACTGCCGCTTAAAACAAGGCCAGCATTAAGCTGGTAACGCCGCGCACAGGGGGAATGCGCCGACGCCACGATGCAGCCGCGACTGGTTAGGCTGCCGACCGAAGTCAGGCGGGAATCTCGTAGTCCGAGGCTGCCGGGTGGGGCATGCGGTGAATGCGGCGCGCCGTGATGGCGCCGGCGCCGATCGCGACTGCCACGACTGCGGCGAGTTGGGTGAGTGCCGCTGCGAGCATGGCCGCCGCGCCATCCACGCCTTGATAGGCGACGTATCCGATCCATGTGGGCAGTGTTGCCGCGCAACGCACGGTGGCCGCGACGGCGATCGTGGCGAGGCCGAAATATTGGGTGGCCGAACGGAGCGACGCCCGACGTGCCGTCAGCACGGATGCTGCTACCAGGAACAGGGTTGCGAGGCACCAAAACCCCGGCTCGCTGAACATAACCGCTTCCAGCGCCCCCCACGGCCGCCGAGGCAACACCTGCCACAAGACGGTCATGACAGCCGCGTAGGCCAACGCCAAGCACCACGGCGCAAGAAGCCACATTCGTCTGCTACGTGGCGTCAGACGGCCAGGTGAGACGAGCATGGCTCGCAGTCCCGCCAGGATCGCCACGTCGACAGCTGCCGCTGCCCAGCCGTTCCAGTGGAACCCAACCAAGCCGTGTCCGAGCGCCGTGACTATCGGGGTCGCGAGTGACACCGCCGTGGGGACCGCCGTGCAGGTAAGAGCAGCCTTGATGCTGCGTCGGGTGCCCGCTATCGCGAAGATCAGCGCGGGTATCCAAAAGACGACCACCCAGACGCGCAGCAGCCACCACCAGCCGTCCGCGGTCGGGAAAAGCACATCCAGCAGCGGACCAGTGGCGGATTCGAGCGGCGGCGAGATCACTATCATCAGCGAGCCGGCCAGGAATAGAAGGCCGAGCCCCGCTGAGATCGCCAGGCCCGCTAGCGTGAAGAAGCGCAGGCCGGCGAAGCGGGTCCGAAAGCGCTCCGGTGCGTGTGGCTCGGCCCAGCGGAGCCGGGCTGCCAGTCCCAGGACCGACACTGTCTCCGCGACACCAACTGTCCCGAATGTCAGCGTCAGGTCCGCATTTTCCGGGTCGCTCTCTTCGGCGTTCTCGATAAAGGTGGCAAGCATCGCCGCCTGGTTCGCGTCGCGGTAGGCGCGCGGCAAGACACGCAACAGGCGCCGATATTTAACTTCCAGCGGACTGGTGCCGGTGCCGTCCGTGGAAGACGGATCCTGGATCGGCGGCTCGGTGTTCGGTGACATCCCGCACCCTATGCACCGTCTGCCGATGCCCGCAGCCGTGCCGAGGCGATCCGCGCATTCGCCTGGATACGGGCCACCTCAGCTGCGAGTGCCTGTCGGCCCTGCACGGTCAGCCGGTAGTAGCGGCGAAGCCGGGAGGACACCACCACCTCCCGGTCCACTTCGATCGATCCGTCGACCGTGAGCCGGGAAAGGATGCCGTATAGAGTGCCCACGCTCAGGCGCAGGCGACCGCCTGACAGCGTCTCGATCTCGCGGAGCACACCGTAGCCGTGCAGTGGCTCACCGGTGAGCGCGGACAGTACCCAGAACGACTGCTCGGACATGCTTGCAGGAGTCATAGAACGAGTATATCGTCACTCGTACTATTACGTGAACGCGACGCGCCGTACTCCACCGATCTACGAGGGATGAGGAGAACACGATGAAGCAGCCACCTACGAAGCAGAGTCGCCGCGGACGGGCCATTGCCGCAGCCTCTGCGATCGCCCTGGTCGCATGCTGGGCCGTCGTATCGGGATCGGCCGCGTCAGCCGCACCCGCAGATTCACCGCCCACGGCAAGTTCCACAGAACTACCGCCCGCCGCGCTCAACAACCCGGACGTGCCACTGTCCACGATCCTGGCGCTCCCGGAGGTGATCCAGCAAAACGACACGATCCGTATCGACCCGGCCCTGGACCCCAGCCTGCCCATCGTCGACACCAACGGCACACCCATCCCCGGGCAAAAGCAACAAGCGCTCGCCGCGCTCGCGGCGGGCGGAACGATCACCATCCCGGCGAATCCCCTCGCCTGGAGCCCCACCTACAGCGGCGACCGTTCGGTCACCGGCTTCACCTCAGACGCCACCGTGACCTACTACTTCACCGCAAGCACGGAGGCCGCGGCATACGCGACCGGATGGACCCCCCGTCTGGGGCAAACCTGGTACAGCCTGGGATCAACGCAATGGGTCACCACCACCGTCCCATGGGGAAACATCATCGCCACCCCCAAAGGCCAAGCAAAAACCGTCCGATACGTCGGAACCGTCTACATCCACTACTGACGGTTTCCAACCCGGATCGGTCGCTTATTAACGTTTCGGAATCGCTAACTAATTGATCCTCGGCGAACTTAGTTAATTTTGTGACGACGTTTTTCATATTTTCATAGTGGAAGCGCGCGCGACCTAAATAACGTGGCGACTAGCGAGGCTTCACTGGATTAGTGGAGCCTGCTGGTCAAATAGTCGGGCTATCGTAAGTCGGATGTGATAGCTCAATCATTGTAGGAAACCACATGTGTGTGACAATCATCAATGGCGCGGAAGAAAAGGACAGCGAAAAATGAAATCACGACGTATTCGACGTAGTGTTGGTTCATTGTTAGCGGCAATCCTCACAGTTGCTCTCTTTACGATGACAGCTGAAGCGTCCACAACCGGGGTCTCAGAACCGGCAACCTCAACGACAACGGCGCCTGCCAAGGCCGAAGGCTTGTTGATCACCGATCCAAATGGGCGGAGGATTCAGTTGGGTAAGCCATTCAGTGAATATTCTCAGGCCGAACTCGCCAAGATTGGGATAGTACCTGGAATGGGACCCGCCGTGGACGTGGCGATGGAGCCTATTCCACCGATCCGATCCGTTACCCCTATGAAAGCGAGCGGACACAACGGATCCGTGTGGATCTACGTGAACGGCGATCATCTAAATGTCACCTCATGGGAAACAATGTTGTCCGCCAACTACAGTGCTAGCACATTTGCGGTGTTTTGGGCACCGTATCCCACGCACATATTCGCGACGTCTAGTGCCGTAATTGCACAGGCGGGATGGCAGCAATGGGCTTGGATTACCTCGGTACCGTTCAATTTTCCCGCACCTGTGCAGATTTGTAATGAATGGATCAACTACACTGGGCGACCCTGCGTACAAGTTAAAAAGTAACTTCAAACTCTTCTCGCCGGCACTGTCCGAACCTTCCGCCAAGCGATGGGACACGACTCAGGTCGTATGGCCTCTCGAGTTGTCTGCCGATCAGTACCGGGCGGCGATGCGTAGCCAAGCTGCGCGTATCTCGACCCGCCGGTTACCGAACCAGCAGCCCCAACCGGCTAGATGTGGATGCCGAAAGCGCCACGGTGGTCGTCCCGTGATGATCCGAGTCTGGACGCCCAGTCGAGTGGCGGGGTCCCGCGGCATTGCGACGATCGTTGGCGCCGCCTCATGCGCGAGACGCGTCACCGCTTCATGGTGATGATGCCGCAGCGAGAATGCCTCGTCGTCGTCCAGGTTTAACCGCTTCGCCAGACGGGTTAACGCCAGGGACTCGTTCGACAGAATTGCGAACCAGTCCGACGTGCGGTGAAGACGTGAAAGCGGAAGCCGGCTCTGGCGGGCCTGCAAGACAGTCCACGCTTCAGCCGGTAGATCGGACAGCGGCATCGGCGGACGATCCAGTGTCCCTGCGGCGGTGAGCGCCGGAAGAGCGATCCTCGGCTGGTCGGGCGGCGCGCCCACGGTCCGCAAAGCCGCTGATCGGGCCGCGTCGCGGTCGATGTCCGCAAGGCGCATCGCCTCGACAAGCTGCGGCTCAGCCTGATCCAGCAGAGCGACCAACAGGTGTCCAATATCGACAGGCTCGCTACGGGTTGCCGCGAAGGCTCGGGCCGCACCTTGAGCCTGCATATGCAGGTATGTCGCACCTTGGCCGAAAAGGCCTGGGTTTGCCGCAATAACCGCACGCAGCGACTGCCCGGCCCTACCAGTGAGCACGGACCGAAGTGGCCCATCGCACTCGGCGATACCTACCAGGAAGTGCACCGGCCCACACTGACTTCCCAGGTCCCGCGCGAACCCGAAACCCCGATACACCGCGTCCGCGTACCGACTCGACTCGCCCATCATGTCAGTATGCAGCACGCACAGGTCCAGGGTCTGTGAATTGTCGGGATTCGGATTTCAAACCGTTTGAAGCCGATAGGAATATTCTGCGACCAGGTCACCCTGGTCACAACGCTGAGCACGCTTTATGCGTGCCCACGTCTACCAGGTGGTAATGCCCCATTGTGATGAGGAATGCGGAGGACCCTGCTATGGGCGGTGACGGCGTGGCGCGGTACACCACGGGGCCTCGGCAACGGCATCGTGGCCGAGCCCTCGGGTGTCTGGCGTTGGGTCTCGTGATGCTGGTCGGGTGTAGTTCCATGAGAGGCGGGCCGGTGAAAGCGCCTGGGCCTACGACGTCCAGCCCGGGTGAGGTATCTGCAGAGCCATCGACCGGGTCGATGTCGGCGCCGCCGCAGTCGACCGCATCGCCGGCCAACTCATCGACCGGGGTGCCCTCCACGCTGACGGGGGCCGAAGCGCCGTCGTTCGTGGGCGTGCACATGGTGGACGCCGATACGGGCTGGGCGATCGCCGATATCGGTCTGCTGCACACGACGGACGGGGGCAGGAGTTGGGCCCTTCGCAACCCGGAAGGCGTCAAGCCCGTCGGCCTGCAACCGTCGCCTGCGACACACGCGTGGGGCAACGCGGCGTTCACCGGTAGCAGTGAGGGCTGGGTTGCGGCCGCTGGGCCCGGCGCCGTCACGGTGTTTCACACCGCGGACGCCGGACAATCCTGGTCGGCTGCGACGGTGGAACCCGAATCGGACGCCGAGATGGGCCAGTCCGATACTCCCGCCGTCATCGGGTTGGATTTCCCGACGCCGACTGACGGATGGCTCCTAACCACCGCGGGGGGCATCGCCGCCGGGGTCCAGGACATCGAGCTATATCGGACCGCCGATGCTGGCGCGACCTGGAAGTTGCTCGCCGTAGCCACCCAGCAGCGACCATCACCGGGCGGTCTACCCGCGGGAGGCGTGAAGACCGGGATCGGATTCACCGGACTCGATCGCGGCTGGATCACCGGATACCGCGGCAGCCAGCCCGGAATGTGGCTGTACGAAACCGCCGATGGCGGAAAGACGTGGCACACGTCGGCGCTGCCGACTCCGGCCGGCATCAGCACCGCCGCGTCGCCGCAGAGCTTCCCGCCGCATTTCACCAAAGTCGGGGATGAAGTGATCCCGGTGACGTGGCCGGGCGCCGCGAGCACCACCGTGTTCTACGTGACGAAAGACGACGGCGCCACCTGGCATGCCACCACACCGATCGAATCCGCCGACCCGATGCAACTGTGGACCTGGCCCACAGACCGCGACGCCGCAGCCACCAGCGACACCACATGGTGCGTCACCGATAACGCCGGCGACACCTGGCACTGCGAGCCCCTGCCCGCCGCGCTGCGCGGCATCAGCGACCTGCAATTCACCTCACCGCAAGCCGGCTGGGCGATAGCAGACGGAGGCCTGCTGACGACAACCAACAACGGCCGCTCCTGGAAACCGGTAGCTACCCGGCTCGCGAAATGAAACATGGGTAACCCGCAGAGCGATGAATGTGGCCAGCACGCGCACGTACCGTTCGCCCGCACATCCCGCGTCCTATGCGCCGCCGGTTGATGCCCGCAGCCGCGCCGAGGCAATTCACGCGTTCGCCTATGCGTGGAACGTCGCCATCACCGACAGCGTAGGAGTCTCCACCCGAACCTGGGGCGGGTTGCTGGCGTTCCGAACCTCGTGGGCGGGTCAAGCAGACTTTCACAGTACCGGTCATGGAAACGCGTACTTCTGGGTCGACAACAGCTACAGCTACGCAGATACCCTGCTCCAGGGCCTGTGCTTCCCCGCGCCGGGACTGATCACCAGTGTTTACCTAGGATGAGAGCATGACGACGACAGCCGGTGGTGACGCCGCCCGCGCCCGATGGGGTCAGCGGGTTAGGGCCGGTCTCAACTCGACGGCGGCAGCTTTCGGTGATCCACTAGTCGTGGCGGACGGGCTTGACCCGACCTCCTACCAGCGGACCACCGCATCGGCTGGTAATCACGGCGCCGAGAATTCCTATGACATGGTGAGTGTCCAGTACGTCGCAGCCGACAATGGGCGGCTCGCCGTATATACGGTCCGCCGACCACCGGAACGGCCAGTTGCGAAGGTTGTCTTCGACGTGCTAGCTGCCGAGGAATTAGACGGGTATCCCGACCCTGCCACTGCCTCCGAGCATATGCGGGAGTTCGACGTTGCCCAGGCCGGTGATGCCCTACTGACCGTGAACAACGAAGAGATCGCAGCCTTGCGCTTCCGATCGAACACCGGGAAAGAGTGCGTGATCGGCCAGTTCCAACACATCGAGGTCGCCGTCGTGGGCCACCGGCAACACCGACTGGCACTGTGGGACACTGCCACCGCGCTGTGACCACGAATGATTCGGCGGGCCTTGCGAACCGGCGTCGTCCACGACGCGGGGCCCGTCGAATCACGACTGACAGTGCCTTGGCCGAATCGACATCTCCCGCCGATCCTCCCGCCGGTGACAATAACCGGCCCTGTGTCCGGGAACAAAAAATCACTCCACTACACCACTATGCGGGACTCAACTTGCGGTTATGCGAGTTCGTTCGGGCTCAGCGGGATGCGAACGCCGGCCTGCGGTCAGGTGGAGGGTGTGATATCCCACCCCTGGTGCTTGAGTTGAGTCCAGACCAGAACGTAATCGCTGCACAGCAGGTCGTAGTTGACTTAGACGAATGTTCGACGCTCTGGCAGATTGGTACTCCTTTGGCAGACGACTGGGACGACACTTCAGGGATGACTCATGCGTCTTCTCCGAACATCGGTGACCTCCAAACGGATATGCCCTCAAGGACAATTGCTCTTCTGACTACACAAGTGAGTGCCGGTTACTATAAGGCGTGGATCGTCGACATTATTAATTTGACCATGACGTCGGTACAACAGAATGTCGCATGGTCTTGGCCTGAAAGTTGCGTCACGTCCCGTAGTGCAGACGTTGATACTTACTGGCGAAGTGGGACCGGCTGGGAGCCGCCGTACAACACTTCATATCTACTGGCAATAATGGTTGCCCAGCGAAATGGGGAACGGCGTCTGCAACATTCCGGAATACAGGACTCTGCTGGCCAAGCACTATATACAATACATACAGCAGCATAAGGGCAGAAGGTCGAGCGAACGGAGACCTTGTGGGCAGAGGGGCAGCGACCGATTCAGGGAATGGTGGATGCGCGCCACTTACTGAGAAATACGAGCTAAAGCGAACTGTGAACTGATATTCATTAATGTCCCTGATTTCGCCCACGACCGGATGGATTGTCGATGTCCCGATCATTTGCCAGAACTGCGCATAATAGAGTTTGGGCTGGACTGATTGCCGTGGCCGCGCTGAGCTGGGCTGGTACGGTTGCGATGTTCGTACCACTAATTGTTAGCGGCATACTCTCTCTACTTACTGTTGGCTACAGCCTTTGGATACTAAACGCCCGAAGAATGGCACGAGCAAGCGATGTCAAACGAGATTAGTCAGAGCGTTCCGGGCTTGGGTGCCGCGCGACCGCCTGTCACAAAGTGTCACCGGATTCGAACCCGGTTCGCCGGCGCCGTGACAGGGATTCGCGATGTTCGAACGTCGGTCGCCACCGCCTCCGTGACAGGAGTATGACAGGAATTCTACGTGATTCGGTATGATTCCGGCTCATCGAGACGATCGGACATGACCTTGACAGTGTTTGAGCAGGTCCTGTGCCACGAACGATGAAGGAGATTGGCATGTAGGAATTTCTGGATTCGGTGCTGTGCATGTGATGAAGGTAGGTGCTGACGGCGCCTGTGGTGCAGCAGAATAGGCCTGAGTCGATTCGTCATCACGGCCGCGGTTTTCTACCCACTCGCCGCCGTATCCCGCGGCCTCGGTGACGCGCGGTCAATCCTTGCGGCTGCCGGGGTCGTCGCGGCAACCGTCGCGAATCAGTGGCATCGCCGACACAGCCCGCAGACTCCAGCGCCAACCGCGGCTCCCCGGCTTTTTCGGGCTCGACACGCGGGCAAGCAGACGTACCGCCCTGACCATCCCGGCTGTCATGGCCGGCGCATGGACGATATTCACCGGCCCAGCAACGGCCTTGGCCGGGACGATGCCCTCCGCGATCATCGCCGGCGGTCTCGGCTACGCCGTCGTCATATATCGGCTGACTAGACCCGAATACACCCGCGCTTCCCTCCCGGCCAGCCATACCAAACCGAACTAGCGAAATTCGTGGGGGGGGTTACCCGGCTGGCGCCGCGAGCCACGGGCAGGATAGGGCCGCGGCAGCGTTGGTGGCGACCGCCGTCGGTTGTGCGTCCGTGCGATAATGGTCCCTGAAGGGGAGTAGCTCCCGTGTTCCGGTGTATTCCGGGACGAGCGGTGCGTCGACATGCTGGCCGACCTGGATGGTGGCCCGGCGCGCCACCCGCCTTGCGGGCGAGCGAGACCTTCGACCGTGCTGCCACCGGTCGGTCCCCTTCGGATTCGGCCGCGACAACGATCGAAAGCCGATCCCGATGAGTCCTATTCGAACTGCCGATCCGAGCCGTGCCGCGGTGCGTCGCTGGCGTCGATACCTGGCCAATGAACGGGCTGAGGCGGCCACCTATCGCCATCTCGCCGCCCGCAGGGGCGGCGAGGAACGCGAGGTACTGCTCGAGCTCGCTGCGGCGGAAACCAGACACCAGGAACACTGGCTGACCCTCCTTGGCGATGACGCGCATCGGACCGTCCGGGCCGGCGTACGCACCCGCCTGTTGGCGGCGCTGGCCCGCCGATTCGGGTCGGTGTTCGTTCTCGCGCTGGTACAAGGCGCGGAGTCCCGCTCGCCGTACGCGGATGACCCCGACGCGACATCGCGCATGGCGGCCGACGAGCAGGTCCACGAAGAGGTCGTGCGCGCCCTGGCGGAGCGCGGCCGCACCCGCCTGTCGGGCACGTTCCGTGCGGCCGTATTCGGCGCGAACGACGGCCTGGTGAGCAATCTTTCGCTCGTTCTGGGCGTGGGTGCAAGTGGCGTCAGCGCGCAGGTGATCCTGCTGACCGGTGTGGCCGGACTACTGGCCGGCGCGCTGTCCATGGGGGCCGGCGAGTACGTGTCGGTGCACTCGCAGCGCGAACTTCTCGCCGCGTCCACACCGAATCCGCACCTGCATCAGGTGTTTTCGGACCTGGATATCGAAGCCAACGAACTGGCCCTGTTCTACCGCTCCCGAGGCATGGGCTCGGAGCAGGCACGGTCGCATGCCCGGGCGGTTGTTTCCGGGCGCCTACCCGACGATGTTGCGCCGGCACCAGCGCGGGACCACGACGCGATCGGAACCGGAATGGCGGCGGCGTTGTCGAGTTTCTGCTTCTTCGCATCGGGCGCCATCATCCCCGTGCTCCCCTACGCGGTGGGCATCTCCGGGATCACCGCCGTGCTGGTCGCAAGCATCCTTGTCGGTGCGGCGTTGCTGGTGACCGGTGCCATCGTCGGACTGCTTTCTGGGGCGCCGGTCGTCAAGCGGGCGCTGCGTCAGCTCGCGATCGGCTTCGGCGCCGCCGCGGTCACGTTCCTGCTGGGGTCGCTGTTCGGGGCGCAGGCCGGGTAGCCGCTTTCCCACGCGATAGCCAGTTGGGTGGACTACCGCCGGGTGCGGCGGCCGGGGATGAGTCGGGCGGAGTTGAGGATGAAGGCTGTTTCGCTGCCGACGTGCACGATGGCGGCCAGCACCGGCCCGAGTATGCCGATCGCGGCGAGCGCCATGCCGGCCAGGTCGACGGCAATGGTGCCGGCGAAGTTCGCCATGACGATGCGGCGCGCGCGGCGGGCGATGCGGATCGTCTCGGTTAGGTCGGCGAGGTCGGAGCTGATCAGCTCGACATCGGCGGTTTCGCGGGCGATGACGGTGCCGCTGCCCATCGCTATTCCCACCTGGGCCTCCACCAGGGCTGGGGCGTCGTTGACTCCGTCGCCGACCATCGCTACTTGCCGCCCGGCGGCGCGGAGCTGGCGAATTTCGGTGACCTTGTCGGCGGGCAGTAGCCCGGCGTGCACGTCAGTGACCGAAGCCTGTCCGGCGACCGCGTGGGCTGGGCCGGGGGCGTCGCCGGTGATCATCGCGACACGGATGCCCAGGCTGGTGAGGTCGGCGACACAGGCCGCCGCCGAGTCGCGCACCGTGTCCGCGACGCGGATGGTGCCGGCGTAGCGGCCGTCGATGGCCACATGCACGGCACTCGCCTGCGTATCGGCATCGGACACCGCCGGGGGCTCACCGGCCTCGGGCACCAGCCTGGTGGTGCCGACGCGGACCTCGGCGTCGGCGACGGTGGCGGTCAGACCGTAGCCGGGCCGGTAATCGAACGTGGTGGCCGGGGCGACCGGTATCGCGAGGTCCGTTGCGTGACGGACGATGGCCCGACCGATGGGGTGCTCCGAGTAGAACTCGGCGCCGGCCACCGCGCCGATCAGTTCGCCCGGGTCGACGCCGGGCGCGGGGCGGATGTCGACGACGTGCACGACGCCGGTGGTCAGTGTGCCGGTCTTGTCGAAGACGATAGTGTCCACGACGGAGAGTGCTTCGAGGTCAGCGCCGGATTTGATGTAGCAGCCTGCGCGGGCGGCTCGTCCGATCGCGGCGACGACGGCCAGCGGGGTGCCGGCGGCGATACCGCAGGCGCCCGCGACCACGATCACCGAGATCGTTGCGCGCGCGTCCCGGGTGACCAGGAACGTGACGACCGCGGCGCCCAGCGCCAGATACACCAGCCAGGCCGCGAGGCGGTCGGCCAGGCGTTGCGCTGGCGCCCGGGACGCCTGCGCGGCGCGGACCGTCTCGATGATCTGGCCGTAGGACGAGTCGGCACCGACGTGCTCGACGCGGATCTCGATCGCGCCGATCTGGTTCACCGACCCCGCATAGACCGCCGAGCCGGATTCGATCTCGACGGGCAGGGACTCGCCGGTGATCCGGGACTGGTCGACCTCGGATCGACCGGCGATGACGGTGCCATCCACCGGGATGCTGCCGCCGGGCGAGACCACCACGATCTGTCCGGCGACGACGTCGGCAAGCGGCACCGTCACCAGCCGGTCGGCTTCGCGGATTTGAATGGTGACCGGAAGTACCGCGATCAGATCGCTCAGTGCGTCCCGGCCGCGGTCCAGCGAGAGGTCTTCTAGGACCTCGGCGGCTAGCACGAAAGCTGTGATCACCAGCGCCGTGACCCACTGGCCGATCGCCGCTGCCGCGGCGATGGCGATCAGCATGGACAGTTCCATGCTCATCCGCCGCGCCCGCACGTCACCCCACGCCTCGATGAGGATCGGCCAGCAGCCTGCCAGGAGCCCAGCCAACGTCACCGATACGACGACCGGCCAAACGACCCCTGCGGCCTCGAGTACCGCGACGAGTCCTGCCGCGGCGGCGACGGCGATAGTCCGGGTCGCATCGCGGCGGTCCACCCGCGCCCACCAACCGGCGCCCGAACCGGGCCCGGTGCCGGCAGACGCGGTCTGTGGCGCGTTTGTGCGCGCCGCTGTGGAAACGTTATCCGTCATGCGCGATCCCTTCCGGCCATGCCCCGCACGGCAGGTGCCTACAGTTCGACTCCTCGGTCACACATGTACACGTGTTCATGTATACGCTTTCGGCTAGAGTACGTGCTATGGGACATGGCGTGCAAGGCAAGGTGCGGCCGGCGGAGCTGGACGCGGAAACTGCCGCGGCGGTCGCGGAAACCTTGCAGGCGCTGGCTACGCCGAGCCGATTGCTGATCCTGGGTCGGCTTCGGCAGGGCCCTGCCAGCGTCGGGCAGTTGGTGGAGACCACCGATCTGAGCCAGTCCGCGGTGTCGCACCAGTTGCGGCTGCTGCGTCATCTCGGCCTGGTCGCCGGCGATCGGCGTGGCCGCAGCGTCATCTACAGTCTCTACGACACTCACGTCGCCGAACTGCTCGACCAGGCCGTCTATCACACCGAGCATCTGCGCCTGGGGCAGCGGGACTTCCCCGCGCGGGCAGGCTGACTGGCAGCCAGGAACCACGTGACCTAGGTATGACGGCGTTCGCGGAATGACGAGAATCCGGATATGACGACCGATCCCGGTGCGGCGCTGCAACAACCCCGGGGATCCCACGCCGACGCGTCGACGAGCCGTCGGCTCACCGCATGGCGGGCGGTGGTGGGGCTCGGAGTGGTGAGCCTCGCCGCCGACATGGTCTACGAGGGGGCACGATCTGTCACCGGGCCGCTCCTGGAACAGTTAGGCGCCTCGGCACTATTGGCCGGAATCGTCACCGGCGCGGGCGAGGCGGCCGCGCTTGTGCTACGTCTGGTATTCGGACGCGCGGCGGATCGAGCCAGCCGTTATTGGCCCATGACGATCGCCGGCTATGCCATGACGGCGATCAGCGTGCCGCTCCTGGCGCTCACCCCGTTCGTCGGCGCCGCCGGTTTGGCATTGGCGTGCACCTTGATCCTCGTCGAACGCACTGGCAAGGCGGTCCGTTCTCCCGCCAAGTCGACGCTGCTGGCGTTCGTGGCCTCTGGGGTCGGCCTCGGCCGGGCCTTCGGCGTACACAAGGCGCTGGACCAGACGGGGGCCTTCGCCGGTCCGCTGCTGGTCGCGGCAATAGTGGCTGCCACTGGCGTCATCTGGCCGTCCATGGCGATCCTGCTGTTACCGGGAATCGCGGCCTTGCTGCTGCTCGCATGGCTGCGGCCCCGCATCGGGGAACCCGCAGAGCAGCAGACCACGACCTCGCCCGCGAGTAGCGTGCCCACGACTGCTTTGGACGGTGCGCCCGCGCCCCGCGCGCGGCTGCCACGGACGTTCTGGCTGTTCGCCGCGTCATCGGCCGCCGCCACCGCCGGGCTCGCGCCCTTCGGCGTGATCTCGTATCACTTCAGCCGCGAGCACGTGATCGGACTCGCCCATATCCCGGTCGTCTACGCGGCCGGCATGGCCATCGCCGCCGTCGCAGCGCTCGGCAGCGGCGTCGGCTACGACCGGATCCGCGGAAAGGTGCTCTACGTGCTGCCACCCCTTGCTGCGGTGGTGCCCTGGCTGACCTTCACCGACCACGCCGGCCTGGCGCTGATCGGCGTCCTCATCTGGGGCGCCGCGAGCGGCATCCAGGACTCCACCGTCAAAGCGTTGGTCGCGGACCTAGTGCCGGCCGGCCGAAGGGCCACCGCCTATGGCGTCTACGCGGCTGTCCAGGGCGCCGGCGCAATGCTCGGCGGAGTGCTCGCCGGCGGCATCTACCCGCACTCCATCGCGCTGCTCGGCATCACCATCGCTGCCATCGAGGCCGCGGCACTGATCCTGTTCGCCGTCACCATGCGCGCCTCTCGCGGACGACCCTTGCCGGCGGCGGGGTGAGACCGTCTATGCCGACCCCATACCAAGATCGGTGCGGCGCAATAGTTGAGCGTTGGCGGCGACGACAATCGTGGACAGGCTCATCAAGACGGCGCCAACAGCCATGGGCAGGGTGAGACCGGCCCAGGCCAGGGCTCCGGCAGCAAGCGGGATGGCCGCAATGTTGTAGCCGGCAGCCCACCACAAGTTCTGCAGCATCTTCCGATAGGTGCGCTGCGACAACGTGTGCACCGCGGTGACGGCTCGCGGATCGGAGGAAGCCAACACGATTCCGGCCGACTCGATCGCGACATCGGTCCCGGCCCCGATCGCGATGCCGACATCCGCGCGCGCCAGGGCAGGGGCGTCATTCACGCCGTCACCGACCATCGCTACCGTGTGGCCGCGGGCCTGCAGCGTCGCGACTGCGCTGTCTTTGTCGGCGGGCAACACCTCGGCGAACACTTCATCGATACCAAGATCAGCGGCGACCGCGACGGCGACCTGCTGGGCGTCGCCGGTGATCATGGCGGTGCGAATGCCCTGACGGTGCAGCGTGTCGATAGCGCGGCGCGATTCAGGGCGCACCTCGTCTTCCAGGGTGACGGCGCCCGTCACCCGGCGGTCTTCGATGACGTACAGCACGGTCGCACCCCGGCCCTGCCACTGGGCGACACGGCTTTGTAGCGCGGTGGGCACATCCATTTTTTGGTCTCGGACAAGGCCGGGCCCACCTACCGCCACCGCCGCGTCGCCGACGGTGGCCTGCACTCCCCTGCCGGGCAGCGCTGTGAAGCCTGACGCTGCTGGGACGGTTCCCCGTTGAGTGGCGGCGGCCACGATGGCGCGGGCCACCGGGTGCTCGCTGTCGTTCTCCGCGGCCGCCGCGACGGCCAGCAGCCGGTCGGTGTCGCCGTCGGTGGCGGCGATCCCGGTCACCCGATGTTGGCCGCGAGTGAGCGTGCCGGTCTTATCGAAGAGCACCACGTCGACCTCGCGCATTTTTTCCAACGCGAGGCGGTCTTTGACCAGGATGCCGTTACGTGCCGAGAGTGACGTAGAGATCGCGGTCACCAGCGGAATCGCCAAACCGAGCGCGTGCGGGCAGGCAATGATCAGTACCGTGACCGATAGAGGACCGCCTGATCCGGCTGACCCATCAGGCTCCAGGTCAGTGCGGTGGCGATGGCAGCGGCTACGGCCACATAAAACAGCATCGCCGCAGCCCGATCCGCCAGCACCTGCGAGCGGGACCGGGACTGCTGCGCCTCGGCGACCAGCCGGCCGATACCGGCCAGCGCCGTATCGTCGCCGACCGCCGTGACCTGCACGCGGATCGCGGAATCCACCGCGACCGCGCCCGCGACCACGCGATCGTCCACCGATCGACTGACGGGGCGAGATTCGCCGGTGAGCATCGATTCGTCGAGCTCGGCCGCACCGTCGACTATTACCCCGTCGGCGGGCACGCGGGCTCCGGGGCGCACCAAGACGACGTCGTCGATCGACAGATCGGCGACGGGTACCAGGCGAACACCGTCGCCGTCCACTAGTTCGGCTTCGTCCGGCAGCAGCTCGGCCAATGCTGCGAGTGCGCCGCTGGCCTGGCCGATGGCGCGCATCTCCATCCAGTGCCCGAGCAGCATGATCGCGATCAAAAGCGCCAGCTCCCACCACACCTCGACTGCGAAGATGCCTGCGGCGTTGGCCAGGCTCGCGGCGAACGCGACGGTGATCGCCATGCCGATCAGCAGCATCATCCCGGGCTGGCGGGAGCGGATCTCAGCGATGGCGCCGGTCAGGAACGGCCAGCCCCCGTAGAAATAGACGATCGTGCCCAGCACCGGGGCCACCCAGCCCGACCCGGGGAAGGATAGGTGATAGCCGAGAAGATTCTGGAACATGCCGCTGAACGCGACCACCGGGATCGCCAACACCACCGTCAGCCAGAACTTGTCCCGGAACATCGCTGCGTGATCCCCGTGGCCAGCGTGGTTGCCGTGGTCCCCGTGATGCGTGCCGTCACCGTGGCTCTCATGCCCGCCGTGCTCGGCGTGATCAGCATGACTCCCGTGGCCTGCGTAGCCGCCGTCCACTTCCTCGGCCATTCGCTGATCGGCATCAGTTCTCATAACAACCTCCTTTAGATACCCCCCCAGGGTATCTAAAGGAGGGGCGAATGGCAACCGTATTGTGAGGCCACGACCTCGCGGCAGATAACACCGCTGCGAAATCCTGGCCACGTCGGCTTCTCTGGCCCGGCGACGCGGCTTGCCGGTTCTACTAGGCGGCAACCGGTTCACGCGGCGCGGCCATCTGTGTCCCGGCTGCCGCGCCGGTGGGCACCGTGGTCGCCTTGAACCGGCGCAGCCGGAGCGAGTTCGTCACCACGAACACCGACGAGAACGCCATCGCGGCCCCGGCGATGAGCGGGTTGAGCAGCCCCAGCGCGGCAAGCGGGATTGCGGCCGTATTGTAGGCGAACGCCCAGAACAGGTTGCCCTTGATGGTGGCCAAGGTGCGACGCGATAGCCGGATCGCATCCGCCGCGGCGGTGAGGTCGCCGCGCATCAAGGTGATGTCAGCGGCCTCGATGGCCACGTCGGTGCCCGTCCCCATCGCCAGGCCCAGGTCGGCTTGTGCCAACGCGGGGGCGTCGTTGACGCCGTCACCGACCATGGCGACGACGGCTCCACGCTGTTGCAGCCGCTTGACCGCGCGCACCTTGTCGGCCGGCAGCACCTCGGCAATGACGTCGTCCCTGTCGATACCGACTTCGGCGGCGACGGCCTCGGCCACCACGCGGTTGTCACCAGTCAGCAGCAGCGGACGCAGTCCCAGGTGGCGCAGCTGTGAGATTGCCTGCGCCGACGTGGGTTTGACACCATCGGACACTGCGAACAGCGCCCGCACTTTACTGCCCCAGCCGGCGGCAACTACGGTCGAACCGGCACGCTGCGCGGTCTTCGCGGCCTGGCCCAGCTCGGCGGACATCGTCATGCCCTCGTCGCTGAGCAGAGCCGGTCGGCCGATCACCACCGCGATGCCATCGACGGTGCCGCGCACCCCGAGGCCTGCCGTGTTGGCGAACCCGGCTACCGGAGGCAGCTCGCCGATCTCGGCGCGTGCCGCGGCCGCGATCGCCCGCGCGATCGGGTGTTCGGAGCCGTCTTCGACCGCCCCGGCCAGCCGCAGCGCTGCCGTGCGAGCCCCGTCCGGGTCGACGGCCTCCGGGCCGTCCGGGTCGATGAGCACCTCGGTGAGGGTCATGCGCCCGGTGGTGACGGTGCCGGTCTTGTCCAGCACGATCGTGTCGACCTTACGGGTCGACTCCAGGATCTCCGGGCCGCGGATCAAAATGCCCAATTGGGCCCCGCGGCCGGTGCCCACCAATAGCGCAGTGGGGGTGGCCAATCCAAGTGCGCACGGGCAAGCGATGATGAGCACCGCCACCGCTGCGGTGAACGCGGGCGCCGCCCCACCGCCGACGGCCAGCCAGACAGCGAGCGTGCCCAGCGCAATCACGATCACCGTCGGCACGAAGACGGCCGAGATGCGGTCCGCGAGGCGCTGCACGGGGGCCTTGCCGGACTGGGCGTCGCGCACCAGCCGAGCCATCTGCGCCAATTGGGTGTCGGCGCCGATCTTCGTGGCGCGTACCCGCAGCAGCCCGCCCACATTGACGGTCCCGCCGACCACACTCTCGCCCGGGCCGACCTCGACCGGCACGGATTCGCCGGTGACCATCGCCGTATCGATGGCCGAAGCACCCTCCACGACGATGCCGTCGGTGGCGATCTTCTCGCCGGGCCTCACCACGAACACGTCACCCACACTCAGCGCACCGATGGCGATCGTGACCTGCGCGCCGTCCCTCTCGACGGTCACCTCTTTCGCGCCGAGTTCTAACAGCGCCCGCAGCGCGGCGCCGGAGCGGCGCTTGGCGCGCGCCTCGAAATAGCGGCCCGCCAGCAGGAACAAGGTGACACCGGCCGCCACCTCCAGATAGACCTCCGGCGCGCCGCTGGCGGGCGGGAACCACTCGAAGGCCATCCGCATACCCGGCTCACCGGCCCCGCCGATAAACAGCGCGTAGATCGACCAGCCGAACGCCGCACTGACACCGACCGAGATCAGCGTGTCCATGGTGGCGGCGCGGTGTCGGGCGTTGATCGCGGCAGCTCGGTGGAACGGCCATGCGCCCCACGTGACCACCGGCCCGGCCAGCGCGAAGATCAGCCACTGCCAGTAGGTGAACTGGGCGGGCGGCACCATCGACAGCACGATCACCGGGATAGCCAACACCGCCGAGACGATCAGCCGGGTGCGTAGCGAATCCAATTCGGCGCTCTCCGCCGAATGCCGGTCCGTCGAGATCGACTGCGCGGCACGCCGTGTCGCCGCTTCGCCAGACCCGTCGGCAGCGTCCAGCTGGTCGGGCGCGTCGCCGAACAGCGGCTCGGACACCGCGGCTGTGTAGCCGGTGGCTTTGACCGTGCCAATCACATCATCAACCGACACCGATTCTGGCAACTCGACGCGGGCCTGCTCGGTCGCGAAGTTCACCGTCGCCGAAACACCGTCGATGCGGTTGAGTTTCTTCTCGACCCTGGCGGCGCATGACGCACACGTCATCCCGCCGATATCCAGTTCGACGACGCCGGTCGCGACGCCCTGCTGCGTGGGGCTCACAGCAAACCTCCCGATTCGTGACGGATTGCGTCCGGTTGGCCGGGCCGGAGGTGCTGGTTATGCGAAGTCCAGGGAGTAGCCGGCCTCGGCCACGGCTGCGGCGACCTGTGCGCGGTCGAGTTCGGCCTCGCTGGTCACGTGCACAGACGAAGCGCCCCCGGAGACCAGATCGACGTCGACCTTGCTCACTCCGGCGAGTCCCTTCAACTCTTCGGTGACGTGGGCGACACAGTTTCCGCAGGTCATTCCCGAAACGGAGTAGGTGGTGGTGCTCATGACGATGGTCCCTTCGTGATGGTGGCCGAGCGGTCGCTCGGTGGGTGTGCGCAATGATTGATGGCGCGGTTCTCGGGTGCCGCCCGATCGTGGTGGTGCGAGCTAGCTTCGGACCAGCCTGGCGATGGCGGCCGACGCCTCGGCGATCTTCGCCTCCGCCTCGGCGCCGCCGTGTTCGGCGGCGTGCAGCACGCAATGGTTCAGGTGTTCGTCGAGCATCTCCAGCGAGAACGCCTGCAGCGCACGGGTTGCCGCTGAGACCTGCGTCAAGATGTCGATGCAGTACTTGTCCTCGTCGAGCATGCGCTGCAGTCCGCGCACCTGGCCCTCGATACGGCGCAGCCGCTTCATGTGCGCGTCTTTCCGCGCGGTGTAGCCGTGCGGCGGACTCGGAGTGCCGCCGCCATCGGCAACCAGCGGTTCCGTCTGACCCGCGGTTTGATCAGCCCCCGCACCCGCGGCTAGACGAGCTAGGTCCCGGTCTGCGGTGCCCAGCAGGTCGTGACCAAAAGTTGACGCCGTCATCGCCGATTCCTCCCCAGCCCAGAAGTCGATCCTCGGCCAACTATCTATACCATACCCCCCTACCGTACAGCGCTTGCGCGAGACGGGTGGGGTCATGAGGAGTGCGGCGGATTCCTAGCACATGATTGTGGGAGGGGAACGACGTGCGCGGAACTCTCCGTTGCCGTGCCAGCTACGGCCTCAGGGCGCCGTGGCGTTTCGTCCAGGCGGGCCAGAGCCGATCGGCGGTGTCCTGCCGGATTCGGCCGTCGATCATGGCGCGGGCAGCGCCCCGATGGGTGGGCAGGACGCCACTGCCCGCGATGATGTGCGCCGCAATCGCGGCGATGAACAACCAACTCGCCGCATCGTGGACACGAACGCTGATACCGACGAGCGTCGCCATGTCACGCGGGGCGAGGCTGATGGCTACTCGGGTCGCCGCGAGGAGGAACAGTGAAAGGCCCATGGCGATGAACACGACGCGCTGGATCGGGTCGAAGTGCCCGTCGTGGAAGCCGAGCCGGTAGGCGCCCGGGCGAGCGACGGCCCGAGCTGCGGTCTTGACCCAGGCGAAATCCGCTCGGCGAAAGCGCACCGCGTGCGTGACGAGACGCATGACGTTCCCGGGTGCGACGACGACTGTCGCCGCCAGTGCGGAGGTCGCGGCGATCCCGACCCACCGATGCCACGTGACCATCCGCTCGTGGCCACCCAGCATCGCGACCACGCGCGATGACGCGTCGGCGTCGATCATGAGGCCCGTCACCGCTAGTGCGAGCATGGAAGCGGCGAGCAGCGCGTGCGCCGCGACGGTCGCCCGGCGATGGCGGCGGACCAGCTGGTCAGTCACCCGGCCGGGCCGGTGACGGTGAAGATGCGCTCGGCACTGACCCCGATCGCGTCGTGCGCCGCGTCTGCCAATTCCACGGTCAGGGTGTGTCGCCCGGCCGGCAGCGGCGATGTGACCGTGTCCTCGTACAGGCCAAGTTCGGGGCCGCCGTCGAGAGACAGGTGTAGGTGATCAAGTCCCTTTTCCGGTGCGCCGAGTGTTGCCCCGGTCACCGTGAAGGCGAACCGCACCGGGTTCGTCACCGTCGCGCCGGCGGCGGGCGAGTCGATCGCGACCGCGACATCAACCGCCGGGTTCTGCGAGCCGCGCACCGCTTGCACCCCGATGATCGCCGCCGCGACCAAGACGACGGCCACACCGAGCCGGATCGCCACGCGCCGACCCGGAGACGAGCGTCGACGCGGCTTCGGCCTGTCGGGGCCTGTCCCGGGTCTTGCCGCCACAGCTGTTCTCCCATCGTGACGCACGTCGAATGCGCCGACGCCCACGCATGTCACAGTCGAGTAACGATTTTACACAGATCGTCTGTATTAATCGATGGAGGTGGCTTCGGTGGCCTGTGGTTTCCGGCGGTCGATCCGTCCGGAGCGGGTGACGGAGCCCGCGGTGTGCGTGGCCGCATGGGCATACTGGGTGTCGTGATGACTGTCGGCGCCGCGCAGACCCGGACCGGGTGGCGCTCCGCCGCCTATTGGGTCGTGTGGGCGCTGCTGCTTGCCGGGGTGTTCGCGCTGCACTCACTTGCCGATCACGACGCGGTCGGAGTGCGCCATGCGTCACTCGTTGTCTCGGCGACCGCGGCGGCCCCGGTCGTCGACGACGTACCCGCGGGGTCAGAGTCCATCGATCTGACTGGCGAACCCGCCGTCACCGCGCAAGCCGTGCCCGCCACCGGCCTCGATGGCGTTGAGGCTGCGTGCATCTTGTTCCTGGCTGTTGGCGCCTGGGTGTTGGTGCTTTTGATGGCGCGCACGATCAAGCGGCGGGACGGGACAACTGCTACCGGCGAAGCCCACCCGTGGCACCGCCAGCACATCTCGGTATCGACGCCGCCCGGCCTGTTGACGTCTGTCGGCCCGCTGGCGCTGAGGCTATAGATCGACCTTGCATCCCGCCGTCCCCGGCGCGGATGGGCCTTGCGATGGCTGCTGGCTGTTGAGGAAGCCGGTAGGAGCGGGCCTTCCGGTCGGGGTGCGGTGCCGCCGCGTTTCCCTTGTGCGCGCGGGCCGGCACCACGGGTGCCGCGGGGGCGGTCTCGGCCGCTTCCCCGCTCGCCTCGCCGCCCCTCGCGGCCCCACCTAGCTCTTTCACCTATTGAACTATTTGCGCCCGGACGGGCGTGGGGAGGTTTCCTTTATGGCATTCACACCATCACACCGGATTGGTCTTTCCGTCACGGCGGGTCTCGTGTCCGTGGCGTTGCTGGTCGGGGCGTGCAGCAGCGCCGGCGGCGCCGTGGCCACGGTGACGATCACGTCGTCGACATCCCCGACGGCCACGGACTCCACGTCATCAATCTCGAGCGGCGAGAAGACCAGCACTGGACAGTCCACGCCGGCCGCCACCAACGCCACCGAGGCCACGACGACGGTCGACGCGCCGGGCCCGGAGATCGTCACCGTTCCCGCGACCGACGCGACCGGGGTGTCGCCGATCGCACCGGTGACGGTGACGGTCGCGACCGGCACCATCACGAAGGCTTCGATCACCACCCCCGAGGGTCGAACTCTGGACGGCAGCGTCTCGGACGATGGCCGCGTGTGGACGTCCACCGAGCCGCTCGGCTACGGCCGCGCCTACACGATCACCGCGGCAGCCGAAGACGCCACCGGCGCCGGCACCGCCACGTCGAAATTCACGACGCTGAAGCCGGCGGGCACGATCTTCCCGTCGTTCTTCCCCAACCCCGACATGAAGACCGTCGGCGTCGGTCAGCCGCTGGTGGTGATCTTCGACAAGCCGCCCGCCGACAAAGCCGCCGCCGAGAAGACCCTGAGCGTGACGACCGTTCCCGAGCAGACCGGCTCGTGGTACTGGTGGGACGAGCGCACCGTGCACTACCGGCCGCAGCACTACTGGCAGGCCGGCACCAAGATCACCGTGAACGCTAACGTGTACGGCGTGGATCTGGGTGGCGGCATGTACGGGGAAACCGACCGCACTCTGAAGCTCACGATCGGCCCGAAGAAGGTCGCCAAGATCGACGACGCGACCAAGCAAATGAAAGTCTACGTCGACGACAAGCTGACCCAGACAGTGGCCGTGTCGTTGGGCCGCGAGAAGACCGTCACCGCGAACGGCAAGGACATCTCGTTCGTCACCCCATCGGGGATTTACGTGGCCCAGGAACGCTACGAGGTCAAGCAGATGAGCTCAGCCAGCTACGGATTGCCCGTGAATTTCGACTTGGGATACGACTCGGCGATCCCGCTGGCGGTACGCCTGTCCAATGGCGGCATCTTCATCCACTCCGCCCCATGGTCGGTGAAAGACCAAGGAGTGCGCAACGTCTCGCACGGCTGCATCAACATCAACCCGAAGGCCGCCGACTGGTTCTACAACAACTTCAGCTACGGGGACATCGTCGATGTCACCGGAACATCCACCCGGCTCGAATCCCATGACGGCTTCGGCGACTGGAACATCCCCTGGAACCAGTGGCAAGCCGGCAGCGCCCTTCGATGACACCGGATACAACGCATACGGCCGGGCGCCGCACCAGTCTGGGGACCGGGCCGCGACACCGCGCAGGTCGGAATGACGACGGACGCCGCGAACCATTCCAGTGGTTCGCGGCGCTGCTGCTGACCGCGAATGCCGCGATCCACGGCTATCTCGCGCCGATGCACCTCGCCGAGGCACCTTACCTAGGGTGGGGGTTCATCGCGCTCGCCGCTGCCAGCCTCGCCATTGCAGTGGGGCTCGCCGCCGCTGACCGTCCGTGGCTGTGGGCCACGGCCCTGACGGTAACGACCGCAGCCTTGGTGGGTTTGCTGGCATCCCGCACCGTCGGGCTGCCCGAGATCCACGACGAGATCGGCAACTGGACCGACACCCTCGCCATCGCCACGCTCGTCATCGAGGTAGCAATCGTCATGTTCGCCGCCACCCGCATCATCTGGTGGCGCACGGACCGGCGCCACGAACGCACGGGAAACTGACTCGCGGGCCGCGCCGTGCGCCTGCCGTGAGGATCGCTTTGATTCACAGCGCAGCCATCGGTATTTGGCATCGTCGTCGACGGCCGTGCCGACCGGCTTGGGCTACTCGGTGCCGCGCGCGGAGGTGACCGATCTCGGTGCGGCGCAGGAGTTCTCGCGCCTGATGCGTTGGGTCAGGGCCCAGGCGAGCAGCCCGATCGATGCGAGCGCGAGTACCGGCTGGATGGGCTGGAAGATTTGCAGGGCGCCGCTGGCCCCGAAGGCGAGCAGGACGACTTTGTTGCATACCGGGCAGCCGACGGCGAAGAAGCTCAGGACGGCGCCGAGCGCGCCGAGCTTGCCGGGTCGATCACGGCGCTGAGCGGCGAGCGGGCTGCGCACATAGGTGGCCGTGATCAGGCCGGTCAGAAGCGCGGTGGCGATCAGGGCGGGCCATGCCCACCAGGTGGGCGGTACCTCCCGGGTGAACATCGAGTTCGGAATCAGCACGGTCGGGACTCCGATCACCAGGATCGTTCCGGCCGCTACTAATGCCGCAGTGACGTGACGGCGCACCGGCCAGTCCCGGATCTCGGCGAAGAGCGTGCGCCACGCCGACGCGGCCCCGGTTTTCGTCACGGGTTTCATTTTGCCGCCGGCACCGATGTAGCTGCGCAACGGGTCGGGCGCCCGCCGATCAGGTCGTGGCCGTGGTTGCGCCCAAGTCGGTGGTGGTGCGGAGCCCGGCTTCGGTGACGGCGACGATCTCGATGGTGTCTCCGGTTCGGGTGGCGCTGATCGCGCCGGTCTGGCCGAGCGGCGTCGGGCCGGTACGCCAGGTGGCGCCGGCGTCATCGCTTTGCGCGAGCGTTCCGTCGGCGGTCGCGGCAACGATGGTGTCCTCGTCGGCGAACGCGGCAACGACGAACGGCGCCGGCGTGGTGAGGGCCGTCCAGGTCGCGGCCTTGTCGTCGGATGTGAAGGCGCCGGTTTCGGTGGTGGCCACGATGGTGCCGGCAGGGTTGGCGGTGAGCCAGTACGGCGCGGCCGGGATCGCCCCGGTGACCCACGTGCTGCCGTCGGTCGAGGTGCGAAGCTCGCCGTCGAAGCCGATGACCGTGCCGGCTGCCACGGTCAGGGCATGGAAGTCGGACTGGCCGCCTCGGGAGAGCACCGTCCAGCTGCCGCCGCGGTCGGTGGAGTGGATCAGTCCGAGCGGTTGTGGCAGGTCGGTGCCGATCCCGGGGTGGCCGGAGGCGTAGAAGCTGCCGTCTGTGGCGATGGCGAATCCCATGAGGTCGATCACCGGGCCGCGGCGCTGCCAGCCGGCGGGGGTCTGCTCGTAGAGGCCCTCGTGGGTGGCGGCGAGCAGGTTCCCGGTTTTCGGGTCGCGGAGCGCGGCGTGGATGTGGCTGACGGCCAGGGTCGCGCTCGCCGCCGCTGGTGACTGGGCTGTCGTGTCGGCCGGTGTGACGGGCGCGGTGTTCGAGCAGGCGGCGGTCACGGCGGCGGTGGCCACCAGTGCCAGAGTGGCGATGATGTGGCGGAGTCGGGGTCGGTTCATGCGGTGTACCTCAGTTCGGTCATCATGCCGGCCTCGGCGTGATAGATGTTGTGGCAGTGCAGCGCCCAGTCGCCGCGGTTGTCGGCGTCCAGGTCGATGGCGCGGGTTTCCATGGGTGCGAGCATGACGGTGTCCTTGCGCAGACCGGTGTCGGCCAGGGCGAAGGTGTGGCCGTGCAGGTGGATCGGGTGCGCCATCATGGACATGTTCACGATCTGGATCCGCAGCCGCTGCCCGGCATCGACGGCGATCGGCTCGTTCTTGCCGTAGACGGCGCAGTTGATCCGCCAGACATAGGGGCGCATTGACCCGGTCAGCACGAGATCGGCGACCGCGTCCGGTGCGCGGGCGGCCAGCACCGTCTCGGGCGCCGGGGCCAGCCGTGAGCCGATGAGAACGTCCCGCGGTGAGGGAATCGCCGAGTCCAGGGTCGGTGCGGCCGCGCCGGGCGAGGTGCGCACGATCTCGCGGGCCTGCCCGCTCTTGCCGAACGGGATGGCGACCAGCGGGAAGGCGCCGTCGCCGAGGGTGACGAGAACGTCGTAGCGCTCCCCCATGCCGACATACAGCGCCTCCGTATCGGTGGGCTTCGTGGCCCAACCGTCGGTGTGGGTGACGGTCATGCGGTGCCCGCCCAGATAGACGGCGAAGACCGTGTCGGATGCGGCGCTGATCAGCCGGATGCGGATGCGCTGGCCCGGCTTGCCGCTGAACACGACGGAGTCTGTCGGCGTCTTGCCGTTGATCAGGAAGTGCGGGTACGTGATGTCCCCGGCGTCGCCCCACGGCGGCGCCCCAATCATGCCGCCCATGCCTCCGGATGCCATGTCACCTAAGTCGCCGGATCCCATGCCCATCGACCCGTGATCCATCGCGCCGCCCATCGGCCCGCCGCCGCCCCCGGTGGCGTCGCTGCCACCGGTCAACTTCCGGAGCACCTCGTCGGGGGTGGTGCCGGTGCCGTCGATCCAGTCGTCCAGGACGATCACCCACTCGTCGTCGTAGCGGCTGGGCTCGTGCGGGTCGTCGACGATCAGCGGCCCGTACAGGCCGCGATCGAGTTGCACACCGACATGCGGGTGGAAGAAGTACGTGCCCGGGTCGGGAACGGTGAACCCGTAGTCGAACGCCGCGCCCGGCGCGATGGGGTCTTGCGTCATGCCGGGCACACCGTCGGCCGCGTTGTCCAGGCGAATACCGTGCCAGTGCACCGTGGTGTCGGCCGGCAGCCGATTCGCGACCGTGACCTTGAGGAAATCCCCGGCGCTCGCCCGAATGGCTTTCCCAGGGACCGTTGCGCCGTAAGCCCAGGTATCCACGGCGATCCCGCCCAGGTCGACCCAGGCGGGGCCGGGCGTCAGGGCGGCGGTGACGACCCGCTGACCCGCGACGGGCGCAGCCGCGGACAGCGGCGTTCGTGTCGACCCACCAAACGCGGACCCGGCTGTCGCGGCGCCGCCGCTGTCGCGACCAACAGCCGCCGCCCCGCAGGCTGACAATGCCCCGACCGCGGCGAGGCCGAACCCGCCGCGCAGCACAGCGCGACGGGAAAGCGCAGATGACACAGGAGATCCTTCGGTTGGGCGCATGAGGCTGGCGGCTTCCGGTGGCGGCTAGTGGCCGTCGAGTAGGGTTCGGCGCAACTGCCGATACTGTTCGGCGTCGATCTCGCCGGATGCCAGGCGCCGGTCCAGGATCGACAGCGGCGGCTCCGGCGGAAGGCCCGAAGGCCGCCGGTCGCGCAGGATCGCACGCACGACAACCGCGACGATCGCCCAGAACCCGAGGATGCCGACCAGCATCACCGGCCACATCCACCAGCCCATCCCGTAACCCCAGCCCATCATGGCTCCAAGATTGCCAGGGGAGCGTCTGTATCGGCCCGTGCACATCGTCAAGATTCGATCAAGAACCGGCCGTTGGTTATCAGGGTGTGCGCCGCCCGTGACGGGCACCGCCATGATGGTGCTGTGGAAGAACCTGACCTGTCCGTGCTCGTCGTCGAGGACGAGACCGACCTCGCGACAATGATCTGCACCTACGTGCAGGCCGCAGGTTTTCGCGCTCACGCGGTGCATGCCGGGCCGGATGCGCTGGCGGCCGCCCGCACCGACCAGCCGGCGGTCGTGATCTTGGATCTCGGCCTGCCCGGCATGGACGGTATCGAGGTCTGCCGGCAACTGCGCACGTTCACGGACTGCTACGTGCTGATGCTCACCGCCCGCACCGACGAGATCGACAAGGTCATCGGCCTGTCGGTCGGAGCCGACGACTACATCACGAAGCCGTTCAGCCTGCGCGAGCTGGTGGCCCGAATCCAGGCCGTGCTCCGCCGGCCCCGCACCAAACCGAAACAAGCGGAGGCGACCAGTTTCGGGGAATTGCAACTGGATGTCGCCGGGCGGCGCGTCGAGATCGGCGGCACACCGGTGGATCTCACGCGCACCGAGTTCGACGTGCTCGCCCTGCTCGCCGCCAGCCCGGGAATTGTGCTGGCCCGGCGTCGCATCATTGATGAGGTGTGGGATCCGGCATGGGTCGGCGACGAACACGTCGTCGACGTGCACGTCGCAAACCTTCGCAGCAAGCTCGGAGACGACCCCGCCGCACCGACCTACATCGAGACCGTCCGCGGCATCGGCTATCGATGGGTCAGGCCGTGACACGATCCCGGCAGCTCGCAGGGCGCGGCATCGCGGCGCGACTTATCCGCGCCCAGATCGTCGTCGTCGCGGCCTGTCTGGCCACCGCGGCCACCGTCGCGTTGCTCGTGGCGCCGCCGATCTTCCGACAGCACCTAGCCCACTACCCGCCAGCACTATCCCCCGACGTGTCCGAACACATCACCCAGGCATACGTCTCCGCCGGAGTCATCGCGGCAGTCGCGGCGCTGGCCATCGCGCTGGCCGCCGCGGTCGTGGTCACCGTGCACATCAGCCGCCGCATCACCCGGCCACTAGCCGATCTCGCCGCCGCCGCCGCCCGAATCGCCGACGGCGACTACACCACCACCGTGACCGGCCCGGCGGCCGGCCCCGAACTGGAACAACTCGCCGCGGCTCTCAATCACGTCGCCGAGAGGTTGCACACCACCGAAGACACCCGGCGACGCATGCTCGCCGACCTCGCACACGAGATGCGTACTCCTCTGGCCACGATGACCGCCTATCTCGACGCGGTCGACGACGGCATCGCCACCTTCGACACATCGACCAGCGACGTGCTGCATGACCAAACCACGCGGCTGCTGCGCCTGGCCGACGACATCGGCGACGTGTCACGCGCAGAGGAAGGCCACCTCGACCTTCGGCCCGAGCCCACCACTCTCGCCGATCTCGCCGCAGACGCGGCCGAGCCGCTGCGCACCGCTTTCGACACCGCCGAGGTCACCTTGCACCTGGTCCAGGCCTCGCCGGCCGAGGCCACTGTCACTGTCGATGCGGTACGCATCGGCCAGGTGATCACCAACCTCCTCACTAATGCGCTGCGGCACACCCCGGCCGGCGGAACCGTCACGGTCACCACCGCCACCGACCGGGTCAGCGCACATCTCACCGTCGCCGACACCGGCGACGGCATCCCCGCCCCGCAGCTGACGCACATCTTCGAGCGCTTCTACCGGGGAGATTCCGCCCGCGACCGATCCCACGGCGGGTCCGGAATCGGCCTGACGATCGCCCGCGCCATCACCCAAGCCCACCACGGCAGCCTCACCGCACACAGCGACGGGCCCGGTCGCGGTGCCGTCTTCAACCTCACGCTGCCGCTGGCAGAGGCGCTGCCGTCCCGGCCGCGCTGATCCGACGGCGCAGCACGACAGCTGGGCGGTGTCCGACCGAAACGACTGCGCCGTGATCCGCAGCGCTGGACACCGTAAGTTACGGGCTCCACGCCCGAGCCACCTGGTCCACTGTCAATCCGGCCGCGAGGATGTGGCCGCGAGCCGCAGCCAACTCCCGGGCCCCGGCGGCAACGGCCGTGACGCCCACGATCCGGCCGGTGCCGGCGTCGGCGACCATCTTGACCAGCCCGCGCATGTCACGGTCGACCAGCGCACGCGGCACATGCTCGAGTGGCAACACACGGCACCGGCAACGGACCCCTGACGCGGCGGCCTCGGATTCCGTCATGCCCACGGCGGCCGGGGCGGGGTCGGTGAAAATCACCCGCAGTAGACCCCGGTAGTCGACTCCCCTCACCGCGTCGGTGAACATGTTGTCGACGGCGAACCCGCCCTGCGCCACCGCGACATCCACGAACTCACGGTGGCCGGCCACGTCACCGGCCGCCCAGACGCGGCGGTTGCCCGTGCGCAGAAATTCATCGACCACCACCTCGCCCCGGCTGCCGGTGACCACCCCGCCAGAGGACAGGTTCAACCCGTCCATCGCAGGTCGGCGACCCATGGCCACCAGCAGACGCGCGGCCCGATATTTCCGGCTCATTCCGGCCGCTCTCGCGATCACCTCGACCAACCCGCTGCGATTGCGACGCACCGCCGCCGGCACCGCCTGGAGCACCACGGCGGTGATGCCATCTTCGGCGAACACCTTGTCGATCGCCTCGCCGGCATCCGGCTCCTCCGCGGAAGCCAGGCGCGTGCGCACCAGCATGGTCACGGCGGAGCCGAGCCGGGAAAATACCTGCGCCTGCTCCATGGCGACATAGCCGCCGCCGATCAGAAGCAACGACGACGGCACCGCATCCAACTCCATCGCGGTTTCCGAAGTGAGGAAGCCGGCGTCGGCGAGCCCGTCGATCGGCGCCGCCCACGGAACCGAACCGGTCGCGATCAAATACCGCCCGGCTCGCACCGCCGTCACGGTGCCGCCGGCAGAGGCGACCCGCAGCAGCGGATCGTCCGGCGTACCCTCAAACGACGCTCGGCTCTGGATGATCTCCCAGCCGTAATCCGCCGCGAGACGCACAATTTGTCAGCTCGCATCTGTTCGACCAGACGGTTCTTACCGTCGATCAAGCGTCGCATGTCCACGGTCGGCACCATCGCGCCGATGCCAGGGAACCGCGCCGCATCCGTTGCCACCTGCCGCGCGGCCGCGGCCGCGAGCAGTGCCTTCGATGGGACACAACCGGTGTTCACGCAAGTCCCGCCGATCGCGCCTGCCTCGACCATCACCACGTGCAGGCCCAAGCCTTCGGCCCGGATCGCGGCCGCGAAGCCAGCGGCGCCGGAACCGATCACCGCCAGGTTGCAATCGATCCCGCTCGTCGTCACGTCGTGCCGCCTCTCCCACTATCCCGACGACGCCAGCATGAACCTTCCACGACGCTGGAATGTCAAGCGTTGAGACCCAGAAGAGGCATCATGTTGATCGGCGAGACCGCGGCGGCAACCGGAACCACGGCCAAGACCCTGCGCTTCTACCAACAGGCCGGCGTGCTGCCCCCTGCCGCCCGGACAGCCAGCGGCTACCGCGACTACGGGCCGGAAACCCGCGAACGCGTCGACTTCATCCACCGCGGCCAGGCCGCCGGGCTCACTCTCGCCCAGATCCGCGAGATCCTCACCATCCGCAACGGCGGACGCCCACCCTGCACGCACGTGTGCGACCTGCTCACCACGCAACTCGCCCAGATCGACGAGCAGATCAACCGACTGCAGAACCTGAAAGCCACCGTCACCACGCTACGAGACAACGCCGCCCGCGCCGACCCACAAACCTGCCACCCGGACGATATCTGCCGCTACCTGTAAGCGGATGACTCGGGCGATTCCCAACCGGCAGCCACGACACACAATAGTCACGGGTGTGACGGAGGTGACACCGACCGCGGTCAACAATTCAGCGGCCCCGCCGATAGAGCACACAGGAGGTGACGGCAAAACGCCATGAGTACCGTCCCAACATGGCCGCCCACAGCGGCTACCGCGTGGGCTGAGCCGGCCGACTCTCACTGGCCGCCGGCACCGGCCCATCAGCCGCCACTGCCCCCCCCCCCGCAGTCGCGCTAGACGCCGGGACTGCGCCGGGGACCGGTTCGTCATGCCACATCACAGCCCCACACTCCTGACTGCCGCCACCGCACCGCGGACACCGCTCGACGCCCCGTCGTGGACCGATGATGCGCCGACGGGTCTCATCGCGTCGGGCCCGGCAGTGCGCGCCACCCGGCGGAATCCCACGGCCACCGTCTTATTCGGGCACGGCGCCGAGCCGGCGCGCAGGCGCGTACCGCCTAGGCCGGCCATCGCGTTCCAAGCCGCACTCGCGCGCCCGCTCGCTTCCGGTCGGGGTCGCAGGCCATGAGCCACACGACCAGGCTGGTAGTCATTCGTGACGACAGGAATCTGCCGGAACGCTACCGGGCGAAGTGCCTGGCACCGGGCTGCCGCTGGGCAGGTCCATGGCGCCGCGTCGCAGAATCCAGCGATCCGGCGACGGCCATCTCGTCGGCCAAGACCGACGGCGCAGGCCACACGGACGAGAAGACGCCGCCGCGCAGCTATCTCTCCACGCGAAGAGCCCAACCGCCGGAAAGGAGATGTCAATGACTTCCCCGGACGTAGTCGAAGCCGAAGGCGGCGAGAACACCGCCCTGCCGACGGATGAGGCCGTACATGCCGTGATCGACGCGGGTGACGTTCAGACGGTCTTTCAGCCGATCGTGCACCTCGACTCGCGTTCGGTGGTCGGCTTCGAGGCGCTCAGTCGAGGACCGGACGGCAGCGGCTTGGAAGAACCGATGCGGCTTCTCGCAGCCGCGAACCGCGTGGGCCGTCTCGGCGAGCTCGATTGGCTCTGCCGGACTCACGCCGTAGAGCTCGCGGCGCGCGCCGACCTGCCGCCGAGCCTGTCATGGTTTATTAACGTCGAGGCAGCCGGAGTCGCGACGCCCTGCCCCGACCACCTGCGCGGTACCTGGGCGCTCGCGCACAGCCAGCTACGCGTCGTGCTGGAGATCACGGACCGTGACGTCGAGACCAACGTGACCCGGCTGCTCCGCACCTGCCAGCAGGCGCGGGTCAATACCTGGGGCGTGGCGGTTGATGACATCAATGCGAGCACGACATCGCTGGCGCTGCTGCCGCTGCTTCGGCCGGATGTGATCAAGTTCGACATGTCGCATCTGCACGCTATCGGCGGCGACGAATTGTCTCGCACCGTGGCCGCGATCGGCACCTACGCGGAACATCACGACGCTGTCATCCTCGCCAAGAACATCGAATCCGACGAACAGGAAATGCTGGCGAGGGCGATCGGCGCCAGATACGGCCAGGGTTACCTCTATGGCAAACCGGGGCCGCTCCCGCCATCGCTCACCCCGCCGCTGCACGTGATCCCGCTGCGGCAGAATCCGGAGCAGCACGAGGAAGGCGACTTGTGGCGCATCTTGACCGACAGCCGGCCGGTCAGCCGTGACGCCCGAGCAGTGGTCGCGCACATTGAGGATGTGCTGGAACAACTCGTGTTGCACAGCCACGACCCCGCACTGGTATTGACCTGCGTCGATAAAGCGCATTTCGCGAAACCCGAGACGCAACGTCGATACGAGGGCACCGCGGCGTCGAGCGCGCTCACCATTGTCGCGGGCGAGGGCATAACGCCTCGCACCGAACCGGGCTTCCGCGCGATCTCGTTGCAGGCAGACAGTGCCCTTGTCCGCCAGCGTGTCGCGATCATCCTGACAGCTCACGACGCGGCCGCCATCGCCGTGCACGGAACCACCCACCGCGGCGCTGGCGACCCCGTCGAGTACGTGTACACCCGCAACCGCGAACTCGTGATCACCGCGGCACGGGCGATGATCCACGCGATGGAACCCGAGACCGATCTCGAACTGTTCGGCAACGACAGCGACGATCAGGCACCAGTCGAGAGCCCACCGGCCGTGCAGCAGCGTGATCGAGGCCGCCGAGGACTTCTCCGTCTGCTCGGACGCGACCATGAAGACTGACGAAGTCCTCCGCCCGGCCGGCCTTCCCAGGCAGGTGACAGGTCGAGGCGCCACCGGAACTTGCACAAGAGCTGCGGCCTGCCCCACCCATGATCGCGCTGCGCGCTCGTCCCACGCCGCCGTACCTGAGCCCTCACTTTCGCGTCCAGCCGCCGGCGTTGTCGAGCCGGCGCCGACGGCGACACGTCACTACGCGCCGCGGGTTCCACGCACACGGTCATGTTGCTGGACGCCAGCTCGCCCGAACTCACGGAGCCCCAACGGAATGCGCCATCCCGGCACCGACCGTGCGCACCACATTTGACGCCAGCATGCTCGCCGCGAGGAGAACCGGCACGGCGACGGTCGCCGTGGTCGAGCATTCCACCGCCTCGCACGCTACTCGACATTTCCGGCAACGCCGCCGCTGTCACACCACGCTCCTCAGGACCAGCCGATGAACCCCCACCCCCAACCCGCAGACGCGCGTGACCCGGCAGCAAGCACAGATTCGCCACTCAACGCGCAAGGGTTGCTCAACACAGCATTCGACGCCGCGCCGATCGGTTTATTGTTCACCGGCGGCGACGGGCGAATCATGTTCACGAACAAGCACGCCGCGTCGCTGCTCGGCCGAGACCATCACGACCTGCCCGGCACGGAGATACTGTCACTCCTGGCACGGTCCGACCGGGCCGACGCGGCCCTGGGATACGGGGCTCTCACCGAGGACCATGCGCGACAAGTCCGGGCGATTCGGCGCTTCGCGCACCGCGACGGTTCCGAAATCCCGCTGCGCGTCATCACCTACAGGTTCCCGGCCACACCGATCACGCCGCCCGGCGCGGTGTCCATTCTCGTCGAGCTGACCGACGAGGAGAAGGCGCACCTGCACATCGATGCGCTTCGCCTGGACACGGTCACCGACACCATGAGACTCAAGCTGCTGCACCGTGTCGCCGCGGCCGCCAACCGGGCCGAAACGTTCGAGGACGTGGCACCAGAGATCATCGACGTCGTAGCGCGGCAGTTCCACTGGCCCGGAGGCGCCCTCGTCCACTGGGTCGCAGGGGCGCCGAACATCGTCTCGACGGGCGGCGCGCCCGGCCTTCTTACCGACCTTCCCGCAGACCTGCCGTCCCGGGACACGCCCCAGACCCTCGAACTTGCCGCCGGCCCGGTAGTCGTCGTCCCCCTGGAGTCACGTCCGCACCAGCAGATCGCGCTCGTGTTCACCGGAACCAGCAGCGCCATCGATGACCGTTTCGACCTGCTCCGGCTGATCGCGCGGGAATGTTCCCAAGTGATCGAACGCGACCGGGCCATCCGAAGCGTGCGGGCCAGCGAGGCCCGGTTCCGCAGCCTGTTCGACGCGTCCCCCCTGGCGAAGGCACTCATCGACGAGCACGACCACACCGTCATCGCCGTCAACGACGCACTGTGTCAGTTGCTTGGGCGGCGCGCCGCCGACCTGATCAGCGCGGACCTGTCCGTCTTCGCGCACCCCGACGACCGGCACCTGCTGCAATGTCCCCAACAGACGGTAGACACCGACCGCCACGGCAAACGTCACACAGAGACCCGATTCATCGATCGCGTAGGCGCAATAGTCCACGCCCGCGTCACATCCACGCTCGTGGACGGTGACGACGGGCAGCGCGTCTGGCTTTTTCACGCCGAGGACGTCACCGCCCGGCGCAGGGCCGAGGCGCGCCTCGTAGAGCAAACCGAAACCGACACCCTCACCGGCCTGGCCAACCGAACCCGCCTCGTCCGACACGTCGAAAACCGCGCCGAAACCAGGCAATGGCAAGCCGTGATCTTCCTCGACCTCGACGGCTTCAAGGTCATCAACGACGCGCGAGGCCACGCGATCGGCGACGAGGTGCTCCGCGAAGTCGGGCGACGCCTCGCGGCGCTGACCGAGCCCGGCGACCTCGTCGCGCGATACGGCGGCGACGAGTTCGTCGTCATCGTCGGGCCCGGCCACCAAACGCCACCCGAGCACAAAAGCAGCCCGACCCGGCGACTGGCAGGCGACATCCTCACAAGCCTTTCCGAGCCGATCGAAACCAGCACCGGTGACATCCATATCACCGCGAGCATCGGCACCTGCGACCGGCCCGCCGGCTCGGCGATATCCCTCGATCTGATCCAACGCGCTGACCACGCCATGCAACACGCCAAACGGCACGGCAAAGACCGAGTTGCCGCCTACGACCAGGACATCCACACCGCCGTTGCCGAATACCGCAAGACCGAAGCGGAACTGCAAAACGCCCTCGCCGACAACCGCTTCGTCATCCACTTCCAGCCGATCGTCGATCTAGCCGATGCCCATATCACCGGATTCGAAGCACTCACCCGCCTGCGCGACCACGACGGCAATCTCGTGTCCCCCGACGAGTTCATCCCCGTCGCCGAGCAAACCGGCCTGATCGTGCCCATCGGCACCTGGGTGCTCCGCGAGGCCTGCCTGCAGTTAGCCGATTTGCGCGACGATTTCGGCCAACCCCTGACAATCTCGGTTAACGTCGCCGCCCGCCAAGCCGCCCGCACCGACCTCCTTCAAACCGTCACCGACGCCCTCAATGACGCAGACCTACCCGCCGACGCCCTGACTCTGGAACTGACCGAATCCGCACTGCTCGAAGCAGACAACATGGCATTGCACAACCTAGCGCAGCTCCGCGCCATGGGGGTCGGAATCGCCCTCGACGACTTCGGAACCGGCTACTCGTCACTCACCTACCTACGTCAACTACCCATCACCATGCTCAAAATCGACAGATCATTCGTCACCGAAATGGCCACCAACCACGGCAACACGAAAATCGTCGAAGCCGTCACCTGGCTCGCCGGCCAGCTCGGCCTCACATGGGTCGCCGAAGGCATCGAAACCCAGCACGAATGGCAAACCCTGCAATCCCTCGGCACCGGCTTCGGCCAAGGCTACCTATTCTCCCGACCCCAACCCGCCGCGAAACTGCCGCCGCTGCTTCTGGAAGGAATCACCGTCGCACCCACGGCGAGCCCATTCGGTCTCTGACGTCGGCCGAGCTCAGAGGGGCTATGCCGTTCGAACTTGGGCCTGTTCTGTGAGACCGGGGACAATGCTGGCGTCCCGACCACAACGGTCGAGACGCCACCATTGATTGCGTTTGGACTTACATCAGGCCGGGATTCAGGTGCTCAGTGGGCTCACGGATTCGAACCACAGTTCTTTTGCAGCAGTACATTGCCGGTCCGCGTGTTAGGGCCCCATCCGATTGTCGACGAGTAGCCCCGACTAACACCGTAATAATCGTACAGGCCCGCACCAGTGTTGCAGCGCCAATACCAATTTACGCTCAGCGTTGGGCCATAATATAGCGGTGCGGAAGACGGAGGATATAGCAACGTGCCGCCGTACGATGCCCAGCCGTACCATGCACTCCGTGCCATATTGGCTTCCATCTCGATCGCTCCGTAGTATCCAGAGCAAATCATGTCGGATGAGAAATTAAATCCGACATTGAGGTACCCGACATAGATCGAGCAAGCCGCGGGCGGAGCCGCGGCCGCGACCGCTTCACGGGATCCGACTGCCGTGTCGGCGGCAGCAAAGAGAGCTCTTGCTTCAGAGGGCGAAACTTCGGTTGCGCCAGCGGGTGCCTCGACAGCCCCGTCACTCTTTGCAACCGAGTACCATTTCTCGCCCGTGGATGACACGCCCCAGGAGACAACGGAGGAGTACGCACTGAGGTCAGTTTCAGCGGCAGAGGCGACGTCGATCGTCGATGATCGTGCTCCCGTCGAGCCTTGGTCTGCGCTTGCCGCGCTCGCGGTTGCCTGAGGCGCGATAAGGATTGCGATCACAGGTATCGCGACAAGCAGCGCTCTTCGAGTAAGATGCATTTCAGTCCCTCCAGAGTTTGAGAAAGCGAGCATTTCGGAGCCTCATTGACATCGCACCATTGGTAGACGAGCACTACGGGGGCACGTCGATTCTGAACCGGTGCGAACAGATCAAACCGGCCCATTGGAAGCAAACCGAAGCAACCTTCAGTCGGATCCGCCCAAAAGAGCGCCAGCTACCTCGATCGCCGCTGCCCCACGCCGCCGAGCCGACATGCAGGCCATTCACGGTACCTAGCATCCTGTCCCGTTTTATTACATACTCTTCAAGTAAACGAAGGTCGTCATCCCGACCGGTCTTTGCAATATGACGCGCGGCCGAGCGGTCTGCGTACACAATGCCCGCCGTCCGTAACCAGGACGGATTTCGAGACAAGTAACTAAGTCGGCCAACTATCTGATCATTAAGAGGTATCACTTCAGCCTCCTGTCGCATACGCCCCAAGAATTGAGGCCCACATGCGAACGCACCGCTGACTTCACCGTCGCACGCGGAATAGCCTTCAGAGTGCAGATACTTCGTGTACCAACTAACCGGAATCGGAACCCGATGACTGTCATCATGTCAACGAGATCCTGGAAAGGCAATACCTCTAGCTGGCCGGTTCAGGACAATTGCCGGATGTTAAGAGCTGGCATTTTGTCGAATCGCGGTGTGGGCGGGAAATTGCACCCGCTCTGCCACCGCAGGCCTAGTGGGCGCTCGGCCAGTGCCCGCTTGTGGGCGTTGGGTGACCGTAGTTGTCTCCTGCCGCCGCGCCGAGTTCGCGGCTGGCCACCACGTGAGGAGCCTGTGATGACGAGCCCTACCGCTACCGCCACTGATCGGCTGCGTGGGGTTGTCGCTCAGCTCCTTGCGCGGCGCGAGAGGCGTGACCTCGAGTCCGGTGCGTTCGCTGACCAGGGTCTGCCAAATAACATCAGCGCCGCCGAGTCAGCAGTAGGTTGAACGGAGCGCGGCGCTGTGGGAGGAGGGGCTGGAGTCGGAGTCCCATCGGCCCGCATCTGCGAAGTGTGCTGCTCGCTGTGGTTCGAGCGTCCGGGGCGCCAGCCCCCCTCCGGCCCCGCTGCGCAGAAGGCGCACCCGGCCCCTTGTAGTGTGTCCGGCGCCTGGTCCGGTCAGGGTGTCACGCCAGCCACCTGCACGGCGTTTGGCCTGCGGTTTGGCGTGCTGTCGTCGGCCCGCCCTACACTGCCGCCATATCGAACGTGTGTTCTACGCCTGTCGCGTGGGCGTCCATTGGGCCGCTAATTGTGGCTCGGGCGACCTATTCGGTGGCGGCCGGGTTTCCGTCTCCTGCGGAGGACTACGACACCGATCCGGCACCCGCGGCCGACGATGGCTAGCCCGAGCCCGCCGGGCATGGAGGCGACGGGGTTGACCGCCGATCTGCACCGAGTCACGGTCAGGGTGATGCCGTCTCAGCACGGCGGATCCGGGCTCAATATGGCGACCTGACGTGCTCGGTCACAGTACGTGATCGAACGACCGGCAGTGGATTTCGCTGTGCCCAGAATCGGGCACACGCGCCTGACTCCACAGCGCCGCCGGACGGCTCTGCCGAGATGAGCAGACTCGTCATCGCACAGATCGAGCACGGCAAGGGCCCACGATGTCCCGGTCGCGGTCGGTCAATCGGTTTCCGCGGTAGGGGGCCATGGCCTGGCTGCGCTGAGGTGGCGGTGAGGCGGCAGCGGGCGTCGTGGTTCCCGCACGCCGGTCGCGCCTTCGGGAGAGGGAGTCCACTCCACGATGACCGAGTCCCATTTCCACAGCCGGGTCCCTGGCGGCGGCGTCTGTTTCGTGATCCAAAAATCATGTGGCCACGTAAGAGCCGAGAGCGGCGGCCCGTCCTGGTCGGGCTGCGCCAACTTCAACCCGGCGTCGCCCGCCACCTTCCGCGCATCGCGTAGGCGCAGGCCGACAACGTTGGGCACGGTGACAGCCTCGGCGCATCGCCAACTTTCCCTGGCCAATCGGACCACCTCCCCCTCTGGCGTCCATTCTCCGCCGATATCGACACGCCTGCCAGCGACCGGCTCGCACTCCGTGGACACGGCCCGATTGGAATCCCGATCACAGCCCCATCAACAACTCGGTGGGTCGCCGATCACAGGCTGCCAGACACTGAGTCCAGTCTTGCATCTCGAATTGCGTCGATGGCCACGACCGCTTGCAGTGGGAGGACCCCGTTGCCGAGGGCGGTGATCTGTTGGTTTGCCGTCAACCCGTTATTCGGATCGGTGGCCCACATCTCGGGTAAACCCATGAGCCATTCCACGAACTCGGCTGAGGGGCGCGGACCGGTGTCTTCGCTCAGAAGCGCGGGTGTCGGCGCTGCTCGTCCGGTGATGTGTTCCCATCGGGCGATGACTCGGGCGTAGCGTCCCCAGCGGTGAAAATGTCCCCGATCAGGGACCACAGCGTCTCCGGTTCGCTGCGCTTGTTCTGCGAGCCATGCGGTCCGTTGAGGGCGAGGTCGATGATCTGATGGGAAAGGGCGATCGTCCCGCGCCTGGCCCGTACCCGTTCCAGGGTTTCGCCGCCGCGCGCGGAGTCGCTGGCGAGCGGTGTCCGAAAGAGCGGCTTGCGGCCAAGCGAGGATGAAGATGCGAAGCCGAGTGTGGGGGGCGCCGATGAGGGATGCTGGTAGGCCGATCCATTGCGCATCCATCCCGAGGTCGGCCAGATCGCCGAACACGGCGCCGGCTGCCCGCAGAGGTCGAGTTGCGCTGTCTCCCAGATGCCACGGGTCGGGTTCCAGATTGCGAACGGTCGCACCGCTGGGGATTGCACCGTCGGGGTTGCGTCGGTCATCGACCTCTCCTTCCACGGCTGCACGGGTGGCGGGTGCCGAGAGCAGGCCACGTACGTTCTCGATCACGACAAGTTTCGGTTGCAGTGCGTCAATCGCTTCGGCCATGTGCGACCAGAGCCCGGAACGGGTGCCGGGTGCGAGCCCGGCACGCTTGCCGACGGTGGACACATCCTGGCAGGGGAAGCCGCCGCAGAGCACATCGACTGGCGGTACGTCGTTCCAGTTGATGGTGGTGATGTCACCGAGGTTGGGCACGTCGGGCCAGTGGTGGGCGAATACGCCGGCAACGGGTTCGTTGTTCTCGGAGAACCAAACCGTTTCGCCGCCGAGGGCGTGATCGACGGCAAGGTCGAGCCCGCCGTAGCCCGAGAACAGGGAACCGACCCGCAGTGGCAGGCCACCGTCGCGCGGGTCGTGGTCGTTGGGTTCGGGCATGAGGACTCCGGGTGACGGATTGGTCCCCGGATCGACTTCGCGCAGGAGGTCGCGATCCGGGCTGGTCACCAGCCAGGTGCACGACACCCCGGCCCCCATCCGAACCCGCCGACCGAAGCGCCTCGTGGTCTATCTCCGGCGCACCATCCGGACAAGGCCCGGCAGAGCGGTTTCTGGCCGGCTCACCGACTGCCGGCCCTCTGCGCTCTTGCGCGACCACACGTCTTTCAGACGAGGCGCCGCCCTGCTGGCGGCGCTGTGAGCGGGATCGCCCGCCTACCTCCCGGCCAGAAGGGAGGCCGGGGCTGTGACGGTTTCGATGCGCGTGATGTCTGCGGGTGATGGCTACAAGTACCTGTTGAGGTCCATCGCAGCCGGCGACGGCGATCGCTCTCTGTCGACCCCGCTGACTCGCTACTACGCGGAGGCGGGGAACCCGCCGGGGTTCTGGATCGGCCAGGGCCTCGCCTCGCTTGGGGACGGAGAACTGGCCCCAGGAGCGCAGGTCTCGGAGGCCCAGCTCCAGCTCTTGATCGGGATGGGGCACGACCCGATCACCGGCGACCCGCTCGGACGCTCCTACCAGCAGTTCGCGCCGGTCGCGGAGCGGGTCGAGCAGCGCGTGAATGACGTGAACCCCGAGCTGGGGCCGGCGGCGCGGGCGCGAGAGATAGCCGCGATCGAGGCTGAGGAAGCCGAGCGTGGCACCCGCCGAGCGGTCGCGGGCTACGACTTCACGTTCAGCGTCCCGAAGTCCGTCTCAGCCATCTGGGCGGTAGCAGACGCGGGCACGCAATCATTGATCGCAGACGCGCATCACGCGGTGGTTGCAGAGCTGGTTGCGTTCCTCGAACGTGAGGTTGCAGCAACCCGCGTCGGTGCAGCCGGCCCGGACGGTGCAGTGGCGCACGTCGATGTCACCGGCGTCTCGGCGGCGGCGTTCGATCACTACGACTCCCGTTCCGGCGACCCTCAGTTGCACACGCACGTCGTCATCAGCAACAAGGTGATAACCACACAGGACGGTAAGTGGCGGACCCTCGCGGGCCGACCGATGCACTCCGCGGTCGTCGCTGTCTCCGAGCTCTACAACGCCGCGCTGGCCGACCAGTTGACCCGCACTCTCGGCGTGGGATGGGAGGCGAGGGATCGTGGCCGGGACCGGAACCCTGCCTGGGAAATCGAAGGCGTCCCGGATGAGCTGGTGACCGAGTTCTCCACCCGTACCCGCTATATCGAGGCCGAGAAAGACCGGCTGATCGCCGAATACGTCGCCCGCCACGGCCGCCAACCCTCCGCCCGGACTGTGGTGAAACTGCGGGCGTGGGCGACCCTTGCGACCCGCCCGGATAAGCAGATCAGATCGCTGGCCGACCTCACCTCCGAATGGCGGCAACGCGCCAGCCGTGTACTCGGCCGGGACGCGACCCGATGGGCGCGCGGCATGGTCGGCGGTGACGAGCTGCGGCGGGTGCTGCGGGCCGACGATGTGCCGCTGGATACAGTGCGCGAGGCCGGGCAGTCCGTGACGGATACGGTCGGGGAGAAGCGGTCGACCTGGACCCGGTGGAACCTGCACGCCGAAGCATCCCGGCAGTTGATGGGCTGGCGGTTTGCCAGCATCGAAGACCGGGAGGCAATCACTGGCTTGGTGGTCGATGCGGCCGAGCGCGCCTCGCTGCGGCTCACCCCGCCCGAACTGGCGTCGAGCCCGGTGCAGTTCCGCCGGCCCGATGGCAGCACCCGCTTCCGCCCACACGCCTCCACACTGTTCTCATCCGAAGCCCTGTTGGAGGCCGAAGACCGTCTCCTGGCCCGCGCCGCCGACACCACCGGCCCGGCCATCTCGCTGGAAACGGTCGAGAAGATCACTGTCCGGCCCGATGCGCAGGGCCGGGTACTCAGTGATGACCAGGCCGCTGCCCTCGCCGTGGTCGCCATCTCCGGCCGGGTCGTGGACGTTCTGGTCGGCCCGGCCGGCGCCGGGAAGACCACCGCCATGTCGGCGTTGCGGCGGGCCTGGGAGACCGAACACGGCGCCGGGTCCGTGGTCGGGCTCGCCCCGTCCGCGGTCGCCGCGCAGGTCCTCGCCGACGATCTGGGGATCGCAACGGAGAACACGGCGAAGTGGTGGCAGGACCATCTCATGCACGGCGCCACCTTCACCGGCGGGCAGCTCGTCATCGTCGACGAAGCATCTCTGGCCGGCACCGCGTCCTTGGACCGCATCATCGCTGAGGCTGAGCAGGCCGGGGCGAAGGTGTTGCTCGTCGGAGACTGGGCGCAACTCCAGTCCGTCGATGCCGGCGGCGCCTTCGCGATGCTCGTGCACGGTCGAGACGATGCCCCCGAGTTGACTGACCTGCATCGCTTCACTCGCGCCTGGGAGAAGACGACCTCGATCCAGCTCCGCCACGGCCGCACCGAGGCGATCGACACCCTCATCGAGCACGGCCGGATCACCGGCGGCGACACCGAAGCGATGATCGACGCCGCCTACACCGCCTGGCAGTACGACCTCGCCGAAGGACTCGGTTCGATCCTGGTCGCTGAAACCCACGAGACCGTCACCACCCTCAACACAAGGGCACGGGCGGACCGGATCATCGACGGCGCCGTCAACGCCGCGCGTGAGGTCGCTCTGCACGACGGCACCGCCGCGTCGGCGGGCGATCTGGTCATCACCCGCCACAACGACCGGCGCCTGCGCAACGGGAGGCGGTGGGTCCGCAACGGCGACCGCTGGGCCGTGACCGGCGTGCGTGAGGATGGATCAGTGAGCATCCGCCCCGCCGGGCGCCGGTTCGGCGGCGGTCTCGTCCTACCCGCCGACTACGTGGCCGAACACCTCGACCTGGGCTATGCGATCACCGCCCACCGTGCCCAAGGGGTCACCGCCGACACGACGCACGTCGTCGTCACCGCAACGACCACGCGGGAGAACTTCTACGTCGCCATGACCCGCGGCGCCGAGAGCAACCACGCCTACGTCGCGGTTGACAGGCCCGACGATGCCCACTCCGTGCCGCACCCCGGCGACGACCCCGGCGCGAGCGCCCGCTCGGTGTTGTATGGGGTGTTGCAGCACGTCGGCGCTGAACTGTCGGCGCACGGGACGATCACCGCCGAACAAGAACACTGGGGCAGCCTCGTCCAGCTCGCCGCCGAGTACGAGACGATCGCCCAAGCCGCGCAACACGATCGCTGGACCACCCTGCTCGCGACCGCCGGCCTCACCAGCGAGCAGGTCGACGCGGTGCTGGATTCCGACGCTTACGGCGCGCTGTCCGCCGAACTCCGCCACGCTGAAGCCAACCACCACGACATCGACACCCTGCTGCCGCGACTCATCAGCTCACGCAGCCTGGGGGACACCGACGACATCGCCGCCGTCCTGCACGCCCGTCTCGCCCGAGCCACCGCCCGCCCGGCCGGGTCCGGGCGCACCCGCAAGCCACCCCGCCTCATCGCCGGCCTGATCCCAGAAGCCGGTGGACCGATGACAGGCGACATGCGCCAAGCCCTGGACGAGCGGCGCGAGCTGATCGAACAACGCGCCGACGCCGTGCTCACCAGCGCGCTCGCTGACCAGGAGCCGTGGACGGTCCGGCTCGGCCAGCCGTCCAGCGACAAGAAGCAATACGCCTTGTGGAAGCGCGCCGCTCGCACCGTCGCCGCCTACCGTGACCGCTACCAGATCACCGATGATCGTGACCCGCTCGGCCACGTACCCGAGAGCACCAGCCAGAAAATCGACGCCGCCAGGGCCCGGACCGCGCTCCGAGCACTTGATGTCGGCCCATCGTGGGAGAACGAACGTAGGGCGACACCGACACCGACCCGCGGTCTCCAAGTCTGATCGTTTTCGGACATGCCTGCCATCCTTGAAACACACGAGCAAGACATCGGCGGCTCGGGGGAGGAACAAAGTGCCACAGAGCGAGCAAGCGCGGGACATAGCGCGACGCCTGGGCGTTGTCAGTCATCCCACCCTTGAGCACCTGGCAGAGGCAGTCTCCACCTTCGCGCCACTGGGCTGGGCGATGTGCGGCCATTGGCACATGGACGGAACGCTCCGAGTTCTCCGCATGGTCGAGCAGAACGCCACGAACGCGGAACTGGACGAAGCGCTCACAGAGGTATGGAACAACGAGAACGCCATCTGGTTGCGGCACGCTGCCACCCCGATCAGGAGATGGTCCAACTCGCACTACCCGTTCAAACAGACGCTCTGGGATCGCGTCACCCTGATCGAGAAAGCGATCGAGCACCACTTCACAGGCGCCTACGAGGCGTCGATCCCGATCATCCTGACCCAGATCGACGGCCTCAGCCGGGATCTCACCGAGCAGTCCTTCTTCTCCAAGGGAAGCAACGCTCCCTACCTCGACGACAAGACGATCGCCGGGATGGAGACGAACCTCCCCGTCGTACGTGCGCTGTTCTCCGAAGACGTCCGCCCCACCGGCAGCTACGGCAAAGTCTCTCGCCACGGCGTGCTGCACGGACGCGACCTCGGATACGCAACCCGTGTGAACTCCACCAAAACCATCGTCCTCGTCGCAGCTCTGGCGGAGTATCTGCCGAAGATCGCCGACGACACCGGAGCCCAACTCCGCCGCGCACACGAAGAATCCATCGCGGGGTCCACCGAGGTCGATGAGTTGGGCCGACTGGTGGACGACCGTCACGTGCCGGAACTGCTGAGGTTCGCCTACGACCTCGACACCGAATACATGAACACCGTCCTGCTGAATCTTGGCGCTTTCGACGCGCCACGCCAGCTCGCCGCCGTCGCCAGCAAGCATCGGCTTGATCCCGCTGAGTTCACGCTAGAGATGGACGAAACAGGTTGGCGCTGGCACTACACGCTCCCGGCAGGCCAGACGCTTGGGTACGCCGCCCGCCCGAGCACAAGCACCGAACGGCGCCACCCAGATGTATGGCGCTGGGACGCGCCACTGACTCCGAGCACGTTCCCCTGGGTCAACGCAGCCGGTTGGCGTTCCGACGATGAGTTCCCGCGATCACCGAACTGGGAACCCAAACTCGTCATCTGAGAGCGGCCGCGCCGCTACAACGACCGGTCAGTTCGTCGTGACACGCCCTGCCCGGCTGTCGGAGTTCCGAACTCCGGGCCTGTCACCGTCCGGCCGGGTCGTTCACGATCGAGCAGATCAAGCAGCTCGCTGGGTTCCGTGATGAGCTGGGCGAAGCCTTGCCGGATGAGCTGGTTGGGGCCGCTGCTCACGGCGCTGGTCACTGGGCCAGGCACTGCGCCGATGCCCCGGCCGAGGTCGCGGGCCTGGAGCACCGTGGTGATCGATCCGGACTGGATACCGGCCTCGGGGATTACGGTCGCGCCGGACAACGCAGCCAGGAGACGGTTGCGGGCGGTGAACCGCTGCTTGGTTGGCACGGTTCCTGGCGGCAGCTCACTGAGCAGCAGACCGGTGTCACCGATCCGGTCCAGCAGTTCGGTGTGCGCGTTCGGGTAGCGGCGATCAACGCCCGTCGCGAGTACCGCGATCGTCTGCCCACTCGCGGCGAGTGCCGCGCGGTGCGCAGCTCCTTCGATCCCGTACGCGCCACCGGAGACGACGATGCGTTCCTCATCAGCCATGCCCTCCGCCAGTTCGGCGGTGACGTGCTCGCCGTAGCCGGTCGAGGCGCGAGCGCCCGTGATTGTCACGCGATCACTCAGCGCGGTCGTCAGGAACGAGGTGGCTCCGCGCGTCCACAGCACGTAGGGGGCACGATCACCCAGATCGTTCAGCCCGGCGGGCCACTCCCGATCGGATGGGATGAGCGTGCTGAACCCGTGCTGTTCGGCCTGAGCCATCCGGTCGAGCAGGTCCGAAGTGATCCGGGCAGAGAGACGTTCGCGCCAAAGCATCGCGTCCGCACGAGCCAGAGCCGGCACCGGACTCGATCAACCGCAGCGTATCGACCGCTCCGAAGCGACCGAGAACGCGCCCGGTCGCTGCATCGTCGGGCTCCGCGATCATCGACAACGCCATCCGCGCCGGTCGCTCACCCTGCACCTGCTCAGCCAGACTCGCCATGATCGTGTCCTCTCGTCGTCGCGTCACCGACGAGGTGCACCAACTCCTGCGCACGGCAGAGGTTCCGTCTATCCGGAGGCGGTCGTAGACTCGAAGACGAGGCAGTTCTCCAACTACGCGGGTCCTTCGGGACGGCCCCTTGCGGGCACTCGGTTCATAGCCGCCTCCACGACGGGAGTCCGTCGCGCTATGACGAGATGAAAGAGACCCGCAATGTTCCGCCTATCCCTGGCGTTCAGCGCCCGCACCCACGGCTGGCTCCGCTACGCGCCCACCAACCTCCTGGCCGACGCCATCCGCACCCGACGTGGCCTGAAGTGGGGCACGGACGCCATGCTCCTGGCCATCCCGTACCTCTACGCCGCCGCGATCTGCACCACCATCATCGGCAACGGCGGACCCGGCTGGCTCAACATCCTGGTCGTCCTGTTCATCTGGAACGCCCTCAAGATGCTCTGGCTCGGCCTTGTCAGCCTGGTACTGCTCCTTCGTGCTTGGGCGGGAGAGCGGAGAGTTCATCGCATGCTTGCCGCAAATCGGGCCACTGGGGCGAACTAAAAGCCGACCACCATCGAACGAAGCGGATAGTCTCCTTAGACGAGAGTGTGAACCGCCGCAGTGGGCGTCAGTTAGCGCTTCTCTTCACCACTTCGGCAGGAGGCCCCGTGCCCACACCTCTTGAAAACCAGATCCTCGATGACTTCGAGAAACGCCTGGCGGCATCGGACGTAATCCCTGCCGAACTGGCCGCAAAGTTGGCGGAACTCGCCCGCGGCGATCGGGCACCCGCAGCCGAAAAGCTCCTCGAAACGATCAAGACGAACGCAGGAGGCCAGTCCGTATGATCCAGCTCGAACACCTCCACGTCGAAGAGTTCCGGGGCATCCGCTCCATCGACCTAGACTTGGCCGCCAGATCGTTCGTCGTCTACGGACCGAACGGGTCGGGCAAGAGTGGAATCGTCGATGCCATCGATTTCGCACTCACAGGCAGCATTGCGCGCCTCGCTGGCGACGGAACAGGTGGCGTGACGTTGTTGCGCCACGGACCCCACGTACATCGGCGCGACGACCCCGCCGCCGCCAAGGTTGTGCTCCGGGTCAAGGACACCAACACCGGCGAAGTCGCCACAATCGCCCGTAACGTGAAGACTGCCACCAACTTCACCCTCACGCCAGACACACCTGCCATGCGCAAGGCGCTACAGGAGGCGATGGATCATCCCGAACTCACTCTGTCGCGCCGAGAGTTGATCAAGTACATCGTCGCTAAGCCTGGTCAACGCGCCGCCGAAGTGCAAGCGCTCCTGAAACTCGACCACGTCGAAGCATTGCGTAAGTCGCTCAAAACAACCTCGTCCAAGGCATCGACAGAGGATAAGGCCGCAGCCTCTGAGCGGTCGCTCGCCGAACAGGCGTTTCAACAGCACCTTGGCCTGACCTCGTTGCTCTCTACCGAAGTCCTGCGTGAGATCAACAAGCGTCGCGAGACCCTGGGCCTGGTGGCCCTGACGGAACTCGCTGTTGGCACCGATATCCTGCAGGGCGCAGGCGATAAGCGGAAGTCCAACTCGATCAACCTGGAGAGTGCCCGACGGGACCTCGCCATGCTACGCACGGCGATCACCGAGGACGCTGCGGTGAAGTCTGCCTGCGAGCAACTTCGGGCCAAGGTCGAGACCTTCGCAGCCAACCCCTCCATGATGGACGCCATCAGGCACCGACAACTCCTTGACCTTGGGCTCGCGGCGGTGGAGAGTGCTACCTGCCCACTTTGTGACCTAGCCTGGGAGTCGCAAGAGAGTCTCGAAACCCACATCACAGAGCGCATCACTGCCACCGAGGCTGCACAGACCCTACGCGGTGAAGTCACCACGGCCGCGGCGGCTTACAGAACCGCCCTCCAAGGGCTGCGTGAACAGGCGGAGCGGGTCGTGGCGTCCGCGCGAGAGTTCGGTTCAGAAGATCTTCCGCATCTTCTGAAGTCGTGGATTGACTCATTGTCCGTCTTGGAAGGAAGACTGGACACTTTCGAGGCCGTAACCGCGGAGGACGCCTCGCACTCTCCAACCGCGCACGTTCCTCCAAAGCCTCTGTCGGATGCCTTCGTCGCACTCGGCAAGTCGCTTGACGAGGCCCCTGACGAGTCTGATGAGGACGCTGCTCGCACCTTCCTCGATCTAGCCAAGGACCGATGGACCCGAGTTCGGCTCGCGCGGGTCGTCGCTGAGAAAGCTGAGGCCGTCAAGAAGGCGGCTCACGCCGCCTATGACCTCTACTGCGAGGCCGCGGACGAAGCCCTGTCGACGCTCTACGCGACTGTGGAGCAGGACTTCAGTCGCTACTACCAGTTCGTCAACGCTGACGATGAGGGAGCCTTCCGCGCCGAACTCGTCCCCAGTTCGGGAAGCCTCGACCTTAGGGTGGACTTCTACCAACTCGGCATGTTCCCGCCCGTGGCATATCACAGTGAGGGACACCAGGACGGGATGGGCGTCTGCCTTTACCTCGCCCTGGTGAAACAGCTTCTCGGCTCGGATTTCAAGTACGCCGTGCTAGATGACGTTGTAATGTCTGTCGACTCGAACCATCGGCGCCGCTTTGCCGAACTCTTGAAAACCGAGTTCGCTGGCGTCCAGTTCATCATCACGACGCACGATGAGGTTTGGGCTCGCCAGATGCGTGCGTCCGGACTGGTCAAGTCCGCCTCGATGGCGCGGTTCTATGGATGGACGGTCGATGCTGGCCCGGCCTACGGGGCAGACGATATCTGGGCCGCGATCGAAGCCGACCTCGAAGAAGAAGATGTGGCTGGCGCCGCCCACAAACTCCGCCGTGCACTGGAAGCGAGCACTTCCGATGTCGCGGAGAGCATCGGAGGGCCAGTCACATATCGCAGCGACGGCTCTTATGACCTCTCGGTGTTTCTTGACTCCATCAAGGGTCGACACGGGAAGCTTTTGAGCATGGCCGCAAGCTCGGCGCAATCGTGGGGTAATCAGCCGCAGGTCCAACTGGTCGAACAGCTCAAGCAACGTCGGAGCGCTGTCATTCCGGAGCAAGATGCCGAGTCGTGGCTCCTCAACAAGCTCGTCCACAACAACGACTGGGCGAACGGTACCGCGGCGGACTTCCGCCCCGTTCTCACCGCAGCTCAGGACTTCCTCTCACTCTTCCGATGCGATAACGCTGACTGCGAATCGTGGATCGCTGTAAGCGGGCGCCCGGGGGCTGAAGAGTCGCTGCGCTGTGCCTGCCAGACGTACAATCTCAATCTCACGAAGAAGAAGTAGCACCCTGAGGGCGCACTAGCGAAGTGGACCACTGAGGTGACCAACGTCGTGCAAACCATGCAAGATGGGACGCACAGGGACCACAGCAGAAACGGACAACCCCAGGTCACAGGCGGTAGAGCGACCTATCTTGGCACCTGGGGGTCAGGGGGTCGCAGGTTCAAATCCTGTCAGCCCGACAATGTGTTCTCGCAGGTCGACAACATTTTTGGGAAGCCGCCGGACGAGAATTCGCATCGATTAGGCCTAGTTGGAACCCCGCTGAGGACCTGGTCAAAGGGTCCAGGTGTTTCTAACCTTCTATCGTCGCCCAAGAAGATTTCAATTCACGGGTGCCGCAGCCTATGCTCCGCGCTGTCGTCATAGCAGAGGTTCGCCCGCGCCGTCCGCTCGACGCGAGTCCGACGGGGTCGCACCGGACATGGACCGAGATACCCGCGTTTGCGAACCCGGTGGCCCCCGGCATGTCGCACGGCATAACGGCGTAGCCCCGGCAGCCCAGCGAAAGCCCGGTCGGAATCGACGAGGCCGTTGATTGGGCTCGATCGATCAACAACAGGACGGTACTGAGGCCTCTTGGTCCGCCCACTCCGTACTTCGGGTACGGTATAGCTGTTTGCGTGGTACCTGACTTCGGTCAATTTAGTGTTCATCTCGGGCGTCTCGGATTTTGGTAATTGCTTCGGCGACGTCGTCGGGTGGGGTTTCGGGCAGGGACATGGTGTGGCCTGCGATTTCGATGGTGATGGTGCGGTAGCGGCGGGCGGCTCGCACGAACTTCTTGATCGACCATCCGGTGGCTTGTTCGATGAGGTGGGCGACGGCCATAGCGGCCATCACGACGGTCAAATGGGCGTCGATCGACTCGGCCTTGCGGTGATAGATGGGTCTGGCCTTGAGGTCGTGTTTGGACATGCGAAACGCCTTCTCGACATGCCAGAGCTGGTGGTAGGCGGCGATGACCTGCCCGCCGTCGATGTCGAGCCGGTTGGTCACATAGCCCTTGATCCCGGCCACGGCTTTGGTCTTGGCCTCCAGCTCACGATTGACCGAGCGGTTGCCGCCGGTGAGCTTGACGAACCTGTTGCGCTTGATCGCCGCCTTGCCCTCCACGGCGGCCTGGGCCTTGCGGACCTGCTCATCAATACCGCGCAGGGTGCGCCGGGCGCGATCATGCCGGTATTGGTAGTAGATGACATGATCCCTGCGCCCGTCACGCGGCCCTGCGGGCCACGGCTGGATGAACACCTGCCCGTCGGGGATGTCTTCGCCTGGGTGGTTGCGGCGCCACTCGGCGACCACACCTGGTTGCTTCGGGACTCTTTCACCGATGATGAACCAGAGCCCTTCGGCTTCCAGGGCTTTACGGTTCGCGTCGGAGACCATGCCGGCGTCGGCAACGACGGTCACGTCGGTGAGCCGAAACGCTTCCTTGAACTGCCGGATCACTGGCAGCATCGTGTGCGTCTCGGCCTTGTTGCCCTCGAAAGCTGAGACGTGCAACGGCATGCCGGTCGCGTCCGTCAATAGCCCGACGACGATTTGAGGCTCCAGGCGCCGTTCCTTCGAAAAACCTGGAATGCGCAGCTCATCGGCCTTGTCGGTCTCGAAATACAGCGTGGTGACATCGTAGAGACACAGGCTGGCCGGGCCAACCTTCGCCCGGGAGGCGCACGCCGCCGAGATCGCCTTACGGAATGCGTCGGTGGCATAGATCGGAAGCCGCCTGGTCACCGTCCGATACGAGGCTGGCACCGCTCCGGCTTCTTCGATCACCCGCAGCGAATCCAGCTTCGAGGTCGGCTCAATGATCCGGGCCGCGACCAGTTGGAAAAACACCTCGTCGCCGCCGCACGCCATGTCCAGACCGAGCGCGGTAAACGCCACGCCGATCGCGTCCCACAAGAGCCCGGCGCCAGAGCCGACGACCCGTGGCTGCGGCCCCTGGGCCGTCTCGCCCAATCCGAGGTCCAATTCGCCCTGACCAGCGGTCATGCGCTTGCGAGCGACCGCCTTGAGTAGCTCGACCTCGGCTTCGGAATGCGCCGAACCAATATGCTCGATATCCCGCTTGCCGTGATGATTCGAGTGCACGATCTGCACCGCCGTCGCCCCCGACGACGTCCGAACCGTGCGGATATGCACCATGCACGAAGCCTAGAAACACCCCGCCTAGTGCCCAAATCCACCCCGAACCATCACCATCACCCCAGGTCACAGCCCCACAGCACCCGTCAAGCCCCCCGCGTGACCGAAGTCAGGTAGCCCCGGCAGCCCAGCGAAAGCCCGGTCGGAATCGACGAGGCCGTTGATTGGGCTCGATCGATCAACAACAGGACGGTACTGAGGCCTCTTGGTCCGCCCACTCCGTACTTCGGGTACGGTATAGCTGTTTGCGTGGTACGCTCCGCCCGTACCCAATTAACGAACTCGAGAGGGCAAGCGATGCTGGCCTACGGCTTTTGGAACAACAAGGGAGGCACCGGGAAGACGAGCCTGTGCTTCCAAGGCCTCACGACCTACGCGCATCAAAACGCTAGCAAGCGTGTTCTGGCAATTGATGTGTGTCCCCAGGCCAATCTCTCTGAACTTCTGCTGGGCGGACTGACCAACGGCGGTAGTGCGAGATTGCTCGCGCTCCAAGGTGAAGCGACGCGTCGCACGATCGGTGGCTACTTCGAGCAGCGTCTCCCGGCTCCCTTTTCGCCCCCGGCGATCACCGTCGAGGCGTTTATCTCGAAACCAAGCGATTACAACTCGCAGATCCCGACAAACATCGACCTGATCGCAGGCGACCCGCTCCTCGAACTTCAGAGCACAGCAATGTCCACACTCGCTAACACGAGCGTCCCGGGCACCAACGCGTGGCTCGCCATTATCGACTGGATCACCGACCTCCTGAACACGATCCGCGACGAATACGACGTCGTCTTCATCGACGCGAACCCATCGTTCTCGATCTACACCCAGATCGCGCTATCGAGCGTTGACCGACTGGTGCTTCCGGTAATGGCTGACGATTCGTCGCGACGCGCGATCCAGAACGCTTTCTCGCTCATCTATGGACTTAAGTTGCCGTCCGAGATCTACACGCAATACGCGTTCGCCACGAAGCTCCGCGAGGCCAGTCGTGAGCTACCGAAGGTCCATGTGATCGCGAAGAACCGGCTGACCCAATACGTCGTGTCGGCATCGGCCTACACTGCCGTTCTCAAGTCGATCGACGCCGATGTCACGGGTCTAATCACGCAGTACCCGGGCATGTTCACCTTCAATAATCCGGGCGCAGGAGTTGTCGAGGTCCGCGACTTCCAGACCGCCGGTGTCGTCGCCTTCGCCCGCGGATGCCCGTTCTATGCCCAGAGGGCCGGTCGCGCCGAAATCATGGGCCGCCGCGTCCGAGTTAAGGACGAGTACCTGGTAAACTGCGTCGCGTCGGTGCAGAAGTTGGTGGACCAACTCTGACGCGTGGCTTAGGCCCTTCGAAACTCCAGAAGTTCACGAATCCTCGCCGGAAAGAAGTCAACCCCGAATCTGGGCCAGTCCCGTCCGAACAAGTTTCTTCGAGTGCGCCGTGATCAGCGTGGCGTCCAGATCGATGACCAGCGGGGTATCTTTGCTGACCTCATGATCTGGTGCATCGCTACCGGCAAGTTGAAATGGACCCCGGATCTTGGACAGGGCTGTAAGTGGTGGGTTGCTTCGATAATGGCTGTTGAGCCTGAAGCAGCAACGAGACATGGCACCACGTCGTAAGCGCAGAAATCACTCGCCGGAGTTCAAGGCCAAGGTGGCCCTGGCGGCTTTGCGGGAGGAGAAGACCCTCGCGGAGCTGGCGGCGCAGTTCGATGTGTGGGCTTCCCCCCGTTTGCTGGACACGGGTTATGCGGCCTGAGCGCCGCGTTGTGGGTTGCTTCTACGGTATCCGGTTTCCCAGGCCTCGGGGCTCTGGTAGTCCAGTGACGAGTGCAGCCGGGCAC